>Ga0207688_10001413_pt1 | contig 12512 bp, 9 predicted proteins | sample KBSMiscanthusM4_FD_184296 | JGI IMG/M metagenome (GOLD analysis project Ga0207688, IMG submission 184296) | Miscanthus rhizosphere microbial communities from Kellogg Biological Station, Michigan, USA - M4 (SPAdes) (version 2) | ecosystem: Host-associated > Plants > Roots > Rhizosphere ...
CCGGGTAGCGCAGGCACCCGACCAAGGAGCTGCAGCCCCTTCCAGACGGTCACCTGGTTCGCGGTGAGGACCGGCTTGCCCACGGCTGCCTCGAGTTCGCCGATGATTTCCAGTGTGTGCATTGCGGTATCGGGGACCAGCACGGCCTGAGCATCGGGGTGGTCGGCCGCGGTGACCATCGCGACCACCCGTTCGGAGTCCAGCGTGCCGACCTCGGTCGCGGTGACGATGCCATGACTGCCCATCGCCACCACGTCGACGCCGCCCGCGGTCAGGAAGTCAACGAAGTGCCGCGCCACATCCTCGGGGTACGACGCGGCCACTGCGACCCTGGCGACTCCCAGGTGCCGCAACGCGTCGACGAACGCGATCGACGTGGACGAGGCCGGGACCCCTGCGGCGGTCGCGACGCCGGACGCCTGATCCCGAGCCCCGTCGGGCCCGAAGACGAAGCTCCCGGATGTGCAGGCCCACATCACCGCATCGGGTTTCGCGTCGGCGAGTTGGGCGGCGCCCTCGGCGAGGCGGTCGGCGCGGCCGAGGTCCAGGAGGGCGTCGACCCGGTGTGCGTCCTCGCCGACCGAGGTGATGACCACCGGCAGCCGGACGGCACCGGCGAGCCGCGCCTCCAGCGCCGGGTAGTCGTCCTCGGCGCTGTGACCTGGGTAAAGAAGCCCAACTGTAACCACGCTGTCTCCCTGGCTGATCGTCACCCGAGTATGTAGATTGTTGACAATGCTATCGCCTGTCTCGTACGACGTCCCGAGGCTCGCCCACGAATTGCGTACGGAGCTTCGCGGGCGCGTCGCCGATGACGCGGGCAGCCGGGCTCTGTACGCGGCCGACGGATCGAACTACCGCGCCGTGCCGGACCTGGTGGTCGTGCCGGCTGACCGGGAAGACCTGGCTACCGCGGTGATGCTGACCGCGGCGGCGGGCGCGCCGGTGACCATGCGCGGCGGCGGTACGTCCATGGCCGGCAATGCGATCGGCGGTGTGGTCATCGACGCCTCCAGGTACGTCAACACGATCGTCGACGTCGACGCGCAGGCCAGGACCGCCGTCGTCGAGCCGGGCGTGGTGCTCACCGACCTCCTCGCCGCGGCCCGGCCGCACGGTCTGACCTTCGGCGTCGACCCCTCATCGGGCAGCCGGGCGACGCTCGGCGGGATGATCGCCAACAATGCGTGCGGCGCCCACTCCGTGGCATGGGGCACAACCGCGGACAACGTCCGATCGCTTGAGCTGGTCCTTGCCGACGGCACGCGCTGCGCGGTCGACGCCGCCGGGAATCGCACCGAGTCGGCGGCGCGGCCCGGCCGGGAGGGAGAGCTCCACCGTCAGTTGCAGTCATTTGTCGACCGGCATGAGTTGGTGATCCGGCGGCGGTTCGGGCGTTTCAGCCGGCAGATCTCGGGCTACGCGCTGCACCGGCTGTTGCCGGAGAACTCCTACAACGTCGCGGGGTTACTGTGCGGAAGCGAGGGAGGTTTCGCGGCGACCCTGCAGGCCACCGTTGCGCTGACCGCCCTGCCCGCGGCAAAGGTGCTGTGCGTGCTCGGCTTCGACAGTTCCATCACGTCGGCCGACTGCGTGCCGGTGCTGCTGCGGCATGATCCGCTGACGATCGAGTCGATCAACGTCGACCTGGTCGAGCGGCTGCCCGCCGAGGTCCGGGCCGCCGCGATCAAGGCGGGGCTTACCTCCGGGCGGGCCTGGCTCCTGGTGGAGATGGGCGGCGACGATCCCACGTCCGCGCGCTTGGCCGCGGCGAAGATGCTCGAGGAGCTGCGCGACTCCGGCACGTCGGCGTCCGCGTCGCTGGTCACCGATCCGAAGGCGCAGGACGTGCTGTGGCGATGCCGCACAGACGCGGCGGGCCTCGCAACCCGCAGGGCCGACGGCGCCGAGGCCTGGGGCGGCTGGGAGGATGCGGCGGTTCCACCCGAGCGTCTCGGTGACTATCTGCGCGGCCTCGACGATCTGCTCGGTCGGCACGGATTGTCCGGAGCGTATTACGGCCACTTCGGTGAGGGCTGCATGCACATGCGGATCGATTTCGATCTGCTCAGTGCACGCGGCCTGGCGGCATTCCGATCGTTCGTCGAGCAGGCGACGGATCTCGTTGTGGCACTGGGCGGCTCGGTCTCCGGCGAGCACGGCGACGGGCGGGCACGCTCGGAACTGCTTGGCCGCATGTACGGAGCAGACGGGCTGCGGCTGCTCACCGAGATGAAGAACATCTGGGATCCCGGCCGGGTGCTGAATCGCGGTGTCATCGTCGACCCGCCCGCCTTCGACATCTCGATCCGGCATGCGGGTGCGGCCAAGGACCGAAAGCCGTTGACGCTCTTCGCCTATCCCGACGACAACCACGACTTCGCCGAGGCGCAGCGACGCTGTGTCGGCATTGGCAAGTGCAGGCAGTCGTCCGGCGGCGTGATGTGCCCGAGTTACCAGGCCACCCACGAGGAGCAGCATTCCACGCGCGGGCGGGCCCACCTGCTCTGGGAGATGCTGGAAGGCGATGTGGTGACCGATGGGTGGCGCTCGACCGAGGTGCGGGACGCGCTCGACCTGTGCCTGTCCTGCAAGGGCTGCCTGTCGGACTGCCCGGTGAATGTCGACATGGCCACGTATAAGGCCGAGTTCACCCACCACCACTACGCCCGGCGGCCGTGGGCGCGGCCGCTGTCGCACTGGTCGATGGGATGGCTGCCGCTGTGGTCGCGGTTCGCGTCACACGCACCCCGCTCGGTGAAGCGGCTCGCGGGACTGCCGCTTGCCAAGCGGCTGGGTGGGATAGCGCGGGAGCGGGACATCCCGGCCTTCGCCGAGCAGACCTTCACCGCGTGGTTCGCCGCTCGCCGCAAGGCTTCTGCCGGTCTGAACGGCCCGGTGGTGCTGTGGCCTGACACCTTCACCAACTACCTGGCGCCCGAGGTGGGCCGGGCGGCGGTCGAGGTGTTGGAGGCCGCCGGATATGAAGTAATGCTGCCGGACAGGCCGGTGTGCTGCGGCCTGACCTGGATCTCCACCGGCCAACTGCGTCGGGCGAAGAACGTCATCGAACGGTCGCTGGCGACGATGGAGCCGTATCTGAACGCCGGAACGCCAGTGGTCGGTTTGGAGCCGAGCTGCACAGCTGCTCTCCGGCATGACGCGCCAAACTTGCTGCCGGACAGCCACTTTGCCAGCACAGCCGCGACGTCGATACGCACCTTCGCCGAGTTCCTGAACCAGTCCGGCTGGGAGCCGCCGCGGGCCGGTAAAGAGGCGCTCGTCCAGATCCACTGCCACCAGCACGCCGTCCTCGGCTTCGACGCCGACCGCGCATTGATGACGGCTGCGGACATCAGTGCGGTCGTTCCCGACTCCGGCTGCTGCGGGCTCGCCGGCAACTTCGGCTTCGAACGCGGTCACTACGAGATCTCGAAGGCGGTGGGTGAACGCGTGCTGTTGCCTGCGGTTCGCGCCGCCCCGGCCGACACGGCCATCGTCGCCGACGGCTTCAGCTGCCGCACCCAGATTCGCCACGGCACCCGTCGGCAACCCGTCCACCTGGCCCAGGTGCTCGCCGACGCACTGCGCGAGGACAACTGAAGGGATCGGCTCAGCCGAGCAGGCGCAGGGCCGTCAGTGCGTAGGCGCGGGCCGCGAGAACAATCTCATCGACTGCCACCGACTCGTCGGGGCGATGAGCCTGCGTGGCAACAGAACCCGGGCCCAGCACCACTACGGGCACACCGAGGTCGCGAGCCACGAATCCGCCGTCACAGGCCGCGGTCCAGCCACCCGGCGGATGACCCGGTCCACCCGCGTCGGCCAGCGCGGCCCCGGTCGTTCTCGCCAGCCTGCCGTCGGGCGGGGTTTCGAATGCCGGCATCGCCATCGGCATCGACACTTCGGCGCTGAGTCCACGATCCTCGAGCCGCAGCGCCGCCACGTGTTCGCGCATGCTGGTGAGCACCGCATCCGGTGATTCGCCGGGCAGCAGTCTGCGGTCGAGGACGAGCACGCATTCCGCGGGCACGGTGGATCCGCTACTGCCGCCCTGAATTTGGCCGACGCTAAGCGTCGCGGGGCCGAGCACGGGGTGGGGCTGCTCAGCCCGCTCCGCGTGCAGACGCTCGACCTCGGCGACTATCGCGGCGGCGCCATAGATGGCATTCGCGCCGTCGTCCGGCTTACCCGCGTGAGCGGCGCGCCCGTGGACCTCGATGCGAAAGTAGGACGCACCGCGGGCGGCGATGATCAATTGGAGGTCGGTGGGCTCGGCGGTGATACAGCCCAGCATCGGCCGGGTTCGAGACGAGACGTAGGCCCGGATGCCCGTCCCGTTCTCCTCCTCGTCGACCAGGGCCGCCAGCTCGACGGGACCACTGCACCCCACGCCGCGCAGTGCAGCAAGCGCCGCCAGCGACGCGGCGAGGCCCCCCTTCATGTCCGAGGCACCACGGCCATAGATTCGCCCATCGATGAGGTCGCCGCCGAACGGATCCCTGGTCCAGCCATCGCCGACCGGAACCACGTCGGTATGGCCCAGTAGCAGCAAGCCGGGACCACTCCCTCCCTCGAGGGTGATCCGGAGGTTTGCGCGGCCGGGCTCAACCGAGGTCTCCACGACGTCGAGTCCCAGCTCGGCGGCGGCCGCGCTGAGCACCGCCACGGTCGCGGCCTCGCCGCCGGGTGGGTTCGCGCCTGCTGCTCGCACCAACGCAGTGGTCAGCCGGGTTATCCACGTCTCGTCGATCCGCTTCAGGACGGACTGCTCCGCGGCGGACGTGCTCAATTGTCCTTAGCCATAACATCGACGGCCCGCCGGAGCCGGGTGACTCCTTCGTGGATCCGGTCCGGCGGAGTGGAGGCGAAGCACAGCCGCAGCGCATCGGTGAACCGGCCAGTCGGCGAGAAGGCCGAGCCGGGGATGAATGCGACGCCCCCGGCAAGCGCGCGCTCGAACAGTTCGGTGGTGTCGACGCCGTTGTCCAGCGTCACCCACAGAAAGAACCCGCCCTCGGGATCGGTCCATCGCGCGATGTCGCCGAAATGCTCGCCAAGCGCCGCGTGCATGGCTTCCTTGCGGCGTTTGTATTCGGCGCGTTGCACCACAAGGTGATTCGCCAGGTGCCCGCCAGTCAGGAATCCGGTCAGCAGGCGCTGCGCCGGAAGATTGGTGCAGGTGTCCATTGCCTGCTTGGCGTTGATCAGCAGTTGCTGTAACTCCGGCGCGGTGTCGACCCAGCCGACCCGAAGGCCAGGGGCGACGATTTTCGAGAACGTGCGGACAGAGAACACCAGCGGGTCGCCGGCCGCCAGTTCACGCAGCGTCGACAACGGCTCGCCCTCGAATCGCAACAGACCGTAGGGGTCGTCGTCGATCACCATCGAACCCCAGGCCCTGGCCAGCTCCAGCAGCCGGTGTCTGCGCTCCAGCGACAGCGTGACGCCCGACGGGTTCTGGAAGGTGGGGATCGTATAGATCGCCTTGGGTGTGCGGCCCGCGGCGGCGACCCGCTCCTCCAGCGCGTCGACATCGAGGCCGTCGTCGTCGACCGGAACCTCCATCAAGGTGGCTCCGTAGGACAGTGCCGTCGCGCTGCCGTTCGTGTAGGTCGGGGATTCGACCACGACGAGGTCGCCCGGGTCGACGAAGATCTTGCAGAACAGGTCGAGCCCCTGCATCCCGCCCGCGGTGATCGTCAGCCGGTCCGCGCTGGTTTCGTCGCTGGTGCCGCGCAGCATCTCGAGTAGGGCGGTGTGCAGCGGCGGGTCGCCCTCGGTGGCGGCGTAGTCGTAGGCGTCCGCACTGCTGAGCCGGGCTGCAGCGATGTCGGCCAGGATCTTCGACGGCACGGCTTCGGTCGCGGGACTACCCATCGCGAACCGCACGACGTCGTGAGTTTGTTTGTGTAACAACGACGTACTCGAGTCGATGACCGATCCGACCAGCCCCGCCGCGCGCGCGGCGAACGGTAGCGTCAGACAGGGTTGGGTCTCCACGGTGTTACCTCCGGATCGTCAGTTCATGCGGCAGGTCGGTGAGGCGTTCCACCCCGGTAGCGGTGACGACGACCGGCTCGGACAGTTCGTAGCCCCAGCCGTCCATCCACATTCCGAGGATGATGTGGAACGCCATTCCGGCCGCCAACTCGGTCGTCTCCTCGCGCCGTAGGCTCACGGTGCGCTCACCCCAGTCCGGGGGATAACCAATGCCGATCGAGTACCCGATCCGCGAATCCTTGCGCAGCCCGTGCGACCGGATCACGCGGTCGAACGCCTCGTGCACGACACCGCCGGTGACGCCGGGGCGGATCGCATCCAACGTCGAGCGCATCGCATCGGCCACTACGTGCGCCGTGTCGATGAGACGTTGCGGCGGATCGCCGAGCATCACGGTCCGCGCCAGCGGCGCGTGGTAGCGGCCGAACACACCGGCCAACTCGATGGTGGTCGCCTCACCGATGCGGAACGGCCGGTCCGACCACGTGAGGTGCGGGGTACCGGACGCGGCGCCGGTCGGCAGCAGGGGCACGAGGGCCGGATACTCACCGCCATGGCCGGGGATGCCGATCGCTTGTGCGGCAAGGATTTCGGCGACCAGGTCGCACTGCCGGCGGCCGGGGCGCAACTGTTCGCACGCGATCCGCATCGCGCGCTCGGCGATCGCGCCGGCGATCCGAAGCCGCCCCACCTCGCTCGGCGACTTGACCAGCCGTACCCAGTTCACCAGCTCGGCAGAGTCGACCAGCCGATTCCCGGGCAGACCGTTGGCCAGGGCGAAATATCCGCGCGGCGAGAAGAAATGCGCGTCACCCTCGACGCCTACGAGCTCACCGGCGGGCATCAGGTCCCGCGCGGCACCGGCAATCCAGTCGAAGGGATGCACGTCGGGTCGATGCACAAGCTCCTCCGGGTAGCCGTGGATCTGCTCCGCGGGCAGGTTGCAGGTGAAGGTGGCGCCTGCGGCGTCCTGCGCCCTAGCGAACAGATGCGGTTCCGTCGCGGCGGGGAGGACCAGACACTGAGGCGTGTAGAACGACCACGCGTCATACCCGGTCAAATAGAAGAGGTTCGCCGGGTCGGACACCACGAGTGCGGCGAGCGAGCGTTCCCTCATCTTGTCCCGGACCCGCCGCAGCCGGTCGGCGTATTCCGCGGCGTCGACCGCCGTGAGCTCGCCTGTCATGATTCGAGCAATCGCTGACCCGGGCCGACGGCCTTGCGGCCGGCGATCGTCAGCGCGCACCACATCGTCACCTGGTTGGCGGTCAGCACCGGCTTGCCGAGATCCGCCTCCAGCGTCGCGATCAGGTCGTATGTCGGAAGGTTGGTGCAGCTGACGAAGACCGCCTCGGCTTCGGCGGAGTCGGTGGCCCGGACGAGGCCGGCGGTGGTCTCGTAAGGCACCATCCAGATCTCCGAGGTCAATCCCAGCCCCGCGCTTGCGACCACCTCGATGCCCGCCTCGCCGAGGAAGCTGCTTAAACCGTGGGTGAGGTCGGGCGTATAGGGCGCGACAACGGCGATCCGCGCGAGGCCCAGCCGCCTGAGGGCGATGAGGAGAGCGCCGCTGGTGGTGACGGCGTCCGGTGCGCCGGCTTCTTTCATGGCAGCCACCAGCGCTGCCTCGCCGGCGCGGCCGCCGATGAAGCTGCCCGACGTGCACGCGTACGCAGTGACCGCCGGGGAGACGGCACGCAAATCCATGGCGCCCGCCGCGACCAGGGCCGACTCCGAAATGTGGATCGCCATCTCCGTCGTCGCCGCCAACGGCGCGTATGGCAGGCGGGTCAGGTGCAGACTGACGTCATCGGGGGCCCAGCGCCACAGCTCCCGATCCAGGGCGAAATCGTAGGGCGCGACGACACCGATCCCTATCTGCGACAGGGGAGGGGGCTGGGCCATGTCCTCAGTGTGGTGCCCCGCTCGGCCAACAGCAAGGGGATTGTTGACAATCTTACGGATCGATTCCTAGCCTCGAACGTGTGCCGATGACCCGCGAGAGCGCCGCGACGCCTACGTCGTCGACTGCCGGCGGCGCCGGACGTCGGCCGGTGATCGTGGTCCTCTGCGATCAAACATCCGAGCGGCCCCGGTTCGACGGACTGGACGTGGAGTTTCGCTACTGCGTTGCCGACGGGTTGGCTGAGGCGGTCCGGGGCGCGCGAGCCCTGGTGCTGTGGGACTTCTTCTCGAGCGCCGTCCGCGACGTGTGGCGCGACGCCGACGCGCTCGAGTGGATCCACGTCACGGCGGCCGGTGTGGACACTCTGCTGTTCGACGAGCTGCGAGATTCCGATGTCGTCGTGACGAATGCGCATGGAGTGTTTGACCGCCCGATAGCCGAATACGTGCTTGGTGCGGTGATCGCGCAGGCCAAGGACAGCCGAAACAGCTTCGACCTGCAACACCGGCACGAGTGGCAGCATCGCGAGACCCGCAGCATCGCCGGTGCTCGCGCGCTTGTGGTCGGCACCGGCGGCATCGGTCGGGAGATCGCCCGGATGCTGGGTGCGGCCGGCATGGAAGTGCGTGGCGCCGGGCGACGGGCCGCCGCTGATGACGCCGACTTCGGCGTGGTGGTTGCCAGCGAAGATCTGGCTACCGAGGCGGCATGGTGCGACCACCTGGTGCTGGCCGCACCGCTGACCCCGGCCACCCGCGGCCTTGTCGACGCGGCCGTACTGAGCGCCATGAAGCCAGATGCACACCTTGTCAATGTGGGACGCGGCGCGCTCGTCGATGAGTCCGCCCTGGTGTCGGCGTTGATCGAACGCAGTATCGGTGGTGCAACGCTCGACGTATTCGACATCGAGCCGCTGCCGATTGACCACCCGCTGTGGGAGGCACCGAACGTCACGATCACCGCGCACATGTCCGGCGACGTCGTTGGCTGGCGCGACACCCTGGCCGCGCAGTACACGGAAAATGTCCGGCGTTGGCTGGTCGGCCAGCCACTGCGCAATGTGGTGGACAAGAAGCTCGGCTACATTCCGGGCCCGGATCGATGATCCGGCAGGCGGTCGACCTCATCGACGCGTTCCGGCGTCGTGCCCTGTCTCCGGTTGAGGCCACCCATGAGGCGTTGGAAGCGATCGACCGCTTCGACGACCAGGTGAATGCCTTCGTGCTGGTGGACGCCGACGGCGCGCTGGCCGCCGCCAAGGAGTCCGAGGCGCGGTGGTACGCGGGTGAGCCACTTGGGCCCGGCGATGGCGTACCGACGTCGATCAAGGACGCGCTGTGGACCCGCGGCTGGCCGACCCTGCGTGGAAGCACGCTGATCGACGAGGCGGGTCCGTGGCCGCACGATGCGCCGAGCGTCGCCCGACTCCGCGAGACGGGCGCCGTCATTCTCGGCAAGACCACTACGCCGGAATACTCGTGGAAGGGCGTGACCGACTCGTTCAAGTACGGCGCGACCGGCAATCCCTGGGACCCGACGAAGACGTCGGGTGGCTCAAGTGGCGGCAGCGCGGTGGCGGTCGGTCTGGGTATGGGTGCGTGGTCGGTCGGCACGGACGGCGGTGGTTCGGTCCGTATCCCCGCCGCGTTCACCGGCACGGTCGCGCTGAAACCGACCTACGGCTTGATTCCGCTCTACCCGCCCAGCCCGTTCGGGACGTTGTCCCACGCCGGCCCGATGACCAGGACGGTGCGGGACGCCGCGGCCCTTCTCGATGTGATCACCGGCTTCGACGCCCGTGACTGGTCTGCGATGCCGACGCCAACGACGTCTTTCCTGCACGGCCTCGATGATGGTGTCGCCGGTCTGCGGATCGCCTTCTCGCCCGACCTCGGGTTCGTCCGCAACGACCCCGAAGTGGAAGCCGCGGTGCGGGTTGCCGTCGAGGTGTTCATCGAGGCAGGCGCGAACGTGCAGGAGGTAGATCCCGGGTTCGCGGATCCGGTGCGGGCCTTCAAGGTCCTCTGGGATTCGGGTATAGCCAAGGTATTGCGGGGATACGGCGATATCCGGGAAGGTTGGGCCGATCGGGTCGATCCCGGGCTGCGGCGCACCGCGGCTACCGCGTCGACGTACTCGGCTTCGGACTATCTCGACGCGACGGCGGCCCGGATGGAACTGGGCACGCTGATGGGAGAGTTCCACAAGAGCTACGACGTGCTCGTCACGCCGACACTTCCGCTGGCCGCGTTCCCCGTCGGGCAGGACGTGCCGGACGGCTGGGGATCGCCAGACTGGGAGAGTTGGACGCCGTACAGCTATCCGTTCAACCTGACCCAGCAGCCCGCGCTGAGCGTGCCATGCGGGTTCACCTCGGCCGGGCTGCCCATCGGCCTGCAAGTCGTCGGCCCACGACATGCCGACACACTCGTGTTGCGGGTCGGCCACGCGTACCAGACCGCCACCGACTGGCATCTCGCTACCCCACTTCTCGCCAAGGAGGTTCGATGAGCAGGTTCGTCACGGTGTCGCTGGACAAGCGCGGAGTGAGCTGTGTGGCCCGGTTGCTCGACGACGCCGCACCCCGGACATGCGCGGCCGTCTGGGATTCATTGCCGTTGTCGGCTCAGGTGTTTCACGGCAAGTACGCCCGCAACGAGATCTACACGTTGTTACCGGCCTTCGCTTCCATTGATCCGGGTAAGGAGAACACCACGGTGACACCGATTCCCGGTGACCTGTGCTGGTTCTCGTTCGACTCCGACGACCTCGGCAACCCCGCGTACGGTTACGAAAACGCCACCGGCACGGGGACGACTGGCGCGATCGTCGATCTGGCCCTGTTCTACGGCAGAAACAACCTGCTGATCAACGGCGACCAGGGCTGGGTGCCCGGCAACGTCTTCGGCACCGTCGTCGACGGGCTCGATGAAATGGCCGCGGCTTGTCAGGACCTCTGGATGGGCGGAGTCCGCGGAGAGACGCTGAGCCTCAATCGCAGAGACTGATTGGCACCAACGGCCAAATATCGGACCCATTTTGGGCCAATCGCGTGTCATAACCGACCACTCGCGCCAGCCTGAAGTGGTGGGATTCTCGGCGCCGGGCAAACGGGTGCTCGTCACGGGCGCCTTATCGGGTGTGGTCGCCGCGCTGGCCCTGGCACTCGCCAAGGAGGGAGCTGTCGTCGGCCTGATCGCCCGCAGGCGGGACCGACTCGCCGAGGTACTGGCCGACTGTCAACAATCCTCGCCCGACTCAACGATGTGGTTAGCCGACCTCGCCGACGCGGCCGGGGTTGGCGCGCCGGCGCTCGAGGCGTGGGATGCGCTCGGCGGGATCGATGTGTTGGTCAACAACGCGGCGATACCCAAGCGCCGGGCCGTCACCGCACTCGACCCCGCTCAGGTGGAGTCCGTGACGGCGGTGAACTTCTTCGCTCCGGTGCGGTTGATGCTGTCCGTGCTGCCCAAGATGGTGTCGCGTGGCGCCGGGATGATCGTCGATGTATCCAGTGTCGGCGGCAGGCTCGGAATCATTCACGAATCCGCATACTGTGCAAGCAAATTCGCGCTGTGCGGATGGAGCGAATCGATGGCCGTCGACCTGCACGGCACAGGGATATCGGTGAAGCTGATCGAGCCAGGGCCCGTCGACACCGAGATCTGGGAACAGCCCGAGAACGACGATCCCATCTACGACGGTCCGAAGTTCAGCCCGGACGAGGTGGCGCGGGGCATCCTCGAGGCCATCGGCCGCGACGGCTTCGAGCATTACGTGCCCGACATGAAGGCCGTCGTCGACAAGAACGCCGACATCGACACTTACATCGCCGGAGCGGCAGGCACGGCCCGGCAATGAGGGCGCTGGTATTCGGTGTGCCGCCCGAACCGTTCGAGGTGCCTGACGACGCCAACACGCTCACCCGTAATCTGGCGCACTCACCCGTCGGGCTGCGGGAGGTGCCGGATCCTCAACCGCTGCACGATGATTGGGCGGTCACCCGGCCGCGGCTGACCGGCATCTGCGGCTCGGATTCCAAGCAGATCCTGCTCGACTTCGGCGAGGGCGACACCGACAACGCGATGGCGGCATTCTGCTCGTTCCCCCAAGTGATGGGCCATGAGGTAGTCGCCGACGTGGTGGCGCTGGGGCCTGCGGCCCGCGGACTCGAGATCGGGCAGCGCGTCGTGCTCAATCCGTGGCTGTCGTGTGGTCCGCGCGGCATCGAACCCCGTTGTCCGGCATGCGAAACCGGTGACTACAGCCTGTGCTGGAGCTTCACCGACGGCGACATCAAGCCGGGCATCCACACCGGGGTGTCGGCCGACGTGACCGGCGGCTACGCCGACCTGATGCCGGCGCACGACAGCATGTTGTTCGCGGTGCCGGATTTGGTGCCCGACGAGGTCGCGCTGTTCGCCGATCCGTTCTCGGTGTCGCTGCACGCGATCACCCGGCATCCGCCGCCGACGTCCGGCCGGGTCCTCGTCTACGGGGCGGGCTCCCTCGGCTTGTGTGCGCTCGCGGTGATGCGGGCGCTGTATCCGCAGGCGGCGGTCGCGGTCGTGGCGCGCTTCGACGCCCAAGCGGAGTTGGCCCG
>Ga0207688_10001414_pt1 | contig 12511 bp, 8 predicted proteins | sample KBSMiscanthusM4_FD_184296 | JGI IMG/M metagenome (GOLD analysis project Ga0207688, IMG submission 184296) | Miscanthus rhizosphere microbial communities from Kellogg Biological Station, Michigan, USA - M4 (SPAdes) (version 2) | ecosystem: Host-associated > Plants > Roots > Rhizosphere ...
GGGCAGTCCCCGGCGCGGCGGAACGCGGTGCGCGCAGCGGCCGTGGTGAGCGCCACGAGGAGCGCGAGCGCCGCCGCCCATTCCGCCGTCGGAACCGCGGTGCCGGGCTGGACCGCCCAGCCCCAGGGGCCCGACCAGAGCGCGACCTCGCGCCCCACATGGCCGGCGCCCGACACGAGCGCGAGCCCGACGGCGACGATCGCGGCGGGCCAGATCGCACGGGCGGTGAGGCGGTCCCAGCGCGCCGAGCGCTCGACGGCCCAGGCCGCCGCGACCCCGAGCGTCCCGAGCGCCGCGAGCCCGGCGACGAAGCCGGCCGCGCGGCTCGTCGCGATGCCGCGGCCCTCGCCCGCGAGGCCGACGATCACGAGTGCGGCGACGAGCGCGCCGACGGGGGCGCCGGCCGCCAGCGCCGACCGCAGCCGTCCGGTCGCCAGGCCGCTCCGCGGAAGCGGCGCGCCGAGGAGGTGCGTGACGTCGGGGACCGAGTACACGACCGGCCCGTGGTAGCCGCCCCAGCGCGCCGTCGTCAGCAGGACGGCGAGCGCGATCGGCGGCCCGAACTGCGCCAGCCAGGCCGGGGTCACGACCTGCGCGAGCGCCGAGCTGGCGGTGCCGTATGCGAGCGCGCCCAGGATCGCCGCCGAGATCGCGATCGTGTAGGCGAGGTCGAGGCGCTGGCCGATCGTCGGGCCGGGGCGGCGCTCGCGCCACCAGGCCCGCACCGCCCGGAGCCGCTCGCGGCCCGCGGGCGCAGCGGCTACCGCGAGATCCATCCGCGCGCCTCGGCCCGCTCGCGCACCTCGGCCCACGGGCCCTGGTCGGCGACCTCGCCCTCGTCGAGCATCACGGCGCGGTCGGCGAGGCCATCCGCGAACCCCATCTGGTGCGTCGTGAACAGCACGGCCGCGCCGGCCCGCTTGGCCTCGAGCAGCAGTTCGTACAGCAGCACCTGGGACGGCGGGTCGAGCCCCACGACCGGCTCGTCGAGGACGAGCAGCGCCGCGGGACGGATCAGCGCGCACGCGAGCTGGGTCTTTTGGCGCATGCCGCGAGAGAGCTCGCGGGGGACGAACGCGTCGCGATCACCCAGGCCGAGGCGCTCGAGCAGCCCGTCGATGCGGGCGTCGATCCCGTCGTCGGCGACCCCGTGCGAGAGCGCGACGAGCTCGAGGTGCTGGCGGACCGTGAGGTCGTCGTAGAGCACGGGCGCGTCGGGGACGAGCGCGAGCGCGGCGCGGACGATCTCGGCGTCCGGCTCGCGGTGGGGGTCGTGGCCCGCGACCCGGACGGTCCCCTCCGTCGGCTCGAGCAGCCCGGCGATCGTGCGGACCGCGGTCGACTTGCCGCTGCCGTTGGCGCCGATGAGCGCGACGCACTCGCCCGGCTCGACGCTGAGGGTCAGGTCCGCGAGCGCGACGAGCCGCCCGTAGCTGTGCGCGAGCCCGCGGGCGTCGAGGACGGCGTCCGGGCTCACGCGCCGTGCTTCTGCTCGCGCCTCACGCCGGGCACCATCACACACCGGCGCGGCGAGCATGAAGCGGGCCGGTCCGCCGCCGCATCCCGAACGCGCCGCGGATGCGGCGGGACGGCGGCTCGTCGGCCGGTAGCCTGGCAGCGCGCGCGTAGCTCAGCGGCTAGAGCATCGCCCTTACAAGGCGGGGGTCGCCGGTTCGAATCCGGCCGCGCGCATCGGCGCCCCGCGCGTGTCGCTCCCGCTCATCGCGCCGCCAGCCCACCTCAAGATCCTCGTCCTCGCGCCGAACACCAGACCACCGGTTGCAGCCTTCACACGCCAGCCGGGGTTGTGGCCGCTCCGCGTGGCGCGCCACGAGCCGTCGGACCCGGCGGGCGTCGCTCGCACCGGCGCCCGCCGTCCGACGGATCTCGCCGTAACGGCCGCTCGCCGCGCGGCTCCTACCGTTCACCGCACCGGACGGCGACATGACGCCGGACGGCGTTTGTCAGTCCCGGGCGCCTGGGACCCAAGCGGGCGGATGATCGACCAAAGGCGAGTGCAATGAGAAAGCTGCTCCCCCTCACCACGGCGGCCATGTGCCTGCTCCCCGCCGGCGTCGCGACCGCGAACACCAGCCACGAGGGCTGGCCGCGTATCACCGGGATGCTGCTGATGAACAAGACCGACTCCGCGCGACCGCTCGACGCCCGCCCCGGCCACGACCCGTTCGCCGGCACGGACCCGCGCTACTCGTGCGACTCCGTCCACCTCCGCGGCAAGTGCCAGCGCCGGATGGTCCGTACCGCCGCCGGCGTGGTCGTGACCAGCAGGGCCGGCCACAACGAACTTCTCGGCGGCCACGGCAGCGACACCATCTACGCCGGTCCCTGGGGCGACGTGTTGTGGGGCGACTACAAGCCGTCCGGCCAGAACTCGACCCAGCACGACACGATCATCGGCAGTGTCGGCAACGACTTCATCTACTCGAGCCACGGCGTGAACGCGATCGCCGCGGGCGGCGGGAACGACTTCGTCAAGGCGCACTTCGGCAGCGGCTCGATCGACTGCGGCGGCGGCCGCGACAAGCTGTTCATCAGCCGCCGGGCGCAGCGCCACTTCACGATCCGCGGCTGCGAGAGGATCTCGCACAAGACGCTCGGGCGTTAGCCGCGACCCGACCCGTCAGCCCTGCTCGGTCAGCCGGTCGAGCAGGGGCGCCTGCGCGGGGAGGATCCGCTCGCGCGCCTCGTCGAGGTCGAACCACCCCGCCCGGTCGACCTCGGGGAACTCGCGCATCGTCCCCGAGCGCGGCGGCCACTCCATCGTGAAGCTGTTCGAGGAGACGGCGTCCGCGTCGATGTCGCCCTCGAGCGCCCACGCGGTCACGACCTTGCCGCCGCGCTGACGGACCTCGCCGAGGTCGACGAGGTCACCGTCGCCCGCCGGCGAGCCGAGTTCCTCGGCGAACTCGCGCCGCGCCGCGGCCCGCGGGTCCTCGTCATCGCCGTACTCGCCCTTCGGGATCGACCACGCGCCCATGTCCTTCTTCGCCCAGAACGGCCCGCCGGGATGCACGAGGAGCACCTCGCGGCGCCCGTCCGCGGCGCGGCGGTGCAGCAGGATCCCGGCGCTGCGCTTGGCGGCCATCGTCGTGTTCATGCTAGGCGCCGGAGCTTCTCCGTAACCCCGCCCGGCGCTCGCTCGTTTCCAAGCCGTCCGCAGTTCACGGCTCACGAGGAGGAACACGAAGATGCGACGGACGCGCCTGATCGGCGCCATCGCCTGCGCCGTCGGAGCGTTGGCGACCCTGCCCGCGGTCGCCCCCGCCGCCGTGCAGGTCGGCTCCTCGGGCTGGCTCTGGGGCAATCCGCTGCCGCAGGGGAACACGATCCGCGCGATGTCGTTCGCGGGGACGCAGGGCTACGCGGCCGGCGACTTCGGGACGCTGCTCCGCACGACCGACGCCGGCGCCACGTGGACGGGGCTCCGGAGCGGCACGTTCACCGGGCTCACGGAGGTCCAGGCGATCGACGCGGACTCGGTCTTCGCGGGCGGCGGCTGCGTCGCCCGGCGCTCGGACGACGGCGGCACGACGTTCAAGCGCCTCGCCTTCACCCCCGTCGAGTCGAGCTGCCGCGAGCAGCTCGCCGCGGGCTGGTTCGTCTCCCGGACGACGGGTTACCTCGTCCTCACCGACGGGACCGTCCTGCGGACCGACAACGACGGCGACACGTTCGCGCAGCGCAATCCGGTGCCCGGCACGCGCGCCCAGGGCGGAACGGCGCAGCCGACCGACATCGTCTTCGTGAGCGACCAGATCGGCCTCGCCGCGACCGCGGACGGCCACATCTACCGGACGGCCGACGGTGCGAGCTCGTGGACGCTCGTGAGCACGTCCACCCGGGCGGTGCGCTCGCTCACCTTCGTCGACGCGCTCCATGGCGTCGCCGTCGGGGACGCGGGGCTGTACATGACGACCGCCGACGGCGGGACGACGTGGACGCCGAAGGACCTCGGGATCGGCATCACCGACCTCGGATCCGTCCGCTGCGCGAGCGCCGCGCTCTGCATCGCCACGAACCGGACCGGCGTGCAGATCTTCCGGGTCGACAGCGCCGAGACCGGCGCCCGGATCGTCACGCCGACCGCGGATCCGATCTTCGCCGCCGCGTTCGCGTCGCCGTCGCGGGTCGTGGTCAGCGGTGGCACAGGCGCGACGTCGGTGTCCGACGACGGCGGTCGCTCGTTCATCTCGGTCGGCGGGCGGCTGACCAGCCGTCTGCTCGGGGTGCGCGCCGGCGGCCAGGCCGGCGCGGCGTTCGCGCCGGGCGAGAACGGGACGCTGGCCAGGACGGTCGACGGTGGCCAGACGTGGACGAGCGGCAACGTCTCGACCTCCGAGGACGTGTTCGACGTCTCGTTCCCGACGAACCTGGCCGGCTTCGCCCTCGACACCGCCGGCGGCCTGTTCCGTACCCGCGACGGCGGCGCGACCTGGCGCCCGCTCGACACCGGCTCGACGCAGAGCGCACGGGCCGTCGTCGCGACGAGCCCGACGACCGTCCTGCTCGCCGGCCCGCGCGGCCTGCGTCGCTCGACGGACGGCGGCGACACGTTCTCGGCGGTCTCGAACCGCTCCGTCGCGCGCGCTCAGCTCTCGGGCATCGACGTCGCGGGAAGCACGCTCGTCGCGTGGGGGCCGCGCGCTCTCTTCCGCTCGTCCGACCGCGGCCGGACGTGGCGCAGCGTCCGCGTTCCGGCCCGGAGGATCGTCGCCCGCAAGGTGGACTTCGTCGACGCACGGACGGGCTACTGGCTCGGGACCGCCGGCCGCGTTTGGCGCACACGGGACGGCGGGCGCCGCTGGACCGAGCTCCTCGGGATCGGCACGAACGACGCGTCCGGGATGGTGTGGTCGAGCGCGACGCGCGGCTACCTCGTCATCAGCCGCTTCGGCGACGTCGCGACCGCGTCGGGGTTCCTGCTGCGCACCACCGACGCCGGCGCGACGTGGCACCCGCAGTTCGTCGTCTCGACGCCGATCCCGGCGAACGGGATCGCGACGGGCCGGGGCGGCGTCGACTACCTGCTCGGCGGCGACGCGGGCCTGCTGTTCTCGCGCAGCGGCGGCGACGCCGGCCGCCCGAGCCGTCTCGCGCTGACCGCCCGCAGCCGCGTCAGCCGGCCGTCCACGATCGCCGTCACCGGGCGCCTGTCGCCGGCGCGCGGCAACGAGCGGGTGACCGTCAGCATGCTCCCGCCGGGCTCGTCGCGCTGGCAGCACCAGACGGTCCGCACCGCCGCGAACGGCGCGTTCACGACATCGTGGCGCGTCCGGCGCGGGACGACGCGCTTCGTGGCCCAGTGGGCCGGAGACTTCCGCAGCGCCGGAGACGGCTCAGCGCCGCTGACGCTGCGGGTTGGCGCCCGCCGATAGAGAGAGGAGGCGGACGCGCCGTCAGCGAGGGCGGGCCGGAGACACGGCCCGCCCCGCGACGGCGAACATGTGGAGTGCCGGGCCGACTCGTCCTGTCACGCGACAACAGGCTGCGAGGAGCGAAGTTCCGGCCGGGCAGCGCGACGTGCGCTCGCGGATCCGATGGCTACACTCCACGGACCCTCACGGGGGCGTAGCTCAGTTGGTTAGAGCGCCGGCCTGTCACGCCGGAGGTCGCGGGTTCGAGTCCCGTCGCTCCCGTCCTCAAAAGCCTCGCGATAGCGGGGCTTTTTGCTTGACCAGCCGTTCATTGTTCACCGAAACGGTGGAGATGGGTACCACATTTGGGTACCAAATCCCCGAGAGCCAGACGCGACGAGCCCGAACCGGAGGAGCTCCCAGGGTTGGTCGAGCGGTCGGCTGTCTTTGGCCGATTCGGTGCGGGCAAGGGGCGGCTTCGAGGGCTCGTGACCGCGTCCGGGCGCCGCCAGTGAGGTGGTCCGGCGTCTCGGCGGTCGCGTAGCGTGCGCCACTTCGGTGGGCGGCGTAGCGACCTGCGATGACGGGCGAATCGGCCGATCGCCGCGCTGTCCGCCGCGGCCGCGTGGGGAAAGGAGAGGATGTGGACAACCGGAGCAGGAAAGGCCGACGATGCCGCGTTCCCGTCACATGCCCCGCCGCGCCGCCCTCGTCGGCGTCACCGTCGGGCTCGCCGTACTGACGCCTGCACCCGCCGAGGCGGGCCTCGCGGTCGTCATCGAGGGCGCCGGACGGGTCAGCCCCGGCGAACAGCTGACCTATCGCCTCGACTTCCGGCACGCGTACGACCCGCGGGCGCAGAACGGGATCGCGCCCGGCGACCACGTCAGCATCACCCTCGTCCCGCCCGTCTGCGAGCAGTTCTGCGTCGTGCGGCGCCTGTCACGCGGCCTCGAAGTGCCCCGGCGCGGGCGGATGCGTTTCCGCTTCCGCTTCCCGGCCGAGTACACGGTCTGCGCGAAGGCCGAAACCGGCCCGGGATCGGCGTGCCGGCGCGTCCCGTGGCAATCGGGCGACCGCGCGATCCTCGACATCACCGTCCACGGCTTCTCGGACCGATGTCCGCTCGGGCCGTGCCGACGCTCGGGCTCCAAGGGCCTCATCGTGCGCTAGACGGCGCGCCGCCACGCACACGCCCCGCGCGCGGGCCGGCGCGCACCCGTCACACGGGCACAGCTCGGGCACCGGCTCGGTGCCGGCCCTGCCGCATGACATCAGAACCGCCGCTGCGCGACCGCCGGGACGCGCGGGACTTGAAACGGTCCGGTGGCGACCACTGTCTGGATCCGGGGGTCTCGCCGTGTGACGACGCGCTCGTGCTGGCTCAGCGCGGCCGTGGTTGGTGGGCCGCGTGATCGACCTGGGCGCGTGTATGTCCCGGCCGAGTCAGGTTGCGATGACGATCTTGCCGCGTACGTGGCCGCCGGCGAGGTCGCGGATCGCGTCGGGGGCCTCGTGCAGCGCGACGACGCGGTCGATGACGGGCGTGACGGCGCCGGACTCGATCAGGACGCGGAGCGCGTCGAGGTCGGCGCTGTTCTCCTTCGCGATGAACGTGCCGAGGCGCTGACGCACGAAGGGCGACAGGACCGTGGCGTGGAGTTGACGTTGGATGCCTCCGGTCCATCGGCCGCCGCCTTCGCCGCCGACGATGACGAGCGTGCCGTCGCGGGTGAGCACGCGGCGCAGCGCTGACAGCGGGCGGTTGCCGCCGATGTCGAGGACGACGTGGTAGCGCTGCTCGCCGTCGGTGATCGCGGCGTGCTCGTAATCGATCACGTGATCGGCGCCGAGCGATCGCACCAGGTCGACCTTTGCCGTGCTGGACACGCCCGTCACGGTCGCCCCGACGGCCTTGGCGATCTGCACGGCGAAGGTCCCGACGCCGCCCGAAGCGCCGACGACGAGCACGCGCTGGCCGGCCTGGACGCGGCCGCGGTCGCGGATGGCCTGCAGGGCGGTGACGGCGGAGACGGGCACGGCGGCCGCCTGCTCGAAGGTCAGGTTCGCCGGCATCCGCGCGAGCCGGTCCGGCCGCGCCAGCGAGTACTCGGCGAACGAAGCGCGAGCCGTGCCGTACACCGAGTCGCCAGGCCGGAGTCCCGTCACCTGCGCGCCCACACCCTCGACGACCCCGGCCACCTCCGAGCCCAGTCCGGCGGCCTTCGGTCGGCGCACGCCATAGCCGACGAGGCGGATCAGGTAGGGCAGTCCGGCCATGATGTGCCACGCGCCGCGGTCGATGCCGGCCGCGTGCACGCGCACGAGCACGTCGTCCACACCGACCTCGGGCACGTCCACGTCCCTGAGCTGCAGGACGTCAGCCGAGCCGTACCGGTCGCGCACGATGGCCTTCATCGTCCGTCCGCGCGTCGCTGAGGCGGTCGCCGTGGTATCGGCGCCAGACACGGTTTGATGTTGTGGGCTGTTCATCTGTTGATCAGTTCGACTCGGCCCCGGGCGCGGCCCGCTCAGTGCGTTTGGGGCCCGCGGCTGCCGGCGGGATCGCCTGGTCGCGTTCCATCACGCCACGTGGGTGCGGGTCGGCGTGAAGCGAGCGAGCAGAAGGCCGCTGAGCACCATGAACAGCACGGCGCCGGCGGCGCCGAACACGGTGTACTGGTCTTCGACGTTGACGCCGATGGCGGTTGATGCGCACCAGCCGAGCGCGAACAGGACGGGCATCGCGAGCGCCCACGGCACCGCGAGCCCGCGGTGTCCCTCGCGGGCCAGGACGAGCCCCTGGGCGCCGCCGAGCACCGCGCCGCTGATGACGCCCATGACGGCGAGGTCGCCGAGACTGGTGTCATGGCCGACGAGCGCGGCGCCGGCAGCCAGCCCCACGGCGTAGCCGACGGCGCTCGCGGCGATCCATGCGGCCGCGCGTCCGAGCGCGCCCCTGGCGGCCCACCACTGCACGCCACCCAATCCGGCGCCGGTGAGCGCGCCGCCGACCAGCGCGGCGTCGACGGCGTCCACGGGGCCTCCGACCGCCCGTCCGATCAGCGCGGAAATGGGGAACGCGGGGGCCACGGCGATCCACCTCCAACCGGGGAAGCGTCCCTGCTCAGCCGGCGGCCGGGCCGGATCGTGGGGCACTGGCGCGGCGTGTGCGGTCATGAGCCGGCCGGGATCGCGTCGGGCGGGACCTTCGGCGCGGCCTGTGGCGGCTCGGGCCGGGGCCCTTCGACTTGCACGTTGGGCAGCCAGGCCAGCCAGCGTGGCAGGTACCAGTTGCGTTCGCCGAGCAGGCACATGGCGGCCGGGATGAGCAGCAGGCGCACGAGCGTCGCGTCCAGGGCGAGCGCGATGGCGATGCCGAACCCCATCTCCTGGAAGGCGACGAGCTGGCCGGTGGCGAAGCCGGCGAAGACGACGATGATGATCGCGGCGGCGCCGGTGATCAGCCGTGCGGTCGAGGCGACCCCGTGGACGATCGCCCCGGGGGTGTCGCCGGTGGCGGCCCAGCGCTCGTGGATGCGGCTGAGGAGGAACACCTGGTAGTCCATGGAGAGCCCGAACAGCACGCTGAACAGGAAGATCGGAACCCAGGCGTCGATGCGCTCGACCTGGGTGAAGCCGAGCAGGTCGATCCCGACGCCGTTCTGGAAGACGAGCACGAGGATGCCGTAGGCGGCGCCGACGGACAGCAGGTTGACGGCGATCGCGGTCAGCGGGATCGCGATCGACCGGAAGGCCAGGGTCAGGAGCACGAAGCTCAATGTCAGGACGAACGCGATGACGATCGGCAGCCAGCCGGCATCGACGGCGAAGGAGTCGCGCGCCTCGGCCGGGGCCCCGCCGACGAGGACGCCGTCCGCGGTGGCGCCGAACGCGGCCGGGACGTAGTCGTCGCGTAGGCGGTCGACGGCGGCCGATGCGCGGGCGCTGCTCGGCTCGACGGTGAGCGGCACGGAGGCCACGAGGATCCGCGGCCCGCGCTGGAGACTGACGGCGCGGGCGGCGAAGTCGCGGTCGGTGGCGAGTTGGGCGCGTAGGCGGGTCAGGCCCCGTTCGACGCCGGGGTCCTTCGCCGAGCCGTCGACGACGACGTTCACCGGATCGGTCGCACCGCTGGGGAAGTCGCGCTGGAGCGCCAGCAGGCCCTGCTTGGCGACCGTGTCGTCCGGCAGCGACGACGTTCCCGCCGCGCCCATCTGCAGGCCCAGGACGGGGGAGGCGAGTGCGAGCAGGATGACGGTGGTGGCGACAAGGCTGACGGCCGGACGGCGCATGACCGCGAGGACGGCGCGCCGCCAGAGCGGCCCCTCCTCGCCGGCCGCGGCCGCGACGCGCCGGCCGACCCACGGCACCCGCAGGCGTTCGACGCGGTCGCCGAGGACCATCAGGATCGCCGGGTGGAAGGTGAGCGCGACGACGATCGACACCAGCCCGACGATGACCGCCCCGAGGCCGAGGCTGCGCAGGGTGGTGTCCGGCACGAGCAGCATCGCGATCATGGCCAGCGCGAACGCGCTGCCGCTGAAGACGACCGCGCGCGTGGCGGTGCTGGAGACGGTCAGGATCGCCTCGCGTGTCCCGGCGCCGTGGTGGCGCTCCTCGCGCAGGCGGGCGATGATGAACAGCGAGTAGTCGATCCCCAGCGCCAGACCCATCGCGACGACCATGTTCACGATGAACAGGTTCAGCGCGAACGCCTGGCCGACCACGGCGGTGATGCCGAGCGCGACGATGATCGAGATCATCGCCATCAGCATCGGGATCGCAACGCCGACGAGCGTGCCGACCACCAGCAACAGCACGATCAGGGCGGCGGGCAGCCCGAACTGCAGCTCGCCCTTGCTCAGATCGCTCGCGGAGAGCTCGGTGAAGTCGCGGTCGAGCGTGTGGCTGCCGGTGATGTGCGCGGCGAACCCTCCGCCGCCGTCCGCCTTCTGCACCACCGCGATGAGGTCCGCGATCCGGTCCTCCTCCGGGCTGGCGACGACGACGGGCAACAGCGTGGCGTGCCGGTCGGCGGACACCAGGATCCGGCCGCCCGGGTCCAGATAGCTGGACACGTGCTCCACCGTGCCGCTGCCACGGATCTGCGCGACCAGCGCCCGCACCCGCGCGGCGTACGCGGGATCGGAGACGACCGCGCGCTCGGAGCGCACCACGATGACCTCATCGACGGCGTCGCGTTGAGGCAGCCGCGCGTCGATGAGATCCTGCGCGGCGGCGGACTCGGGGTGGTTGGTCAGGCTGGAGTCCGACGTCAGCCCCGAGCCCAGCAGCGCCCCCACCAAGCCCAGCGATACCACGACGACCGCGCCCCACACCGCGAGCACGCGGCCCGGTCGCCGCGTCGCGTACGCCGCCAGCCGCCTGGGCCCGAACCGGGACCCCGAGGCCGCACGGTCGGCTGGGTCCTTTGGGGGGGAAATCGACATACCGGCTCCTGACACCTGCGTTGGGGCGGCGCGAACCGCGAGGGTCCGAGACGCCGACGCCGGCCGAGAGTTAGAGCCGCAAGATCGCCCGCCGTTTGCTGGGGCGAAGCGTGTCATCGACCATACACCCGTCCGCCAGCACGTCGGGTTAAGGCTCTCGGTGAGCGCCGGAGTCGCCATCGCAGTCGATCGACCTCGATCGATCTCGAGCCCCCCGCGGTGTCGAGTGGCCGGACAGCGGGATGAACGTGCAGGTCATGGCGCCCGGCCAGCCGAACTGCAAGTACCACTCCGAGCCGGTGCAGGAGGACTTCGGTAGGCCTGGCGCCAGCGCCACCGTGGTCGTCTCCGGGCCGCGAGCGGCTCACGGTGCGAGCGCCCGGTCGAAGAAGCCGACGACGCGTCGCTCGTACTCCTGTGGCCTCGCGGCCATGCCGCCGACGTGGCCGGACTCCGGGATCTCCCAGAGCGCCGCCGTGCCGCCGGCCGCCCTCGCATAGCCGCGGTTGAGCGCCTCGCCGGTGGGGGCGTTCGGCGCGGCGATCAGCAGCATGGGCTGATCGACGTTCCTGGCGAGGTCCTTGAGGTTCGCGGGCGGGGCTCGGTTCGAGGACACGGCCACGGCGGCCGTCTTGACCGCGGACAACGCGAGGCCGAGCGTCCACTTGCCCAGGGCGGGGTCATCCTGGTCCATGTCCTCCGTGGTCGACCGCGCCCCGGCGCCCTCCGACACCACGGCCGCGAGGTCGTCGGTGTCGGCGGCGGCCTCGATCATCATCTCGCCGCCGACCGAGAGGCCGATGCCGCCGATCCGGCGCGGGTCGACATCGGGCCTGGTCTGCAGATACCTGATTGCCGCCTTGATGTCGGTGTGGCCGCCCCAGCCCCAGGCGTTGGGCTCGCCGTCGCTGCGGCCCTCGCCGCGGCGGTCGAACAGCAGGACGCCGTAGCCGTGCCGGGCGAGCATACGGGCCTTCGCCTGCGGGCCGTTGCGGCCCGGAAACGCGACGACCGCGGCGCCGTTCCTCGACGGGATGTACCAGCCCTCGAGCTCGAGCCCGTCGGCAGTCGTGAACGTCACGTCCTCGTGGGCGACACCGAGGCGGTCCGGCGGGACCACGGCACGGCCGACGTGGGTCGTGACGTAGCCGTACCCGGCGATCGCGACCAGGGCGCCGACGAGCAGCCCAGCGATCCCGAGCAGCACCCGGCGCCCGTACCGCAGGACCGGGCCGGCGGAAGTGTCGCGGGTGCGCCACAGCGTCACGGCGCCGAGAGCCAGCAGCAGCACACCGGCGGCAATCGCCGCGAGGCCGGTGAAATCGTCGCCGGACGGCCCGACCTCCCGGGTGTAGTAGAAGCCCTCGATCCCGGCGGCGATGCCGAGCAGCCCGAAGGCGAGCGCCAGTGCGCCTCGCCGTCCTCCGCTCAGATGCGGGTACCGCCACGTGGCGAGGCCCAGCAGTGCGAGCGGGACGAGCCCGCTGACAAGGTGGTCGCCGGGCGAGGTCCCCGGCTGCGGTTGGAGATAGTTGTCGTCCAGGAGGTGCACGGCGATGACCGCGAGCGCGACCCGGAACAGGAGCGCCTCGCGATCCGGGCGACCATGCTGCGCCGGCGGCCGGGCGGGGGTGCCGTGGGCCGTCTCGGCAGGAACGTCGAGCGTTCGCGTCATCTCGCGCC
>Ga0207688_10001417_pt1 | contig 12499 bp, 15 predicted proteins | sample KBSMiscanthusM4_FD_184296 | JGI IMG/M metagenome (GOLD analysis project Ga0207688, IMG submission 184296) | Miscanthus rhizosphere microbial communities from Kellogg Biological Station, Michigan, USA - M4 (SPAdes) (version 2) | ecosystem: Host-associated > Plants > Roots > Rhizosphere ...
ATGCCGCTGCCACAAGCGGCGACACGACCGGGTCGGACAAATCCGAGAGTCGGAAGGCCGACAACGACGCGAGCGACGGCACCGACAAGAAGGCCGCCTGACGCGGCCCACTGAGGCGCGGGAACTACGCCCCGTAGACCGGAACCGGCGGACGGGCCTTGCCGAGCAGATCGCTGACTACGGTACCGAGCTCGGCGGGATTCCAGCGGGCTCCGTTGTCGACCTGGGGTCCATGCGCCCAGCCCTCGGCCACCCGGATGATGCCACCCTCGACCTCGAACATCTTGCCGGTGACATTCTTTGATTCGACGCTGCCGAGCCAAACCACAAGCGGTGAAACGTTTTCCGGTGCCATAGCGTCGAAATCGTTGTTCTGCGTGGACATCATATCGGCGAAAACGGTCTCGGTCATCCGCGTTCGTGCCGACGGCGCGATGGCGTTGACGGTGACGCCGTAGCGGCCCATCTCAGCGGCGGCGACCAGCGTCATCGCTGCGATACCTGCCTTGGCTGCGCTGTAATTGGCCTGCCCCACACTGCCTTGCAGGCCGGCGCCCGAGCTGGTGTTGATGATTCGGGCGTCAGGGGTGTTGCCCTCCTTGTACTGCGCACGCCAATAGGCCGACGCGTGCCGCATGGTGGCGAAGTGGCCCTTGAGATGGACGGCCACGACCGCGTCGAATTCTTCCTCGCTGGTGTTGGCGAACATCCGGTCGCGGACAATGCCCGCATTGTTGACCAGGACGTCCAGCCCGCCGAAGGTGTCGACCGCGGTCTGGACCAGGCCGGCCGCCTCCTCCCAGTCGGCGACGTTCGCCCCACTGGTGACGGCTTCGCCTCCGGCTGCGGCGATCTCGTCGACGACGCCCCGTGCGGCGCTGCCGCCTCCCGCAGGTGATCCATCAAGGCCCACGCCGATATCGTTGACCACCACCCGCGCGCCCTCAGCGGCGAACGCAAGGGCGTGCGCACGCCCGATGCCGCCGCCCGCACCCGTCACGATGACCACGCGGCCGTCGAGCAAACCCATCCCTATCTCCTTACTTGATCGCGTTCGTTGTCGCCAGGTAGTGCGGCGGCTCACCACCACCGTGAACCTCGAGGGACGCACCGCTGATGTAGGAAGCGGCCTCCGATGCCAAAAATGCGGCGGCCCAACCGACATCGGCGGGCTTGGCGAGCCGGCCGAGTGGCACGTTGGCAGATATGGCTGCGATGGATTCCTCGTCACCGTAGAACAGCTCCGACTGTTCGGTCTCGACCATGCCGACTACGACGGAATTGACCCTGACCTTCGGCGCCCACTCGACAGCCAGTGTGCTGGTGAGGCTTTCGACGCCGGCCTTGGCTGCCCCGTATGCCGCGGTGCCGGGAGTGGGCCGACGGCCGCTGACACTGGTGATGTTCACGATCGAACCGCCCTGCTCCTGCGACTGCATCACAACATTCGCGTGTTGTGAAACCAACAGCGGCCCAATCAGATTGAGCTCGATGATCTTGGTGCTGAATCTTGCCGATGCGTCTGAAGCGAGCACATACGGCGATCCACCTGCATTGTTCACCACGACGTCCAGCCGCCCGTGCCGTTGCACGATCGTTCTGATCAGCTCGGCGACGGCTTCGTCGTCGCGCACGTCGCAGGCGTGGAACTCGTGGGGCAGCCCGTCGACCGCACGACGCGCACAGGTGACCACCGTGGCGCCCTGATCGGCGAATACGGCGCTGATGCCCGCACCGACGCCGCGGACCCCCCCGGTGACCAGAACGACCCTGGACTTGAGTCCGAGGTTCATATCAGCGGCGCCGGTCACTGTGCTAGCGTACCAAGCAAGTGCTTGCTTAGGTACCGACCCCAGGAAGTGCAATGCCAATCACGTCTACGACCAATGAACCGGGCATCGTCTCGGTCACCGTCGACTACCCGCCCGTCAACGCCATTCCGTCGCGGGGCTGGTTCGAACTCGCCGACGTCATCACCAAGGCGGGCGAAGACCCCGATACGCACGTCGTGATCCTCCGCGCGGAGGGCCGGGGCTTCAATGCCGGAGTCGACATCAAGGAGATGCAGAACACCGAGGGCTTCACCGCACTCATCGACGCCAACCGCGGCTGCTTCGCGGCATTCCGCGCGGTCTATGAATGCGCGGTGCCGGTGGTCGCGACCGTCAACGGCTTCTGCGTGGGCGGTGGCATCGGCCTGGTCGGCAACGCCGACGTGATCGTCGCCTCCGACGACGCGACGTTCGGGCTGCCCGAGGTGGAACGAGGCGCGCTCGGCGCGGCCACGCATCTGTCAAGGCTTGTGCCCCAGCACATGATGCGCAGGCTGTTCTTCACCGCCGCCACCGTCGATGCCGCGACGCTGCACCACTTCGGGTCGGTCCACGAAGTAGTGCCACGCGCTGACTTGGACGACGCCGCGCTTCGGGTCGCGCGCGACATTGCCGCCAAGGACACCCGGGTGATCCGGGCCGCCAAGGAGGCCCTGAACCTCATCGATGTGCAGAAGGTGAACTCCAGTTACCGGATGGAGCAAGGCTTTACGTTCGAATTGAACCTGGCCGGCGTGGCGGATGAACACCGAGACGCGTTCTCAGGCACCGCAAAGGGATCGAGCAAGAGGGCATGACCGACAAGCGGACCACCCTCGACGAAGCCGTCTCAGCGATCGAGAGCGGCATGACGATCGGCATCGGCGGCTGGGGATCGCGGCGCAAGCCGATGGCCTTCGTACGGGCACTGCTGCGATCTGGTGTCCAGGACCTGACCGCGGTGAGCTACGGGGGTCCGGACATCGGGCTGCTGTGCTCGGCGGGCAAGGTGCGACGGGTGTATTACGGCTTCGTGTCGTTGGATTCGCCACCGTTCTACGACCCGTGGTTCTCCAAGGCACGCACCTCCGGCGCGATCGAGGCCCGCGAAATGGACGAGGGCATGCTGCGCTGCGGGTTGCAGGCCGCGGCGCAACGGCTGCCGTTCCTGCCGATCCGCGCCGGCCTCGGCAGCGACGTGCGCGCCTTCTGGGGTGACGAACTGAAGACGGTGAAGTCGCCGTATCCCACGGACGGCGGATTCGAGGAACTCATCGCGATGCCTGCGCTGCACCTCGACGCTGCGTTCGTGCACATGAATCTCGGTGACGCGCAGGGCAATGCCGCCTACACCGGCATCGATCCGTACTTCGACGACCTCTATCTGATGGCAGCCGACAGACGCTATCTGTCGGTGGAACAGGTCGTGCCCACCGACGAGCTGGTCAAGGCGGTGCCGCCGCAGGCGCTCCTCATCAACCGGATGATGGTGGACTCCGTAGTCGAGGCACCCAACGGAGCGCATTTCACCAATGCTGCGCCGGATTATGGCCGGGACGAGCAGTTCCAGCGTTGCTACGCCGAATCCGCCGCATCCGACGAAAAGTGGGGGCAGTTCGTGCAGACGTATCTGTCCGGCAGCGAGGCCGACTACCAGGCTGCGGTGCGCAAGTTTACGGACGCGCACGCGAGGAACGAAAATGGGGAAGGGGCCTCCTCGTGAAATCCGTCAGCCGTCCGGAAGTGTGTGTGGTCGCCTGCGCGGAACTGTTCCGCGGCGCGGGCGAGATCATGGTCAGCCCGATGGCGACGATGGTGTCGATCGGCGCGCGGCTGGCGCGGCTGACGTTCTCGCCCGACATCCTGTTGACCGACGGTGAAGCGCAGCTGCTGGCCGACACACCGGCGATCGGCGCGGTTGGGGCGATCGAGGGATGGATGCCGTTCGGCCGGGTTTTCGAGACACTCGCATGGGGCCGTCGCCATGTGGTGATGGGCGCCAACCAGATTGACCGCTACGGCAACCAGAACCTGTCGGCGTTCGGGCCGCTGCAGCACCCGACCCGACAGATGTTCGGCGTCCGTGGGGCACCGGGCAACACCATCAACCACGCGACGAGCTACTGGGTGGGTAACCACTCGAAGCGGGTCTTCGGCGATTCCGTCGACGTAGTCTCGGGCATCGGCTGGGACAAGGTCGACACCGACAACCCGGCGTACCGGTTCGTCAACGTCTACCGGGTGGTGTCCAATCTCGGGGTGTTCGACTTCAACGGGCCGGACCATCAGATGCGTGCGGTTTCGCTGCATCCAGGGATCACGCCCGAAGAGGTGCAGGAAAACACTTCGTTCGAGGTACACGGCCTGGACAAGGCCGAAGCGACGCGACTTCCGGCCCAGCGCGAGCTGGAGTTGATCCGCACCGTGATCGATCCGAAGTCGCTGCGGGACAAGGAAATACGAGCATGACCCAAAGGGGTAGGTTGCGCACTCCTTTGACGGAATTGATCGGTATCGAACATCCGGTGGTGCAGACCGGGATGGGCTGGGTAGCGGGTGCGCGGCTGGTGTCGGCGACATCCAACGCGGGCGGCCTGGGCATCCTGGCGTCGGCAACCATGACTCTCGACGAGCTGCGGATCGCGGTCAGCAAGGTGAAGGCCGCGACGGACAAGCCGTTCGGCATCAACATCCGCGCCGACGCGGGAGATGCGATCGATCGCGTCGAGCTGCTGATCCGCGAGGGCGTGAAGGTTGCGTCGTTCGCGCTGGCGCCCAAGCCAGACCTGATCGCGAAGCTCAAAGATGCTGGTGTGGTGGTGATTCCGTCGGTCGGCGCAGCCAAACATGCGAAGAAGGTCGCGGGCTGGGGCGCCGACGCCGTGATCGTGCAGGGTGGCGAGGGCGGTGGCCACACGGGTCCGGTGGCGACAACGCTGCTGCTGCCGTCTGTGCTGGACGCGGTCGACATTCCGGTCGTCGCCGCAGGCGGCTTCTTCGATGGCCGCGGGCTCGCGGCGGCGCTGTGCTATGGCGCCGCGGGGGTGGCCATGGGGACACGCTTCCTGCTGACCTCCGATTCCACCGTGCCGGACGCCGTCAAGCAGCGGTACCTCGAAGCGGGGCTCGACGGCACCGTGGTGTCGACGCGCGTCGACGGCATGCCGCACCGCGTGCTTCGCACCGGGCTCGTCGAAAAATTGGAGAGCGGTTCGCGGCTGCGGGGTTTTTCCGCGGCGGTCCGCAACGCGCAGAAGTTCAAGAAGATGTCCCGCATGACGTGGCGGTCAATGATCAGCGACGGTCTCGAGATGCGGCACGGCAAGGAGTTGACCTGGTCGCAGGTGGTGATGGCGGCCAACACTCCGATGCTGCTGAAGGCCGGCCTGGTCGAAGGCAACACCGATGCGGGCGTGCTGGCGTCGGGCCAGGTCGCGGGAATTCTCGATGATTTGCCGTCGTGCGCCGAGCTTATCGAGACGATCGTCAGCGACGCGGTCAAGCATCTCCAGGCAGCTGCCGCGTTCGTCGAGTAGCCGCGGCGCCAATCAACACAGCAAGTTGACGACGCTCCGTCTCCGTCCGGGATGGCGGCCAACTCGCTGAATTCCCTGCGCACGACGGAAAAGTTGCCTGCGCATCGGGTCTTCGAAGAGAAGATCGACTTCGTCCGCGAGCAGCTCAGCAGCTTCTGGGAGATGCACCGTTGTGCATCCGGTCGTACACAATCTGGATCCCGAGGTAGCGGCCGTAGCGCTCCCAGCGAAGAACCATATGACTTCACTCTCTATTGATTAAGCTATAGTCTTCATATGTCTCGCGGTAAGCGATCCGCTTCATCGGACCGGAGGGCCGCGCTGATCGGCGACATCGTGGGCTCCCGCCGCGTCGCCGACCGGCGTGCGGCGCACCGGGCGATGAACCGTGCGCTGCGGGATGTCGCGGCCGATGCGATCGACCCGCCGGCGTTCACCGTCGGCGACGAGTTTCAGGGCGGCTATCCGACGGTCGGCGCGGCGATCGGGGCAGCGCTGTCACTGCGGTTGGCCGTGGCGCCCGGCCTCGACGTCAGGTTCGGCATCGGCTGGGGCGCGGTGACGGTGCTCGACGCCGGCGCGGGCATCCAGGACGGTCCGGGATGGTGGGCGGCGCGCGAGGCCATCGAATGGACGGCTGCGGCGCAGCGCCAACCTGGCCTGGCGCTGGTGCGCACGTCGTTCCGGGGCGAACAGCGCACCGACGTCGACGCCGTCAACGCCGCCTTGATTTGTCGGGACCATCTGATTGGCTCACTCGATGAGCGATCAATACGGATTCTGAAGGGCCTGTTGAGCAACCACACCAAGAAGGACATCGCGGCGGCCGAGGACATCAGCGCCTCGGCGGTGTCGCAGCGCGCCGGGCGTGACGGTTTGGACTTGATTGTGCGGGCGTCGCATTATCTTCGGAGCGTGCCGTGAGCGCGTTGGCGGTGATGTTGATCGCGATGGGCATCGCGGATGCGTGCCGCCGACTGACTCGCGTTTTGTGGATTCCGGTGGTGGTTGCGCCCATTGCGGTGGCCGGTGCCGCGGCGACGGCGGGGCTGTGGCACCTTGGCGACATTGCGCTGCTGTTGCTGGCCGCGGCGGCGAGCATCGGTTGGCTGCTGCTGTGTGCGCACTCCGAGCGGACAGGCGATCGCGAGTGGGCGCCGCTGGCGCTGTTCGGTGCGGCTGTTGGGTTGCTGATTCTGTTATCGGGCTGGGGTTCTGACGTCGCAGCGCTTGTTGCGCGCTGGCCGCAGTGGGCCGGGATTCGTGTCGGTCCGGACCGGCTGTTCATGGCGACCGGCGTCGTGCTGCTGCAACTCGTGACGGGCAATCAGTTGGTGCGGTTGCTGCTTGGGTCCGTCGGCGCAGTGAAACCCGCGGGCGAGCCGCAGCCGTCGGACAAGCTGAAAGGCGGCAGGCTGCTCGGTCCAATGGAGCGGCTGCTGATCCTCGGCCTCGGCCTGGCGGGTCAGCTGGCCGCGGCGACCGCCGTCGTCGCCGCCAAGAGCATCATCCGGTTCCCGGAGATAAATGCCCAAAAAGCCAAGGAGAACGGGAATATCGGCATCGACGCCGTCACGGAGTACTTCCTCGTCGGCAGCTTCGCGAGCTGGATCGTGGCGCTCGCCGGCCTGGCCCTAGCGCAGTAGCGCGACGGCGTTCTGCACGCCCTGTTCGAGCACAGCGTCGGCGAGCCGCCGATCGGTCAGGGCGCGCGACAGTTGGATCGTCCCGACCATCATTCCGAACGCAGTCAACGCCTTCACCTGTGCGGACCGCGGATCGTCCGGCGCAAGGCGAGCAGCCATGCAGTCGATCTCGGCAAGCAGGCCCTCCGTGAACGCTTGCTTGACCGCATCCGTCGAGCGTCCGATCTCGTCGAGCAGCGCTGCCGAAGGACAACCGTCCTCGGGGCTGTCGCGATGCTCGATCGACAGATACTCCCGCACGAACCGTTCGAGCCCGGCTCGCCCGGGCGAATCCGCGCCGATGCTCGTCCGCTGCTGGCGGAGCTGATCGGCGACCGCAGTGGCGACGAGGTCCTCCTTGGAGGCGAAGTGGGCGTAGAAGGCGCCATTGGTCAGGCCGGCATCCTTCATCAGCGTCGCGACGCCCGAGCCATCGATGCCGTCCCGCTTGAGTCGACGGCCTGCCGACTCGATGATGCGACGCCGCGTCTCGTGCTTGTGTTCCTTCGCGTACCGCGCCATGTGTGTCCCCTCACGCCCCTTGCCATTTATCAACTCATGATATTACGATCGTACTTTGTTATTACGACCGTAATACAACCCTCTCGATCGGAGCAGACGACCTTGAGCACATACCTGGCAGACGCGGCCGAAAACGTCTCCGTGGCGGGTCCCTCCGCCGTCTTCACCTACCGGCGGTTGGGTCGGCACGGCGGTGTTCCCCTTGTACTGCTGAACCGCTTCCGCGGGACCATCGACTGGTGGGACCCCGAGTTCCTGGACTGCCTCGCCGCCGAGCACGACGTGATCGTGTTCGACAACGTTGGGATCGGATACTCCAGCGGCGAGCCCCGAGACTCCATCGTCGGATTCGCCGAAGGTGCCATCGAGTTCATCGACGCGCTCGGCCTGCCGACGGTCGACCTACTGGGTTGGTCGCTCGGTGGCATCGTGGCGCAGGAGGTCGCCCGTCGCCGACCCGAACTCGTGCGCAAGCTTGTTGTGGCGGGCAGCGCTCCCGGCGGCCAGATTCCGGGTGCGCCGGGACTCAGCGAGGACGTCCTTAACATCATGACCAAACCCGAAGCCGACGCGGACGACCTGCTGTACCTGTTCTACCCGGCCACCGATGCCGCCCGCGCTGCAGGCTTCGAGCACTTCGCCAAGGTCTCGACGCGGCTCTCCGCGGGTAGCCCCGCGGTGTCGGAGAAGGCGGCGATGGCTCAGCTGGCAGCTATCGGGCAGGTCCTTTCGGTTCCATTCGACACGGTGCAATCGAACCTCGAGGCCATCAAGCAGCCCGTGCTCTACGCCAACGGCGTGCACGACGTGATGATCTCAGCCCTGGCGTCGTATGTCGCTGTCCAGCACCTGGATTCGGCCATCCTCGTGCTCTACAGCGACGCCGGTCACGCGTTCCTGTTTCAGCACGCCCGTGCCTTCGCCACCGAGGTGACGAACTTCCTTGCCGCCTAGAGCCGTTCGATGATCGTGACGTTCGCGGTGCCGCCACCCTCACACATGGTCTGCAGGCCGTAGCGGCCGCCGGTGCGCTCGAGCGTATTGAGCATGGTGGTGAACAGCTTGGCGCCCGTCGCACCGAGCGGGTGGCCCAACGCAATCGCCCCGCCGTTCGGGTTGACCTTCTCGGGGTCGGCCTTGATCTCCTTGAGCCACGCCTGTACGACGGGCGCGAACGCCTCGTTGATCTCGACGGTGTCGATATCGTCGATCGACAGCCCGGTCTTCTCCAGCGCGTAGCGCGTCGCCGGGATCGGGCCGGTCAACATGAACACCGGATCTGCACCGCGAGCACTGATGTGGTGGATGCGCGCCCGCGGCGTCAGGTTGTGGTACTTGACCGCCTGCTCCGACGCCAGCAGCACCGCGCTGGCGCCGTCCGAGATTTGACTCGCCATCGCCGCGGTCAACCGGCCGCCCTCGACCAGCGTGTTCAAGGTCGCCATCTTCTCCAGCGACGTGTCCCGCGGGCCTTCGTCGGTTCTGAAGCCGTCGACGTCGATGATCTCGTTCTCGAAGTGTCCGGCGCGAATGGCGGCCTGAGCCCGCTGATGGCTGGTCAGCGCATACTGTTCCATCTCCTCGCGCGAGATGTTCCACTTCTCGGCGATCAGCTCCGCGCCACGGAACTGCGAGATCTCCTGATCGCCGTAGCGATGCAGCCAGCTCTTGGATTCGTTGGTGGGCGAGGTGAACCCGAACTGCTCGCCGACGACCATGGCCGACGAGATGGGGATTTGGCTCATATTCTGCACGCCGCCGGCCAGGATCAGATCGGCAGTGCCGGACAGAATCGCCTGTGCGCCAAAAGAAACAGCCTGCTGGCTGGAACCGCACTGGCGGTCCACAGTGACACCGGGCACCTCCTCGGGATATCCCGCGGCCAGCCATGACAACCGGGCGATGTTGCCTGCCTGCGGCCCGATCGCGTCGACGCAACCGGCGATGACGTCGTCGACCGCGCCGGGATCGACATCGACGCGTTCGAACAGGCCGCGCCACGCGGCCGCTCCGAGGTCGACGGGATGCACGCCGGCGAGCGACCCATTGCGCCTGCCGACCGCGGTGCGCACAGCTTCGATGACGTACGCCTGCGAAGACACAGCCATGTCAGTCTTCCTCTCTAGCGATGCCGCCAAGAACGATTGCGAGGTACTGCCGGCCGACCTGGTCGGCGGTCAGTGGTCCGCCCGGCTGATACCAGCGGACCGATACCCACGTGGTGTCGCGGATGAACCGGTAGACCAGGTCGACATCGATGTCGGGTCGGAAGTAGCCCTCCTCGATGCCCTGGTTGAGAACGTCTACCCACATCTTGCGTTGCTCTTTGTTGCGTTCCTCCACATAGGAGAAGCGCGGCTGGCCCGACAGCCGCTTGGCTTCGTCCTGGTAGATGACGACCTGCGCGTGCCGGTGTGCGATCGCCTCGAACGACGCCATGAACAAACCCTTGAGCCGCTCCAGCGGATTCGGTTCCGTTGCAACGATTTCCTGATACCGGTCGAACAACCAGTCGAGGAAGCCGCGCAGCAGCTCGTCGACCATCTCCTCCTTGGACGAGAAGTGGTGGTACAGGCTGCCCGACAGGATGCCCGCGGAATCGGCGATGTCGCGCACGGTGGTAGCCCGGAGCCCGCGCTCGGCGAACATCGCGGCGGCGAGCTTCAGAAGCTCGTCGCGTCGGGTCGGTGTCTGGAAGGCAGGCTCGTTCGTGCTCATGCGCGTTGGCTCGACACCGAAATCACCTCTCCAGTCAGGTAACTGGAGTAATCACTGGCGAGAAATGCAATGGTGGCGGCGACTTCCCACGGCTCGGCTGCCCGCCCGAACGCCTCGCCCTCTGACAACCGGTCCAACAGATCGGACGAGCTGGTCTTCTCCAGGAATTTGTGCCTGGCGATGCTTGGCGACACCGCGTTGATACGGACATCGTACTCCACGGCTTCGATTGCGCTGCATCGGGTCAACGCCATCACACCGGCCTTGGCCGCCGCATAGTGCGACTGCGAATGCTGCGCCCGCCAGCCCAGCACGCTGGCGTTGTTGACGATCACCCCGCCGTGGTCGGCGTCGCGAAAGTAGCGCAGCGCGGCGCGGGTAGCACGCATCGTCGAGGTCAACGTCACGTTCAGCACCCGGTCCCATTCCTCGTCGGTCATCTCGACCACCGGTGTCGTGCCGCCAAGACCGGCGTTGTTGACCAAGACGTCCAGCCGCCCCATGCGCGCTGTGGTCGATGCGATCAGCGCATCAACCTGTGCGGTGGACGTGACGTCACACAGCACACTCTCGACCCGACCGAGACCGAGCTCGCTCAGCTGGTCACGGGTCTCACCAAGCCGGCGATCGTGGTGGTCGGAGACGACGACGTCGGCGCCCTCGGCCAACGCCCGACGGGCCACCGCGGACCCGATCCCAGTGCCAGCGGCGGCCGTCACGACGACTACCTTGCCGTTCAGAAGCCCGTGTCCCTCAATCTCTTTCGGGGCAATCGATAAGGTCATGCTGCTCGCCTAATGGTCTTCGCGCAAGCGCTCATCCCTTGACCTCCCTCGGCAGGCCGAGCACCCGCTCGGCGATGATGTTGCGCTGGATCTCATTGGACCCGCCGTAGATGGTGTCGGCACGGGTGAACAGGTAGAGGTGCTGCCAAACGTCGAACTCGCCGTCCTTAACCACCAGACCGGCCTTCCCGACGATGTCCATCGCCAGCTCGCCCAGATCGCGATGCCAGTTGGCCCACAACAGCTTCGACACGTTGTCCTGGCCCTGGCCCATGTCGCCGCCGGGGCGGCTCCGATGCTGCTCGAGGTCCATGGTGGCCAACGCGTAGGACCGCATCGTTTGCAGGCCCACCCACGACCTCGTCAACCGCTCGCGGATCAGCGGATCGTCGGCGGCGCCCGTACGTTCGGCCACCTCCACCAGGTTGGAAAGCTCACGTGCGTAACGGATCTGCTGGCCCAGCGTCGACACGCCGCGCTCGAAGGTCAGCGTTCCCATCGCAACCCGCCACCCGTCGCCGGGCTGCCCGACGACCAGATCTGCGTCGGTGCGGGCGTCGTCGAAGAACACCTCGTTGAAATCCGCCGTCCCGGTCAGCTGAACGATCGGGCGTATTTCCACGCCCGGCTGGTCCAGCGGCACAAGGAGATACGACAAGCCCGCGTGCCGCTTGGAGCCCTTCTCGGTGCGGACCACCACGAAGCACCACTGCGACAGGTGCGCCATCGACGTCCAAACCTTCTGGCCGTTGATCACCCACTGGTCGCCGTCGAGCTCGGCCGTGGTCGAAACGTTGGCCAGGTCACTGCCGGCGCCGGGTTCGGAATAGCCCTGGCACCACAGCTCGCTGACGTCGAGGATCTTCGGCAGGAAGCGCTTCTGCTGCTCGGGCGTGCCGTAGGCGATCAGCGTCGGCCCGAGCAGTTCCTCGCCGAAGTGGTTGACCTTGTGGGGCGCGTCCGCGCGGGCGTACTCCTCATAGAACGCGACGCGGTGCGCAACAGACAGGCCTCGCCCGCCGTGCTCGACCGGCCAGCCCAGGCAGGTCAGACCGGCAGCCGCCAGCTGCTGGTTCCACGCCCGCCGTTCCTCGAAGGCCTCGTCCTCGCGCCCTGGCGCGCCAAGGCCCTTGAGCGCGGCGAATTCGCCGACGAGGTTGTCGGCGAGCCAGTCGCGGACCTCGGCCCTGAGCTCCTGGACCCCTATCATCCTTGTAGGCTAACCTACCAAGCACTTGCTTTGTTAGAGGAGCTCCGATGACGCGCCATCCGTGGACCATTCCGCAGGTCCTGGACCGGATTGCCGACCGATTCTCCGAGCATGACGCGCTGGTCGCTGCTGGCGGTGCCGGCGGACCTGCCGAGGAGGGTCGGCGGCTGACATTCGCCGATTTGCGCGACGAGGTCCGCCGAGCGGCCGCGGCGATGATCGACCTGGGCGT
>Ga0207688_10001420_pt1 | contig 12486 bp, 10 predicted proteins | sample KBSMiscanthusM4_FD_184296 | JGI IMG/M metagenome (GOLD analysis project Ga0207688, IMG submission 184296) | Miscanthus rhizosphere microbial communities from Kellogg Biological Station, Michigan, USA - M4 (SPAdes) (version 2) | ecosystem: Host-associated > Plants > Roots > Rhizosphere ...
AGGCAGACTCGCTCGCCGAGGCCCTCGAGGCTCGCAAGGCGATCGAGCGGGCGAAAGGGATCCTGATGCAGCGCGAGGGCCTGTCCGAGGACGAGGCCTTCGCACGCCTTCGCAAGGCGAGCCAGATCTCCGGGCGGCCGCTCAAGGTCGTCGCCGAGGCGCTCGTGGCCACGCTCGGCGGCTCCCGCTAGGTCGCGAGCAGCCGCTCCTCCTCGTGCCGCCGGTAGACACGGCGGCCGAGCCAGGCCGCGAGGCCCACGAGCGCGAACGGCGCGAGCACGATCAGCAGGCCGAGGGCGACGACGCCCTCCCACGCGAGGACGTTCAGCGCCTCGTCGATCATGCGGTCGATCCGCGATGCGGGAGCGACGGCACCTGTCGCACCGGGGGTGACGACCGAGAGCTGGATGGTCGACATCCGAGCCTCGGCGTTGGTGGCGGCGAGCTCGCCGCGAATGGACACGAGGTCGGCGCGGAGCGTCTGGAGGCGCGAGCGAAGCACGGCCTCGGTCTGCGGATCGAGCGTCTCCGACTCGAGCCGTGCGCGGATGCGTGCGATCTGCGTTCGCGTGCTCGCTTCCCGCCGCGTCAGCTCGTCCAGGTTCTGCTGCAGGTCGTCGATCGTCACCTGCTGCGAGACGAGCCGGCCGAGATCCGAGAGGCCCGTGATGGCGTCCTGCACCTTGTCCACCGGGACGCGAACGGTGATCGAGGCACTTCCCTCATCACCCGTCGCCACGGACGAGGCGACGACATAGCCGCCGAGCGAGCGCGTCAGGTCGAGCGCGCTCTGCGCTGCGTGCGACACGGCGTTCGCGTCCTTCACCTCCACCGTGAGCATCGCGCTGACGCGCTGCGCGCGCGCGCCGCTCCCCGCCGTCGAGGTGTCGTACTCCGGTGAGGCCTGGAGCGTCGACTTCTCGAGCGCCGCCTGACTGATCGGCTCGGGCGAGTCGGATCGCGCGATCCCGAGAACCCCGGCGCTGGCGATTGCGAGTGCCGCGGCGGCAGGCACCGCGACGAGCATCCCTCGACGGAGCGGAAAGCGCCAGCTCGCCCACGGTGAGCGGATGGGTCGCTCGGAGGCGACTGCCCGTACGCGAGCGCGCAGCTCGGCGGGCGCGGACGGACGTGACGCCCGGAGCTCGTGGATCAGTTCAGGCGACGGCGTCATGGTCTCTCATCCTCTCTTCGAGCTTGGACAGGGCGCGGCTGAGCCTCGTGGAGACAGCGGTGACGGAGATCCCGAGCAAGCGCGCGGTCTCCTCGCCGTCGAGATCGAGAACGACGCGCAGTGCGACCACTTCGCGCTCGCCGGCCGAGAGCGCCTGCAGGCTCTCCGCGAGCTCCGCGGAAAATCCTTCGCCGAAGGGCGTGAGCTCGCGCGCGTGCTCGATCGTCCCCGCTCTCTCCTCGCGCTTCCGGCGTCGCGCGTCGGCGCGGAACCAGTCGAGGGCGGTCGAGCGCGCGATCGCGAGGAGCCATGCGCGCGGAGTGCCTCGACCGGGATCGAACCGGCGCCACTTCTTGAACGCGGCTTCGAAGGTCTCTCCCGTCAGGTCCTCGGCCACGGCCCAGTTCTTCGTGAGGTACAGCAGGTAGCCGTACACGTCGTCGAGGAGTTCCTCCGCGAGGGTCGCGAACGACGGTGTCGTGCTGTCGAGCGCCCGTCGAGCGTCGATGGTCACTGCATGCACGCCCTCTGTACGTCGCCGCCCGGGCGTCATGTCACGTGGTCTGCGCCTCGCCGAACGCGACCTCCCACCGATCGAGGAGCACGACGAGCTCGTCACGCGCTGCTCGGTGTGCCCCGAGGACGTCCATGTCCGACCAGTCTTCGGCGAGCTTGCGCTCGAGCTCCGCGATCCGCGCCTCGACGCCGGCGATCTGCCCCTCCAGGAGCTCGAGCTCCGTCGCCGGCTTCCTCGCGGGCCGTGGCGTCGGCGCGCGCATCGGCTTCGGCTGCGCAGGAGGCTCGTCGGCGGCCGCAGGAGCGCTCGACTCCTCGCGCTCGCGCTCCATGTCCGCCCAGCCGCCCTCATAGGAGTGGAGCGACAGGTCTTCGAACGCCACGATCCGGTCCGGGACCGCATCGAGCAGCGCGCGATCGTGTGAGACGAGCAGGATCGTCCCCGGGAATGCCTCGAGTGCCGCCTCGAGCGCCTCGCGCGACTCGACGTCCAGATGGTTCGTGGGCTCGTCCAGCACGAGGAGGTTCGCCCCCGACGCGACGAGCAGCGCGAGCGCGAGACGCCTGCGCTCGCCTCCGGACAGCGCGGTGACCGACCGCTCGTGCGTTTCCCAGCCCGAGAAGAGGAACCGCCCGAGCAGCGCCTGCGCGCGGGGGCGTGTGAGGCCGGTCGCGGCGACCGTCGCGTCGAGAACGGAGCCGGTCTTCGGCAGCTCGAGTGCGTGCTGCGAGAAGTAGCCTGGGACGACCCCGTGACCAAGGGTGATCCGTCCCGCAGCGAGCGGGTGTCCGTCGAGAATCGCCGCGAGGAGCGTCGTCTTGCCCGAGCCGTTCGGCCCGACGAGACCGACCTTCTCTCCACGCTCGAGGACGAGCGTCGCCCCTTCGAGCAACTGCTTGTCTCCGGCCGAGAGCGAGAGGTCATCGCCTTCGATCACGATCCGACCGGTTCGCGGCGGCTCCAAGAAGTCGAACCCGAGCGACCGCTGGCGCTTCGTCAGCGCCTCCTTCTCCCGCCGAGCCGTCGAGCGCTCCTTCTCGAGCCGTGCGATCTGCGTGAGCTTCGCCTGCGCCTGCTTCGCCTTGCTCTTCTTGTACCTGAACCTCTCCACGAACCGCTCGAGCCGTGCGATGTCGACCGAGACGCGGTCCGCGGTCTTCCCGGCTGCGGCTGCGCGCGCGGCTCTCTCCTGGCGCCACTCGTGCCAGGGCCCGGCGAAGTAATGCGCTCCGCCCGGCGACAGCTCGAGAACGGAGGTCGTGACCGCTTCGAGGAACCAGCGGTCGTGTGCGACGAGGATGACGGCAGCGTCGAGCGTCTCGAGCTCACGCTCGAGCCACTCGAGGTTCTGCACGTCGAGGTGGTTCGTCGGCTCGTCGAGCAGGAGGAGATCCGGGCTTCCGGCGAGCGCGCGTGCGAGCGACGCGCGGGTCAGCTCGCCGCCCGAGAAGGTCCCGAGCGGTCGATCGAGGTCGTCCTCGGTGAAGCCGAGCCCGCGCACGGATGCCGCGGCGCGGTCGCGCCATGCCCAGCCGCCCGCATGCTCGAGGCGTGCTTGCGCATCCGCATACCTCCGCAGGGTCTGCTCGTCGTGGGCGCCGTTCGTCATCGCCTCCTCCAGGCGACGGAGCTCGGCCTCCAGCTCGAGCAGGTCACGCGCGCCCGAGAAGGCGTACTTGCGCAGCGTGATGTCGTACTCCACGGGTGGGCGCTGGTCGTGGAGGGCGATGCGCGTTCCCTTGGCGAACGCGAGCTTGCCGCCCTGGATCGACGTCTCACCGGCGATCGCGCGCAGCAGCGTCGTCTTCCCCGCTCCGTTCGCGCCGGCGAGGGAGAGCCGGTCCTTGCGCCCGACCGTGAACGAGACGTCCTCGAAGAGCGGATCGCCCGCGAACTCCTTGCGCAGCTCGGATGCGATGAGGACGGCCATGGCCGCACAAGGGTAGAGGGAGTCGGCGGCCGGTCTAGGCCCGGTGGGCCGGCAGCGCCACGAGCTTCCTCGCAGCTGCCGCTATGTGCTCCGCGTCGATCCCGGCTGCGGCCAGACACTCCTCGGGCTTCCCCGACCTGGGCATCTCGCGCACCGCGAGCTTGACGACGTGCGCAGGCTCGTCGCTGTCCGCGAGCGCGTCGAGCACCGCGTCGCCCAGCCCGCCTTCGGCCCAGTGGTCCTCGACCGTCACGAGTCGACCACCCGTCACCTCTGCGGCTGCCGCCAGCGTCTCGACGTCGACCGGCTTGATCGAGTAGAGGTCGATGACCCGGGCTGCGATCCCGTCGTCGGCGAGGGCGTCGGCCGCTTTCAGTGCCTCGTGGACGGTGATCCCGGCGCCGATGAGCGCGACCTCGTCCTCGTCGCTCGAGCGCAGCACACGGCTCCCACCGATCTCGAACTCCTCGTCCGGCGAGTAGAGAACGGGAGTTGCCGGCCGGAGCGTCCGCAGGTACGAGATGCCGTCCGTCTCGGCAATCGCCGCGACGAGGTGCGCCGCCTGGTTCGCGTCGCACGGGTGGAGCACGGTCGAACCGTGCACCGCGCGCAATGACGCGATGTCCTCGAGGCCCATCTGCGAGGGGCCGTCCTCGCCGATCGAGACCCCCGCATGGGAGCCACAGAGCGCGAGCGTGGCGCGGCTCACCGCGGCCATCCGCACGAAGTCGTATGCACGCGAGAGAAACGCCGCGAACGTCGATGCGAACGGCGTCCAGCCGACCGCCTGCAGCCCAACCGCGGCCGCGACCATCTGCTGCTCCGCGATGTACATCTCGAAGTAGCGATTCGGGTGCGCCTTCGCGAATGTCTCCGCGAACGTCGAGTTCGAGACCTCGCCATCGAGCGCGACGACGTCGCGCCGTGCCGTACCGAGCGCCGCGAGCGCGTCGCCGTACGCCTTGCGCGTCGCGACTTCTTCGCCGATCTCGTAGCGGGGGAGCTGGACGGCCGACGGCTTCGTGCGGGCCGTCGCCTCCACGGTCGGCCTTGCGACGTCGACGCGGATGTCGCGAAGCCCACCGAGCTCGGCGATCGCCCCGTCCGGGTCGTCGAGCGGCTTGCCGTGGAAGCCATTCGCGTCCTCGACGGCCGCGACGCCCTTGCCTTTCTTCGTCCGCGCCACGATCACAGTCGGCTTCCCCGTCGTCTCGATTGCTCGCGCGAATACGTCGTCGATGGCCTCGACGTCGTGCCCGTCCACCTCGAGTGCGTTCCAGCCGAACGCCTCGGCACGGGCCACGTAGGTGTCGAGGTCCCAGCCGACCATCGTCTCGCCGCGCTGCCCGAGCCGGTTGACGTCGATGATCGCAGTGAGGTTGTCGAGGCCGAAGTGCGCCGCGTGCTCGAAGGCCTCCCACATGGAGCCCTCGGCCATCTCGCTGTCGCCGCAGAGCACCCAGACGCGAGTCGGGAGCTGCTCGAGCCGCTTCGCAGCGAGCGCCATGCCGACGCCGATCGGGAGCCCCTGCCCGAGCGAGCCCGTGGCGACGTCGACCCAGGGGATGAGTGGCGTCGGGTGCCCCTCCAGCATGCTCCCGTGCTCGCGGTACTGCATGAGCTCGTCGTCGGAGACGACGCCTGCGGCCTTGTAGATCGCGTACAGCAGTGTCGACGCGTGGCCCTTCGAGAACACGAGCCGGTCGTTCGTCGGGCTCTTCGGCGCGTCGAAGTCGAAGCGGAGGTATCCGTCGACGAGCACCGCCATGAGGTCGGCGGCGGACATCGCGGACGTCGGATGCCCGGACTTCGCGGCCGCGCTCATCCGGACGGAGTCGACGCGGAACTGTTGCCCCAGCTCGCGACGGCGGTCGGCGTCGGTCATGTGAGCCATTCTAGGTTTGCGTTTCCCCGTTCGCGGAGGAGGTAACGTTCGGGCGTGGCGCGGAGCAGGCTGCACGAGCTGAGTGAGCATGGCGTGAGCGTCTGGGTCGACTCGCTGTCGCGGGAGATGCTCGAGACCGGTCACCTCGCGCGGCTCATGGACGAGGACGCGGTCGTCGGCGTCACGTCGAACCCGACCATCTTCGAGAAAGCTCTGTCGACGGGGGACTGGTACGACGAGCAGCTTCGCGCCGAGCTCGAGCGGACGGACGACACGAAGGACGTCTTCTTCTCGCTCGCGGTGGAGGACATCAAGCGCGCCTGCGACCTGCTCCGGCCCGTTTGGGATCGCACGCACGGCATCGACGGGTTCGTCTCGATCGAGGTCGACCCCGACCTCGCGTACGAGCGAGACGCGACGTTCCAGCAGGCGAAGGATCTCCACCGGCGCGTCGACAGACCGAATGCGTACGTCAAGATTCCCGCCACTGCTCCGGGCGTGGGCGCGATCGAGGACTCGATCGCCGAGAGCCGCGCGATCAACGTCACGCTCATCTTCTCGCTGCAGCGCTACGCGGAGGTGGCAGAGGCGTACATCTCCGGGCTCGAGCGACTCGCGGAGTCCGGCGGTGACCCCGCGGGCGTCATCTCGGTCGCGAGCTTCTTCGTTTCACGTGTCGACACTGAAGCGGACCGGCGCCTCGAGGAGCTCGGGCGGAAGGATCTCCAGGGCCGCCTCGCGGTCGACAACGCCAAGCTCGCCTACGAGCACTACCTCGAGGTCTTCTCCGGCCCGCGTTGGGAGAAGCTGGCGGCGGCGGGTGCTCGCCCGCAGCGCTGCCTGTGGGCCTCGACGTCCACGAAGAACCCGGCGTACCGCGACGTCCTCTACGTCGAGGAGCTGATCGGGCCTGACGTCGTGAACACGATGCCGTTCGAGACGATCGACGCGTTCCAGGATCACGGCGAGGTCCGCGACACACTCACGGAAGGGGTCGCGGAGTCACACGCGCTGCTCCGGGAGCTCGCTGACGCTGGAGTCGATTACGACGACGTCACGGACACGCTCGAGCGCGAGGGCGTGGAGAAGTTCTCGGCGTCGTACGCGTCGCTGCTCGAGGGCATCGACGCGAAGCGGGCAGCGCTCGTCTGACGCCGGCCTGGCACATACATATGTAAGTTGCATATACTGAGGCGATGCACCGTCGCCACAGGCTTCGTGCACGCAACCGGTCTCGCACCGAGTCCGGCGACTGGGAGGTTCGCGCTCGTGTCGAACGCTTTGGTGAGGCGGCTCTGCTCGTCTCGCTCGCCGCTCGGCCGACCCACGGCTACGAGCTGATCGAGCGTCTCCCCGAGCTCTCGGGCGAGGAGCGCGTCGACGTCGGGAACCTGTACCGGACGTTGCGCTCGCTCGAGGAGGAAGGGCTGGTCACCTCGGAGTGGCAGCCCGACCTCCCGGGCCCGGCGAAGCGCACGTACACGCTGACCCCCGAGGGCCACGCCGTCCTGGCGTCGTGGCTCGCGGCTGTCGAGCAGCTACGCGACGGTCTCACGATGTTCCTCGACCGTGCCGAGGAGGGAGGTGACCATGTGCGGACGACACCACCGGCATCGGTGGAGTAGGCGAGCTCCGAATCGCGAAGAGCTCCTGAAGGCGCTCGAAGAACGACAGAAGGATCTCGAGCAGGAGATCGCAGACATCCACGACGTGCTGCGACGACTTCGGGAAGACGGCGTGACGCCGCGGGCCGAGCCCGCCCCCTCGATCTAGGCGCTGTTGACGGCGGCGAGCAGCTCGTCGTGCAGGAGACCGTTCGACGTGATCGCGCGGCCCGAGTCGATGCGTGACTCTCCGGCTGCGTCCGAGAAGCGACCGCCGGCCTCCTCGACGATCACCTGCACGGCGGCGAGGTCCCACTCGCTGAGGCCATCGGCGTCGACGGCGCCGTCGACCGCGCCTTCGGCGACGAGCATGTGCGCCCAGAAGTCGCCGAGACCGCGCGCGTGCCATGCGTCGCGGGCGAGCGGCGGAACCGTCGTCTCGATCGCGAACGACAGCACGGCCTCCTCGACCTCGCCGACGGCCGAGACGTGCATCGGCTCGCCGTTCGTGAACGCCCCGCCGCCGCGCTCGGCCCACCAGCGGCCGCGCAGCGCAGGAGCCGAAACCACGCCCATCCGCACCGTTCCGTCGACCTCGAGCGCGATCAGCGTCGCCCACACGGGAATGCCCCTCGCGTAGTTCCGGGTCCCGTCGATCGGGTCGACGATCCAGCGGCGTGACCCGGAGCCCACCGCACCTTCTTCCTCACCGAGGATCGCGTCGTTCGGTCGCTCGGCCGCGAGCATCCGCCTGATCTCGGCCTCCACCGCTCGATCGGCCTCGGTGACCGGCGTGAGGTCGGGCTTGGTCTCGATCGTGAGCTCCGTTCGATAACGGGGGAGCGAGATTGCGTCGGCCGCGTCGGCCAGCCGCAGGGCGAGATCGAGGTCGGGGCTCACGCGCCCGACCCTAGCGTCGGGCCTAGCCGCGCGCGATCTTGAAGGTCGGGCGGACGACCCTGACCATCACGGGCGCGGACCATGTCATGACGGGAGTTCCCACCTGCGCCGGATTCAGCCCGCGGACTCGGTAGTACCACTTGCCGGCCGGAAGGGAGAGCACGGCCGAAGTCGAGACGGTCTGCACCGACCCCTGCTTCCGCCACGGATACGCGACCCTGGACCACTGGATCTCGTACCCCGTCGCCCCGAGGACAGGGCGCCAGGCAACGAGAGGGCTCGCGAACACGACCGGGTGACTCCCGGCCTGTGCGAGGAGGCGTCCGCTCGGGGTGAGGCCCGACACGAACGGTCGCCCGGCTGCGGTCTGAGCCGGCTTGGAGTTCTTCCCGAACACACCGACGCGCCCCGCCCGGCATGCGTCCTGGGGGGACTCGTAGTCCCAGTACTCGTACTGTCCGGTGTCCGCGCTCTCGACGATGGCCACGGGGACGACCGTCCAGTAGTAGCGCGTCGTCGCCTTGTCGAGATCGGGCAGGTCCAGCCGGAGGATCGTTCGGCTGTCCTCGAACGACTCGTTCGAGACGAGCGGGAACGTATCCGCGGTGAAGGTCTTCGCGTGCTCGTTCTTGTCGTTCGGCAGCACCTCGAACGTCGCGGCGTCGAGCTCGGAGGGATTGGCCGGAAGCTTGAGCGGGCCGTTGACGCGAGGAGCGAATGACGGGCTGCCCGTGACCGAGCCCTTGAAGACGACGTTGACGCAGTCCCTGTCGGAGAAGACGTACCCGCGGAAGAGTCGGAAATCCCGGCCGTCGAGCGCCTCGTCGCCGCTCCACGTGAGCGCCGGCATCAGCTGGTGCGGCGGGGACATCCCGTTGCTCAGCTCGTCGGAGATCGCGGGGCCGAGCCGGATCTTCCCCGAGGCCCACGTCGGGTTCGAGGCCGTGTAGAGCTCGCTCCACGGGCCGTAGGAGACGGCCGGCAGGCCGTTCGGGAGTGCGCCGACGACCACGCGCATCGCCCGCACACGCCACTGCACGGTCCGCCACCACCCCTCGTCGAGGTGGAAGGAGTACACGTCTCGTTGGTCGGCGACGTTCGTCTGCGTCTGGACGATCTTGTTCAGCCAGTTGCCGGGGCCGCTGCCGCCGTACCACACCTCGTAGCCGGTCGCACCCTCGACGGGACGCCACCGAATGAGACCCGGGCGCGAGGGAAGGGGCACCGGCTCGTTCTCCCAGCGCATGTCGAATCGGTACGAGTCGCTCCACGCCGACGCGCCCATGGTGGTCACGGAGCGCACGTGCGCGTACAGCGCGTACGGCGCTTTCCCCGTGAACCACGGGAGCGTCATGTTGATCGAGACGGCCGGGATCCTGATCGGGGCGATCTTCATGCTGACCGTCTCTTCGCCGGATTCACCGTCTCCGCCCGCGCCCGGGGAGCTCGGGTCCTTCGCCTTCGTGAAGCTCATGGTGACCGAGCGGCAGTGCTTGCCGGCGTTGGCACCTGTCGAGACGTTCGACCACACGAGCGAGCTGCCGCTGAACGACCGGCTGGTCGCGAGCTCGAACTCGTAACAGGCTGCTCCGCGGACGGGCCTCCACGCGAAGGCCGGAGTGCGCGAGAACGTGTGGGTCGGCGCCTCGTTCGGGCGCAGCTCGAAGCCACGAAGGCCCTTCGGCGTGCCGGGAAGCGCCGCGGACGCCGACGTCGCGATCACCGTCCCGGCGAGGGCGAGCAGGAGAAGACTGAGGCGGGCCGCACGCATCGCAACTCATGTCGGCACGCGCCTTCGCCGACTTGAGCCTGGCTCAATCCAACTGCAGGTAGAGAACCGCGACGAGGAACGTTCCGGCGAAGAGGAGCCAGAAGAGGAAGAAGAGCGCCCAGCCGAAGCGGAGGTTGCGGCGCGCGAGTTCGGGATCCATCACAGGAGCACCGGATCGAGGGCGGCTGCGGTGAAGAGCAGCGCGAGGTAGAGGAGCGAGTAGTGGAAGAGCACCTTGGCGTGCGCACGTGAAAGGTCGCGGCGGAGGAGCAGCGAGAGTGCGATGAACACCGCACCGAGGGCGATCGCGGCCACGGTGTACAGCGACCCGAGCCAGAGCCCGACGAAGATGGTGAAAGCGACCATGACGAGCGAGTAGAGGACGATCTGCCGTGCCGTCTCGCGGTCGCCGCGGACGACCGGCAGCATCGGCACACCTGCTGCCGCGTACGCGTTCTTGATCATCAGCGCGAGCGCCCAGAAGTGCGGCGGCGTCCAGAGGAACACGATGAGGAAGAGCCAGAGCGCGGGGAGCGCGAGCGATCCGGTGGCAGCCGCGTACCCAACGAGTGGCGGGACCGCGCCGGCCGCACCGCCGATGACGATGTTCTGCGGGGTCGAACGCTTGAGCCAGCGGGTGTAGACCAACACGTAGAAGAGATTCCCGACGAGTGCGAGCACGGCCGTGAGGACGTTCACCGCCGAGGCGAGCAGCGCGAAGGACACCGCTGACAGCACGATTCCGAACTCGAGCGCCTGCTCCGGCGTCACCCGGCCGGACGCAACCGGGCGCTCCTTCGTGCGGCTGCCCATGAGGACGTCGATGTCGCGATCGAGCACATGATTGAGCGCCGAGGCCCCACCGCATGCAAGCGCGAGGCCGAGCATCGTCACGACGAAGAGTCCGAGCGGCGGCACTCCCTGAGCGCCGACGAACATTCCGGCAGCGCCCGTCAGGAGGAGCAGCGTCATGATCCGCGGCTTCGTGAGTGTCAGGTAGTCCCGACCCGCGGCGAGCGGAGTCGCCTCGCCGCGAAACGCGCCGACGACGACGACCGCTCCGAGCGCGAATGCCACTGCGGCTCCCGCGACATGCAGCGCGACGGCCCAGCTTGCGTCGCCGCTCCACGCGACCACTCCGCCAAGCGCGATCGCGGCGAGCAACGATACGAGCGCGATGCCGGCGCGGCGCTCGAGTGCCGGGTAGGCGAGTCGGGCGAGCACGAGGTTCGCGACGAGCAAGGGCAACGCGACGAGAGCGATGCCCCAATGTGTCGTCCTGAGTTCGAGCACGGCGCTCACGACGACGAGGCCGACGGCGACGGCGCTCGCGGCTGCCGACAGCCGGAAGAGGACGCCGGGCGTCACCCGTACCTCGTTACGCAGGCTCGCGCTCGCCACGCTGCTCACGCAGCTTCCTCCTCAGGTCGTAGAGCGGTCGTGCGCTCGTCACGTACGGCACCTCGTCGAAGTTGTGCGGTGGCGGCGGAGAGGTCGTGTACCACTCGAGGGTGTCCCCTTGCCACGGGTCGTTGCCGACGCGCTCGCCGCTGCGGCGTGTCTTCAGCACGTTGATCGCGAAGAGCAGGAAGGCGACGCTCATGATGTACGAGCCGATCGTCGAGATGAGGTTGTAGCCCTCCCAGCTCTCGTTGCCGTACGTGTAGATCCGCCGCGGCATCCCCTCGAGCCCGGCGAAGTGCTGCGGCATGAAGGCGATGTTGAAGCCGACGAAGAGGATCCAGAACTGCCATTTGCCGAGGCGCTCGTCGAGCTTGCGGCCGAACATCTTGGGCCACCAGTAGAAGACGCCGCCGAAGATCGCGAACACGACACCGCCGAGCAGCGTGTAGTGGAAGTGCGCCACGACGAAGTAGCTGTCGTGCACCTGCCAGTCGATCGGGAATGCGGCGAGATAGATCCCGGTCAGCCCGCCGATGACGAAGAGCGAGAGGAACCCGAGGGAGAAGAGCATGGGAGTCTCGAAGGTGAGATTCCCGCGCCAGAGCGTCGCCAACCAGTTGAAGATCTTTATCCCGGTTGGGACGGCGATCACCATCGACGCGATCATGAACCAGGCCTGGAGGGGGATCGGCAGCCCCACCGTGAACATGTGGTGCGCCCAGACGAGCATCGAGAAGAACCCGATTGCGACCGTCGACGCGACGATCGCCTTGTAGCCGAAGATCGGCTTGCGGGCGAAGACGGGGAGGATCTCCGAGATCATCCCGAAGGCCGGCAGCACGATGATGTAGACCTCGGGGTGCCCGAAGAACCAGAACGCGTGCTGGTACAGGAGCGCCGAGCCGCCGGCGTCCGGATTGAAGAAGTCCGTCTGGATGTCCCAGCCGCCGATCGAGATCCCGCGGTCGAGGAGCAGGATGGTCAGCGCCGCGGCGAGCACCGGCATCACGGCCATGATCAGCCACGAGTAGAGCTCGATCGACCAGACGAAGAGCGGCATGCGCGTCCAGGTCATCCCGCGCGTGCGCATGTTGTGGATCGTCACGAGGAAGTTCACCGCCCCCGCGACCGTGGACGCCGTCAGCAGATGGAGCGAGAGGATCCAGTAGTCCTGGCCGTTCCCGGGCGCCTGGATCGAAAGCGGCGGATACGCGGTCCAGCCGGTGTCTGCGGCTCCTCCGTCGGCGAAGAAGCTCAGCATCAGGACTGCGCCGCCGAGCACGAAGAACCAGTACGAGACC
>Ga0207688_10001423_pt1 | contig 12481 bp, 10 predicted proteins | sample KBSMiscanthusM4_FD_184296 | JGI IMG/M metagenome (GOLD analysis project Ga0207688, IMG submission 184296) | Miscanthus rhizosphere microbial communities from Kellogg Biological Station, Michigan, USA - M4 (SPAdes) (version 2) | ecosystem: Host-associated > Plants > Roots > Rhizosphere ...
CTCATCGGCGATGCCGAGTGGCGCGGCGATCTCCTCGCGCAACGCAGCTGCGAGCGTGCGCCCGGTCGCGCGGCGCACCAGCTCGCCGAGCACGAACCCGAACGTCAGCGCGTGGTAGCCGGTCCGCGTGCCCGGCGGCCACCATGGCGGCTGATCGGCGATGAACGCGCAGACCCGGTCCCAGTCGCCGAGATCTCCCGGCGTGATGTCCGGCCACAGGCCAGGAACGCCGGCGGTGTGCACGAGCACGTCGCGCAGCGTCACGCCGTCCTTGCCGTGCGCGGCGAACTCCGGCCAGACGTCGGCGACGCGCTGGTCGTAGCTGAGATCGCCGCGCTCGACGAGCACGTGCGCGACCGACGTCGCGACGCCCTTGCCCGTTGAGGCGGCGAAGAACAACGTGCTCGGATCGACCCGCTTGGCGTCATCCGCATCAGCGGCCCCGGCGACCGCTTCCACCACGACGCGACCCTCGTGCAGGACAGCGACCTGGAGCCCGTCCTCGGCTCCCGACGCGACGAGCTCGTCGATCGCCGCCTGGACCTGTTGCTGCACATCGACCACGCGCTAACCGGGGAAGCGCCACGTCGTCTGGCTGAAGATCGCGCCCTTGCGGAACCCGAGGCCGCGCACGGGCCGCACGCGGAACACCAGCGCGCGGCTGCCCGCATCGTGATGGGCGAACGCGCCGTCGCGGACCACGAAGTGCCACGTGTCCGTGCCGTACTTCGCCGCAAACGCCTCGGCGACCGGCTGTAGCGCGGCGTCGTCGGTGATCTGCTCGGCCGCGCCCTCGAGCACGACGTCAAGGCCGGCTCCGCTCAGCTCGCTGCGGCCGGTCGTGAGGATGCAGGCGGCGTTGTGCGACAGGTTCCGCGCCTTGCGCTCCTCCGGCCCCGTCGTGAACCAGATCGCCTCCTCATGCCACACCGCGATCAGCGGCGTGACGTGCGGCCTGCCGTCAGGCCGGACGGTCGAGATCCAGAACGTGTCCGCACCGGCGACCAGCTCGCGCCCCACCTCCCACGGCGTCGGCGTCGCATCGGGCTGGCTGTACCCATGGATCTCGGCAGTCACGTCGGCGGGCATGAGGCTCCATCGTCTCCTTGATCGTGTGATCGGGGCTTCACTACGAGCAGAGACCTCACGAGACCCGCGAACTCATCGCTCCGATCCGCGTCGAGCCGGTACGTGGCGGTTGCCCTCGCGGCCCTGTCCGTTCAGGCCTCGCCGGCGAGGAAGCGCTCGGCGTAAGGAGTGCCGGCGAACCGCTCCCGCAGCAGGCGGGAGAAGAACATCAGCGAGCTCAGCGGCCGGTAGTGGGCGGCGACGTGGTGCGTCTGCCCGTCGGCGTTGAAGGTGACCAAGTGGAAGCACCCGAGCGGCCTGCCGCGAACCGCGGCGGTGTAGTCCTCGATGAAGCTGTTGTCACCCCAGGGGCCGGCGAAGTTGAAGTCCTGGCGGTCGTAGAGTGCGCGGACGCCGCCGATGACGGCGCGGATGGCGTCCGGGCCCTGCAGGGCGCCGTCGAGCATCGACCCCTCCAGGGTGACGTCACCGTCCAGCTTGTCCACCCAGGCCGGGTAGTAGTCCGCGAACCTGCCGGCGGGATCGCCCCTGCCCAGGTACGTCGGGACGCCGTTGGTCGCTTGGTTGGCGGACATGTCGGTCATGCCGTCAGGGTCGCCTACGGCGGCGGCGTGTCGCGCCCGTAGACCCCCTGGCGCTGGACCCTGGCGTTACCGGAACGCGGCATGGACGCCAGAGCGGGCGAGCGGAGGGCAGATCTGCGACTGCGGCGCCCCAGCGCTCATCGGCTGCTCGAGCGACGTCGCGCCAGCGCAGGCGCGGCGCTTCGCAGCGCGACATAGGCGCCCAACGCGCCTACAGCGGCCAGGCGGCCCGGCCGCGTCCCCCTGGCCCGTCCGTTGCGGCTGGCGCGCTCGGCCGCCGCCAGTTCGGCCAGCCCGTCGATGATCGCCGCGGCGAGGACGCTGACGGCGATGCGGTTGCCGAGCCGTTCGGCACGCGCCATCAGGGGCTCGAGCTCGGCTGCGCGGAGGTGGACCTCGAAGCCGCCGCCTGCGACCACTTCGAGCGCTCGGCGCAACTGCTCCGGCAGGTCGCCGGCGAGCTCGGCGAGGTCGATGCCGAGCCGCTCCAGGCGCTGTCCGAGCGCGGTGGGGGCGAGCTGCGCGAGCAATTGCCGACGGGCGTAGGGAGCGAGCGCCTCGCCGATCCGGAAGTCCGGATCGAGCTGCTGGGCCACCCCCTCTTCCATGGCGATCACCTTGACGAGCAGGGCAAGGTCGCGGGGAACCCGCAGGCGGTGGCGGCGAACGACGTCCATGAGGGCGGCGATCGCGGCGCCCAGCTCGACCTCGCCGACGGCGCGCCCGCCGTACCGGGCCGTCAAGCCCGCCAGGTCGTCGCGCAACCGCGCCCGGTCCACCGGTCCCGTCGAGGTTCCCAGCGCGATCAACGCGCCTGCCATGCGGTCGGGGTCATCGCGCATGACGGCGACCAAGAGGGTCCCCAGGCGCTCACGCATGCGGTCGTCCAGCGTGCCGACCATCCCGAAGTCGATGATCCCGAGCCGCCCGGTCGGCTGGACGAAGAAGTTGCCGGGATGCGGATCGGCGTGGAAGAACCCGTCGTCGAACACCATCTTGGCGGTGATGCGGGTGGCCCGCTCCGCGAGCGCGCGCCGATCCACGCCTGCCCCCTCGAGCGCGGCGAAGTCGGTGACCTTCATTCCCCGCATGCGCTCCAGGGTGATGATCCGGGAGGTCGTCGTCTCCCAGAACACGCGTGGGATCTGCGCGTCCGGCTGATCGGCGAAGTTGCGCGCGAAGCGCTCCGCGTTGCGCCCCTCGGCGAGGTAGTCCAGCTCGGCGCGCAACTGCCGCGCGAACTCCTCGGTGACGCCGACCAGGTCCAGCTGGGCCGCCGGCTCCCACAGGCGAGCGGCACGCGCGGCGAGGTTCTGCAGGATCTCCAGGTCCTGCTGCACTTCCTCCACCACGCCCGGGCGCCGGATCTTGACCACGACCTCGGTCCCGTCATGGAGCGTCGCTGCGTGTGCTTGCCCGATCGAGGCGGCCGCCAAGGGTTCCGGCTCGAACGAGGCAAACGCACCCTCGACGTCGCCGCCCACCTCGCGCTCCACGACCGCTCGGATCTCAGCCCCGGGGACGGAAGGGCCCGCGTCCTGCAGCTTGGCCAGCTCGCTCCGGTACTCGGGCCCCAGCAGGTCGCCGCGTGTGGAGACGATCTGGCCCAACTTGATGAAGGTGGGCCCGAGCTCCTCCAGGGCGAGGCGGAGCTCACGCGGCGACGAGTACGGCTCCTGTTGCGGCGCCCGGCCCGCCACCCCGCGCAACCGCTCGAGGCCGAGGACGCCGACCAGGTGGCTCATCCCGTGCCGGGCCAGCACCTCGGCGATCTGCCGCTCACGATGGCTACGGCCGCTCATCTCGGACCGATGCCCTGATCCATGCCTTCAGTATCGCGCCGCACCGCACGCGATCGTCGAGAGTGAGGGACCGGTCGCGTATCGTCGCTACGCCGGCAGCAGCCCCACCTCTACCGCCTGATGACCGCGACCCCGTACCGCGCGCGCTGTGTGCCCCCGGCGCCGACGACCGGCCCCGCGAGCACAGGCCTCGACGCGTTCCGCCGGGGCCTCCGATGACCGGGCCCGCAGGATCGGCCGAGTACCTGCGGAACCTGCTCGTCGGCCACATCCCTGTCCAGCTGGCCTGTGCGATGGCGGGCCTGGGCCTGGCCGACCTGCTCGCTGACGGGCCGATGACGGTCGACGAGCTGAGCGCCGCGGCCAAGGCGCGACCGGACCTGCTGCGCCGGCTCGTGCGCGGCCTGGCCGACATCGGGCTGGTGACGCTCGAGGACGATGACCGGGTGTCGGCGACCGAGATGGGCGCGCTGCTGCGCTCGGGGACGGCCGGGTCGATGCGCGAACTCGCCCTGTACCGCGGGGGCCCGTCGTATACCTCCTGGGGCAAGCTCGAGCACACCGTGCGCACCGGCGAGCCGGCCTTCGAGGCCGCCCTCGGTGCGCCGTTCTTCAGCTACATGCGTGACCACCCCGAGGACGGCGCCGCCTTCGACGGGGGGATGACCCGGCTGTCGCTCGACATCATCGACGAGGCCCTCGCCCGCTACGACTTCTCCGTCGCGAGGCGCATCCTGGACGTCGGCGGCGGCCGCGGACACTTCGCGGCCGCGGTGCTCGAGGCCCATCCGCAGCTCGAGGGCGCGGTGCTGGACCTGCCGGAGCGGATCGCGGCGGCCGACGCATACCTACGCGGCCGCGGCTTGGGCGAGCGGTGTGCAGCGATCGGGGGCAACTTCTTCGACTCGGTCCCCGTGGGCTACGACGTGCACATCCTCAAGTGGATCCTCCACGACTGGAACGACGCGTCGTGCCGGCAGCTGCTCGCCCAGTGTCGCGCGGCGCTGCCCGCCGACGGCCGGCTGCTCGTGGTCGAGCTGCTGCTGCCCGATGGAGCGGCCGCCGACGGCCGGCTGCGTCCCGCCATCCAGACCGACCTGTTCATGCTCGTGAACTTCGCCGACTCGCGCGAGCGTTCGCTGGACGAGTACGAGCGCCTGCTCGGCGACTGCGGTTTCGCGCTCGAGCAGGCCATCGCGCTTCCCTCGAGCTTCAGCGTCCTCGACTTCCGCCCGCACTAGGACCGCGGATGTGCCCGACGCCCGGCAGCGTCAAGGCCCAGCCGCTAGCGCCTACCCCGCGGCCGTAGGGGCAAAGAACTCGATGAGCAGTTGGTTGACCCGTTCGGCCTCGTCGTGATGCACCCAATGCGACGCGTCGGCCAGGCGCTCCACGCGGTCGAGGTTGGGCACGTCGTCGTGGTCCGGCTCGGCGAGGTCGGAGCCGAGGTAGGAATCACGCTCTCCCCAGATGACCAGCGTCGGCGCCGCAATCGGGCGAAGCTTTGCTGCGGCCTCCTTCTGGGACTGTCGTACCGAGGCGCGGTAGTAGTTGATCATCCCGGCTGCTGCCCCTGGCTGCGACCACGCTTCGACGTAACGTTCGAGTTCCTCCGGCGTGTAAGGCGGGTTCGCGTCACTCAGGAAGTGTCGGAAAAAATGCCAGTTTCTGGCGTGCACCACGTCCTCGGGCACTCCCGGTACCGCAAAGAAGAAGAAGTACCAGGATTTCCTGAGCTGGTCGGGGTGGTGGAGTCCCTCCTGGAGCCGCCGCGGATGGGCCGCGTTGAGGATCGCGAGTCGGTCGACCACCTCGGGGTGGTTCATCGCCACGGTCCAGGCGATGCTTCCGCCCCAGTCGTGACCGACTATCAGCGCGGACTCGGCACCGAGTTCTCCGATCAGGCCGCGGATGTCCGCGGCGAGCAGGTCGACGGCGTAGCCCTCGAAGCCCTCTGGCTTCGATGACAGGTTGTAGCCACGCGTGTCGGGCGCGACCACCCGAAACCCCGCCGCCGCGAGCGGCTCGATCTGCAGCCGCCAGCCGAACCAGAACTCGGGGAAGCCGTGGAGCAGAACGATCAGCGGCCCCTCTCCGGCCTCGACGTAGTGCATGCGCTGATCGCCGACCTCGGCGTAGCCCTCCCGAAGCTCGATCCCGACGTCAGGGAGCGGGCTCGTGGTCATCAGGACCTCCGTGCGTAGGGGACTTGGGCGCGAGAGTACGCGTGCGGGTCTGGATCAGCAACAACGTCGATCGCGCTTCCGGAGCGGTGCGAGTCGCGCGGCGCGACGCAGACCCAGATCACCCGTTACGCCGGTGGTTGGGGCTCCGCGACCTCCGCGGCAGCGGTGCGTGCCCTTCTGGCGGCGGTGAGCTCCGCCCCGACAATCTGCAGCCCAGCCGCGATCGGCACGCCGATGATCGCCCCTATGAACCCGAAGAGCGCCCCGAACACCAGGACGCTGGCGAGCACGGTGAAGCCGGAGACATTCGCCGCCTTTCCGATGATCGTCGGCTGCAGGACGTAGTTCTCGATCTGCTGGTAGACGACGATGACGATCACGAAGGCGATCAAGGCGCCGACGCTCACCGACAGCGCGACGATCCCGATGATGATGCCGGCGATCGTGGCGCCGATGTTGGGGATGAGGTCGAGCAGCCCAGCAAGCACGGCCAGGGCGAGCGGGTACGAAAGCCCGAGGATCACCGCGGTGACGCCGTAGACGGTGATCCCCGCGCGGCAAAGCTGTGACCAGCCAAGGCGGCAATGCGGGCAGGTGCCGCAGCCGGCGTAGTGGTGGTCCATGACACGCTGGCCGTCGGGCGCATCGCGCTGCGAGACTCCAGGGCCGCGCGCGACCACCACACCGCAAGGCTCGTGTCCGCCGATGAAGGGTTCGCTTGAATTTCCTAGACCAAGAGCAGCTTGTGCGGCGCCGGGCGGCGAGCGGTAGAACTTGAGGTCCGATCCGCACATCCCCGACGCCTTCATCTCGATCACGACCTCGCCCGGTCCCGGCGCGGGATCGGGGAAGGTGCGCAGCTCGACCTTTCGATTGCCGAGGAAGACGGCGCCGCGCATGGGCTAATTCTGCTTGCGCGCTTTTCCGCCGGCGCCGTCCAGGGTCACCGCGGAAGCCGACCCCCGGCCTTCCCATTTCTTCGGATCGACTACCTCGCCGAGGAAATTGAGCTCGATCGTCACGTCGTCGGGGTCCTTGAGGAAGATCTGGAACAGCTTCGCGTCCGGGAAGCTGCGGAAGTGCATCTCGACCTTGTTCCTCTGGATGCGGCCGCGCACTTCATCGGGATTCTTCGCGAGGAACGCGATGTGGTCGACCGAGCCCGAGCCCTTGGTGCCCTTGGGATGCTTCTTCAGGAGGAACAGGTCGCGGGTCTTGTTCGGTTCCTGCGAGGCGAGGTGCACGCAGATGTGCTCGCCGGTCTTCAGCCAATAGCCCGGGAAACCGAAGTCGGGACGCTCGGCGAGCTCCAGTCCCAGGACGTTCTGATAAAAGCTCTTGGTGCGCTCCAGATCCCTGGCGACGAGCAGATAGTGGTTCAACTCCGTGATCGGCATGGCTTCTCCTCGGGTGGCGGCCTATTTTGCGGCATGCCGGCGCCGCCGGCATGACCAACTCTGACAGTTTCGCCCGCGGCGCGGCTATCCCTTGTGCGGGATGGGACTTTTCGCCATGCGGGGCGCCGTCCAAAAGGGGACAATTTTCGCCGGGGACCAGCGCCACAGGGGAGGGCTTTGAACCTACCGCTCCGTGCCGGGCCCGCGATCGAGGATCGCGTGGTCGTGAGCGTCTTGCTCGTGGAGGACGACGCCGTCGTCGCCGACGCGGTGGCGAGGAGCCTCGTCGCCGCGCGCCAGCTCGACGCGCGCGTCACGCGTGCCGACTCGATGGGGCTCGCGCTGAGGCAGATCGCGCGCGCGAAGTTCGCGCTGGTCATGACGGATCTCGACCTGCCGGACTCCTCCGGCCTCGCCACGCTGGTCACGCTGCGCCACGCCACCGACGCCATGGTGGTGGCCCTGACCGCGGACAAGAACGAGACGCTGAGCCGGCAGGCGCTCGAATGCGGCGCCAACTATGTCGTTTGCAAGCGCGCCACGGATCCGGCCGAGCTCGAGCGGCTGCTGCGGCTCGCCGCGCTTCAGGCCCAGACCGGCGATGCGCTGGGGAACAGCGAGGCGCGCTTTCGCGCCATCTTCGAGCTGGCGGCGGTGGGGATCGCGCTGCGCAGCCTGGACGGGCGCTGGCTGCGCGTGAACCAGAAGCTTTGCGAGATCCTGGGGTATCCGTCCGAGGAGCTGGTGACGCTCACCTCCGTCGATCTCACCCCGCAGGACGAGCGCGACTCCGCCATCGAATACAACGAGCGCATGATGCGCGGGGAGGTCTCGACCTATTCGCGCGAGAAGCGCTACCTGCGCAAGGACGGCAGCATCGTCTGGGTGAACCTCGCGGTCAACGTGGTGAAGGGGGCCAACGGCCGGCCGAGCCACGTGATCTCGGTCATCGAGGACATCTCGGACCGCAAGGAAGCCGAGGAGAAGCTGCGAAAGAGCGAGGAGCGCTTCCGCAGCCTGACGGTGATGTTTTCCGATTTCTACTGGGAGACCGACGCCGAGCACCGGATCACCCAGTTGGTCCACGGCGGCGGCTACCGGCGGATCTATTCGCCGCAGACCCTGATCGGCAAGGCGTCGTGGGACCTGCCTAGCATCCGGCCCGACGCCGCAGGCTGGGCCGCGCACAAGGCCATCCGCAACGCGCGCCTGCCGTTCCGCGACTTCTGCTTCGCCCGCATCGATTCCGAGGGCAACGAGCGCCATATCGCCATCAGCGGCGAACCGATGTTTGCGGGCGGCAACTTCATCGGCTACCGCGGCGTGGGCTCGGACGTCACCGACCGGCAGCGCGGCGAGGAACGCCAGGTCGCGCATGTGCGCCACCAGGAGATCATCGCCGAGTTCGGGCGCAACGCCCTCAGCCTGCACGACCCGCAGGCGCTGCTCGACGATGCAGTGCGCGGCGCGGCGCACGCGCTCGGTGCCGAGGCCGTGGCCTACTACGAATGCATGCCCGACGAGCGCAGGGTCGTGCTGCGCTCCTGCGTCGGCCGCACATTCGATGCCGCGATCGTCGAGGTCGGCCCGGCGGACGCAATCGGAGACGCCATCCGCAGCGGCGAACCCTGCGCGCTGCAGGAGGCGCCCGCGGTACAGGCCGGGTTTCCGGGCGGCTGGGCGCAGGGATTCGGCAGCGCCCTCGCAACGCCCGTGCGCGGCGAGCGCCGCACCTTCGGCGTGCTGTGCGCGTTCTCCTCGCGGCCGCGCGCCTACGCCGAGGCCGAGAGCGGGTTCCTCGGCGCGCTCGCGAGCGTGCTCTCGGCCGCGCTGCATCGGATCAACAGCGAGGAGCGCCTCGCCTACCTCGCGCAGTTCGACAACCTCACCGGGCTGCCGAACCGCGCCCTGATGCGCGACCGCTTCGCGCAGATGCTGGCGCAGGCGAGCCGCCACGGCTCCAAGCTCGGGGTCATGTTCGTGGACCTCGATCACTTCAAGCTGGTGAACGACATGCAGGGCCATGCCGCGGGCGACGAGCTGCTGAAGGAGGTGGCGCGGCGCCTCCTGGCCTGCGTGCGCAGCGGCGACACCGTGGCGCGCATCAGCGGCGACGAATTCGTGGTCATCCTGGGCGACCTGGCATCGTCCGAGAACGCGCCCTCGGTCGCGCAGAAGGTGCTCGAGCGCCTGGCTGCGCCGATCGCGGTCTCCGGCCGCGAGACCTTCGTCACCGCGAGCATCGGCATGGCGATCTATCCCGACGACGGCGACAACGCCGACGCGCTCATCAGCGCCGCCGACGCGGCGATGTACCGCGCCAAGGAATCCGGGCGCAACAGCTACTGCTCTTTCACTCCCGGCATCGCCGAAGGCGCGCGCGCCCGGCTGCAGCTCGCCGCAGAGCTGCGCCGCGCCCTCGAGCGCGAGGAATTCCGCATGGTCTACCAGCCGAAGGTCGCCCTCGGCACCCGCGTCGTACGCGGCGCCGAGGCCCTGCTGCGCTGGGCGCACCCCGAGCGGGGCCTCGTCCCGCCGGGCGAGTTCGTGCCGGTGCTCGAGGAGACCGGCCTCATCGTGGCGGTCGGCGACTGGGTGCTGCGCCGCGTGTGCGCCGACATCCGCGCCTGGGCCGCTGGCGGGCGCGAGCCGGTGCCGGTATCGGTCAACCTGTCGGCGCGCCAGTTCCAGAGCCGCGACCTCGAGCGCTCGATCCGCGACGTGATCGACGCCTCGGGCATCGACGCGGGGCTGATCGAGCTCGAGATCACCGAGAGCCACCTGATGCAGGACCCGGAGCTCGCCATGCAGGCGCTGGAGAGCCTCTCCCAGGCCGGCGTGCGCATCGCCATCGACGACTTCGGTACCGGCTACTCGAGCCTGTCGTACCTCACGCGCTTCCCGGTGAGCGCGCTCAAGATCGACCGCTCGTTCGTGAAGGACATCGAGCACGACCAGCAGGACGCGGTGATCGTGCGCACCATCGTCGAGCTGGCGCACACCCTGGGGTTCATGGTCGTCGCCGAGGGCGTCGAGACCGAGAACCAGCTCGCGTTCCTGCACGGCCTGGGCTGCGAGCAGGCGCAGGGGTTCCTGTTCGCACACCCCATGAGCGCCGATCGGCTGGCGGCGCTTCTGCCTGCGCCCAAGGCGCGCGCTCGGCGTTCCTGAGCAGCGCTACAGCGTCGGGTTGCTGTATTTGCCGCCCAGAGCGAGCCCGCCGTAGGCCGAGCCCGCAATGTCGAAATTGAACGAAAAGTGCTGGCCGATCGCCTGCAGGTCGCGCAGGTAGCGCTGCAGGGGGTCGCGCGTGTAGATGGCGTTGGCGCCGTAGCACGACCAGAGCGTCTCGACCGCCTGGCGCGCCTGGCGCACGGCGAACGCGTTCTGCGCGCGCCAGCGCAGCTTGGTGTCGATGTCCGGTACTTCGTTCTTCTCCGCGTACTCCTGGAATCCGAGCCCGGATTGCCGCATGAGGTGTGTGGCCGAATCGATCAGCACGCGCGCCTCGGCGATCTTGATCTGCACCGCCTGGAATTCCGAGACCTTGGCGCCGGTATACGTTCCGATCCTGGTTTTGAATGAATCGACGACGGATTCAAACCCTCCTTGCGCGGCGCCCAGGGCGCTCGCCGAGAGCGGGTGTCCCGCGGACGCAACGATCGGGACTCGGAACAAAGGACCCGAGTTCAGCGCCGCGCCCGGGTGCTCGAGCCCGCCGCGGCAACGGGCAAGGGCGAGCGCGCGGCGCTCCGGCACGAACACCTCCTTCACCTCGATGTCCTTGCTGCCGGTTCCGACCATGCCCATGGCGTACCACGTGTCGATGATTTCGTAATCCGTCTTCGGCACCAGGCACAACCGCCAATCCACCGCCTTGGCATCTTCATAGACCGTGACGGCGAGCATGTTCCACTGCGAATTGTCGACGCCGGAGGAGAAGGGCCAGCGACCGCTCACGACAAACCCGCCATCGACTTTTCGGCCGCGGCCGGCCGCGAGCGCGATCGACGACGCGATCAGCGCGTCCGGGTTCTCGTCCCACACCTCGTGCTGGGTCTCGGGCTCGTAGTAGGCGAGGATCCAGTGATGGCAGCCGAGATTGCCGACGTTCCAGGCGGTCGACGGACAGCCGCGTGCCAGCTCGGCGACGATGTCCACCACCATGATGAAAGGAAGCTCCATGCCGCCGAAGCGCCGCGGCTGGTGGAAGCGGAACAGCCCCGTTTCGTGCAGCAGCTTCTCGTTCTCCGGCAGCAGCACCCGCGCGTCCTCGCACCGCTGCGCGCGCGAGGCGAGTACGGGCACGATCTCGCGCGCCCTGCGCATCGCCTCCTCGCTGTTGACATGCTCGAAGCCCACTGCGCTAGAGTACCGCATGCCCCGCCTCATCATGCTGGCGCTCGCGGGCCTGTTCCTGCTCTCGCATTTCCTGCAGCACGCCGCCGCGCAGCCCTACCCGAGCCGCCCGGTGCGGCTGGTCGTGCCGGCGCCTGCCGGCGGGCCGACCGACGTTCCGGGCCGCCTGGTGGCCGACGGCATGAGCGCGTTGCTCGGCCAGCGCATGGTGGTCGAGAACCGCGTCGGCGCGGGCGGGCTGATCGCCGCCGAGGGCGTGGCGCGCGCCGACCCCGACGGCTACACGCTGCTCTACGCGAACACCAGCGTGCTCGCGGTCGCGCCCGCGCTGCAGCCGAATATCAGCTACGACCCGGCCGCCTTCGTCCCGGTCGGCTTCGTCTCCGCTTCGCCGCAGCTCCTGATCGCCAGCGCGAAGTTTCCCGCGACCAGCGTGAAGGAGCTGGTCGAGTACGCGAGGAAGCACCCCGGCAAGGTCAACTTCGCCTCCGGCGGCGTAGGCACGCTGCCGCACCTCACCTACGAGCTGTTCCGCATGGAGGCGGATTTCGACGCGGTGCATGTGCCGTACGCTGGCGGCGCGCCGGCGACGACGGCGCTGATCGCCGGCCAGGCCGATGTGCTGTTCGACCTGGTGCGCACGCGCGTGAAGAGCGGCGAGGTGCGCGCGCTCGCGCTCACCGGCGAGGCGCGCGATCCCGACCTGCCCGGCGTGCCGACCATGGTCGAGGCGGGATATCCCGCGGTGACCTCGAGCTCGATCACCACGATAGTCGCGCCGCCAGGCACGCCGAGGGCGATCGCGGCTCTGCTCAACGCGAAGCTGAACGCGCTGCATGCCTCGCCCGACTTCCAGGCGAAGATGAAGAGCTTCGGCCTGGTGCCGAGGGCGAGCACGCCCGAAGAGCTCGCCGCCTACGCCGCGCGCGAGCGCGAGAAGTGGGTGCGGGTGGTGAAGGCCTCGGGCGCCAAGCCGAACTGAGATGGCGACGCTGGCGGCTGCGTTCGGCTCCTCGCACAGCGTCATGCTCTCATCGACGCTCGACGATTGGCTGCACGGCTTC
>Ga0207688_10001425_pt1 | contig 12469 bp, 10 predicted proteins | sample KBSMiscanthusM4_FD_184296 | JGI IMG/M metagenome (GOLD analysis project Ga0207688, IMG submission 184296) | Miscanthus rhizosphere microbial communities from Kellogg Biological Station, Michigan, USA - M4 (SPAdes) (version 2) | ecosystem: Host-associated > Plants > Roots > Rhizosphere ...
TGCTTTTTTGCCGCTTGTGTCGCCTCATGGATAGCGCATAGTTGATGCGACCAATCATTCCTATTTGAAGCGCCCATTAGCGCGTCATTTTGAACAGGTGTTCTGTGCGCAAGAAACCGTATGGCGTGGAGCGGGCCGGACAGAAAGGCGCTCGGTCCAACGTCGAACGAGATCGATCCCTGCCGCAAACCCAATTAGGACCCCAAAGGTTGTCGGGCACGCCGGATGCGGCTGCGCATTTTGCGAGCCGCGGACCGAAGTCGCTCATGAAAACGACCAACCTCGCCACCAGAGGAATGGTGTCGGGCCGTTCGGGCGCGGCTCCGGCGTCTTCGGCGGCGAGTGCCAACGGACGACAGCGGAAGCCGTCGCCGTCTGCCAGCTCGGCCGGTCGCCAGCAGAAGATCGAAGAGCGGATCGCAGCGGCGACCGAGGAACTCGCAAGCGGAATTACCCAATCGGCGTCGGCGGCAGAAGAGCTGCGACGGGCCATGGAACAGATCGCCAGCGGTGCCGAGGAAGCTGCCAGCGCCGCGCAACAGACCGTCGCGGTCGCCGCCACGACGGCCGCGACGCTTGCCCAAGCCCGTGATCGGGCCGACTCGGCCCGTCGGCGGACCGAGACCTTGCAAGGCCAACTTGTGGAGACGTCGAACCAGATCGGGGCATGGGCGAACAACATCAAGCATAACGGCGAGCGCCAGGCAGGTTCGGTCTCCATCATCGAACAGCTCAGCCAGCAAGCGGCAAGCATTGGAGACGTCACGAAAACCGTCGGACATGTCTCGGACCAGACCAATCTGCTCGCTCTCAATGCCGCCATCGAGGCGGCGCGTGCCGGCGATCACGGCCGCGGCTTCGCGGTCGTTGCCGACGAGGTACGCGCCTTGGCCGAGGCGTCGGAGAAGAGTGCCCGCGAAGCACAAAATCTGGCGGGCAGTATCCAGGAACAGGTGACCTCCGTCGCCGCGATGATCAAAGCGGCAGCGGACGGCGCTGCCGCGGAGGCGCAGAAGAGCCAGACCGTCATCCTGGCGCTGGGCGAGCTTCGCAAGGAAGTGGGATTCCTGACCGAGAGTGGCCAATCGATTGCGGTGGCGGCGCTGGAAGCGGAAGCCGCAGCGCGGGAGGCGCAAAAGGGCGCCGAAATCATTGCGGCCGCGGCCGAGGAGCAGGCAGCCGCTGCGGCGGAAGCTCTCCGCAGCGTGGAGCAGCAGAGCACGGCGCTCGAGGAAAGCCAGACCGCCACGCAATCGTTGGCAGCGATGGCCGGTAACCTCGGCAATGTTTCGAAAGCCGAAGGAGGTGCGGATCAGCTTGCATCGGCAGCCGAGGAGTTGTCGACGGCGGTGCAGGAAATATCCGGCTCGGCCGCGCAGATCATGGCGGCCGTGGAGCAGATCAGCCGGGGTGGGCAGCAGCAGGCTTCGGCGACGCAGGAAGCCAGCGCCGCGCTGGATCAAATCGAAAAGACGGCGCGGGCCGCCACGGAGAACGCTACGAATTCGCTCGATCGCGCCCGGCGGATGGGGGGAATGCTGGCTGAAATTCGATTGACGATCGGCGGTCTATCGGCAGGCGTCGCGCGATCGCTGGAAACGACGCGGCAAAGCCTGGCTTTCATCGCCGGGCTCGAAGGCGTCAGCCGCAACATCGACAAGATCGTCGACGGGATCGGTATGGTTTCGATCCAGACCAACATGTTGGCCGTGAGCGGTTCGATCGAGGCGGCGCGCGCAGGCGACTTCGGCAAGGGCTTCGCCGTCGTGTCCAAGGACATCCGCAGCCTGGCGCGGGACTCCGGGGAAAATGCCGGACGCATCAAGGATACCGTACGGGCCATCCAGGATCAGATCGCGGCGGTGCGGCGCGATCTGGAGCAGATCATTTCGGCTGCCGAGGTCGAAAATCAAAAGAACGGGGTGGTGCTATCCAGCCTTGGTGTCGTCGAGGCCGATATGAACGAGATCGCGGTGGGCAACCAGCAGATCCTCGCCGGTGCCGAAGCTATTCTCTCGTCGATGAAGGAGGCGGTTCGCGGCGCCCAGCAAGTTTCAGCAGTGGCCGAGGAAGCGGGAAGCGCGTCAGCACAGGCGGCGGCCGCCGCCAGGCAGCAGGCGCGCGGTGCCGAGGATCTCGCGGCGGCAATTGAAGAGATCGCTTCGCTCGCTGAAGACATCCAGCGCCGCAATGGCTAAGCGAAGCCGATGGTCGGCACAGATCGACGCAACGAGTGCCGAGACCGCGGTGCCTGCGGCGGCCTCGAACATGGGGGAGGCCGAGCACGAGCATCTGGTCGTCTTTCGGATAGCGGATGAATTGCTCGGCTTCCGGCTCGACGACATCGGCGAGATCGTGCGGATGCCTGGGATTGCCCATATGCCGCTGGCTCCGCGAAGCCTTCTGGGATTGGCCAACCTGCGCGGCGCAGTACTGCCGATCGTCAGCCTGAGACGCCTGCTTGACCTTCCGGATGCGCCGCCGGATGAGGGGACGCGCGTGATCGTGATCGAGCGCGCGGCGGCCGTCGGGTTTGTCGTCGATCGCATCGACGATCTGGTCACGCTTCCGGCGGGCCGGGTCGAGGACGACGATGCCGGCGCGGGGGCCATCGACCCGCACCTTCTGGATGGCGTGGTCAAAGGCGCCGAAGGCGAAAGCACGATCAAGATATTGAATCCGCAACGGCTGCTTGGCGACACGTTCGCCCGGCTGGGCGCCTCCGGTCCACGCGCCGCGACCCAGCTTTCGGTTCCGGCTGCAACATTGGCCCCGGCGGCTGCCGAAGCGGATCACGTGTCGTTGGTGAGCTTCGAACTGGGAGCGCAGGAATACGCCCTGCCGCTCGACCGCGTGCGAGAGATCATTCCGCTGCCGGATCAGGTGTCAGAGATCCCGCGCTCCGAGACCGCGGTGCTGGGCGTGGTGACGCTGCGCGACCGCTTGCTGCCGCTGGTATCGTTGCGTGCGCTGCTCGGACTGCCGAGCGATCCTCATCGCGAAGAGCGTGGCAAGGTCGTGGTGCTGTCGATGGGAAGCGGCGCCGTCGGCATGGTGGCGGATAGGACCCGCGAAATCATCCGCATAGCCCCCGGCTTGATCGACCCGGCCCCCGCGCTGCTCACGCGCGGCGCAGGGGACGCCGAGATCACGTCGATTTGCCGCCTCGACCACGGCAAGCGCCTCGTCGCCGTGCTTTCACCCGACCGGCTGTTCCGGTCCGATCTGGTGCGCCGCGTCCTTTCGGAGCAGGGTGACGGGAGCGGTGATCTGGAGCTACCAACCGATGGAAGCGCGATGGCCGAGGAGCAGTTCGTCATCTTCAGGCTTGGCGACCAGGAGTACGGATTGCCTGTCGCGGCGGTGGACGAGATCGCCCGCCCGCCGGATCACGTCAGCCGGCTCCCACGAGCGCCGGCGTTCATCGATGGAGTGATGAATCTCCGCGGCAGCGTTGTTCCGATCGTCGACCTTCGGCGGCGGTTCGAGGTCGCGCCGAAGGAACTTGGTAACGCGCGGCGCATTCTCGTCTTGGCGCTCGGAGGCGGAAAGACGGGTTTCATGGTCGACGGTGTATCGGAAGTCATGCGGGTGCCGCTCGACGCGATTCGTCCCGCGCCCGAGCTTTCGCCGGAGCAGATGCGCCTGATCAGCCGCGTCGCGAACCTGGACGCGGAAGGTCGAATAATTCTGCTGGTCGATCCGGCGCAACTGCTGGATCAAGTCGAGGCCGACGTTCTGGCCAAGTTCGACCGGGCCGGTCTCGACCACGCATCGAAGACTTCGTGATCAAGCTGCTCATCGCCGACGATTCCGCGCTCATGCGGAAATTGCTCGAAGGAATTTTCCGCGAGGAAGGCGACTTCGACATCCGGCTGGCCCGAAACGGCGCTGAGGCACTTGAGTTGGTCCGATCGTTCGACCCGGCGGTGGTGACGCTGGACGTTCAGATGCCCGGCATGGACGGGCTGGCCTGCCTCGGTCGGATCATGATCGAGTCGCCGCGTCCAGTCGTGATGATCTCAGCTCTGACCGAGGAGGGCGCCGAGGCGACGTTGGAAGCCGTCGAACTCGGGGCAGTCGATTTCATCGCCAAGCCGAGCGGGACAGTTTCGCTGGAGATCGACCGGCTACGCCCGCTGCTCGTAGAGAAGGTGCGAGGCGCCGCCAAGGTGCGAATCCGTCGAACGTTGAGGTTGGCCGAGCGCATCCGTCATCAATTCAGGGGCGCGGGTGTTCTGCCGCGCCCGCTGCCACCACAGCGCGCGTCGGCGGCGGCAAGCAAGGCCGACCCGGTGCTGGGACTGGTGCTGATCGGGACCTCGACCGGCGGCCCGGCCGCGCTCGACGTCGTGCTGCCGCAGTTGCCGCTTGGGTTTCCCTGCCCCGTGCTGGTTGCGCAGCATATGCCGGCGGGCTTCACCGGTCCTTTTGCCAAACGGCTCGATCGTCAATGCGAGCTTCAGGTGGTCGAAGTGAGCCGTCCGATGCCTTTGCAGGCAGGCACGATCTATATCGGGCGCGGCGACGCCGACCTGATCGTGGCGCCGCGATCAACGGGCATGATCGCCATGTCCGTGCCGTCGCAGCGCGACTATCCGTGGCATCCGAGCGTGGAACGAATGGTAACCAGCGCACTTGAGCATTACGACGCCACGCGATTGATCGGAGTGCTGATGACCGGGATGGGCCGCGACGGGGCAGATGCGATGACGCGGCTGCGCGAGCAGGGCGGGCGAACCATCGCAGAGGCAGAGGCGAGCGCCATTGTCTGGGGCATGCCCGGCGAACTCGTAAGAAATGGAGGAGCCGAGCAGGTGCGGCCGGTCGAAGAGATCGCCGAGGCGATCGTCGAATTGGTGGGGGCACATGCCCTTCGTTAAGCGCGACGTCACCGCTCCAGGGTCGACCGGCCGGCGGGCCGGCGATGACCTTGCGCCGCATGACGACGGTCTGGCGTCGCATATTGCGGCATTGGGCAGTCCCGATATCGAGGTCAGATGGAGCGCGGCGCGTGCGCTTGGCGGTCGTGCCGACGCGGTCCCGGCGCTTGCGACGGCGCTGGGCGTAGAGCAGATCGCCCGCGTGCGAGAGGCGATCATGACTGCGCTCATGCGGGTGGGCGACGAGGCCAGTGTCATGGCGCTGCTGCCCTATCTTCGGTCCCAGGATGCTGCCGAGCGCGGGACAAGCATCGAGGCGCTGCAGGCCCTGCCGGGAGCGATCCTGCCGTTCATGGCGCCGCTCCTCGCCGATGGCGATTCCGACGTGCGCCTCTTGGCCACCGAGCTGGCGCGCAACATGCCTGCGGAAAATGCCACCCAGCTGCTGTGCCGTCTGCTCGAGCACGAGCAGCATCCAAATGTCTGTGCGGCGGCGATCGATGTGCTGGCGGAGGTTGGGACGCGCGATGCTGTCCCCGCGCTTCAGGCCTGTGCCGAGCGATTTGCCGGAACGCCGTTCCTGCCATTCGCGGTGTCGATAGCCATCGCCCGGATTTCAGACACGGACCGCTAGGGTTGGAATGGCAGGCTCAGAGGCCCACGGACCCCGCGCCGTCCGCGTTACGCCGGAGGACGTTCGGCGTCTGTGCGAATTTCTCTATCGCCGCACCGGAATGTTGTTCGACGACAACAAGCGCTATTACATCGATCGTCGCCTCGTCGAGCGAATTGGTGCCACCAAATCCGAGTCGTTCCAAGCGTATTTCGCTGTCCTGCGGTCGGACGCCGACCACGAGATCGAACAGCTTATCAATGCCTTCACGGTGAATGAGACCTACTTCAATCGTGAGGAACATCAACTGCGCTGCATGACCTCGGATCTCCTCGGCAACGTTATCCGCGGGAAGAGACCGGGGGAATCGATCCGCATCTGGTCGATACCCTGCTCGACCGGGGAGGAACCGTATTCGATTGCGATTTGGCTGATGGAGAACTGGCGGCTCGTCGACAGCTACAATATCGAGATCGTCGGCTCGGACATCGACACGCGCGCGCTCAAGGTCGCCGCCGAGGGCATCTACGGCGAACGTGCGCTCATGCGGCTCTCGCGGGACGTGATTGGCCGCTATTTCCAGCCGGTAGCGGACGGCGAGCATCAGATCGATCCGGGCCTGAGAGAGTCCATCCAATTCACTCGGGCGAACCTGATTGACCCGTCGGAAATGGCGCGCTACCGCGGCTTCGACATCGTCTTTTGTCGCAACGTGCTGATCTATTTCGACGATTCGTCACGCCGGATAGCGGCGGAAAACCTCTATGACTGCCTTGGGGCGGGTGGCTACATTTGCCTCGGGCACTCGGAAACGATGAGCCGGATTTCCCCACTGTTCCGCGTCTGCCGGTTTTCCGACGCGATCGTCTATCAGAGGCCGGAGGCGGACCATGACGGACGTTGAACGGGCCGCCGCCCCATCGCGAAGACGGATTCTGGTCGTCGACGACTCCGCCCTCGTGCGTCTCTACTACCGCGACACGCTCCAAAAGGCTGGCTTCGAGGTCGAGCAGGCCATCAACGGCATCGAGGCAATGGAGAAAGTGCTGGCGCAGCCCTTCGACCTCGCGATCGTCGATGTCAACATGCCGAGGATGGATGGTTTTTCGTTTCTTCGCACGCTCAGGCGCAGCGCTGCGGATGTCGCGACGCTGCCCGCACTGGTGATCACGACTGAAGCCGGTGAACAGGATCTCGACGCTGCCAGAGCTGCGGGCGCGAATTTCTACCTGATCAAGCCGGTTTCGCAACAGGACCTGCTGCGCCACGCCGCGGTTCTTTCGGGAGCCCCCCCGTGAACGCGCTGCACGAACAATTCATCGCCGAAGCGCGCGAGCTGATTCATCAGGCCACCGACGATCTGATCGCGATGGAGCGTGAGGGATTTGCACTCGAACGGATCGATCGCGTCTTTCGTGCCTTCCATACTCTCAAGGGTTCCGCGGGTGTGGTCGCCCTCCCGGCGATGGGTCTGACGCTTCATGCGGCGGAAGACCTGCTCGCCGCGATCCATGCCGGGAAGCTCGATGCCAGCTCGGCCATCGTTGACCAGGCTCTGGCCTGTCTCGACCAGGTGGCGCGGTGGGTGGACGACTTCGAAGCCGGTGGTGCGCTGCCACCTTCCGCCGGCGAAGACGCGCGATCGATGGCGGCGATGCTCCGGAGTTTGCTATCCGAGAGCGGCGTCACTGAAACGGCGAAAAAGTCCGCTCAGCGGTCGTCCGCGCCCGCGGCCGAGGGGCGATTGCCAAAGTGGGTATCCCGACTGATCGAAAGCCACCAGGGGCGAATCGTCGACGAGACGCGGGAGTCTCCGGCCGAACTGTTTGCGTTTTCCTACGAGCCGGACAGCCAGTGCTTCTTCAACGGCGACGATCCGCTCAATCTGATGCGGAAAGTTCCGCGCCTTCTGGCCTTTCATGCGGAAGCGCATGAGACCTGGCCGCCGGTTGCGGACTTGGATCCGTTTGCCTGCAATCTGCGACTGCAGGGTATTTCAGCGGGAGGCCATGCCGAGCTTGCAGACATCTTCCGCCTCGTGCCGGACCAGGTGCGCCTCGTCGAGGTACCTTTGGAGGCTTTGCGGCTGGATCAGGCTCACGGCGCCGATGATGACGACAGGGTTGGACTGATCCGGGTTGTGATCGAGGAGCAACGCCAGGTTCTCCGGGCTGCTAATCAGGGCGACGACATGATCGGCCGCATCGGGGCCGTATCACGTGCAGCCGCCAACGCATTGCGTTATGGCGGGCTACAGGACCTCGCCGACGCGATCGAACGGGCGAACGTGGCGGCGCTGTCCGAGCGAAACGCAGGACATCTGCTGTCTGCTCTCGATCAGACGCAGGCTTTGTTGCCCAGAGCTTCGTCGGCCGTCCCTCCTGATGCTGCCGTGGTTTCAGGATCTGCGGATGCGCAAGTGGAGGAGGCAGAGCGCCCGGCGAGCCGCGCCCTTCGCGTGGACGAGGGGAAGATCGATGCACTGGTCAATCTGGCGGGGGAGTTGATAGTCGCCAAGAACGGTATCTCGCATCTCGCGAGGCGACTGCAAGACGAGCTCGAGGACCGCGAACTTGCCCGAGCAGTCAGGCGTGAACACGATGCGATCGAACGGCTCGCGGGTGAAATGCACGCCGCCATCTTGCAGCTCCGGATGGTGCCACTCGCACAGGTCTTTCGGTCGTTTCCCCGGCTCGTGCGCGACATGTCGCAACGGCTCGGGAAGAAAGTCAGGCTCGTGACCAACGGAGAGACGACGGAGGCCGATAAGGCCATTGTCGATCGCTTGTTCGAGCCGCTGCTGCATCTTGTGCGCAATGCGCTCGATCACGGCATTGAAAATCCGGAGCAGCGCCGTACCGCGGGAAAGGCCGAAGGTGCGACCGTCACGATGCGGGCGTCGCGCGCGGGCGACCGATTTATCATCGAGGTCATTGACGATGGCCGCGGCATCGATCCGGCGATCGTCAGGCGCCGGGCGCGAGAGCGCGGAGTCATCGGAGACGACGAACTCGCTGCGCTGCTCGACGATCAAGTCATCGATCTGATCTTCTCGGCGGGATTTTCGACCGCGGCCGAGGTCTCGGATATTTCCGGGCGCGGCGTGGGCATGGATGTGGTGCGGGCGACGGTCGAGCGGATCGGCGGCCGGGCTTCCGTCATCAGCCGCGTCGGCGCCGGAACCACTGTGCGGCTCGATCTGCCCATGAACATCGCGATGTCGCGCATCATGGTGGTCTCGGCCGGCGGGCAGATTTTCGGCATTCCCATGGACGCGGTGACGGAAACCGTGCGCCTGGCGCCTGATCGGGTCAGTCGGATCAAGAACAACGATGGGTTCGTCTTGCGGGACCGCATCGTGCCGATCTGTTCGCTCGCCGAGTTGATGAAGTTACCGCAGGCACGGCCGTCCGGATTGGATGCAAGGCTCGTGGTCATCACGGACATCAGCGGGAAGGTGATAGCGCTGGAAATCGACGCCATCGAGGACCGGCTCGAAGTGGTGCTCAAGCCACTGCAGGGCTTATTGTCCAACGCCCGCGGATATGCCGGCACGACCCTGTTGGGCGATGGGCGGGTGCTGCTGGTTCTGGATTTGAAGGAGATTCTGCCGTGAGCGTGCGCCGAGAAGACGATGGGACGACGATCGTACTGGACGGCCACTGCCCGGTGGAAGAGGCCGAGCCTTTGCTGCAGTTTCTGCAGGCGACGCCTGCCGCTTGTCTGGACTGGCGGCAGTGCACCCACCTTCATACCGCAGTCTTGCAGGTGATCCTGGCGGCGCGGCCGCAACTGATCGGCCCCTGCGGGGACGCCTGGGTCCAACGCTGGGTGGCGTCTAACGTTCTGTGAGATTTGAATGATTTTGCAAGGTCTGCGCGACTCAGAGAGCGGGTTCCATCCCTCGAAGCGGTTCACATTTCTGCAATCTGCCCTATAAGACTTCCAGAACGAGTTGACGGCCCCGCCCACGGCGGCGGCGCCAGCTCCGCGAGAAGGCGAGAGATGCAATACAAAGCTTTGATTGTGGATGACAGCAAGCTTGCCCGCATGGTGATGGCGAGCGCCTTCCGGCGCCTCGGGCCGGAATGGGAGCTGATTGAGGCGACCAACGCCGACGATGCAATCGACGTCATTGCAGCCCAGGCCGTCGATATCGCGCTCATCGATTTCAACATGCCCGGAATTGACGGGTTGGAACTTGTGGCGAGGATTCGGAAAACTCACCCCAAGATGCCCCTGGCGGTGGTGTCCGCAAACGTCCAGGACGAGATTATTGGCCGAGCCAGGGAACTTAATGCCGCTTTTGTGACTAAACCCCTGACGGATGAGGCTCTTGGAGCGTTTTTGTCCGGTGCGGTTCTCCGTCTCAAGAAAGCGGCGCAATGAAGATCGACGCAAGCGAGCTCTCCGAGATCGAACAGGATGCGCTTGCGGAAATAGCGAACATGGGCGTCAGCCGTGCCGCCTCCAGCTTGCGCCGGATGGTCGGCGAGCAGGTGTTGTTGTCGGTCCCTGCGGTCAATATCGTCAGCCGACGTGCCGCCTCGCGAATGGTGGAAAGAGGTCATTCGCCGAAGCTGGTTGCTGTGCAGCAGTCGTTCGAAGGACCGTTCTCGGGTCGCGCCCTTCTGATCTTTCCGGAAGCTCAGAGCCTGGAACTGGTCCGGTCGATCGTGGGAGAGGAGCATTCCCTGGAAGATGTGATCGATCTGGAGCAGGAGGCGCTGGCGGAGACGGGAAATATTATCCTTAACGCGTGCTTGGCCACGATCGCGAACGTGTTGCGTCGTACGATGCGGATGTCGCTTCCCTCGATCGTTCGAGGAGACGGCGATACGCTGTTCGATGTTCGCGAGGGGAGCAGCGACGGACTGGTGCTGTTCCTTTACATCGACTTCACGATCAAGAATCGTGATGTTCGCGGCTTTATCGCCTTGCTCATGGGCTTGCCCTCGATAGCCGCACTGAAGGACATTGTGCGCGACTTTATCGACGGCATCGGACGGCAAACTGCTGCTGGCCATGTTGGATGACGTGTCGGAGCTCGAATTCGGGTCAGTTTTTGACGCGCTCGACGTCGGCATCGTGGTGCTCGACGGGCAGGGTTGCATCGTCGGCTGGAATGACTGGATAGCTCGCGCCAGCCGGCATTCAGAGCAGTCCGTGCTCGGAAAAAATCTCTTCGATATCTTTCCGAACTTGCGCCAAACCCGGCTCCCTGCCGTGCTGGAGGAATCGATCCAGGTCGGAAGCTCGAGCATCCTGACGCATTCGCTCAACACGCTGCTGCCGTTGCGGGATGAAGCCGGACAACAGCTGCTGCACAACATCGTGGTCCGGCCGCTCGCGCCGGGGAGGGCTACTCACTGCCTCCTGCAGGTCAATGACGTCACCGTATCGCTGACACGGGAACGCGTCCTGCGCGAACGGCAGAACGCGCGCTATCACGCCATCGTCGATACCGCGCCCGACGCGATCATCACGACCGGTCTCGACCGGACAATTCAGTGGCTCAACGGAGCCGCGGAACATGTCTTCGGCTACGCCCCGGCCGAGCTGCTGGGCCAGAAGATCGACATTCTCCTTGAACGGGACGGCGATCTCGCGGGCGCCTTTGTCGGCGACGGCATCAGCGTCAAGGACGCAAAAAGCCTCCTCCAAGTGATCGGCCGCCGCAAGCAGGGTCAGTCGGCCTACTTCGATGTTTCGTTCGCGCGCTGGCGAGCGGATGAGCGGGCGTTCGTGACCACGATCTGGCGGGACGTGACGGAGCGGATGGCTGCGGAAGCCGCGCTGAGGGAGAGCGAAGGGCGCCATCGCGCGCTGCTGGAAGCATTGCCGCAACTGGTATGGACCTGCGGCGCCGACGGCGGGTGCGACTACTTCAATCCGCAATGGCAGGCGTACACCGGCGCCCCGGCGGAAGAGCATCTCGGATCGGGTTGGCAAAAGGTGATCCATGAAGCGGATCGCGATGGTCTGGTAGGCGCCTGGAAGCACTCGCTGGCGAACGGCAGCGTTTTCGATGTCGATGCGCGCCTTCATCGTGCGGATCGCTCGTTCCGCTGGTTCAAGATGCGTTCGATACCGGTGCGGGCGCCTGACGGAAGAATTACGCGCTGGTTCGGAACGGCGACCGACATCACCGACCTTGTCGAGGCCCGCGATTCGCTGCGCCGGAGCAACGAAGAACTGGAAGCTCGCGTCGTGGAACGCACGCGTGAACGTGAGGTGGTGCTCGGACAATTGCACGAGTCGCAAAAGATGGAGAGCATCGGGCAACTGACTGGCGGCGTGGCACATGACTTCAACAATCTGCTGGCGGTCATATTGGGCAGCCTGACGCTGTTGAAGAAGGGCCTTCCCGAGGACCCGCGAACCTCGCGACTGCTGGAGGGCGCGATCCAGGGGGCGGAGCGCGGTGCGACGCTGACCAAGCGGCTGTTGGCGTTTGCGCGACGCCAGGAGCTCAAGCTCGAAGCCGTCGAGGTTCAGAAACTCATCCCGGACATGCTGGATTTCTTGCGGCAATCGGTCGGGCCGAGCATTTCGATCGTCGTCGACATCCTGCCCGACGTTCACCCGGTAAAGATCGACGCCAACCAGCTTGAGCTTGCGCTCATGAATCTTGCAGTGAACGCCCGTGACGCCATGCCCAAGGGGGGAACGTTGACGATTACCTGTCGTGACGAGACGGCGAGCGGCCTGCATGAGCTGCCGAAAGCGCTGCCGCGCGGGGAATATGTTCGGATCAACGTCGCCGATACCGGCGAGGGGATGAATGAAACCACGCTGGCGAAGGCGATGGAGCCGTTCTTCACCACCAAGGGGATCGGCAAGGGCACGGGCCTGGGCCTTTCCATGGTCCACGGTTTGACGGCGCAGTCCGGTGGCGCCATGCACATTTCCAGTCAGGTGGGGAAGGGAACGTTGGTGACGTTGTGGCTGCCGCGCGCACGTCAGGAAGACG
>Ga0207688_10001429_pt1 | contig 12458 bp, 8 predicted proteins | sample KBSMiscanthusM4_FD_184296 | JGI IMG/M metagenome (GOLD analysis project Ga0207688, IMG submission 184296) | Miscanthus rhizosphere microbial communities from Kellogg Biological Station, Michigan, USA - M4 (SPAdes) (version 2) | ecosystem: Host-associated > Plants > Roots > Rhizosphere ...
TGGCGCCGTCGGTGACCTCGGCCTGCGCCATCATCGGGTCGAGCCCCGCCCAGGCGTCGACGTCGCCACGGATGAGAGCGGTCTTGCCGTCCGGATGCTGCAGCAACACGGGGGTGATGTCCTTCTCGGTCAGCCCCACCGACTGCAGCGCACGCACCAGGAAGATGTGCGGATCGGTGCCGCGGGTCACTGCCACGCGCTTGCCCTTGAGGTCGGCGATCTTGGTGATCGGCGAGTCCTTGCCGGTGACCAGCGCCGTCCACTCCGGGCGCGAATAGACGTAGATGGACTTGATCGGATTGCCGTTGATCTTGGCCACGAGGGCGGCGGCGCCGGCGGTCGAGCCGAGATCAATCGAGCCCGCGTTGAGAAATTCGAGCGCCTTGTTGGAGCCGAGCGTCTGCACCCAGACGATGGCAATGCCGTCCTTGGCGAACTCCTTCTCCAGGAGCTGCTTCTCCTTGAGCACCATCGAGACCGGGTTGTAGGTCGCCCAGTCGATGCGGATTTCCTTCGGCTTGTCGGCGGCGTAGACGCTCGCGCCGGGAGCAAGCAGCAGGGCGGCGGCGACAAGGCAAAGGCGGGGCAGCGCGGTCATGATGACCTCCGATCGTTTGGCCACGGACAACCTTCACCGCTTGTGCTCGCGGCGTGGCCGGGTTGGTGAAAGCGGGGATGTCTCGTCCGCCGCCGTCAGCCTGGCGTGGGGCGGGCCCGCGCTTTAGCTGTATTTGTTAAGCGCCCGCAAGCTGCTGTGCTCAAATCGGCGCTATGTTTATTCTTAGAAAGGGCCGGCAGGAGCGTCAATGAGAAAATATTTGTCGCACCGTCGCTCTGTTGTAGCATTTCTTTCCATTCGCGCCCGGCGGCAGCAGAACGTTTTGCGTGCCCGCTTGGCGCGCGGCCGCCTCCCGCACCCGGTGACACACCGCGTGCGCTCCGCTATTTCGATGGTTGCATGCTGACTCCGAGCGCTCCTCCCCGCGAGACCGAAGTCTTCGACGCGATCGAAGTCGCGGCCGAGCTCGAACGGCTGGCCGGGATGCACGCCGGCAACCACCGCGAACTGCGATTGGAGGTGTCCCGCCGCATCAAGGCCGCGCTGATGCAGGGACGCGCCGCGGCCGAGGACCTGCTGATCAAGGATCGGCACGGCCGGCGCTGCGCCGAGCGGCTGTGCTTCATGCAGGATGAGATCATCCGCGTGCTGTACGAGTTCACAGCGAAGCATCTCTATCCCGCGGAGAACCCGTCGGAAGCCGAGCACATGGCGATCGTCGCCACTGGCGGCTATGGCCGCGGCGTGCTCGCGGCCGGCTCCGACATCGATCTGCTCTTTCTGCTTCCCTACAAGCAGACGGCCTGGGGCGAATCCGTCGCCGAGACCATCCTCTATTGCCTGTGGGACACCGGGCTCAAGGTCGGCCATGCCACGCGCTCGATCAACGAGTGCATCCGCCAGGCCAAGGCCGACATGACCGTGCGCACGGCGTTGCTGGAGTCGCGTTACCTGCTCGGTGACCGCAAGCTCTACGACGAGCTGGTCACGCGCTTCGACAAGGAGGTCGTGCAGGGAACCGGCGCGGAATTCGTCGCCGCCAAGCTGGCCGAGCGGGAAGAGCGCCACCGCCGGGCGGGCCAGTCGCGCTATCTGGTCGAGCCCAACGTCAAGGACGGCAAGGGCGGGCTGCGCGACCTGCACACGCTCTACTGGATCGCCAAATACGTCTATCGCGTGCGCGAGCGCGAGGAGCTCATTGCGCACGGGGTCTACGACCCGCGCGAGTACCGCCGGTTTCGGCGCTGCGGCGATTTCCTCTGGGCGGTGCGCTGCCACATGCACTTTCTCACCGGGCGGGCCGAGGAGCGGCTGTCGTTCGACATCCAGCGCGAGATCGCGGTGCGACTTGGCTACACCGAGCATCCGGGCTTGCGCGACGTCGAGCGTTTCATGAAACATTACTTCCTGATCGCCAAGGACGTCGGCGATCTCACCGCCATTCTCTGTGCCAAGCTCGAGGACAATCAGGCCAAGCCCATGCCGGTGCTGAGCCGGATGATGGCCAAGTTCCGGCCGCGGCCACGGCGCACGCTGACGGAGACCGAGGACTTCATCGTCGACTACAACCGCATCAATGTCGCCGACGAAAACGTGTTCCAGCGCGATCCGATCAATCTGATCCGCATTTTCCATCTCGCGCAGAAATACAATCTCGCATTCCATCCCGACGCCATGCACATCGCCACCCGCTCGCTCAAGCTCATCGACCAGTCGATGCGCGAGAACGAGGAGGCGAACCAGCTGTTCCTCGAAATCCTGACCTCGAAGAATGACGCCGAGACCGTGCTGCGGCGGATGAACGAGGCCGGCGTACTCGGCCGCTTCGTGCTCGCCTTCGGCCGGATCGTCGCGATGATGCAGTTCAACATGTATCACCACTACACAGTGGACGAGCATCTCCTGCGCTGCATCGGAGTGCTTTCCGACATCGATGCCGGCCGCACCGAGGACACCAAATTCGCCAACGAGCTGATGCGCACCATTCAGCCGCGGCATCGGGAATTGCTCTATGTCGCGCTGTTCCTGCACGACATCGCCAAGGGCCGGATCGAGGATCATTCGATCGCCGGCGCGCGCGTGGCGCGCCAGTTCTGTCCCCGGCTCGGCTTCTCGGCGGCGGAGACCGAAACCGTCGCCTGGCTGATCGAGGTGCACCTCGTGATGTCGTCGGTCGCCCAGTCGCGCGACCTGTCCGACCGCATGACCATCGAGAACTTCAGCGCGGTGGTGCAGTCGGTTGAGCGCATGAAGCTGCTCACCATCCTCACCACCGCCGACATCAAGGCGGTCGGCCCGGGCGTATGGAACGGCTGGAAGGCGCAGCTCATCCGCACGCTCTATTATGAGACCGAGCCTGTGCTCACCGGTGGATTTTCGGAGGTCAACCGCGCCCAGCGCGTCGCCATCGCGCAGGGCGAGTTTCGGGCCGAGCTCAAGGATTGGACCCCGGCCGAGATCGACGCCTATATCACGCTGCATTATCCCGCCTATTGGCTCAAGGTCGATCTGCCGCAGAAGATCGCGCATGCGCGCTTCCTGCATGCGGCCGCACAGGCCGGAAAGTCGCTCGCCACCACGGTCTCGTTCCCGGCCGCGCGCGGCGTGACCGAGCTCACGGTGGTGGCGCCGGATCATCCGTGGCTGCTCTCCATCATCGCCGGCGCCTGCGCGGTCGCTGGCGCCAACATCGTCGACGCGCAGATCTTCACCACCACCGACGGACGCGCGCTCGACACCATTTCGGTGTCGCGCGAGTTCGAGCTCGACACCGACGAAGCGCGCCGCGCCGCGCGCATCACCGATTCGATCGAGAAGGCGTTGCGCGGCGACCTGCGGCTGCCGGAGGTGGTCGCCAAGCGTGCGAGCGCAAAGGCGCGGCTGAAGGCCTTTGCCGTGGTGCCCGAGGTCACCATCAACAACGGCTGGTCGAACCGCTACACCATGGTCGAGGTGACCGGCCTCGACCGGCCCGGCCTGTTGTTCGAGCTCACCGCGACCTTGTCCAAGCTCAACCTCAACATCGGGTCCGCGCATGTCGCGACCTTCGGCGAGCGCGTGGTCGACGTGTTCTACGTCACCGACCTGTTCGGGGCGAAGATCACCTCCGCGACACGGCAGGCGACCATCAAGCGTGCCCTGATCGGGTTGCTGTCGCCCAATCACGAGCCGAGCGCGAAGCCGGCCAAGACCGCCGCGGCGGTCGGTTGAAACGATCGGCGTGGTTAATCAATCGTTACCGTGCGAGCCCGCCCAGAGCTGCGGGATAGCGCCGCTCCGGCGTCCTTTCCTGAATCCGCCGCAGCAGTAACCGCCCTTTAAATCGCGCTCTCTACCGTCGCCCCGGGGTCACGAGGGGGCGCGGCATGGCGGGGAAAAAGGCGCGTCGCGAGTCCGCGGCCGCCCCGGCTCCGGCAGCGAAGGACGAAGGCTCGCGCGGCAGCCGCCCGGCATCCGCGCGCGGCCGCAAACGCGGCGGAGGCGGCGGTCGCGCGCTGCGGCGCCTGTTCTACTGGTCGCTCGTGCTCGGCTTGTGGGCTGTCATCGCCGCGATCGGGGCGATCGCCTTCGTGGTCTCGACGCTGCCGCCGATTCAATCGCTCGAAGTGCCGAAACGGCCGCCGACGGTCGAGATCGTGGGGATCGACGGCCGACCGCTCGTCCTGCGCGGCGAGATGAGCGGCACGGATGTGTCGATCAAGGAGCTTCCCGCCTACCTGCCGAAGGCGCTCGTCGCGATCGAGGATCGCCGGTTCTATAGCCATTTCGGTGCCGACCCCATCGGGCTCGCCCGCGCCGTCGTGGCCAACGTGCTTCGCCGCGGCGTGTCGCAGGGCGGCTCGACCCTCACCCAGCAGCTCGCCAAGAACCTGTTCCTGACCCAGCAGCGCACGCTCTGGCGCAAGATGCAGGAGCTGGTGCTCGCGCTCTGGCTCGAGCGCAAGTTCAGCAAGAACGAGATTCTCGAGCTCTATCTCAACCGGGTCTATTTCGGCTCCGGCGCCTACGGCGTTGAGGCCGCCGCCCAGCGCTATTTCGGCAAGTCGGCGCGCCAGGTGAAGGTCGGCGAGGCCGCGATGCTGGCGGGGGTGGTGAAATCACCCTCGCGGCTGGCGCCCAACCGCAACCCCGCCGGCGCCGAGCGCCGCGCCCAGACCGTCCTCGCGGCCATGGGCGAGCTCGGCTTCATCACCGAAACCATGATGAAGACCGCGCAGGCGCAGCCCGCCCGCGCGGTGAAGCCCGCGGGCGCCGGCTCGGTCAACTACGTCGCCGACTGGATCATGGACGTGCTCGACGACCTCGTCGGCCGCATCGAGCAGGACCTCGTGATCGAGACCTCGATCGATCCCGCGCTGCAGACCGCGGCCGAGAAGTCGCTGATCGACGAGCTCGCGCTGCGCGGCCAGAAGTTCGACGTCGCCCAGGGTGCGCTCGTGGCCATGTCGCCCGACGGCGCGGTGCGCGCCCTCGTAGGCGGCAGGAACTATGCGGAAAGCCAGTACAACCGCGCCGTCGTCGCCAAGCGCCAGCCCGGCTCGGCGTTTAAGCCGTTCGTCTATCTCGCCGCGCTGGAGCGCGGGCTCACGCCCGAGACCGTCCGCGAGGACAAGCCGATCGCGATCAAGGGCTGGAAGCCGGAGAACTACAGCCGCGAATATCACGGGCCGGTGACGCTGACGCAGGCGCTCGCGCTCTCGCTCAATACGGTGTCGGTGCGGCTCACGCTTGAAGTCGGGCCGGCGGCGGTCGCCAAGACCGCGTATCGCCTCGGCATCGCCTCAAAGCTCGACGCCAATGCATCCCTGGCGCTCGGCACGTCGGAAGTCTCGCTCATCGAGCTCACCTCCGCCTATGCGCCGTTCGCGAACGGCGGCGACGCCATCGCGCCGCACGTGGTCGAGCGGGTCCGCACCCATGCCGGCAAGGTTCTGTACACGCGCGCGGCGCAGAAGCTCGGCCGCATCATCGACCCGCGCTATGTGGCGATGATGAACACCATGATGCGCGAGACCCTGCAGATCGGGACCGCGCAGAAGGCGCAGCTCGCGGGCTGGCCGGCCGCCGGCAAGACCGGCACCAGCCAGGATTTCCGCGATGCCTGGTTCATCGGCTATACCGGCCACCTCGTCACCGGCGTCTGGCTCGGCAACGACGATTCCTCGCCGACCAGGAAGGCGACCGGCGGCGGCCTGCCGGTTGAAATCTGGTCCCGCTTCATGCGCAGCGCCCATCAGGGCGTGGCGGTCGCTGCCCTGCCGGGATTGACCGGCACTCCCTCATTCGCCTCGGCGCTCCCGGGCATTGCTCCGCTGCCGCCGGCGCCGCTCGGCGCGCAGGGCGGCTCCGCCGTCCGGCCGGCGCCGATCGAGCGCGGGCTCGACGGCTGGTTCATCGACCGGCTGTTCGGGCGGCGCTGACGAGGCGCCGTGTGCTACGCTTGCCGCGCATCCGGAGCGCGGCATGAGGCTCAAGGACAAGATCGCGATCGTGACCGGCGGGGCGCATGGCATCGGCCATGCGATTGCCCGGCGCTACCTCGCCGAGGGCGCGCGCGTCACCATCGCCGATGTCGATGCCGCAGCCGGCGAGGCGGCGGCGCGCACCCCCGGCCAGGCCCAATTCGTCCACACCGATGTCGGGGATCCGCAGGCAGCCGAGCACGTGGTCGCGGAAACCTGCCGCGCGTTCGGCGGCGTCGACATCCTGGTCAACAATGCCGGCATCATTCACGGCGCCGATTTCCTCACGCTGGCGGAAGCCGACTTCGACCGCGTGCTGCGGGTGAACCTCAAGGGCGCGTTTCTCGTCGGCCAGGCCGCCGCCCGGCGCATGGTGGCGCAGGTCGCGGCCGGCAAGCCCGCGGGCAGCATCATCAACATGAGCTCGATCAATGCCGCGGTGGCGATCGCCAACCAGACGCCCTATTGCGTATCGAAGGGCGGCATCGACCAGCTCACCAAGGTGATGGCGCTGGCGCTCGCGCCCCACGGCATCCGCGTCAACGCCATCGGGCCGGGCTCGATCATGACCGACATCCTCAAGGCGGTGGCCACCGACCGCGACGCCAGGCACAGGATCCTGGCGCGCACGCCGCTCGGGCGCATCGGCGAGCCCGACGAGATCGCGTCGATCGCGGTCTTCCTCGCGTCGCCGGACGCCAGCTACATCACCGGCGAGACCATCTATGCCGACGGCGGCCGGCTCGCCCTGAATTACACGGTGCCGGTCAACGACCAAGCACGCAACTGAAGGCTCGGGACGTTCATGGCGGCCAAGCGTCCACCGGCATTGGATCGAATCGACGTCAGGATTCTCGCCGCCCTGCAGCGCGACGGACGCTCCACCATCCAGAAGCTGGCGCAGACGGTCGGGCTGTCGCCGCGGGCGTCGCTCGAGCGCGTGCGGCGGCTTGAAGCCGCCGGCATCATCGCGGGCTATCACGCCGTGGTGGAGCTTGGCCGGCTGGCGCGGCCGGTCAACGTCTTTGCCGAGATCAACCTGGAGAAGCAGGCCAATCGCGGCCGGTTCGAAAAGCGGCTGGCCGCGATCGACGCCGTGGTCGAGTGCTGGGAGGTCAGTGGCACCGTCGACTACATCGCGCGCTTCGTGTGCGCCGATCTCGCCGAGTACGAGGAGCTGACCAGCGCGCTCCTCGACGACGACCGGCTCGGCGCCGCCCGCATCGTCAGCCACGTGGCACTGCGCCCGATCCGCCGTTTCACCGGCTATCCGGAGAAGCTGCTCGGGCGCAATCCGGCGAAGCGTTAACAGACCGCCGTTTCGGTCGCAGCCGCCGCGCGCCACCGCCGAATCCGCCGTGGCACGCCATCACTTCGGCCGCACAAGTCGCAGGTGCCGCATAGATTCGAGAAGCGGCAGTGCGAGTTATGCGGAGGCGTGTCATGAGAGCCATCGATCTGGAGAACCGGTACAGCGCTCACAACTACGAGCCGCTCCCCGTCGTGCTGGCGCGCGGCAAGGGCGCGTATCTGTGGGACACGTCCGGCCGGCGCTATGTCGACATGATGAGCGCCTACTCGGCGGCGAGCCACGGCCACGCTCATCCGCGCATTCTCGACGCCCTCGCGGCGCAGGCGGGACGTCTCGCGGTGCCGTCGCGCGCCTATTTCAACGACCGGCTCGGCCCGTTCCTCGCTGAACTGTGCAAGCTGACCGGGCTCGATGCCGCGTTGCCGATGAATACCGGCGCCGAGGCGGTCGAGACCGCGGTCAAGGCCGCACGTCGCTGGGGCTATCGCGTCAAGGGTATTGCCCGCGACCGCGCCGAGATCATGGTCGCATCGGGCAACTTCCACGGCCGCACCACCACCGTCATCTCGTTCTCGACCGAGCCCGACTACCGCGACGGCTTCGGACCGTTCACGCCCGGCTTCCGCGCGGTGCCATTCAGCGATCTCGCCGCCATCGAGCGCGCGATCACGCCCGAGACGGCGGCCGTGCTGATCGAGCCTATCCAGGGCGAGGCCGGCATCATCGTGCCGCCGGCGGGCTATCTCGCCGGGCTGCGCCGCATCTGCGACGCGCACCGCGTGCTCCTCATCCTCGACGAGGTGCAGTCGGGCCTCGGCCGCACCGGCGCCTGGTTCGCCTTCCAGCACGAGGGCATCCGTCCCGACGGCGTGATCCTGGGCAAGGCGCTCGGCGGCGGCGTGCTGCCGGTCTCCGCCTTCGTCGCCACCCGCGAGGTCATGGACGTGTTCACGCCCGGCTCCCATGGCTCGACCTTCGGCGGCAATCCGCTCGCCGCCGCGGTGGGGTTGGAGGCGCTGCATGTCATCCGCGAGGAAGGGCTGGTGGAGCGCAGTCGCGATCTCGGCGCCCACATGCTCGCGCGGCTGGCCGCGATCGACAGTCCCGCGCTCAAGCACGTGCGCGGCCGCGGCCTGTGGGTCGGCGCGGAGATCGATCCCGCGGTCACGAGCGCGCGCGCCGCCTGCGAGCGGCTGCTGGAAAAGGGCGTGCTTTCCAAGGAGACGCACCGCACGGTCGTCCGGCTGGCGCCGCCGCTCGTCATCGCGCGCGATGATCTCGACTGGGCGCTCGATCGCTTCCAAGACGTGCTGCGCGAGCTCGACGGCGTCACCCGCCGCGCGGACGCGGCGTTGGCTTTGGCCTGAAGGAACGGTGAAATGACCACGCTTAAGCGCAACGCGTGCCTGCTGATGTGCGCCCCCGAGCACTTCGCCGTCAGCTACGCCATCAATCCGTGGATGGACCCGGCAAGCTGGGCGCATGACAACCGCGCCCATGCCGCCGCCGCGCGCGAATGGGCCGACCTGCATCGCACCTTGGCGGGGCTCGGCGCCGACATCGACCTGGTGCCGTCGGTGCCGGGCCTGCCGGATCTCGTCTTCACCGCGAACGCGGCTGTGGTGCTCGATCGCCAGGTGCTGCTGGCCCGTTTCCGTCACCCGGTGCGCCAGCGCGAACAGGTGCATTTCGAAGCGGCATTCCGGTCGCTGCAGGCGCGCGGCGTGGTCGATGCGGTGCGCAAGCTTCCGCCCGGCGTCGTGCTCGAAGGCGCCGGCGACTGCGTCTGGGACGAGACGCGCAAGCTGTTCTGGATGGGTTACGGCCCGCGCTCGGATGCCGCCGCGCGGCAACCGGTGGCCGACGCGTTCGGCCAGGACGTGATCGCGCTCGAGCTCGCGGATCCGCACTTCTATCACATGGACACGGCGCTCTCCGCGCTCCCGGGCGGAGAGGTCGTTTATCTGCCCGATGCCTTTACCAAGGCCGGCCGTGACACCATTCGCGCGCGGGTCGCGCCGGAGCAGCGCATCGAGATCGCCGGCGATGACGGGCGTCGTCTCGCCGCCAACGCGGTCTGCCTCGGCAATGCCGTGGTGATGTCGGGCTGCGGCCCTCACCTGCGCGCCGCGCTTTCCGAGCGCGGCTACCGGGTGGTGACGACACCGCTGCCGTCGTTCCTGCGCAGCGGCGGCTCGGCCTTCTGCCTGACGCTGCGGCTCGACCGCCGTTCGGTTGCAGCGGCTGCCACACCCGATCGCGCCGCCGTGGCGTGATCGGCGATGGGCTGAAATCGAATGAACCAGCGGCAGAGTCGGTCTGCTCCCTCCCCCGCAAGCGGGGGGAGGGAACGATGTGGCGCTGCCCGCGCGCACTCTTCGCGCCCCGCGTGCGTCATCAGTACGCACAATCGGCCCTGACAACCGCGCCGATTCTGTCTAAGCTTCGCCGGTCACGGACGACACGCCATCGATCACAGAACGGGCGGCGTCCGCGCGGGAAACCCATGGAGGATTGCATCATGCTCAAGGGCAGGATGACGCGACGCCGTTTCCTGGCGACAACAGCCGCCGCCACGGCGATCGCGATGCCGTATGTGCGCGGCGCCCACGCCGCCGGCAAGCTGACGATGGGGTTCTGGGATCACTGGGTGCCCGGCGCCAACAACACCACGACCGCGCTGGTCAACGAGTGGGCGGAAAAGGAGAAGGTCGAGGTCTCGATCGATTACATCACCTCGGTCGGGAACAAGAACCTGCTCACCATCGCCGCCGAGTCGCAGGCGAAATCCGGGCACGATATTTTCGCCTTCCCGACCTGGGAGCCGCAGGCGCACGCCAAGAATCTCGAGCCGGTCGATGACGTCATGGCCGAGCTGATCAAGCAGAATGGCCCGGTCAATCCGACGGTCGACTACCTCGCACGCGCGGACGGTCGCTGGCTCGCGGTGCCGGCCACCGTCGGCAGCCAGATCAAGGGGCCGTGCTCGCGCATCGATCTCATGAAAAAGCACGCCGGCATCGACGTGGTCGCGATGTACCCCGCCGGTGGCCCGCCGAAGGCCGAGGCCTGGACTTTGGACGCCATGCTCAAAGCCGCCGAGGCCTGCCAGAAAGCGGGCTTCCCCTTTGGCATCGGGCTCGGCACCACCGAGGACAACACCGACACGTCGGGCGCCATCTTCCAATCGTTCGGCGCAAACCTGGTCGACGCCAAGGGCAACATCTCGGTCAAAACAGATTCCGTCCGCCAAGCGCTCGACTACTACAAGAAGCTCGCGCAGTACCTGCCGCCGGATGCGCCGGCCTGGGACAACACGTCCAACAACAAATGGCTGATCGCCGGCAAGGGCGCGCTGATCATGAACCCGCCGAGCTCGTGGGCCGTCGCCAAGCGCGATGCGCCGCAGATCGCCGAGCAGCTCTGGACCCACGGCATGCCGTCAGGTCCCAACGGACGCTACGCACCGTTCCTGCCCTATTTCTGGGGCATCTGGAGCTTCAGCAAGAATAAGCCCGCCGCCAAGAGCCTGCTGGTGCAGCTGTCGCAACGCGCCTCGGCGGAGAAGATGGTGGCGGCCAGCGCCGGCTACGATCTGCCCGCGTTCGCGAGCTTCACCGACTTCAAGACCTGGGCCGATGAAGGGCCGCCCAGGGGCACGCTCTACCACTACCCGAATCCGCACAATCATCAGACCCTCTCGGTTGGCGCGGCGCCGGCACCGCCGCGCATCGCCCACCAGATCTACACCCAGGCGATCCAGACCAAGATGGTGGTGCGGTTCAAGCAGGGCGAACCGATGGAAAAGACCCTGGCCTGGGCCGAGAGCGAGATCGAAGGCTTCATGCGGACCTGAGCTTGCGCTCGCGTGCGGTGCCGCCTGCCGGGAGGTTGGCGGCACCACACCGCCGCGCGCGGCAGCGGGCTCCCATCCGCCGGGTAATGGGCACCCGCTGCCGCTGATTCTAAGCCTTATGCTGTCCGGGCACGATGATGGTCGATGCGGCTCTCGACGCTCCAGTGATTGCCAAGAGCTCCGGCCGGCGGTCGACTCTGCGCCGGGCGCTGCAGCGCAAATCGACCATTGCGTTCCTGATGACGCTGCCGCTGCTGTTGCTGGTCGCGCTGCTGGTACTCTACCCCGCGCTCTATTCCGTCCATCTTGCCACGCTCAACAAGTCGATGGAGCGGTTCGTCGGCTTCGACAACTTCCTGTTCCTGTTCAAGCGCGAGACGTTCTGGATGGTGGTGCAGCAGTCCTGCATCTTCGCCATCACTGCGGTCATCTTCAAAGCACTGATCGGCTTCATCGTCGCGCATTTCGTGCACAACATCCCGAGCCGGGGCCAGCGCAAGTGGCGCGGCATGCTGCTGGTGCCGTGGGTCATCCCGCCGGCCATGAGCTGTCTGGCGTGGCTGTGGCTGTTCGACCCGTCCTACAGCGCCCTGAACTGGCTGCTGGCGCTGTTCGATATCGGGCCCGTGCCGTGGACCGGCGAGGCCTATTGGGCGCGCTTCTCCGTCATTCTGGTGAACGTCTGGATCGGCGCGCCGTTCTTCATGATCATGTATCTGGCGGCGTTGAAATCGGTTCCCGAGCAGCTTTACGAGGCCGCGGCCATCGACGGCGCCAACTGGTGGCAGCGCATGTGGTACGTGACGCTGCCGATGATGCGCAACATCATGGCGATCACCGCGCTGTTCTCGCTGATCGTGACCTTCGCCAATTTCGACATCGTGCGCATCCTCACCGCCGGCGGCCCGATCGACCGGACGCATGTGTTCGCCACCTGGGCGTTCTGGGTCGGCATCCAGGGCAACGACATTCCGCTGGGCGCCAGCGTCTCGCTGTTCATGGTGCCGATCCTGACCGTCGCCGCGGTGTTCATCCTGCGCGACATCAACCGCCGGGCGGGGGAAATGTCATGACCGCGGCCACGCGTGCGACCCCTGCAACGTCCGGCCGCGGGCGCAGATACGGCAGCATGAGCCGCGACCGCCGCTGGGCGCTGCGCTGGTCGTATTTCTTCCTTATCCTGTTCGCGATCTTCTTCCTGATGCCGCCGGTCTACATGCTGATCACGTCGCTGAAGACCAGCGCGGAGATTTCGGCCGCCACCAATCC
>Ga0207688_10001434_pt1 | contig 12446 bp, 8 predicted proteins | sample KBSMiscanthusM4_FD_184296 | JGI IMG/M metagenome (GOLD analysis project Ga0207688, IMG submission 184296) | Miscanthus rhizosphere microbial communities from Kellogg Biological Station, Michigan, USA - M4 (SPAdes) (version 2) | ecosystem: Host-associated > Plants > Roots > Rhizosphere ...
CCCGCCGTTCCGGCGCGCCGAGCGTCATCACCTGGCTGGCCGGATCGGCCGGGTGGGCCGCGAAGCCGGTCGGGTAGCCGCAGAACACGTCCGGCAGCCGGGCGTCCAGCATCGAGCGGATCGCCGGCGCCTGCCAGGCCTCCGCCTCCGGCAGGAACAGCGTGACCGCCGGACCCCACCCGTGGTCCCGGGACATCGCCGTGTCGTAGCCGAGCACGTCGGAGCCCTCGCCCAGGTGCGCGGCCGCGTGCGGCAATCCGGGGAACTCCGCGTCCAGCAGCGGGCGCACCGCCTCCGCGTAGAAGCGGCGGCCCAGCTCCGCGCCGGGGACGAACGGCGTACCCACCTGGGGAAAGGTACGCACCGGCGGGACCGCAGTTGATCAGCGGGTCACACCGTGGCCCCGTACGGCCAGCCGTCCATCTTGCCGCCGCAGATCGGCCCCAGCGACCATCCGATCACCAGCGGGCTGGTCTCGTCCGGCGGGATGATCGACGCGTACGCCGGGGTGGGGCAGGGCTGCGAACCGGACGGGACCACGGTCCAGTGGATGGTCCGGCCCACGCTCGTCTCCGGCGCCAGCCGGACCAGCGTGGCCGGCCGCCCGGTGTCCCGGGTCAGCGTGATCGGCAGCTGCTTCCTGGCCCCGTCCAGCGGCTGCAGGCCGCCGTACCCGAAGACGGTGCAGGTGCGGGCGGAGGTGTTGGTCAGCGACAGCGTCGCGTACCGCTGGCCGGCGCCCGGGTCGCCCGCGGTCAGCGAGGCGGACAGCTCAGAGGTGTGGCAGCGGGTCGGGCCCGGCGCGGCGGTGCCGGTCGACGACGGCCCGCTCTGCGCCGAGGTGGCCGGGGCGGACGTGGTCGGACCGGTGGTCGGGCCGGTCGCCGGCCCGGTCGCCGGCACGGCCGGGCCCGCGGCGGTGCCGCCGCCATCACCGCACGCCGTGGCCCCGGCCAGCACCGCCAGCACCACCGCGGCCACCAGGATGCGGATCCGCACGGTTCCTCCTTCTGTCGCGATCAGCCTCACCACCTGGTCAGATGCCGGACAGGGCGGCCTGGTTGCCATTCTTCGCTCGCTCACAGCGAACGGCCGGAAGGTTCTCCGCCTGCGTGCGTTGAGTGCAACAGACTCAATCCAATCGAGGTGCGAAGACTCATGGCGAACCTGACACTCCCGGTCCTGCCGTTCACCGACGGTGTGCTGCTGCCGGGCATGGTCGTGCCGGTGGAGCTGGACTCCGAGGCACAGGCCGCCGTCGACGCGGCCCGCACCGCGGGCTCCGCTGCCGGCGGGATAAGGAGCGAGGCGCGGGTCCTCGTGGTCCCGCGGCTGGACGGCAAGTACGCGGCCATCGGCACGGTGGCCATCCTGGACCAGGTCGGCCGGCTGCCCACCGGCGAGCCCGGCGCGCTGCTGCGCGGCACGTCCCGGGCCCGGGTCGGGCAGGGCGTGACCGGTCCCGGCGCCGCGCTGTGGGTCGAGGCGACCCCGGTCGAGGCCGGCCCGGTGACCGAGAAGGCGCGCGAGCTGGCCGCGGAATACAAGACCGTGGTCGAGGGGATCCTGCAGGCGCGCGGCGCCTGGCAGCTGATCGACTCGATCCGCAACATCACCGACCCCGGCCAGCTGGCCGACACCTCCGGCTACGCGCCCTACCTGGACGCGGAGCAGAAGGCCAGGATCCTGGAGACGACCGACGTCGAGGAGCGGCTGACGCTGCTGCTGGAGTGGTCGCGTGCCTACCTGGCCGAGGCCGAGGTGACCGCCAAGATCCGCGACGACGTGCGCGAGTCGATGGACAAGACGCAGCGGGAGTTCCTGCTGCGCCAGCAGCTGGCCGCGATCCGCAAGGAGCTCGGCGAGGACGGCTCGGCCGACGAGGAGGCGGACTACCGCACCCGCGTCGAGGCCGCCGACCTGCCCGAGAAGGTCAAGGCCGCCGCGCTGCGCGAGGTCGGCAAGCTCGAGCGGGCCAGCGACCAGAACCCGGAGGCGGGCTGGATCCGCACCTGGCTCGACACCGTGCTCGACATCCCGTGGAACGTCCGGACCGAGGACTCCACGGACGTCACCGCCGCCCGCGAGGTGCTCGACGCCGACCACCACGGCCTGTCCGACGTGAAGGACCGCATCGTGGAGCACCTGGCCGTCCGGGCCCGGCGCGCCTCCCGCGGCCTCGAGGTCGTCGGCGGGCGCGGCTCCGGCGCGGTGCTGGCGCTGGTCGGCCCGCCCGGCGTGGGCAAGACCTCGCTCGGCGAGTCCGTCGCCCGGGCGCTGGGCCGGAAGTTCGTCCGGGTGTCGCTCGGCGGCGTCCGGGACGAGGCCGAGATCCGCGGCCACCGGCGTACGTACGTCGGCGCGCTGCCGGGCCGGCTGGTCCGGGCCATCCGCGAGGCCGGCTCGATGAACCCGGTGATCCTGCTCGACGAGATCGACAAGGTCGGCTCGGACTACCGCGGCGACCCGTCCGCGGCGTTGCTCGAGGTGCTCGACCCGGCGCAGAACCACACGTTCCGCGACCACTACCTGGAGGTCGAGCTCGACCTGTCCGACGTGGTGTTCCTGGCCACGGCGAACGTCCGGGAGACCATCCCGGAGCCGCTGCTCGACCGGATGGAGCTGGTCACGCTCGACGGCTACACCGAGGCGGAGAAGGTCGCGATCGCCCGCGACCACCTGCTGCCGCGGCTGCTCGACCGGGCCGGGCTGACCTCCGAGGAGGTGACCGTCGCGGACGACGCTCTGCACCTGGTCGCCGGCGAGTACACGCACGAGGCCGGGGTTCGCCAGCTGGAGCGCGCGCTCGCGCGGGCGCTGCGGAAGGTGACCACGGCGCTGGCGACCGACCCGGGCAGGGCTCCGGTCACGATCACGGCCGCCGACCTGCACCAGTATCTGGGCCGGCCGCGGTTCACCCCGGAGTCGGCCGAGCGTACGGCGGTGCCGGGGGTGGCGACCGGGCTCGCGGTCACCGGTGCCGGTGGCGACGTGCTGTTCATCGAGGCGAACAAGGCCAAGGGTGACGGCCTGGTGCTGACCGGGCAGCTCGGCGACGTCATGAAGGAGTCGGCGCAGATCGCGCTGTCCTACCTGAAGGCGAACGGCTCGCGGCTCGACGTGCCGGTCGACGCGCTCGACGACAACCGCATCCACGTGCACGTGCCGGCCGGCGCGGTGCCGAAGGACGGCCCGTCGGCGGGCGTCACGATGACGACCGCGATCGCGTCGCTGCTGACCGGGCGTCCGGTGCGGTCCGAGGTCGGCATGACCGGCGAGGTCTCGCTGACCGGCCGGGTGCTGCCGATCGGCGGGGTGAAGCAGAAGCTGCTCGCCGCCCACCGGGCCGGGCTGACCGAGGTGATCATCCCGAAGCGCAACGAGCCCGACCTGGAGGACGTGCCGGCGGAGGTGCTGGCCGAGCTGACCGTGCACCCGCTGGCCGACGTGGCCGACGTGCTCGCGCTCGCGCTGCAGCCCGCGTACGACTCGGTGACGACGCCGATCGCCGCGTAGGGCAGGTCTCCCGGCCGGCATCCACCGCCGGCCGGCAGACACGCCCGACCCGAGGCCCCGGCCTGCCCTCGTGCAGGCCGGGGCCTCGGCGTCCGTGGTGGCCGGCTGACTCTTGTCCACGCGCCGGTCTCGGTGTTGCCTGCGGGTACGACTCCGAGGAGGCCGCCGTGACGCAGACGCTGACCACGACCGACCAGTGGCTCGCCGAGTTCGGGGAGGCTCTCGAGCAGGGCGACATCGACCGGGCGGTCGAGATGTTCGGCGAGCAGAGCTTCTGGCGCGACCTGGTCGCGTTCAGCTGGAACATCGTCACGGTCGAGGGCCGGGCCGGCGTCCGCAGCCTGCTCGAGGGCACGCTGGAGACCACCCGGCCGACCGGCTGGCGCACCACCGAGGAGCCGACCGAGGCCGACGGGATCACCACGGCCTGGATCGAGTTCGAGACCGCGGTCGGCCGCGGAAACGGCCTGCTCCGGCTGCGCGACGGCAAGGCGTGGACCCTGCTCACGGCCCTGTACGAGCTCAAGGGCCACGAGGAGCCGGCCCACAGCCGCCGCCCGATGGGCGCCGAGCACGGCGTCAACCGGGACCGCAGCACCTGGCTGGAGCGGCGAGAGCAAGAGGCGGCCGAGCTCGGCTACACCACCCAGCCCGAGGTGCTCATCGTCGGCGGCGGCCAGGCCGGCATCGCGCTCGGCGCCCGGCTGCGCCAGCTCGGCGTGCCGACGATCATCGTGGACAAGCACGGCCGGCCCGGCGACCAGTGGCGCGGCCGCTACCGCACCCTCTGCCTGCACGACCCGGTCTGGTACGACCACCTGCCCTACATCAAGTTCCCGGAGAACTGGCCGGTCTTCTCGCCCAAGGACAAGGTCGCCGACTGGCTCGAGTCGTACACGCGGGTGATGGAGCTCAACTACTGGACCAACACCGAGGCCAAGCAGGCCACGTACGACGAGCCGGCCGGCGAGTGGCGGGTCACGGTCGAGCGGGACGGGCACGCGCACGTGCTGCGGCCGAAGCAGCTCGTGCTCGCCACCGGCATGTCCGGCAAGCCGAACGTCCCCGATCTCCCCGGGATGGACGTCTTCCGCGGCGACTGGCACCACTCCTCCCAGCACCCCGGCCCGGACGCGTACAAGGGCAAGCGGTGCGTGGTGGTCGGCTCGAACAACTCGGCGTTCGACATCTGCGGCGCGCTCTGGGAGGTCGGCGCCGACGTGACGATGGTGCAGCGCTCGTCGACGCACATCGTCCGCTCCGACACGCTGATGGACATCGGCCTCGGCGCGCTCTACTCGGAGGAGGCGGTCGCCGCCGGGATGACCACCGAGAAGGCCGACATGACCTTCGCCTCGATCCCCTACCGGATCATGCACGAGCTGCAGATCCCGCTGTACGACCAGATGCGCGAGCGCGACGCCGGGTTCTACGAACGGCTGGAGAAGTCCGGGTTCGACCACGACTGGGGGCCGGACGGGTCCGGGCTGTTCATGAAGTACCTGCGCCGCGGCTCCGGTTACTACATCGACGTCGGCGCGGCCGACCTGGTCGCGGCCGGCGAGGTGAAGCTGGCCAAGGGCCAGGTCGACCACCTGACCGAGGACGCGGTCGTGCTCGCCGACGGCACCGAGCTGCCGGCCGACCTCGTCGTCTTCGCGACCGGCTACAACTCGATGAACGGCTGGGTGGCCGACCTGATCTCACCCGAGGCGGCCGACCGGGTCGGCAAGGTGTGGGGCCTCGGCTCGGACACGCCCAAGGACCCCGGGCCGTGGGAGGGCGAGGAGCGCAACATGTGGAAGCCCACCCAGCTGCCCGCGCTCTGGTTCCACGGCGGCAACCTGCACCAGTCCCGGCACTACTCGCTCTACCTCGCCCTGCAGCTCAAGGCCCGGTACGAGGGCATCCCGACGCCGGTGTACGCGCTAGCTCCGGTCCACCACACCCGATAGGAACGCGAGCAGGTCCCCGGCGAACAGGTCGGGGACCTCCAGCGCGGCGAAGTGCCCGCCGCGGTCGTGCTCGGTCCACCGGGTGACCGCGAAGAACCGCTCGGCGAGCTCCCGCGGCGCCCGGACCGGCTCCTTGGGAAACACCGAGACCGCCGTGGGCACGGTCACCCGGCCGGGGTCGCCCGGCGGCCGCTCCACGTACGGGCCGAAGGACGAGCCGATCGTGTTCGTCACCCAGTAGAGGGTGAGGTGGGTGAGCAGCTCGTCCGGCGGGAAGCTGGCCGCGAAGTCGTCGCTCCAGGACCGGAACTTCTCGGTCAGCCAGCCGGCCAGCCCGGCCGGCGAGTCGGCCAGGCCGTACGCGGCCGTCATCGGCTTGGTCGACTGCAGCTGCAGGTAGCCGCCCTCGCGACGGTTCCAGTCCTGCACGGCGGCCAGGAAGTCCCGCTCGACCGGCGACAGGTCGGCCGGGTCGATCGCGGCTGCCCGCCACAGCGCCAGGTTGGTCAGGTGCAGGCCGGCGACCCGGTCCGGGTGGGTCAGCGCCAGGTGCTCGGCCACGCCGCCGCCGATGTCGCCGCCGGACACCACGTACCGGTCGTAGCCGAGGGCGGTCATCAGCCCCGCGACCCGCTCGGCCATGGCCTGCCGGCTGGCCCGGCCGATCGGCGGCGGGTCGGAGAAGCCGTAGCCGGGCAGCGACGGGACCACCACCGGATGGTCCGCCAGCAACGGCAGCACCCTGACGAAGCGCAGGAACGAGTCCGGCCAGCCGTGCAGCAGCAGGAGCGGAATCCCGCCGCGGGCCTGCTGGTGCACGAAGTGCACGCCGCCCGCCTTGAAGTGCGGCAGTTCGTTGAGCTCGGCCTCGTGCCGCCGCCAGTCGTAGGCGGTCCGCCACTGGTTGAGCAGCTCGCGCAGGAAGTCGGGGTCGGTGCCGCGGTCCCAGCCGGCGCCCGCGGCGGCGACCGGCCAGCGGGTGATCGCCAGCCGGGCGCGCAGGTCGTCCAGCACGCCGTCGGGCACGTCGATCCGGTACGGCTCCATCCGGTCAGTCTGCCGCCCGGGCCCGGGCCGCATACGCGACGGTGGCGATGAGCGCGAGGGCGACGATCACCGCGGCGTATCCGTTGGCGGTCGCGCGCAGGCCGATGTGGCTGGTGAGCACCCCCGCGGCCAGCGCCGGCACGCTGAAGCCCAGGTATGACGTGACGTAGACGGCGGTGAGCAGCTCGCCGCGCTCGGTCAGCGCGACCAGCGGGGCCAGCGCCCGCAGCGAGCCGGCGAACGACGGGCCGAAACCGAGCCCGGCGACCGCGCTGCCGACCAGGTAGAGCCAGAACTGGTCGACCTCGACGGCGGCGATCGTCAGCACGGTGCCGACGACGAACAGCGGCGCGCCGACCAGCACGGCCCTGGCCGCGGACCAGTGCGGGGTGACCAGCGACCCGATCGCGCCGGCGCCGAAGATCGCGGCCAGCGGCAGCCCGGCCACCAGCCGGTCGTCGCCGCCGGTCAGGCTCGCGGTCAGGGACGGGCCGAGGGAGAGGTAGAAGCCGGTCAGCGCCCAGCCGGCGACCACGATCGGGGTCACCGCGAGGAACGTGGCCCGGGCGGCGGGCGGCACCCCGATCCGCGGCCGCACCACCCGCAGCCAGCCCGGCGAGTAGGGCACGGTCTCCGGCACCACGGCCAGCGCGGCCGCCGCGACCAGGAACGCGCCGACCAGCAGCCAGAACACCAGCTGCCGCGGCGCCGGTCCGTGCTGCACGAGGGCACCAGTCGCGAGCGCTCCCACCGCGAGCCCGAGCGCCGGCGCGACCGCGCTCACCGTCGGTCCCATCCCGGGCCGCGGCTGCAGGTCGATCAACGCCGCGGACAGCGTGCCGGTCGCCACGCCGGTGCCGAGACCCTGCAGGATCCGGGCGACGAACAGCCAGCCCACCCCGCCGGCCAGGGCGAACACCGCCATCGCCGCGGCCAGCAGCAGCAGCGAGACCAGCAGCACCGGCCGGCGCCCGACCCGGTCGGACAGCGCGCCGGTGGTCAGCAGCGCGGCGACCAGCGCGAACGCGTACACGGCGAAGATCGCGGTGAGCGTGACCGGGGAGAAGCCGAAGCGGTGCTCGTACACGGGATAGAGCGGCGACGGCGTGCTCGCGGCGAACAGCACCAGCCCGAGGGTCCCGCCCATGAGGACGAATGCCGCGGACGGCGCCAGCCGCGGCCCGCGGGTGGCGGCAGGGCTGCGCGTCGCGGTCACGTCCACGACGGCCGGAACCCGCTCCGCCGACGCCGATGTTCCTGATCCGGCGCGCGGGTTTCGGCCGTGGTCATCCGGCGGGCGGTCCTCAGGCGTGGGCCGAGAAGACCTCCTGGCCGATCACCGGCCGCAGCCGCCGCTCGTTCTGCCCGTACGAGCCGAACGCCTCGTGCAGGTCGCCGGTGAGCACGTTGCCGAGCTGCGCCAGGACCATCGACTGGTCCAGCGACAGGTACGTCGCCGCGACCCGGCCGGACCTGACCGCGACCGCGTCGTAGAAGCCGCCGTCGCCGTAGACCGGGAAGTCGGCCTTGAGCTTGGCCAGGTCGGCCAGCGCGGCGTCCTTCGCGTACGGCAGCGCGAGGAAGACGGCGTGCGGGGTGACCACGCCGTCCCCGTAGGTCGGGTCGGGGTTGGTGGCCGGCCGGCAGTCGCCGAAGCCGAGGTCGAGGTTCGTCGACTCCTCGTCGGAGTAGTAGCCGTCCGGGTTCATCCCGACCGCCTCGACGCCCCAGGTCGAGTAGCCGCCGGCCGGGTTGCTGGCCGGGGAGAAGCCCCAGTAGCCGTAGCCGGCCTCGGCCAGCCCGTGCTCGATCTGGGCCCGGACGGTCAGCGGGTGGTTGACCCGCCAGCTGCGCGGGCCCCAGGCCGACTCGGGCACGAACAGGTCGGGCATGAGCGCCTCGAACATGTCCCCACCCCAGCTCGGCACCAGCTGGAAGCCGCGATAGCGGTACGCGCCCTCGTAGACGGGGATCCCGTCGTAGCTGCGGGTCACGCCGACCGGCTGCTGCTCCTGCCAGGACCAGTCGCAGCTGGCCGGGAACGTCCGCCAGGTCGCGTAGTAGGCCTTGGCCGGGATCTGGCCGCGGGCGATGCCGACGTAGAGCGCGATCCTGGCCTCGGTGACGGCGGTGTCGTAGGAGTTGCAGGTGTACCAGACGTCCGGGCCGCGGTGCCGGTAGTTGTCGACCACCGTGCAGCCGCCGGGGTCGGCGTCCCAGAACCCGCCCCGGTCGAAGCCCGCGTCGACTCCCTCCCGCGCCGGGGCCGGGTTGTAGAAGAAGCCGAAGTCCATCGGAGCGAGCAGCGCGTTCGCCTGCCCGGCCAGCCGCGGCTCCGCCCTGGCCACCACCATCAGCGCGGTCGCCAGCCAGCCGTTGTCCACAGTGGACAGGAACGGGTGGACGACGCTGCCGTCCGGCGGCCAGACGGTCAGCTTCGCGCCGGTGGACGGCGAGTACCAGTTGTAGAACATGCCGCTCGGGCCGTGCCGGTCCAGGGTGGACAGCGTCCGCAGGGTCCGGCTCAACCGCGCGTACGCCTCGGCGCGGCCGATGACGCCGGTGTCCCGGGCGACGACCGTGGACCAGAGGTAGCCGCCGATGTTCGTCGGGCTGGTATATGCGGCCCGGACCGGCGCGGTCACCGGGCCGGTCATGTTGTCCGACGGCAGGCCCGTCGCCGGGTCGGTGAGCGCCACCATCGACCTCCAGGTGTCCCGGGCGTAGCCGAGCAGCGTCTGGCGGTCGGTGGGCGGCCCCGGGTCCGCCTGCGCCGGCGCGGTCCCGACCGGCGGCGGGGCCAGCAGCAGGCACAGCAGCAGGCAGAGCAGCAGCACGATGCGCGTCCGTCGTTGCACGCTCATGCCCGTCACACTCCTCCGTTCGGCTCATCCGGACAAGGCCCGATTGCCGGTGAGCAGTCAGCCGGCCGCGTACCGGATGCCGGCCGCGAGGAGGGTGCGGAACACCGGGTCGGCGTAGATCGCGTCCGGGTGCCCGAGGCCGGTGTAGAACGACCGGCCCCGGCCGACCTCGGCGGTCCACGCGATCGGGTGGTCGGCGCCCATCGTGCCGCCCGAGTAGGTCGACTCGTCGAGGGTGGCGAGCACCTGAACGCCCCGCGGCCGGCCGCGGAAGTTGTACGGCTCGTCGGTGACCCGCCAGGTCGCCGGCAGCCCGGCGGTCAGCGCGCCGGGCCGGAACCGGACCGTCACCGGCTGCACGGGCGGGTGGCCGGCGAACCGGGCGCCGACCAGCTCGGCGTAGAACGGCCAGCCGTACTCGGTGTCGCTCGCCGAGTGCACGCCGACGAACCCACCGCCGCCGCGCACGTACGCCTCCAGCGCGGACCGGCCGGCCGGGTCGAGCACGTCGCCGGTGGTGGACAGGAACACCACGGCGCGGTAGCCGGCCAGCTCGGCCGGCCTGAACGCGCCCGGGTCCTCGGTCGCGGTGACCGCGAAGCCGTCCTCGGCGCCGAGCGCGCGGACCGTGGCGATGCCAGTCGGGATCGACGCGTGCCGGAAGCCGGTGGTCCTGGTGAAGACCAGCACCCGGTACGGCACCGGGCCGGCCGCCGGGCCGGACCCGCCCGGTGCCGCGGCCGGACCGCCGCAGGCGGCCAGACCGGCGCACAGCAACACCGCCGCGACCGGCCCGAGCAGCCTCACCCGACCATCGTCCCGCGCTCAGGATCTCGGCACCGCCTCACCCGGGCAGCCGGGACCGGCTGACGGGGCGGCCGGGAGCGCCTGACCTGGCGGCTGGAGCGCGTGACTGGCCGCCGGACCGCTTGGCCGGGGGGCCGGGGGCGCCTGACTGGGCGGCCGGAGCGCGTGACTGGCCGCCGGGACCGCTTCGCGGGGGGCGGGGGCACCTAACCGGGCGGGCGGGAGCGCTTGGCGGCGAGCAGGCTCTGGTCGGCCGCCCAGAACAGCGTGCTGGCCGTGTCCGTCGGCCCCAGCTCGGCCAGCCCGGCGGTGATGGTGACGGCCAGCTCGTCGTCGACACGCTCCCAGTCGTGGTCGGCGACGGCCCGGACGATCCTCGCCACCGCCGCGGCCGCCTCCCGCCGCCCGGCCGGCAGGCAGAGCACGAACTCGTCCCCGCCGTAGCGGGCGCACCGGTCGGCCGTGCGGGTGTGCTCCCGCAGCAGCCGGGCCACGGTGCGCAGCACCTCGTCGCCGACCAGGTGCCCGTGCGTGTCGTTGACCCGCTTGAACCGGTCGACGTCGAGGATCGCCAGCGACAGCGGGGCGCCGGCGGCCTGGGCGTCGCCGACCAGCCGGGGCAGGTTCGCGTCGAACGCTCGCCGGTTGGGCACCTCGGTCAGCGGGTCGGACAGCGAGTCGTACTCCAGCTGCCGGGCCCGGCGCAGCAGCGCCTCCTGGTCGACCCGGAGCCGGGCCGCCGCAGCCCGGCTCAGCCACACCGCATACTGGGCGCGGCCGTAGCGTTCGTGCACCTCCCGATACCAGCGCAGCGCGTCGGCGGACCGGCCCTCGGCCTCGGCCAGCCGGGCCAGCAGGAAGGCGCCGTCCTCGGCGAACGGCGGCAGCTTCTGCGCCGCGGCCTCCTGCCAGTACGCGGTGAGCAGGTGGCGGGCGTCCTCCCGCCTGCCCTCGGCCAGCAGCACCACGCACTCCGCGTGCAGCCGGCGCCGGCGCAGCAGCGGGGTGACGGGCCGGGCCGGGATGTCCCGGGATTCCTCCAGCGACCGGCGGGCGGCGGTGGCGTCGCCGAGGCGGGCCAGCGCCAACGCCCGGTTGGCCCGCACCAGCGCGCCGGGCAGCACCCCGATCTCCGGGTCGGACAGCGCCAGCGAGAGCTGCTCCTCCGCGTCCAGCCAGCGCGCCCTGGCCTCCTCGTCCTGACCGAGGTGCTCGAGCCGCATCGCCCAGCAGAGCATCGCGTAGCCGACCGCCTGCTGCCAGATGCCCGGCGACAGCCCGGCCGCGGCGGCGACCGCGACCGCCCGCCGGGTGGTCTCCACCGCGAGCGGGAACAGCTGCTCCATCGCCAGCCGCATCCCGCAGTTGCGCAGCACGAGGGCCAGCTCGCGGCTCGCCTCGCTGACCGACTCCACCGACGCCAGCGCGAGCACGATGCTGGCGACCGCCTCGTCCCCGTCGCCGTCGGCGGAGATCCCGACCGAGGTGTGGAAGCTGGCCGCCGACAGCGCCGACACCCGCGGCAGAAGGGGGCGGACCCGCTCCAGCTCCATCCGGGCACCGTGCAGGTCCTCGGCGTTGGTCAGGCAGACCGCCAGCGCGATGCCGAGCTCGAGGTCCTCGTCGGAGGTCAGCTCCGGGTCGGCCCGGAGCTCGGCCACGGCAGCGCGGAGGTCCTCGACCCGGCTCTCCCGGGCGAGTGCCCGGGCGGCGGCCACCCGTTCCGGCCGGAGGTCGCGGCGTGCCTGAAGCAAACCCCAACTCCCTCCGTGCTCGCTGTCTGGACTATAGGTCCACGACGGCCGGGACCGGAGTGAGGTGCCGGCGGCCCCGCTTGGCGGCGAGCAGCTCGCGATCCGCGGCGGCGAACAGGCTGGTCGGGGTGTCGCTCGGACCGAGCTCGGCGATGCCCCAGCCGATCGTGACCCGCAACCCCGGGGAGATCTCGGACCAGTCGTGCCCGGCAACCGAGGCGACGACGGCGGCGACCGTGGCCCTGGCCTGGTCCAGCGGAGCACCGAGGCACAGCACGAACTCGTCGCCGCCGTAGCGGGCGAACCGGTCGCACTCCTCGCACCGGTCCCGCAGCACCCGGCCGATCACCCGGAGCACCTCGTCGCCGACCGGGTGGCCGTGCCCGTCGTTGATCACCTTGAACCGGTCGACGTCGAGCACCGCGAGGCTCAGCGGCTCGCCCGCGGCGTGCACGGTCGGCACCAGCATGGCCAGTTCGGTGTCGAGCGCGCGCCGGTTGGGC
>Ga0207688_10001438_pt1 | contig 12440 bp, 10 predicted proteins | sample KBSMiscanthusM4_FD_184296 | JGI IMG/M metagenome (GOLD analysis project Ga0207688, IMG submission 184296) | Miscanthus rhizosphere microbial communities from Kellogg Biological Station, Michigan, USA - M4 (SPAdes) (version 2) | ecosystem: Host-associated > Plants > Roots > Rhizosphere ...
GCGGTCTGGCCTCCGCCGCCGACGACGGGGAACAGGCCCGAAACAAGTTGCTCGCTGTACGAGAACGCGAACAACATGAGGAACACCACTCCGAACACCGCGCGATCGCCGCGCTGGCGCACTGCGAGTTCAGACATGGTTGGCCTCCGCGGCGACGCGTTGGTCGGGACTGCTGGCCACAAGTAGCCATATGAGCGTTGCCAGCCCCGTGGCCACACCCTGGACTGAGACGACGAAAGTCAGGTACTCGTGCCAATAGCCGAGCACACCGCCACAGCCCGTGTCGGCCCACGGCAGGGTGGACACCGCCAGTGACAGGCCGATCGACATCAGCGCGACGGTCGCCGCAGCGGCTGCGCGCTGACCGGGCTCGTCGAGAGCGCGCCGAAAGAAGTTGAACTCCACACCGATGGTGAGCAGCAGCAGCGGGATGACCTTGACGACCGTCTGGAAGAACGCTGGGCTGACGGCACCCTCACAAAGGGTGGCCAACGCCCCGAGTTTCTCGGCGATCGGCATTGCGCCGACCTCGGCCGCCATCTCAGGGTCGAGCACCCGCACCGTGTCGAGGTCGAAGAAGTCGTCGAAGGCGGTGGCGGCGATATAGCAAGCGAGCGTACCGATTACGAGCGGAACCACCGCCCGTACTCGTGCCCAATCCGTCGGCTCCGCGGATCGGCGCACCCTGCTGAACAATGTGAGCGGATCGCCGTTGAGCGACACCATCATCAAAATGCCCATGAGCGTGGCGAGGGCAACCGACGACACCAGGTCGATCCACAGCGGATGGCCTTCTGGCAGAAAAACCAAGAACACGTCGACACCAACAATGGCGGCAAACGAGATCCACCACCATCGCCACAATCGAGGTGCCTCATCGTCGGCGCGGGCGATGGCGCGCTTCAACAGACCCACGACGGCGAGCACCGCCGCGTCGAAGCCGACAAGCCCGATGAGCCATCCCGCGACGTGCTCGTGGCCGGTCGCCTGGAGCACGGCGAACACGAAATCCTCACTGTAGGAAAACGCAAACAGCAGTAGGAACACCACCGCGAGCACTGCTCGGTCGCGTCGATGCCGCGCAAGTACGGCCGAGTGATCGGCGTCCGGTTCGACCTCCAAACGCATCCCTCCACCACTTAGCTCCGCGGACGGCAGCGTCAAATGCCCAGTGCGCTCACGCTAATCGCTCTACTACGCTTTCCATTCGGTTTCGCAAAGAACTCTGCGGGTAGTCGTACGCTCAGCATCATCCGGTGGCCTGGGTGAACAAGGCACGCGATGTCGTACGGAAGATGAAATCGACCGCGCTGCAATATGTTCGGACTCATACTTCAAGATCGACGAAACTGCTGGATCGGACGGTTATCAGGGTGCGGGTGACGCCGGGTTGAGAAGAGCGCAGGGCTGTTAGCTCGTGGAGGTTATGCCAACCCACGCAAGCACTGTATCGAGCGGATGTTCGATACCTCGCGAGTTCTAGAAGCCGATGGGCAGGCCCGCGTAGTTCTCCGCCAGACCCACCGCGGCTGCCTCGCTCGAGGTGACCCAACGCAGCTGGGAGAGCTGCAGCTGCTCGCCGAACGGGTCCTGACCCTGATGCAACATTGTGGTCATCCACCACGAGAAGTGGGTACACCGCCAGACGCGCCGGAGTGCAGTATCGGAGTAGCCGTCGGCGAGCCGGTGGTCGTCCTTGCGAACGAGGTCGACCACGGCCGGAGCGAGCAGGGCGACGTCGGCGACGGCGAGGTTGAGACCCTTGGCGCCGGTCGGCGGGACGATGTGGGCGGCGTCGCCGGCCAGGAACAGGCGGCCGTGCCGCATCGGGGTCTGGACGAACGACCGCATCGGCAGCACGCTCTTGTCGGTTATTGGCCCGGTGGTCAGCTCCCAGCCGTCCTGGCCGTGGCCCAGTCGAGTCGCCAGCGCTTCCCAGATTCGGTCGTCGGACCAGTGTTCGAGTTCGGTGCCGTTCGGCACCTGCAGATAGAAGCGGGAGACCGTCGCAGACCGCATCGAATGCAATGCGAAGCCGTCGCCGTGCCAGGCATAGATCAGCTCGTCGGTCGACGGGGCGACGTCGGCGAGGATTCCGAACCATGAGTACGGATAGACCCTCTCCCAGCGGCGCCGGACGTGCGCCGGCACATGTTCGCGACTGGGCCCGAACGACCCATCGCAACCGACCACTACTTTTGCTCTGACTTTCCGCTCGCGCCCGTCGGCGTCGGTGAATGTCACCGAGGGGTGGTCGCTTTCGAGGTCGTGCAGTGCAGTGTCGGCGACCTCGTAGTGGATCTCCTGGCCGGCCGCGGTCCGCGCGTCGATCAGGTCCTTTTGCACCTCGGTCTGCCCGTAGACCCAGACCGAGCGGCCGGTCAAATCGACGAAGTCGATGTGGTGGCGCTCGTTGGGCCACTGCAGGTAGATGCCGCGGTGCCGGTCGCCCTCGCGCTCCAGCCGCTCGCCCAGCCCGCAACACCGGAGCAGGTCGACCGTGGACTGCTCGAGGATGCCGGCGCGGATCCGGGCCGCGACGTATTCTTCCGAGCGGGTTTCCAGCACTATCGACTCGACGCCGTCCGCGGCGAGCAGGTGCGAGAGAAGCATTCCGGCGGGGCCCGCTCCGATGATCGCCACTTGGGCCTGCAAGTCGGTGTCGGCCATGGTTTCACTCAAGCGTCCGGACTCTATTCGTGCTAGGCGCCGCTTCCACTGGCTGGGATTCCCAGTATCGCGCGGCCGATGCCACGCGCCGCCACCTGGAGAGCGGCGACGAGCTTCGGCTTCTCCCGCTTGAGACTGGACACGACCAAGCCAAGCGAGGCCACCACATCGTCGTGGCGCCGGATGGGCACTGCAACCGAGCAGGCGCCGAGACTCATCTCTTCGACCGTTGTGGCGTACTCGTCACGCAGCACCTGTGCCAGCTGGCGGCTCAACTGTCCCGGCTGGGTGATGGTGTACGGCGTGATCCGTGACAGCTCGGCCAGCACCCGGTGCTGCACGTCGACGGGCGCATGTGCAAGGAGCACCTTGCCGACTCCTGTGGCATGCATCGGCAGCCGGGAACCGACGGTGCTCACGATCGGCACCGACGCGTGACCGCGCACCCGGTCCAGATAGAGCACCTCGTCGCCGTCCCGGACGGCGAGGTGCACGGTGGCGAGGGTGGCGCCATACAGGTCATGCAGATACGGCGACGCAATGTCGACCAGCCCGGCCTGCAGCGGTGCGAGCAGCCCGAGGTCACACAGGCGCCGCCCGATGACGTATTGACCGGAAATGTCGCGATCCAGCGCGCCCCACCCGGCCAGCTCACCGACCAGGCGATGGGCGGTTGGCAGCGGCAGGCCGGCACGTGCCGCGAGCTCGGTGAGTGCGAGCCGGCGGTGGTCCTCATCGAACGCATCCAGCAGGGCGAGAACCCGGCTGGTCACCGAGGCCCCGGGGTGGGACGAGTTGCCGGCCATGCCCGCGAGTCTTCCACTCACCGGAACCCCGCGCTGCGGGTCGAACGTCAGTCGACGGCATTTACGTGCGCCGGAACTGTGGCCAGAGTGAGCGCGGCGAGGACGGCCGCCAGAGTGAATGCGTAGAGAAGCCCCACGGGTAGGCGACCCCGGCCGTCACCAGCGCGCCGCCGAGCGAGGGGCCCACGATCGCTCCCACCCGTCCGACCCCGGCCGCCACGCCTAGAGCGGTGCCGCGGATCTCGGGTGGGTAGAGGTGACCGACGAACGCATAGACCAGTACCTGGGCACTGAACACGAAGATGCCCGTCAGCAGTACCGCGGCGTACACGAGAAGTCGGCTCTCCATCTTGATCGACAGGAGCGCCAGGAAGACCGCGGCAAGTGCGAACCAGGCGAGCACGGCGGGCTTGTTGCCACGGGTGTCCGAGAAGTGGCCCGCGACGAGCAGGCCGATCACCGCACCGACGTTGAGGACCAGGATCAGGGTGGTGCCCTGCTGAATCGAGTAGCCCGCGTCGCGCATGATCGTCGGCAGCCAGGTATTGAGCCCGTACACGAGCAGCAGACCCATGAACGACGCCACGCAGAGACCGACGCTGATCCGGAGATAGCGGCCCTTTACGACGTCGGCGCTGCGAGCGAGGGTGCCCGCCGCGGACCGGTCGCGGCGCTCGACCACATGGAGGTATGCCGCGGACTCCGGCAGCTTCGCCCACATGAATGGGAGCGTCAGTAGGCCTAATGCGCCGCCGACCACGAACATCGACCGCCAGCCGTAGTCCTCGACCAGCCCCAGCGCCAGCAACGCGGAGAGCACGGCCCCCACGTGGTAGCCGGTCATCATCCGGGTGATCGCCGAGCCGCCGCGGCCGGCAGGCGCGTGCTCGCTCATGAACGCGAGTGCCGTCGGCAGACAGCCGCCGAGGCCGAGCCCGGCCAGGAAACGGAAGGTCGTGAACTGGCCAACGCTCTGCGCAAGGCCGGTCGCGATTGTGAAGAGCGAGAACACGGCGACGCAGGTGATCAGGCTCTTGCGCCGACCGAACCGGTCGGTCAGCGGCCCGATCAAGACAGCGCCAATGCCCATGCCGACCAACCCCAGCGTGGAGGCCGTGGTGATCGTGGGCCCGGTAAAACCGAGCGCCCCGGACTCGAGGAGGGTCGGGATGACGACGCCGAGGACGACGAGGTCGTAGCCGTCGAGGGCGACCGCTACCCAGCAGAGCAGGACGGGCCAGAAGTCGGCCGCGCGGGATGTGCCGACGGTCTGCGCGGCCCGCGGGAGATGCGTAGACATCGTGATTCGCTCCTTGCCGAGAATCGTGTGGGAACGGATTGCCGCGTGGACCCACCTTCACACCGGCCGGCGGACACTTCGAACATGAGCTTCCACTGAACGCAAGCAGATGCGACCTCCGGCCCTCAGCTGCCGGTGTCACTCACAACAGGTTCGCGCGCTCAAGTTGGTCCCTCGCACCACCCGCATCGGCACCCAGCACGCACACCATGTTTTCGGCGATCGAGCCGACAAACAGGCGTTTGGGCACGGTGAGCCGGCTCGAACCAGCCATGATCAGGTCCCCGTCATACCACTCGCTTCCGGACCTGCCTCCTCGACCTTCGGAACCGTCGACCATGGCCGAGTTCACCGAAAACTCTTCGGGCAGAATATTTTTGGCGGTCCTCCGCCCTGCCGAACGGGGCCGAGCAGCTGCTAAACCACGCCGACATCGGATGAACTGCTGACGACAGCAGGCAGCGGTTGGCGTCACGTTCGTTGGCCCGGGTGTTTCCGAACTCCTGCGGTCCGCGACTATCGCTGTGGCAGCGGAGGTTCCGGTCGAAAGGCTTTGGCACGCGGTTCCATGCGTTCCGACGATCACCCAGGTGTGGCTTCGCCTCCTGGGGGCGTACCGGAATACCCGCGCCGCTTAGCTGGCGCCGCGACTGCGGTATCAATGAGGACTTCTGCCGCCGACCGTGCATGAATCAAGGCCGCTGTGTCGTTGAGCGAGGTCGCCAGCGCCAGGGCACCCTCGAAGAGCACTGCGAGCTGGTGACCCAGCTGGTACGGATCTCTGGCGCCGACTTGTGCAGCAGCGTCGGTCAGGCGCGCGATGAATTGCAACTTGTGCTCGTGCACGATGTCGTGAACGCTGGCCATCTCGTCAGCCGCCTCGACAGCCGCGTTGTGGAAGGGGCAGCCACGGAAGCGGTCAGCTGGTGGACTGTCGAAAATTGCCAAAAGGCGGTTGCGTGGCGTTGCGCCGGGCGTGAAAAGGGCCTGCTCCATGGGAATCCCGCCGGTGTCGTCGATGCGACGAAGGTATTGCAGAACCAGGTCGGTCTTGCCCGAGAACTGCTGATACATCGTGCGCTTTGACACCCGCGCCTGCTCTGCGATGCGTTCCACACCCGTCGCGTGGATACCTTTGCAGTAGAAGAGGGATCGGGCGGCGGACAGAAGCCTTTCCCGCGCGTTGGGGCTGCGCAAAGCCGAATCGGTGATCCTACCGTCCATAGCCGGCAGTATACCGATCGGTATTGATTTTCATAAATGGCCTTTCTGACAGAGTATCTTGGAATACCGATCGGTTTACAGGGGTTGGAACGGAGGTCAAGAGGCATCCGCGAGCGGAAGGTTACAAAGATGACCACCAAGAAGGACTTGTTCCTTATCACCGGCGCGACTGGCAACACCGGCGCACACACCGTCCGCTTGTTACGTGAACGTGGTCTACGTGTCCGTGCGTTTGTGCACGCCCGCGATGACCGCACGGACCGGCTCGCTGAACAGGGCGCGGAAGTCGTCGAGGGCGATCTGCTGAACTTTCATTCGATCAGCGCTGCGACGGCAGGCGTCACGGCAGCCTACTTCAATTACCCGATCCGCCCAGGACTGATTGAGGCCACTGCGAACTTCGCCCAGGCCGCAAGTGAGGCCGGTGTGCACGCGGTCGTGAACATGTCACAAATCTCGGCGCGGCGGGAAGCCACGAGCAATGCCGCCCGCCAACATTGGATCGCCGAGCGGCTGTTGGATCGCACCGCCCTTGTCACCGCACACTTGCGACCCACGTTCTTTATGGAGTGGTTGAACGGCTTCTTCGTGCGCCGCGGCAGCGAAGGCATCTACCGGCTGCCCCTTGCCAATGTTCGCCACGCCCCCATCGCAGCTGCGGATCAAGCCAGAGTCATTGCGGCGATCCTGCAGAACCCCGATCCGCATGACCGCGAGATCTATCCACTGTTCGGCGCCGACGAGCTCGACTGGCACGGCATCGCCACGAAAGTCCAAGACACACTGGATATTCCAGTCCGGTACGAGCCGATCGAAATCTCGACATTCGCTGCAGGACTGACCGCCGCTGGTGGGTCCCCGCATCTTGTGCAGCATCTCAGCAACGTCGCGCAGGACTACCGGGACGGCGTCTTCTCCGGCATGAACAACCTCGTCGAGGTGATCGGTGGAACCAAACCAGTGACTGTCGAAGAGCACGTCGACACCACCCGCGCCAAGTTCGACACGGACGGCCCCTTCGGGATCACCGACGCGCGACTAGCCGCCGCGTGACAAGCGTTCGGTTACAACACCAGCGGCGGGTCCAAAGAGCCGATCCGCAGTGTTTGGTGGTTATCCCATTCAATGACCTCGATGCCGGCTTGGTCGTCCTGGGCCAGCGGGTCCGTGGCGGCTAGCGCGTCCGCGTCCTCCCTCGACGGCGCGGTCAGCACATAGATACCGACCGCACAGTATGGCCCGCCAACCGAGGCCGCCCTTCAACTCAGAATCCTCCCGCGCGGACAACTGCGCCGCGTGCCCGACAACGAACCAGACTGAAATCCTTGACGCGTCTTGACATCGGATCACGCTGCGAACCTGGATAGATTTACTCCACAAGCACTCGGGCCGATGTTGGAGGTCCGTCATGAAGACCCTGGCCGGCATTGAATATCAGGAGCGCGGCGCCGGAGCGGCCGTTTGTCTGGTTCACGCCGGCGTCTTCGGCGCATGGTTCGAGCCGGTGTTCCACGAGCCGGCATTGGACCGCTTCCGGTTGATCCGCCCGATCCGACCGGGCTACGGAGGCAGCCGGACGCCGTCCGCGCCTGCCAGCCTCGCCGCGCAGGCCAGCCAATGTGGTGAGCTGCTGCGGCGACTCGGCGTGAAGCACGCCCATTGGGTGGGGCATTCCTCCAGTTGCTGCATCGCACTACAGCTCGTACTCGAGGATCCGGACCTCGTTGCCGGACTGGTCCTGTTCGAGCCGGCTAAGCCGTCCGGGCCATTGCGGGAGGTAGCGGCGCGAACCTATGTGGGCCACGCGCTGGCGACCGCCCGTCAGGGCGACACCGCCACCGCATTCGACGTGTTCCTGCGCGGCGTCGGAGACGACGGCTACCGGGACGCGATCCGGGATCGGTTCGGCGAGGCCGGCCTCGCGCAGGCCGAGCGGGAATCGTCGTTCTTCTTCGCCGACGAATTGCCCGCCGTGGGCGCTTGGACCTTCGGACCCGCTCAGGCGACCCAGGTCACCGCCCCCGTGTTGCTGCTCCATGGCAGCGAGACCCGACCATGGTTCCGTGAGAACGTGGAGATTCTGGCCGGCATGCTGCCCAACGCCCGCACGGCCATGCTGCCCGGCCTGAACCACCTCGGCCCACTCAAGCACCCCGCCGAGATCGCTTCGGCCATCGCTCAGTTCGTCGGCGGCGACTGCTGACTGGGCCGAAAAGCGTTGGCGCATCTGAGCGCGCGACGCAAGATCCGGGCCGCCCGAGGGTGGCGTGGACTACTACGCCAATGCTTCAGCGGATGATGGAGCTAACAACGACTTCTGGGATACGCCCTGCAATATCAGCATCAGCCGAAGCAGTGGCGGCGCCCAACTTTGCTGCCCTATACGGCAGCAGCGTTCCTTTTGCTCTATGAAATCTGCTGGCCGTGCCGCAGCGATGCACGGCGGCGCCACGACACCAGTGCGGTCACCTGGATTTCAGTCAGTCAGTCCGTTTCATTGTCAGCCAGCAGTAGCAGCTGCGCGGGTGATACCAACCTCAGGTTCAAGGCGGCGGCCGTGGCAGGGCCAACGATGCCGTCGACCTTCAAGCCCCGGGTGCGTCGCTGAAACTCCCTGACCGCGGCCTCGGTTTGGGGGCCGTAGACGCCGTCGATCACGAGATGCCCGGCGTACGCCTCATAGCCATACTTGAGCTGGCGCTGCAGCTGGGCGACCTGTGGCCCCTGGGAGCCGCGGAAAAGCAGGATGTGAGCGTACTCGCCGACCGGCACCGGCGGTCTCGGTGTCGGCGCCGGGGTGGGAATAGTGCCGATCTGGGCTTGAATATCGCTGCGCAGTATGTCCATGTCGATCGCGCCCGGATCCCATTTGCCTTGTGAGCGACCGGCGTACTCCTTATGTCCGATCGAACGGCTGGAGTTCTGCGCCAAGCGGCGGTTGATCGCGGCGCAGCAACGAACCAAGGCGTCATACTGCGCGTCGGGCCAGTTCGTGCGGTGCGGCGCCGTCGGGCTGGTTCCGCTGTTGGCGCACTCGATACCGATCATGTGCCAGTTGCCCATATTCGTCGGCAGCCACGGATACATGCCGACGCCGGCGTGCCATGCGACGCCGACCGCGACCACACTCACCGTGCCGTCCCGCGCGATGTGCAGCTGTGACAGCGGCCCGGGCAGGTCCGGCCTGCCGATGGCGATGGACGCGGCGCTGGCGTTGTCCGATCCGGTGTGGTGCACCATGACGCCGCGGATGTCCTTGAAGTCGCCGTGGCCGCGGTCGCGCCAACCTGGATACTCGACGAGCCGGACACCCTCTGCGCGCAACACGTCGGCGAGCCAGACCGGGTCGCCGGTCCACGGTCCTGTCTGGGCCACGGAGTTTCCTTTCGCCGATGCCGGGTGGTCAGAAACTACGCGGGTCGGCTAGCCGAACACACGTTCCCTTTGGCCGTGATCAACCGTGCCGGACTCACCGGCGAGCGCATCTAACGAGCGTAAACCACCGCGTGATGGATGTAGTCGCCAGTAGACACGGAACATCGGATAAAGCCGCTGCGCCCCAACCATTTCGACGCCTGCCCCGATGCGGTGCTACCGACTCCGCGACGCCAGCGGCGCGGAGCCTGTAGTAACCGCCGCCCGCGACTGCCCCGTTCACGAAATCGCTTGTCCAGGATGGACATTGCACACTAGGCAGACGGAGCTCTTGGCCCACTTCGCCCAACCCGACGCCTCCTGGGCCGACCGAATCCTTGAACCCGAAGATCAAGGACGCCAAGCGCATGGCGGGCCGATTCCGCAACTTCGGCAACTACCGGCTCCGCCTACTTCTCAACCAAGGCCGAATCCAGAACAATCACCAGACATCACGGTCCGGAACCCGCGTCACGGATTACCGGATAGAATTTCGGCTACTCGGGACCGGATCCGTACAGGAGGGGTGATCGCGAGCGTGCCGACTTTCAGTGCCGAGACACCGCTTCACAGGGAATCGAGACACCGCCAAATGACGGACCACCGTCAGTCCGCCACTGTTCCCGCAGCGTCGTGCACTGCAACTGCGACAGCATCACTTCGAGCGGAACCCTCTATAACCGTCACTGCGATCATAACTGCCCGCTGTAGGCGTTTTCTCAATCCGACCCGCACGTGAGCCAACCTCAGGTAGGTCACCAGATTGACGCAGCCGCGCGGGTTGCCGAAGGGGGGTGAACGGTGAGCTCAGGTCCTCGTCCGGCGGTGCGATCGACGCGGTTGGACCGCGCGATGAGCCAGAGCAGCGGGCACCCTTCGATCGTGATCGCTGCGGCGGGCCGTTACGGCCAAAATACCGGATCGCTGTTGATCAGTCGCCACTCGGTGGTGCCTGTCGCGTCGTATGACGAGCCGGACGGTCGATTCCCAGTTCGAACTTCGCGGCATCGATTGGGCGCCGCGACGTGCCTGCGCCCCGCTTCCGGCGTCAGAGCCAATTGCAACTGAAGGAGTGAACGAATGGTCAGAACACATACGGTTGTCGCGGGAGAGACGCTGTGGGCATTGGCGTTGCGCTTCTATGGTGACGCGGAACTTCATCGGCTGATCGCCACCGCCAGCGGGGTCGCTGATCCCAACGTCATCAACGTGGGGCAACGGTTGATCATGCCCGGCTTCACGAGATACACCGTTGTCGCGGGAGAAACGCTGTCCGGTTTGGCGCAACGCTTCTATGGTGACGCGCAACTGGATTGGCTGATCGCCGGCGCGAGCGGGATCGCCGAATCCAACGTCATTAATGTGGGGCAACAACTCATCATCCCGGACACCACGAAATACACGGTCGTCGCCGGGGACACGCTGTCGGCACTGGCTGTGCGCTTCTATGGTGACGCCGCGTTTTATCCGCTGATCGCCGAGGTCAACGGCATCGCCAATCCCAACGTCGTCAACGTCGGGCACGTGCTAGTCATCTTCGTCGGGCGTAGCGACGGGTTCGGCCTGCGTATCGTGGACCGCAACGAGAACGATCCCCGCCTGTGGTACTACCGATTCCAGACCGACGCGATCGGCTGGAATCCCGGCATCAACGTCCTGCTTCCGGATGACTACCGCACCAGTGGACGCACCTATCCCGTCCTCTACATGCTCCACGGCGGCGCCGCGGATTTCCGCCAGTTCGACTTTCTGGGCATCCGTAACCTGACCGCCGGAAAGCCGATCATCGTGGTGATGCCTGACGGCGGGCAGGCGGGCTGGTACTGCAACCCGGTCGGCTCGTTCGTCGGCCCGCGGAACTGGGAGACGTTCCACATCGCCCAGCTGATCCCGTGGATCGAGGCGAACTTCCGAACGTACGCCGAGTACGACGGCCGTGCGGTCGGTGGGTTTTCCATGGGCGGCTTCGGTGCGCTGAAGTACGCGGCCAAGTATTACGGCCACTTCGCCTCGGTGAGTAGTCACTCCGGCCCGGCGAGTCTGCGCCGCGACTCCGGCCTCGTCGTGCATTGGGCAAACTTGAGCTCGGCCGTCGTCGAACTGGGCGGCGCCACGGTGTACGGCGTGCCGTGGGACGAGGCCAGGGTCAGCGCCGACAACCCGGTCGAGCGAATCGAGAGCTACCGGAACAAGCGGATCTTCCTGGTCGCGGGCACCAGTCCGGACCCGGTCAACTGGTTCGACACCGTGCAGGAGACACAGGTGCTCGCCGGCCAGCGAGAATTCCGCGAAGATCTCAGCGCTGCCGGCATCCCGCATGATTCGCATGAGGTGCCCGGCGGCCACGTCTTCCGGCCCGACATGTTCCGCATCGACCTCGACGGCATCATCGCCCGGCTGCGCCCGGCAAGCAGCAGCGCAGCCGCAGGAGAACCCACCGATACACTCTAACGTCGCCGAGTTGGGCGCGAATCTGGCACTCGCGCTGAACACTCGGCAACTGGTCGAATTTGCGCTTCGTTGAAGCACAAGACAATACGTTTCAAGACGATGACGTTCAAGACAATGACGTTCCGGCGGCCGAAACCTACTATTGGAAACCGCCGGAAACACCGTTAGCGAGATAGTCCCTGGCGCCGACCTTCGCTCATGTCGTAGTGGGTTACTCTGACGGCGCTGTGCGCAGTCCTATTCGCCCTTGCCGCGTACCTCTTTCGCTGACACGCATTCGGGTTTGGTGGATTCTGCGGCCGCTTGCAGCCGGGTGATGATGTGATCGGGATCGATCTCCTGGCCAGGCCGGTTGTTCGCGTCGGCGTCGATTGGTAAGCGGATTGCCACGTCGGTGCCGTTGGGGTCGCGGTACCACAGGCGCACTCCACTGAGGTCGTTTGTGGCGCGGTGGTGGCGGGAACCGATCGCGATGAGTCGCTTGTAGGTGTCGAGGGCAGCGATTGCGGAGGGAGCCGATACCGTGAGTGAAATAACCCCAGCGACTTCGGGATTGGCGTTCATCGCGATGTCGG
>Ga0207688_10001444_pt1 | contig 12424 bp, 12 predicted proteins | sample KBSMiscanthusM4_FD_184296 | JGI IMG/M metagenome (GOLD analysis project Ga0207688, IMG submission 184296) | Miscanthus rhizosphere microbial communities from Kellogg Biological Station, Michigan, USA - M4 (SPAdes) (version 2) | ecosystem: Host-associated > Plants > Roots > Rhizosphere ...
ATCGTTGGCAACAAGCCAGGCTGCATGCGGCGCGAGCGCGAGCGCGCCGACCGCCACCGTCACCCACGGCGCTGCGGACCGGAAGTAGGCGGCGCGGCGCGGGTCGGCGAGCGCGGCAAGCCCGAGCCCGATCAGCAGGAACACCGACCAGTATTTTCCATACATTGACGCCGCCGCCGCGAGCCCGGCGAGCGCGGCGTCGAGCGGGCGCCGGGTCTCGAACGAGCGCAGGAACCACAGCGTCGTCGCCGCCCATAGCGGCATCAACACCGTGTTGACGTTGAACTTGAGGGCATGGAAGTTGAAGAATGGCACCAGCGTAAGCAGGGCCAATCCGACGACGCGCTTTTCGCCGTCGACGAAACGCGCCATGAGCCGCCAGACGATCCACAGCGTGAGGCCGACATTGGCCATCGCAAGCAGGTAATAGGCCCAGTCGGCGGCCGGGAAGACCGCGAACCAGGCACGCACGACAGCCATGGTCAGGGGCGGATGCTTCGGATAGCCGAGTGCCAGCTCGCGCGCGAGGGCGAACTGCTCGGACATGTCGACGTGGACGTCCTGGCTGGCCTTCGCCAGGATGCCATACAGGGTCCAGAGGGCCACATAGCAGAGGAGCGCGGCGGCCACCGAGCGCTCGCGTCGGGCCGGATCGGTGAGCGAATCGAGCAGCCGCTCCATGAGGGCGAGCCCGCGCCGCCCGCTATCGGTCGTAGCCGACATGGAAAGCACCCTACCCCGCCCCGTTTGGAAGCCAAAGGCTATGGCATGACGTGCCGGGGAGGTCCATATCAGGGGAAACCAACCCGCCGCCATTGCTTTGCCGCATCGGTCGGCGAAGGTATATGTGTCTGGCCTCGGAGCAGCTCCCATGTGCCGCTGGATCGCCTATCGCGGCGAAACCATCCCGTTGGAACAATACGTGACCGCGCCCGCCCACTCGCTGGTGGTGCAGAGCCAGCGGGCGCTGGAATCGACCGCCGCCACCAACGGCGACGGCTTCGGCATGGGCTGGTACGGCCAGCACAGCGAGCCCGGACTTTACCGTGAGGTCCGGCCGGCCTGGTCTGACGAGAATTTGCGCTATCTCTGCCGTCACATCCGCTCGCATCTCTATTTTGCCCATGTGCGCGCCTCGACGGGCACGCCGATCACGCGCCCGAACTGCCACCCCTTCGCCTGCGGACGCTGGCTGTTCATGCACAACGGCATGATCGGCAACTGGTCGCGGCTGCGCCGGAAGGTCGAGGCGCTGATTCCCGACGAGGTCTATGGCTCCCGCATCGGGACGACCGATTCGGAGGCGGTGTTTCTCGCCATTCTCGGCGCCGGTGGCGACAAGGATCCGGTCGGGGCGACCAAGCGCGTGCTCGCGACCATTACGGACATGGTCAGCGGCAAGGGTTACAAGGAGCCGCTGCGCTTCACCTCCGCACTCTCCAATGGCCGCGACCTCTACGCCTTTCGCTATTCCGCCAACGACAATGCCAATTCGCTCTACTATCAGGAGTCCGGCGGCAACGTCGTTGTCGTATCGGAGCCGCTCGATGGCGACCGCTCGCACTGGAAACCGGTTCCTCCCGGCCACGTGATCGTGGCGCGCGCCGGCCAGCCGGTCTTGCTTGAGCCGTTCCTCGTCGAGCAGCAGATGGCGGCGGAGTGAACGACACGCTGCCGTGTCATCGTCGGCAGCTAACGAGCCGAGCGGCTGTGCTTGCCGCTTGCGAACATGAATGCTAATGCGCGCGCCATGAATGCGGCAATCGAAAATATCCGCAACTTCGCCATCATCGCCCATATCGACCACGGCAAGTCGACGTTGGCCGACCGGCTGATTCAGTCGACGGGCGGCCTCGCCGAGCGCGAGATGGTGGAGCAGGTGCTCGACTCGATGGATATCGAGCGCGAACGGGGCATCACCATCAAGGCGCAGACCGTGCGCCTCGCTTACCGCGCGCGCGACGGCAAGGACTATGTGCTCAACCTGATCGACACCCCGGGGCACGTCGATTTCGCCTACGAGGTCAACCGCTCGCTCGCCGCCTGCGAGGGCTCGCTGCTGGTGGTCGACGCGTCCCAGGGCGTGGAAGCGCAGACCCTCGCCAACGTCTACCAGGCGATCGAGAACAATCACGAAATAGTACCTGTCCTCAACAAGGTTGACCTGCCGGCCGCCGAGCCCGAGAAGATAAGGCAGCAGATCGAGGACGTGATTGGGCTCGACGCCTCGAACGCCATCCTGATTTCGGCGAAGACCGGGCTCAACGTTCCGGAAGTGCTGGAAGCCATCGTCACGCGCCTGCCGCCGCCCCGCGGCGACCGCGGCGCGACGCTCAAGGCGCTGCTGGTCGACAGCTGGTATGACAGCTATCTCGGCGTCATCGTGCTGGTGCGCATCGTCGACGGCGTGCTCAAGAAGGGCGACCGCATCCGCATGATGGGTACCGGCGCGGCTTACGAGGTGGACCGCGTCGGCGTGTTCACGCCGAAGCTCCTGAATATGGGGGAACTCGGGCCCGGCGAGATCGGCTTTCTGACCGCCTCGATCAAGGATGTGGCCGACACCCGCGTCGGCGATACAATCACCGACGACAGAAAGCCGGTGACCGAGGCCCTGCCCGGCTTTCGTCCGGCCATTCCGGTCGTGTTCTGCGGCTTGTTTCCGGTCGACGCTGCACAGTTCGAGGATTTGCGCGCGGCCATGGGCAGGCTTCGGCTCAATGACGCGAGCTTCAGCTATGAGATGGAAACTTCGGCCGCGCTCGGCTTCGGCTTCCGTTGCGGCTTTCTGGGCCTGCTGCATCTCGAAATCATCCAGGAGCGGCTGGAGCGCGAGTTCAATCTCGACCTGATCGCGACCGCTCCCTCCGTCATCTACAAGATCAATCTACGCAACGGGCAGGAGATCGAGATCCACAATCCGGTCGACATGCCGGACCCGATGCAGATCGAGGAGATCAACGAACCCTGGATCCGCGCCACCATTCTCACACCCGACGACTATCTCGGTAGCGTGCTCAAGCTCTGCCAGGACCGCCGCGGCGTCCAGGTCGAGCTCACCTATGTCGGCAATCGCGCCATGGTAAAATACGATCTGCCGCTGAACGAAGTGGTCTTCGATTTCTACGATCGCCTGAAGTCGGTGTCGAAGGGCTACGCCTCGTTCGACTATCACCTCACCGACTACAAGCCCGCCGACCTGGTAAAAATGCAGATCCTGGTCAACGCCGATCCGGTCGACGCGCTCTCCATGCTGGTTCACCGCACCCGCGCGGAAAGCCGCGGCCGGGCCATGGTGGAGAAGCTCAAGGAGCTCATCCCTCCACACATGTTCCAGGTGCCGATCCAGGCCGCCATCGGTGGCAAGATCATCGCGCGCGAGACCGTACGCGCCTTCCGCAAGGACGTGACTGCGAAGTGCTACGGCGGCGACGTCACACGCAAGCGCAAGCTGCTCGAGAAGCAGAAGGAAGGCAAGAAGCGCATGCGCCAGTTCGGCAAGGTGGAGATCCCGCAGGAGGCGTTCATCGCCGCCCTGAAAGTGGACGTGTGACGCTCAGCGCGTGGTTTACTCGCTCGGTGCGATCTCTCGTCGATCGAGTTCCTGATCCGGCATCGCCACGAAGATCAGCACCGCGATGATGGTCACGACGAACCGGAACGCGCTCGGCACGCCGTTCCATTGCTGCGACTGCCACATCCCGAACCACTCGCCGCCGATCGACATGAAGCCGACCTGCCACAGCAGGAAGCCAAGCAGCAGGCCAAGGACGGAGAACGTCTTCGCCCTGTTGAACGTCGTGGCATCGGCCCGCAGCCGACGCACGAGCGCGATCGCACCGATCCAGCACAGCACCGCAATGAGCGCTTCGGTGGCGATGATGACGGCGTAGGCCGCCTGGTGCAGCGCGGGATTGGTGATCGCCCGATACTTGATGGTCGAGAACGGAAAGATCGTGTCCATCGACAGAACATGCTCGACGAAGGCGAAGTTGGTGTTGTAGTCGGTCAGGTTCCCGAACGCGACCAAGCTGGCGAATAGCGCGATCGCCGCGACCGTTGTCGCCTTTGCCGCACGCAGAGCGATCATGGGCATCTCCAACAACGCAAAAACGTCAGCTCGATCGCAAGCAACGATGCACTACTTCGTAAACAGCGCCATCGCCTCGTCGGCGAGCACGCCGCCGGTGATTGAAATCGGGGAGAACTGAGCCTTCGCGGCAATATCGGCGTCGGTCAGCATGATCTGGTCGATCTTGGTGGCGAGTTGGGCAATCGACGCGGCAAAAACCAGTCTCCCCATGTGACACCAGAGGATCGCACCCATGCACATCGCACAGGATTCGCCCGACGTGTACAGCGTGCTGCCCCTCAGCGCGTCTGGACCATGATCCGCCAGGCCCCGCCGGATCGCGACCATCTCGCCGTGCGCGGTCGGATCCCTGGTGGTGCGTCCGAGGTTGCGCCCGCGCGCAATGACCGCGCCATCCCGCACGATCACCGCACCGAACGGAAAGTCGCCCTGACGCGCCTCCTCGATCGCCATACGCATGAAACGGACATCCGCGTCAGAACCGGGTCCCGACAATTGCGCAAAGGCTGCGCTAGGCACGATGGCGGTGCAGGCGACTCCAGCGATGAAGGAACGCCGGCTGGCAATGACGTCCGGCGATGCGCAGTGCTGGTGACACGCCATGTCACGGCCTCCCTGGAGATCGATTCGGGGGTTGCAGTCTAAAGCACCTTCGGCGCCGGAAACGATGCGGGGAGATCGACAGCAAGGACGTTGTGCCGCAGTTGCAAATAATTCTTAATTGCAGTATCGGGAGCTGACTGGGAGGGTCCACGCCATGATTGCCATTTCCTCAATGTGCCGCGGCGTTGCCGCCTTGCTGCTCGTATCGCCCGTTGTCCATGCTGCCGGCGATCTGTCGCGCCAGGAGCCGATCGAAGTCACGATCGAACTGGGCAAACCGGGACAACATGCCTTCGCGCCCAACAAGCTTCGGTTCGAAACCGGCAAGCTCTACAAGCTCGTGTTGCGCAATCCGAGCAACGACCCGCACTATTTCACCTCGCATGCTTTCACGCAGCTCATCTACACGCGCAAGGTCCAGGTCGTGCAGGACCGTGATGGCAAGAGGACGACGCTTGCCGAGTTCAAGGGCGCCATCCGCGAGATCGAAGTGTATCCAGGGCACATCGCCGAATGGTGGTTCATACCCGTAGCTGCCGGTCGCGCGACGGATCTCCGGTGTGGCATCGTCGGCGCCGACGGCAAGAGCCACGCCGAGCACGGAATGGTGGGCGAAATCGTGATCGAGTGACGGGTCAAACGGAATTCTTACGAATGGCAATGAAAAGCCCCCGGCCGTGGCCGGGGGCTTCAGTGGCCTCCGAGTGATTTGTTCTAGGCCCAATATGCGCCTACGCCGTAATAATCATAGACCTTCTTGTCGCGGGCGCGGTCGGACCAATCCCAGCTCTCGTGTTTGGAGTATTTCGGCGCGCCTTTGAGTTGTTCCTCGCCGACGTTAACTTCGTAGCCTTCAAGCTGCGGGTTGTAGGTCAGCAGCGGCCACGGCAATGGATAGTAATCTTCGCCGATGCCGAGGAAGCCGCCGAAGCTCATCACCGCGTAGGCGACCTTGCCGCTGAGCTTGTCGATCATGACGCGCTCGACCTGACCGACGCGATCGCCATTCGAGCGATAGACCGGCGTGCCTTCCACCTTGTCGCTTCCAATGAGACTTGCGGTCTCGCGCCGGTCGAGAGTCTTGTTTTGGGTTGCCATAGCCATGCGTGTTCTCCCTGATAAATGTCCCAGGGAAAACGGCTTTAACGGCATGGGGTTCCGAACGTTTTGCGGAACTCGCGCCGGGAACCGATGTCGATACACGCTGAGTTGATGGAAACGTCTCGGGGAGATGAGCCAGCCTCGCGGCGACAAGTCGAGCTACACCGAACAGCAGAAGCGCCAGGCACCCCCACCTGCCGCGCTCTGGCGTTCCAGCAAGAAGGCGTCGGCAGCCCGCAGCAGCCCGCAAGCGGCGAGCCGGGTCGAGTGCGCGCCTACTGGATCGAAATCCGCGTATTACCCAGACCTTCCGCGCGCACCAGCGCGAACAGAGTTGCGGCATTCGCAGGATGCAGCCTGACGCAGCCGCGCGAGGCCGGACCGCCAAGTCGCGAGACATGCGTCGTCCCGTGAATGGCGAAATTGCCGTCGTAGAAGATCGAGTACGGCATCGGAGCATTGTTGTAGAGTGTCGACCGATGATGGCGCGCGAGCGACTGCGGCCGGAAGGTCCCGCTCGGCGTGCCGTATATGCCGGTGGATACCGACCAAGTATGGCGGTGCTGCCCGTTGACGATCACGGACATGCTTTGGCTCGACTTGTCGATCCTGACCAGGACATCAGCGCGAGCGTCGCCCGGCGACGCCAGCATCGATATCGCTACCGCGGCGGTGGCGGCTGCTCGAATCATTGCAAGTCCTCCGGGGTGCCCCTCGAATCAATACACGCACAATCGGCAATCGGATGCATTACCACCTCCCCATTAACGCTCTGTTGCCGCGCACCCCTCGGCAAGGGCCCGCGATCATGTGAGGCGATCCGGTGACCGCCGCGCAAGCCTGCGATCTCATGACCATCGGTCATTCCAACCTGCCCGCCGATCGCTTCATTACGCTGCTCAGGGATTCCAAGGTGAGCGCGGTCATCGATGTGCGCTCGGTGCCGTTCTCGCGCTGGTGCCCATGGTTCTCGAGCAAGCCGCTGGCGACACGACTCGCGGCCGAAGGCCTCGCCTATCTCCAACTCGGCGATGAACTCGGCGGCCGCCCGCGCGATCCCCAACTCTACTGCGACGGCATCGCCGACTACGAGGCCATGGCGCGGCGGCCCGAATTTTGTGCCGGGCTCGACCGCGTCATCGATGAGACGCGGCGTCATCGGGTGTGCCTCCTGTGCTCGGAGCGCGAGCCGCTCGATTGCCACCGCTGTCTGCTGGTCGGCCGCGCCCTGGCCGAGCGCGGAGTGACGCCCGGCCACATCCGTGCCGACGGCACCATCGAGCCCCACGCGATGACGGAGCAACGGCTGCTCAAGCTTGCCGGCGGCGAAGCCGATCTTTTTGGCGATCCCGCCGCTCGTCTTGCCGATGCCTACCAGCAACGCGCCCGTTGGGTGGCCGCGCGACGAAAGGTATGACGCAGCGACAGTAATATTATACCGTTACCGCTCCCACCACGCTCCGCTCGTGCGCCGCCGCATTCCGCTTGACGGGCTAAATCCCGCGGTTTACGCGGCATGGAGGCGGGGTTCGGTGTCGACTCGGGTCGGCCGACGCTCCGACGGGGGCGGCCCAATTCTCATTTCGGATGCCGCGAGCATGACGACGACGATGAATACGCCGTTCGGCGCAGCTTGGCGCATTGCCGCGCGCCGCGCCGCTCCACTGCTGTGCGCCGCGCTGTTGTGGCTGCCGCAGAATGCCGCCGCCCAGGACCGAGGCAGCGTCAATCCGGAGCCGCTGCCGCCGCTTGCCCATCCCGAAGATCCCGCGACCCCGGCGAAGGAATTGTTCGGCCGCAAGACCGCGCCGGCCAAGATGGATGCGCGCACCGTCGGCTTCTATTCCAAGGGGTGCCTTGCCGGCGGCGTGGCACTGCCGATCAACGGCGCCACATGGCAGGTGATGCGCTTATCGCGCAACCGCAATTGGGGGCATCCAAACCTGGTGCAATTCCTGGAACAACTCTCGGCCAAGGCCCCGACCACCGGCTGGCGTGGTCTGCTGGTCGGCGACATGTCGCAACCGCGCGGCGGCCCCATGCGCACCGGCCATGCCAGCCATCAGGTCGGTCTCGACGCTGACATCTGGCTCACGCCGATGCCCGACCGCGAGCTTTCGCGCCTGGAGCGCGAGGAAATGTCCGCGACCATGGTCGTCGCCGAAGACCGCACCGACGTCGACCCGAAAGTTTGGACGCCGGCGCATCTCAACGTGATCAGGACCGCCGCGAAAGACCCGCAGGTGGCCCGCATCTTTGTGAATGCGGCGATCAAGAAGGCCTTGTGCCGCGAAGCCGGCAGCGACCGCGGCTGGCTCGGGAAGGTACAACCGTGGTGGGGCCACGACTATCACTTCCATGTTCGACTGGTCTGCCCGTCCGACAATCCGGAATGCACGCCGCAGCCGGCGCGGCCGGCGGACGACGGCTGCGGCAAGGAACTCGACCACTGGTTCACCGAAGCCGTCCTCCATCCCAAGCCGTCGCCGACGCCGTCGAAGCCCCGGCCCGGGCTTCGCATGGCCGATCTGCCGGACGCCTGCCGGCGCGTGCTGTTGGCGCCTTAGCGTTCAGGCTACCGGTGTGAAGATCCGGGACCGAGGAGTTTCACGGCGCACTCCGAGCACATATATCGCGCTTCGCTATTCTGGTGTTGGGGTCCACGGGGCCTCGCAAGGCGGAAAAGGTGACCGGTGATGGGCACGGACGCAAGCACGAGCGCGGACCAACTCGCGATCCTGCACGAGCTCGAAAAAAAGGTCCTGTGGCTTGCGAGCTGGACCATCCACCACGCCAATCACCTGCGCGAGAGCACCGACGGCCTGAAGGTCGGCGGCCATCAGGCCTCCTCGGCGTCGCTCGCCACCATCATGACCGCGCTCTATTTCCGCGCGCTGCGTCCGCAGGATCGGGTCGCGGTCAAGCCGCATGCGAGCCCGATCTATCACGCCATCCAATATCTGTTCGGCCGGCAGAGCCGGCAGAAGCTCGAGGACTTCCGCGGCTACAAGGGCGCGCAGAGCTATCCCTCGCGCACCAAGGACACCGACGACGTCGACTTCTCCACCGGCTCGGTCGGGCTCGGCGTCGCCCAGACGCTGTTCTCCTCGCTGGTGCAGGACTATGTCCGCGCCCATGGCTGGGGCCTGGAGCGACCCGAAGGCCGCATGATCGCCCTAGTCGGCGATGCCGAGCTCGACGAGGGCAATATCTTCGAGGCGATACTCGAAGGTTGGAAGCAGGGCCTGCGCAATTGCTGGTGGATCATCGACTACAATCGCCAGAGCCTCGACGCCGTGATCCGCGAAGGCTTGTGGGCGCGCTATGAGGCGTTGTTCCAGGCCTTCGGCTGGGATGTGGTCATTCTCAAATACGGTTCGCTGCTCAACGAGGCGTTCAGCGAATCCGGTGGCGAGCGATTGCGCCAGTGGATCGACAATTGCCCGAACCAACTCTACTCCGCGCTCGTGTTCCAGGGCGGCGCCGCCTGGCGCCGGCGGCTGCTCGACGAGATCGGCGACCAAGGTCCGGTGACGCGGTTGATCGAGGGCCGCTCTGACGAGGAGCTGGCGCGGCTGATGACCAATCTCGCCGGCCACGACCTGCCGTCGCTGCTCGAGGCCTTCGGCAAGGTCGATCACGACCGGCCAATCTGCTTCATCTGTTACACCATCAAAGGCTTCGGGCTGCCGTTCGCCGGCCACAAGGACAACCATGCCGGTCTGATGACGCCGGCGCAGGTCGAAAGCCTGCGCAAGGCCATGCACGTGAGGCCTGGACACGAATGGGACAAGTTCGAGGGCCTGAGCATCGCTCCCGACACGCTGCAGACCTTCCTCGATCACGTGCCGTTTACGGAAGGTGCGCGCCGTCATCGCGCCGCGCGCCTTCCGGCGCCGGCGCAATTGCCGGTCACCATCCAGCCGGTGATGTCGACGCAGGCGGGATTCGGCGCCTTGCTCAACGAGCTCGGACGCGAGCAGACGGAGCTCGCCGACCGGATCGTCACCACCTCGCCCGACGTCACGGTGTCCACCAATCTCGGACCGTGGGTCAACCGCCGCGGATTGTTCGCGCGCGAAAAGCTCGCTGACACGTTCAAGAGCGAGCGCATTCCCTCCACGTTCAACTGGGACTTCTCGCCCAAGGGCCAGCACATCGAGCTCGGCATCGCCGAGATGAACCTGTTCACCCTGCTATCGGCGCTCGGGCTCTCGCATGCGATCAATGGCGAACGCCTGATCCCGATCGGCACGCTCTATGATCCGTTCATTCAGCGCGGCCTCGATGCGCTCAACTATGCCTGCTACCAGGAGGCCCGCTTCATCCTGGTGGCGACGCCGTCGGGCCTCTCACTTGCGCCGGAGGGCGGCGCGCATCAGTCGATCGCGACGCCGCTCATCGGGATCGCGCAGGACGGGCTTGCGGCGTTCGAGCCGGCCTTCGTCGACGAACTCGCGGCGATCCTGGTGTTCGCGTTCGACTACGTCCAGCGCGCCGGCGAAAGCGAATCCTCCGAGCGCAATTGGCTGCGCGACGAGACTGGCGGCTCGGTTTACCTGCGACTTTCGACGCGCCCGATCGAGCAGATCAAGCGAGAGATGACGCCCGAGCTGCGCCAGTCGATCGTCGACGGCGCCTACTGGCTGCGCAAGCCCGGCCCGAACTGTCAGGTCGTGGTTGCCTATACCGGCGCGGTCGCGCCCGAGGCAATCCAGGCGGTCGGCCTGATGGCGGAAGACCGGCGCGACGTCGGGTTGCTCGCCGTGACTTCGGCGGATCGGCTTAACGCCGGCTGGACCGCGGCGCAGCGCGCGCGCGAGCGCGGCCTCGTTCATGCCCGCTCGCATATCGAAAAACTGCTGGCCGACGTTCCGTCCCATTGCGGCATCGTGTCGGTGCTCGATGGTCATCCCGCAACACTCGCCTGGCTCGGCGCCGTACACGGCCATCGCGTGCGGCCACTCGGCGTCGAGCATTTCGGGCAGACCGGTTCGATCCCGGACCTCTATCGGCACTACGGCATCGACGCCAATGCCGTGGTCGCGGCGGCAGCGACGCTCACGCCGGGCCGCCCGATCCGGCATTTGAAAGCGTTGCCGTAAGCGCGACTCCCTACAAGATCGCCAGCACGAGCGCGGGAACGAGCGCGCAGCCGGTCGCGACCGCTGCGTAAGGCAGCGCCTTGTCATCCGGCACCTGCATCAGGAGCGGCAATCCGATCCAGAACAGGTAGAGACCGTAGACACCCAGGATGAGCAGGAAGTTCAGACCCGGGATCAGCAGGAAAATGCCCGCAAGCCACAGCGGCGTATGCGAGTAGACCGACAGCTTGAGCGCGTTGCCAAAGTTCTTCCGGCCGCCGAATCTCGGCGCGAGCACATTGATCACGCACGCGATGATGTAGACCATCACGAAGGTCAACAGATAGACGACGACCATGCGTACCAAGCTGGGTACGATCGGCGCATAGTCCCCGACGAAGGATTGGCCGATGAAGCGAGCAACCTCCGGGATGGCTGCGAGGATGGCGACATAATCGATAAAGAGATCGGAGGGCGTCTTCGGCTCCTGCTCGATCACCTTCCATTCCGACCGCGGTGTCAGCAGGAGCGCCCGGACCCGTTGAACCAGCTTCATTACGTCGTCCCTGTCCCTGATGTCATCGAGGCCCCGCGCCGAAGCACCCGGCCCCACAATCATTGTGCTTGGTGCGTTCCTGTTGCCCGATGAGACGGGCTTCGCGCAATCATTTCCGTCAACAGATTTGCGGCGTTGTCACCCTGAACTCCGGCTTCGGGAGGACCCGGGGGGCCGGCTGACTCGGCGCAGCCCTTATACCTTATTCAAGGAATCTCCAGAGAATCTCCAAGCAGATCCCGATCAACCGCAGCCCCGCGTCAAGCCTGTCGGGCCCTCTGCGGCTATGCAACTCCCTGCGCGCCGGCACCCTGCCGGGCCGCCTGAGGAGGTTTCCATGCGCAAAGCCCTTCGTATCTCAGCCACGGCACTGACCGTGGCCAGCTTGAGCCTGATCGCGGCCATGCCGCTCGCCGCCGGCCGGCAGACACCGGCCGAGCAGGTAACCGCGGCAGCAGCGATCAACCCGTTGCGGCTAATGGAGCGGGCAACGGATCTGCCGGTGCAGCAGATCGAGGACTTTTCGATGATGTACTGACGGGAACGCACCGGCGGCCTTTCCAGCATCCCCCGAGGTCATGCGATCCGCCGCCTTTGTCGGCCCGCAAGGCGCGCGGCCGTAGGCTAGCCGCCCCCAGATAGGCCATCACACCGCCTACCCGCGCCGGTCCTCGCGGATCATCGCCGCGCCCTTCTCCGCAATCATCATCGTGGGCGCGTTGGTGTTGCCCGACGAGATCGTCGGCATGATCGAGGCGTCGACCACGCGCAGGCGCTCGAGCCCGATGACGCGCAGGCGCTCATCCACCACCGCCATGGGATCGCTCTCGCGTCCCATCTTGGCGGTCCCGACGGGGTGAAAGATCGTGGTGCCGATGTCGCCCGCGGCCTTGATCAGGGAGGCGTCGTCATCGCCGACGGATTGCCCCGGGAGATATTCGACCGGATGGTACTTCGCGAGGGCAGGCTCCTTTACGATCCGGCGGG
>Ga0207688_10001445_pt1 | contig 12424 bp, 10 predicted proteins | sample KBSMiscanthusM4_FD_184296 | JGI IMG/M metagenome (GOLD analysis project Ga0207688, IMG submission 184296) | Miscanthus rhizosphere microbial communities from Kellogg Biological Station, Michigan, USA - M4 (SPAdes) (version 2) | ecosystem: Host-associated > Plants > Roots > Rhizosphere ...
GCGGATGTTCACCGTGCTGTTCGCGCTGGGCCGGCTGCCGGGCTGGATCGCGCACTGGCGCGAGATGCACGACGAGGGCAGCGGCAAGATCGGCCGTCCGCGCCAGGTCTACACCGGCTACACGGAGCGGGACTTCAAGGCCATCGACACCCGCTAGCCGGAATGCGCCGACCGCGCGCGTCTGCACGCCGACACGCCGCAAAATGTGGCATTTCGCGCACGCTCGTGGATCCTGCGACGCATTTCACCCTCGACCGAACTTGCGTCACAGACAGTTGTAGTTTCACAATCATTGTGTGAATGAAACTGTCGTCCAATCGTCCCCAGCTTCGCGGGGGCCCCAGAGCGCTCGGCGCAAGGGCATCATCCTGGTGTCCTGCTGCCTGAGCCTGCTGATCGTGTCGATGGACGCGACGATCGTCAACGTCGCCATTCCCAACATTCGTGCCGACCTCGGCGCGATGGCGTCGCAGCTGCAGTGGGTGATCGACATCTACACGCTGGTGCTGGCGTCGCTGCTGTTGCTTTCCGGCGCAACCGCCGACCGGTTCGGGCGCAGACGCACCTTCCAGATCGGGCTGACGGTCTTCGCGCTCGGCTCGTTGCTGTGCAGCCTGTCGCCCAGCATCCGGATCTTGATTCTCGCGCGCATGCTGCAGGCGATCGGGGGTTCGATGCTGAACCCGGTCGCGATGTCGATCATCACGCAGGTGTTCACCGGCCGGGTCGAGCGCGCGCGGGCGATCGGTGTCTGGGGCGGCGTCGTCGGCATCTCGATGGCGCTCGGTCCCATCGTGGGCGGCGCACTGATCGAGATCGTCAACTGGCGAGCCGTATTCTGGATCAACCTGCCGATCTGCGCGCTCGCATTCGTGTTGACGGCCATCTTCGTTCCCGAATCCCGGTCCGTCACGATGCGCGACGTCGACCCCGTCGGCCAGGGGCTTGGCATGGCTTTCCTGTTCGGCGTCGTCTATGTGCTGATCGAAGGCCCCGCGAGGGGTTGGACCGACGCCCGCAACATCGCGGTCGGCGTCGTCGCGCTACTGGCCTTCGTCGCGTTCCTGCGCTACGAGTCGCGCCGCCGTGATCCCTTCATCGACCTTCGTTTCTTCCGCAGCATCCCGTTCGCGTCGGCGACGATGATCGCGGTGTGCGCGTTCGCCGCGTGGGGTGCGTTCCTGTTCGTGATGTCGCTGTACCTGCAGAGCGAGCGAGGCTTCTCCGCGATGCACACCGGCCTGATCTATTTGCCGGTTGCCGTTGGCGCGCTGATCTTTTCGCCACTGTCGGGTCGAATGGTCGGCCGCTTCGGCAGCAGGCCGTCGCTGTTGATCGCGGGCACGCTGATCACCGCGGCCACGTTGATGCTCACCCGGCTGACCGCGACCACCGCGGTGTGGCAGCTGCTGGCGATTTTCGCCGTCCTCGGCATCGGTTTCTCGATGGTCAACGCACCGATCACCAACGCTGCGGTCAGCGGCATGCCGACGGACCGGGCAGGCGCTGCCTCAGCGGTGGCCTCGACCAGCCGTCAGGTGGGAGTGAGCGTCGGCGTGGCGCTGTGCGGTTCGGTGGTCGGGTCGGCGCTGGCGACCACTGGCGTCGACTTCGCTGTTGCGGCCAGACCGCTCTGGCTGATCTGTGCGGGACTGGGCGTGGTGATCCTCGCGCTCGCCCTCTTCTCTACGTCGGCGCGGGCATTGCGCTCGGCGGACCTACTGGCGCCTCTGGTGTCCGGGCCGAATGCGCGACTCGAGGACGCCAATGTCCAGCGGTGATCTGGCCGAAGCAGTTTGGCGGGCGATGGCCTCGCTGGTGATCGACAACCGCGACGGATGGAAGCGGGCAGTCATCGAGGAGACTGGGCTGCCGTTCAGCAGGATTCGCATCCTCAAGCGGCTGAGCGCGAGACCGATGACCGTCAAGCAGGTGGCGCACGCCGCGGCGATGGACGCTCCTGCGACGACCGTCGCCGTCAACGACCTCGAAGACCGCGGGCTCGTGGTGCGCCAGACCGATCCGACCAATCGGCGGTGCAAGGTCGTCTCATTGACCGGGGCGGGCCGCGCGATGGTAGACAAGATCGACGCGGTGGCGGATCCGGCGCCCAATGCCCTGGCCTCGCTCGACGACGCCCAGCTCAAGGACCTGAAGGCGATTCTCGACACGGTCGCGCCGAGATAGCATTCCCGGTCGTCAATCCGGCCATTTCACAGCCCTGGCGTCTGTCTCGGCGGCACGATTGAGGTGTGGCGACACCGTGTCGGACCTGCGGCGCCGAGCCACGGGAAGGCGCCCGGTTCTGTGACGCCTGTGGCTCGCCGATTGCTACCGCAGACACTCGCGCCGAGTACAAGCAAGTGACGGTGCTCTTCGCGGATGTGGTGCACTCCATGGATATCGCGGCGGCCGTCGGCGCTGAGCGGTTGCGCGAACTCATGGGTGAGCTGTTCAGCCGATGTTCGACCGTCGTCCAGCGATACGGCGGCACCGTCGACAAATTCACCGGCGACGGCATCATGGCCGTCTTCGGAGCGCCAATCGCCCTCGAGGATCACGCTTTACGCGCATGCCGCGCGGCGCTGGACATTCAGAAGAATGTCCACAGCCTCGAGGAGGAGGTTGAGCACCGTGACCACGTCGCGCTGCAACTTCGTGTCGGGCTGAACTCCGGTGGGGTGATCACCGGCGAGATCGGTACCGGCCCTTTGTCCTATACCGCTGTCGGTGAGCAAGTCGGCATGGCGGAGCGTATGGAGGCGGTAGCGCCACCCGGTGGCGTGATGGTGAGTGAGTCGACCGCGCGACTGGTCGAGAACGTCGCCATACTCGGCGACCCGGAACTCGTGCACATCAAGGGCACTCCGCTGCCGGTCTCAGCGCGCAGGCTGCTGGCCATCGCCACGGGCCGGCGAACTGACCGCGTGGAACCCAGTTTCGTTGGGCGCGAGTGGGAGATGGGCGCCCTCGGCGGGCTTCTCGATCGAGCAGTCAACGGAAATGGGTGTGTCGTCGGCCTGGTCGGCCCGCCTGGAATCGGCAAGAGCAGGATCGTCCGCGAAATCGCCTCGCGTGCAACGAATGCGGGTGTCGAGGTGTACACCACCTGCTGTGAGTCCTATACCACCGACGTTCCATTTCACGCTGCCGCGAGTCTGGTACGAGCCACCACCGGTTCGAACGGTTTGGACGGCGCTGCGGCGCGGGCGCAGATACGGGCCCGATTTTCGGGAGCCGATGAAGAGGATCTGCTGATCCTGGAAGATCTCCTGGGCATCGGCGATCCCGCGGCCACGTTGCCGCAGATCGATCCGGATGCCAGGCGGCGTCGGCTGGCCGCGATGGTAAATGCCACTGCGCTCGCCAGGAGGACGCCGACTGTCTACGTCATCGAGGATGCGCACTGGATCGATGGGATCAGCGAATCGATGCTGGCGGAATTCCTTTCCGTCGTGCCCCGAACGCGAACACTCGTCCTAATTACGTACCGCCCGGAATACGTCGGTGCGCTTGCGCACGCGCCGAGGTCGCAAACGATAGCGCTTGAGCCGCTGGATGACTCGCAGATGTCGCAACTCAGTACTGAGCTGCTGGGCAAGGACAGGTCGGTGACCGGGCTCGCTGATCTTGTCGCCGGCCGCGCCGCGGGCAATCCGTTCTTCGCCGAAGAGATAGTTCGGGACTTGACAGAGCGGGATGTGTTGATCGGCGGCCGCGGATGCTATCTCTGCGTCGAACCCGCGACCGAAATCAACGTGCCAAGCACGTTGCAGGCGGTGATAGCCGCGCGCATTGACCGCCTCGATCCCGCCGCAAAACGAGCGCTGAACGCCGCGGCGGTGATCGGATCTCAGTTCAGCCCCGAGACGCTGCGCGCATTGGGGATCGAACCAGTGCTCGACGACCTCTCGAGAGCGGAGCTGATCGATCAAACCGCGTTCGGTCCGCGGCCTGAATACGCTTTCCGGCATGGTCTGATCCGTGCTGTTGCCTATGAGTCGCAGCTCAAATCGGATCGTGCGCAACTGCATCGGCGACTCGCCGCCGTCATCGACCAGAACGATCAGAACGCCGTACTGATAGGTGAGCACCTTGAAGCTGCGGGTGACTTGCATGCGGCCTATGACTGGCAGATGCGTGCCGGGGCGTGGTCGACCCACCGCGACATCACCGCGGCGCAACTGAGTTGGGAGCGCGCACGGCAGGTTGCCGATGCCTTGCCTGCCGACGACCCGGACCGAACAGCGATGCGCATCGCTCCGCGCTCCGCTTTGTGTAGCAATGCCTGGCGGCGCTTCCATCCCGACATATCCGATCGCTTCGAGGAACTTCGTGCACTGTGCCTGGACGCAGGCGACAAAGCGTCGATGGCGACCGCAATGGTGGGCATGACCCTTGAGAATCTTCTTCAGGGCAACGTCGGTGACGCATCGCGGTCGGCCTCCGAGTACATGGCCATCGTGGAATCGATCTCGGATCCGTCATTGACTATCGGGCTCTCCTTCGCGGCCATTGTCGCCAAATATCAGTCGGTCGAGCTTGTTGACATGCTGCGGTGGACACAGGCCGTCATCGACCTTGCTCAGGGAGACCCAACGAAGGGCGCAATGGTCGTGGGTTCGCCGCTGGCGACCGCGTTGGCATGGCGTGGTGTCGGACGATGGGCCGCCGGGCATCGCGAATGGCGTGATGACTTGGACACGGCAATAGGCATGTATGACGAGTCTGATCCCCTCACGCAGTCCATGATCATCACATTCGGATATGGAAGTGCATTCGTTCACGGCGCATTACTGGCTGACGATGCCGCACTACATCGCATCGAGGCTGCGCTACCGATCGTCGAGCAATCCAGCGACGAGCTCGCGCGGGTACTCATTCGAATGACGTTGGGTGTGACGTTGATACACCTCGGTGCGGAGCGCGAGCGGGGTTTCGAGATACTGCGCGAGCTAAAGATCCTGTGTGTGAGCGAGAATTTCGCGTTGAATGCAGTGCCGCTATTTGACGTATATCTGGCACGGAGCACTGCTGAGGGGGGACAACTTGACCATGCGGTGGAGAGCCTGCGCGATGCCATCAGGCAGATGTTGACCACGACCAACCTCACATACGTCACGCTGGCCGTTGCAGCCTTGGTGGAGACGCTGCTCAAGCGAGGTTCGGAGGAGGACCTCGAAGAAGCCGAGGCCGCGGTCGAGCGACTAGCCGCCACCCGCGCGGGTGATCCGTGGGTGATCCGGGATCTCACCAGCCAACGACTGCGGGCGTTGCTGGCACAGGCCCGCGGCGACCAAGCGGGCTACCACGAATTCCGGGACCGCTACCGCACCATGGCCAACGAATTTGGCTACGAAGGACACATGGCGTGGGCCGCGGCGATGCCCTAGCTTTCCAGCACCGCCATGGCGGCATTGTGTCCGCCGATCCCCGACACCGCACCACCGCGGCGAGATCCTGACCCGCACAACATGATTCGGTCGTGAGCCGTCGCCACGCCCCACCGTCGCGCCGGCGTGTCGAGCGGATCGTCGTCCTCGACAAACGGCCACTGCAACGCGCCGTGGAAGATGTTGCCTGCCGTCATCCCCAGCGTCTGCTCCAGATCCACGGTGGTCTTCGCTTCGATGCACAACCGACCCGCTGCATCTTCCATCAGCACGTCTTGAATCGGTTCGGCAAGAACGGAATTCAGCGAGTTCAGCGCCGCGGACGTCAAGGTGTCCCGCATTCGATCCGGATCGCCCCCGGCGATCAGGCCGTGCGGGGTGTGCAGGCCGAACACGGTCAGCGTCTGCGCACCGGTTTCGCGCAGCCGGTCCGACAAGATGCTCGGGTCGGTCAGCGAGTGGCAGTAGATCTCGCAGGGGAGCGGATCCGGCACCACGCCGTGCTCGGCGCGGGTGTAGGCGGTGTCGAGCTGACTGAACGTCTCGTTGATGTGGAACGTGCCGCCGAACGCCTGCTCGGGTATGACGCTATCGTCACGCAGCCGTGGCAACCTCTTCAGCATCAGGTTGACCTTGACCTGCGCACCAGGGGCCAGCGTCGGCTCCGGCTCACCCAGCAGCCGCGCCAGCACAACAGGTGTCACATTGGCCAATACGAAATCGGCTCGCACCCGGTGATCCTGGCCGTCGCGGTGATACCGCACCTCGCCAACCGGATCGATGGCGTAAACCTCTGCACCCGTGACGATTTCGGCACCATGCCCGGCCGCCGCCGCAGCCAGTGCGCCGCTGACGGCGCCCATGCCGCCGACCGGCACGTCCCAGTCGCCGGTGCCGCCGCCCACCAGGTGGTAGAGGAAGCACACGTTCTGCACGAGCGTGGGATCGTCGGCGCGAGCGAATGTTCCGATCAATGCATCGGTCGCCATCACACCGCGAACCAGATCGTTGGAGACCGTCTCGGTGATCGCATGTCCGATCGGCTCGTCGATCATGAACCGCCACGCGGCGTCGTCGCCCACGTGGCGGCGTGCTTCGTCGCGGCTGCGCAACGGCTGGGTGAGCGTCGGCCACAGCTTGGAGGTGACGTGGTGGCAGCGACGGTAGAACTCCGTGAAGCCCGCCTCGTCGGCTGCCGCCCCGACAACCCCGAATGTCGACTGCGGCCCGATCAGCAGGCCGGTGCGGCCCTCGGTCGACGGATCGGGCGTGTAGGACGAATAGCGCCTGCGCATCAGTCGCACGCGCGCACCCAGCTCGTCGACGATGCGCCGCGGCAGCAGGCTGACCAGATACGAGTATCGCGACAGCCGAGCGTCAACACCGTCGAAGGCATGCGCGGACACCGCGGCACCGCCGACGTGGTCCAGTCGCTCGAGCACCTGGACCCGGCGTCCCGCGCGGGCCAGGTAGGCGGCGGCCACCAGGCCGTTGTGGCCGCCGCCGACGATGACGATCTCGGGCCCGGCCACTGGTCAGCCTAGGTAGCCCTCGACCTCACCGGCTGGGCGCACCCGCGCCTCCCGCGGATCGCGACCGGTTTCCCGAAGCGCCCGCCGCTGCCGCAGCAGGTCCCAGCACTGGTCGAGTTCAACTTCCACGGCGCGCAGGCGCTGGTGCTCTTCGGATTCGTCGATCTCATGGTGCTGCAGCTTGGAACGCAGCTCCTGCTCCTCGGCGACCAGCTTGTTGACCTGAGCGAGAATGTCTTGGTCCTTAGCCACAGATCCAGACTACGGTTATTGCGATGACTACCAAGCCAGAGATTGAATTTCCCGACGGACCAGCGCCCACTGAGCTTGTCATCAAGGATCTGGTGGTCGGCGATGGCCCTGAGGCCGAGTCCGGTGGCACCGTCGAGGTGCACTACGTCGGCGTCGAGTACGACACCGGCGAAGAGTTCGACAGCTCGTGGAACCGCGGCGAGTCCATCGAGTTCCCGCTGCGCGGCCTGATCCAGGGCTGGCAGGACGGGATCCCCGGCATGAAGGTCGGCGGCCGCCGTCAGCTGACCATCCCGCCGGAACAGGCCTACGGCCCGGCGGGCGGCGGGCATCGCCTGTCGGGCAAGACGCTGATTTTCCTAATCGACCTTCTTGGCGTTAGCTGAAAGCAGCGGCGCCGCACGCGATTCGTTTGCCCGGCGTTTCATTATCGTTGGCGCCCCTGTCAATATCGTCGAAGACCGCAACCCGATCGCCAATGCCTCCTAGTCTGGATTGCAGGCGATCGATACGAATTTCGGTCGATATTCAGGAACAGTCTCGTACGATCACTGGCTACCGAACCGCCTCGAAGTTCTATCGAAGGCCCCCCGGTCCCGGCTGGCTCGCCGCGCTTGTCGCCATTCCGCTTCTGCTGGGATGGATGGGGTGGAGCGGCCTGCACAGATCAGCCGGCGAAACCAACGTGACGTTGCCGTCGGTCGATCAGACCGCGACTCTGATGACTCCCAGCGTCAGCGCGCCCAACCTCAACACTCCAACTGGCAGTCTGCCCGGTCTGTCATTCGCTCCGCTGTCAATTGTCCGCAGCGGCAACGGTTTCACGCTCACCGGCGACCTCCCCGACCTGAACGCGAAGAACGCATTGCTGGACACCTTGCGTGGCACTTTCGGCGCAGACGTCAACTTGACGGACAACCTGAACATCAAGGCCGGTGTCAGTGCACCGGATTTCACTGGACTCGGTGGCTTGTTCAAAGCGGCGGTGGACATTCCGGACTTCAACTTCGATCTCAACGGTGACACGCTCACGCTCACCGGCACTGCGCCGTCCGAAGACGCGAAGTCAGCCGTCGAGGCCGCGGAAGGCGGCCTGGCCGAACATCAAGATAGTCAACAACATTCAGGTATCGCAGGCGCCCCCACCGCCAACCACACCGGCACCGGGAACTGGGTCGTGTGCCAGCTTGCAGGCAGACATCTCAGGTCTAATCGCGACGCCGATCAACTTCCAGACCGATGGCTTCAGCCTGACCGCAGGGTCCCAGAGCCAATTGACGCAGGTCGCCGACAAGCTCAAGGCTTGCCCGAATGCCAAAGTCGCCGTGGTCGGCCATACCGACAACACCGGCAATGATGCGATCAATATCCCGCTCAGTGGCAATCGCGCGAAATCCGTTGCTGACTATTTGATTTCGCAGGGGGTGCCGGCGGGCAGCATCAACTTGAGTGGCGTCGGGTCTGCCCAGCCGATCGCCAGCGGAAGTCTTTCCTACAACGAGACGATCGCGGAGGTGTGGTTCCGCGATGTGGAGACCGCCGAGAAGGCGGGCTTCGCCCGATGGGACAGTGGCAAGTCGCAGCGCGGCGAGAACTAGGGCGTGCCTAGTGTCCTGAGTCAATAATCTCGTGGCACTGCCAAACTTCGCTCGAAGTTGCAGTTGTTGCGGAAAAGTGCAAGTAGCCAACACGATAACTGCAGTCTCGGCGCGCTCGTATGGGGCGACCCCGTCGCAACTACTGCCGATGAATTAACGACTCACGACACTAGCTAGGGCCGGGCAGCCGCAGCAACAAGCGCGCGCCGCCCAGCGGGCTGTCCTCCAAAGAGGCAGTCCCGCCGTGCAATTCGGCCTGCTGAGCTACCAGCGCGAGGCCCAGCCCTGAGCCGGAGTGCGACGCCGTCGAGCCGCGGGAGAACCGGTCGAACACCACCTTGCGCTCCTCCTCGGGGATGCCGACGCCGTCGTCGTCGATCGCTATCTCCACGCCGGCGCGCGAGCTGACCGCCGACAACTGCACCCTCGTCGCGCCGCCGTGTTTGACCGCGTTGGCGATCGCGTTGTCGACCGCCAGCCGAAGCCCCGCGGGCAGCCCGACGATGATCACGGTCGGCGCAGGTACCAGGGAGACGTCGAGATCGGGGTAGACCCGCATCGCGTCATGCGCGGCGCGGTCGAGCAGTTCGGTGATGTCGACGGGCACGTGGTCGTCCGATGTCGACAGCTCGCCCTGCGCCAGCCGCTCCAGCGCGCTGAGCGTCGCCTCGATGCGCGACTGGGTGCGGATGACATCATTGACCACCTCTTTGCGCTGCTCCTCGGGAAGATCGAGCGTCGAGAGCACCTCGAGGTTGGTCCGCATCGCGGTCAGGGGTGTGCGCAGCTCGTGGGCGGACACCGCGGAGAAGTCGCGGGCCGAGGCGAGTGCGGCCTTGGTGCGGCCCTGCTCTTCCCAGATGCGCTCGAGCATGCCCTTGACGGCGTCGGCGATCTCGACGGCCTCGGTGGCGCCGCGCACTTCGATATTGGGCGGTTCGTCACCCGCGTCGATCTGGCTGGTCTGTTGCGCCAGCTGTTTGAACGGCCGAACGGCGAATGCCGCCAAGACCCAGCCGAACACGGTCGAGGCGCCGATCGCGAACAGACAGATGATGATCACCCGGCGGTGCAGATTATTGGTGTCGGCGATGGTTGCGTCGTAGGTGTCGCCGACGGCGACGGTCATCAGCTCGGGTGCCCGGATCTCTACGGTGCGTGCGCGATACCGCACGCCGTTGACGTAGGTGTCCTCATAGCCGGCGGGCAGTTCCGGCAGCACGACGTCCGAGTTGGACGTCACTTGCCCGTTCTTGCGCACCGTGATGACGGCGTCCTGGTCGTTCGGCGACTTGGGGATCTCGTCGAGCCCGCGGGGCAGAAACGGGATCGCGAAGCCCGCCGCCTCGTCGAGCCTGCGGTCCAGTCGCTCCTTGCGGTCGTTGGTGATGCCGACCCAGACCACCGCCCCGACGATGAGCACAGGAATCGCCGCGCCGATCGCTGTCGCGACCACCACCCTGGTTCGAAGCGACGGTGTACTGCGGAAGATCCGGGACAGCAGGTTCATCGGACTATTGCGTCCTCAGTACAAACCCCACGCCACGAACGGTGTGCAACAGCCGCGGCGCACCGCCGGCCTCCAGCTTGCGACGCAAGTAGCCGATGAACACGTCGACGACATTCGTATCGGCCGCGAAGTCGTAGCCCCACACCAGCTCGAGCAGCTGTGCGCGGGACAGCACCGCAGTCTTGTGCTCGGCCAGCACCGCGAGCAGGTCGAACTCCCGCTTTGTCAGGTCGACGTCGGCGCCGTTGACGCGCGCACGCCTGCCGGGGATGTCGACCTCCAGCGGGCCGACCGTGATGGTCTCCGACGAAAACGTCGCGGTCGCACCGCGGCGGCGCAGCAGCGCCTTCACCCGTGCGACCAGCTCGGCCAGCACGAACGGCTTGACCAGATAGTCGTCGGCGCCGGCCTCCAGCCCGGCGACACGGTCATCGACGGAGCTGCGGGCGGAGAGCACGCAGACCGGCACGTCGTTGTCCATCGCGCGAAGGGCGGTCACCACGCTGACGCCGTCGAGCACCGGCATGTTGATGTCCAGCACGATCGCGTCTGGCCGGGTCTCGGTGGCGCTGCGCAGTGCCTCGGCACCGTCGACCGCCGTCGACACGTCGAATCCGGACAGCCGCAGGCCACGCTCGAGCGACGCGAGCACGTCGGGATCGTCGTCTACTACAAGCACGCGGGGCGAAGCCGCTCCACTGTCCATGCACGCAATCTTGCCTGAAGACTTGCTGCCGATGTGAAAGGCGCGGGACCTACTCGGTATCACCGCGGCGGCGGTCTCATCACCGCGGTGTCACGGCCAGCTGAACGTTCACGTGTTAGCAAAGCGACGCTATTCACCCGGTGCTAGCATCCCGAAATCATGCTTCCGCTCTCCCCCGTCTGATTGTCGAGCCCGACGACGGCCTGGATCCGGTCCGCGAATTCATCAATTCAGCGCAAAAGTCGCTTTTGATCAAGCAATTCACGTTCACGGAACCGAGTTTGATAGCGGCCGTCATCGCCAGGAAAATGCCGGTGTCGATGTGCGGGTCATGCTCAACGCGCAGCGTTCCGGCGGCGACCGGGCCAATGACGAGACGTACGAGCAACTCAAGAATGCCGGGATCGCCGTCAAGTGGTCGAGCTCCAAGTTCTACGTGACACACGAAAAGTCGATCGTGGTCGACGAAAACGCAGCGCTCGTCGCCACCTTCACTCTGATGGAGAAATATTTCACCCTGACTCGCGACTACGGCATCATCACCGACAATCCTTACCACGTCGCGCAGATCGTCGAAGTATTCAATGCCGATTTGGAAGAGCGCGATTGGGACTGCGACGCTTATGAAGGCCTGCTGTGGAGCAATTCGAATTCGCGCTACCACATGGCGCAATTCATTGACACGGCCACCGAACGCCTGGATGTACAACACCCTAAATACGTCGACACGGTCATTCTCGAACGCCTCGCGGCGGCGGCAGACCGCGGTGTCAAAGTGCACGTTCTCTGCGGCGGCAAGCACGGCATCAGCGAATGGGACATCCTCGACACCTTCGCGTCGCTGCGGACGTTGACGCGGTTCGGCGTCAAAGTGCACAAGCAGAAGAACCTGAGGGTGCACGCGGAGTTGATCGTCGTCGACAACCGACACGCGCTGGTGGGGTCGATGAACATCGACCGCAGCGCCTTCGATCTGCGCCGCGAGTTGGGCATCATGACCGACGACCGGGCCATCGTCGGGCGGCTGAAGGCGGTGTTCGACAGCGACTGGGAGCTGTCGCACCACTACGAGGCGCCCGACCCGCTCGAGCCGTCCCAGCACCACGAGGACGACTTCCCACACGACCACGACCTCATGCATGAGTGAGATCGACCCGCCGCGCGAGAGCGAGCTCGATCCGCCGCGCGAGAAGGTCTCACTGGTCGAACTCGCGTGGGACGTTCAACCACATCGCGCTCGCCTCGTTCGTCGGCGGGCTTTCCGCGTGGTCCCGCGAGGTGCTGGTCGTCGAGAAACAGTGGATGGGCGAAGCGGAGTTCCTCTCCGCGATGACGATGTGCCGAATCCTGCCAGGTGCGAATCAGGTCAACATGGCGGTCTTCGCGGGGTCGAAGATGCGTAGGCTTCTCGGCGCGGCGGCGGCGCTGTTCGG
>Ga0207688_10001446_pt1 | contig 12423 bp, 12 predicted proteins | sample KBSMiscanthusM4_FD_184296 | JGI IMG/M metagenome (GOLD analysis project Ga0207688, IMG submission 184296) | Miscanthus rhizosphere microbial communities from Kellogg Biological Station, Michigan, USA - M4 (SPAdes) (version 2) | ecosystem: Host-associated > Plants > Roots > Rhizosphere ...
GCGCGACCGCGACGTCCTAATCGGGTCGAGCCCGCGCGATGCCAAGCGCCATGGCGTCGTCGTGCAGTCGCGCGCGGTTGGCGCGGTCGGCCGCACGGTCCGGTTCGCCGACGGCACAGAGCTCGATATCGACGCGGTGATCTGGGCGACGGGCTCCAAACCCGACCACTCGTGGATCGACCTGCCGATCAACGGCGACGACGGCCGCCTACGCCATCGCCGCGGGGTCAGCGACGTTCCCGGGCTCTACTTCCTCGGTCTGTCCTGGCAACACACGCGCGGCTCCGCACTGCTCGGATTCGTCGCCGACGACGCGGCGTTCATCGCAGATCAGATCGCCGCCGACCGCGAGGCTCGGAGCGGAGGAGCACCGGTCCCCACCCCGCAAGATGAGAGCGCCCAAGGAGGCTCGTAGCCATGGAACACGACGAGCATCAGCACGAGCACGACTCCACCGACGTGACCGCCACGTTCCCGACCGACACTGCCGGCCTTCCACACGCGGTGCCGACCCAGGTCGTGGAGCTCGGCGACGGCGACACCTTCGAGCTTCGAATCGCGCCGGTCGCGACACGGATCGGCGACGACACCGTGCGGATGATCGCCTACAACGGGTCAATCCCTGGTCCCACGCTCCGTGTGCGCGAAGGATCGTCGCTCGTCGCGGACGTCGTCAACGAGGGCGACCTGGAGGCAACCGTGCACTGGCACGGACTGCGTCTGGAGAACCGCTACGACGGCACGCACGAGACGCAGGCGCCGATCCCCGTCGGCGGCCGCTTCTCGTACCGGATCTCGTTCCCCGATCCCGGCGTCTACTGGTACCACCCGCACATCCGCGAGGACTATGGTCAGGAGCTCGGGCAGTACGGCAACATCCTCGTCGACCCGGTCGAGCCCGACTACTGGCCGCCGGTGCACCGCGAGCTGCTCCTGACCCTCGACGACATCTTCATCGAGGACGGAAAGGTCGCGCCGTTCAGTCGCGACGAGACGACGTTCGCGGCAATGGGCCGCTACGGCAATGTCATGCTCGTCGCAGGCGAGACGGCGCCCTCGTTCGCCGCCCGGCAGGGCGAGGTCGTCCGCCTCTACCTGACGAACACTGCCAACACGCGCGTGTTCAACGTCGCACTCCCAGGCGGACGCATGAAGCTCGTGGGCGGCGACAGCGGCCGCTTCGAGCGCGAAGCGTTCGTCGAGTCGGTCGTGCTGGCGCCCTCGGAGCGCGTCGTGGTGGACGTGCTGTTCGAAGAGCCGGGACGCACGGCGCTCGAGCACCGAACACCCGAGCAGACCTACACGCTCGCGACGTTCGACGTGGCAGCCGAGCCGGCCACGCCGCCCCTCGCCGACGGGTTCGCGGTGCTGCGCACGAACCCGGAATGGTCCGCCGAGCGGGAACGGCTCGAGGTCTTCGCCGACGCGCCGCCGGACAAGACGCTCGCCTTCGTCGCGGAGATGGACATGGCCGCGCCCGAGGGCGAGGTGATCTACATCTGCCCGATGCATCCAGACGTGGTCGGCGAAGAGTCCGACCGCTGTCCGAAATGCGGCATGAAGCTCGTCGCCGTCGCGGCCCCGGTGACCTACGTCTGCCCGATGCACCCCGAGGTCGTGAGCGAGCAGCCCGACCGCTGCCCGAAATGCGGCATGAAGCTGGTCGACGCGTCGCTCGTCACCGCGTCAAGTCACGAGCACGAGGGCCACGCCCACGAACACCCCGTCGCGCATGCCGCTCACGAGGAGGCGCCCCCGGGCGAGCACGACCACGAGGCAGGCGGGATCGAGTGGGAGGACGACATGCTCGAGCTCAACCGCCAGACGACGCCGGCCAACATGCGCTGGATGCTCGTCGACCGCGACACCGGCGCGGCCAACCACGGCATCGCGTGGCAGTTCACCGTCGGCGACCGCGTCAAGCTCCGCCTGGTGAACGAGATGGACTCGGACCATCCGATGCACCACCCGTTCCACGTCCACGGCGCCGGACGCTTCGTCGTCCTCGCCCGCGATGGCGTGCCGGAGACCAACTACGTCTGGAAGGACACCGTCCTCGTCCGCACCGGCGAGACCGTCGACATCCTGCTCGACGTCACGAACCCCGGACGCTGGATGGCCCACTGCCACATCGCCGAGCACCACGAGAGCGGGATGATGTTCAGCTTCGACGTCGCACCTGCCAACGCACCTTGAAGCCACCCGGCGGGCCGATCTACCTGCTCGGCCGTGCAGCGACGCCCGGCGCGGCGGAGACACGACAGTTCCTGTCGCGGAACGGCGTCTCGTTCCGCTGGGTCGACGTCGACGACGACCCGCTCGTGCGCGTCCTCGCTCCTGCGGCGGCGCTGGAGAGCGTCCGCATGCCGTGCGTCCTCTTCCCGGACGGCACGATCCTCGAAGGGCCGGGCCGGTTCATGCGAACCCGGTTCATCCCGGCGACGCAGCACGGTGCGGTGCCGGCCGTCTCCGACGAGGATCAGCGCGCGCACCTCGAGACGAAGGTCTTCAAGCACGAGCTCGCCACCCGCGCCGGGCTGCCAACCCGGCCGCACCACGAGCGCTACGACGTTGCGATCCTTGGCGCCGGCCCTGCCGGGCTCACCTCGGCGCTCTACGCCGCCTCGGAGGGGCTACGGACGGTGGTCGTCGAGGCTCTTGCCCCGGGCGGCCAGGCGGGAACGAGCGCCCGGATCGAGAACTACCCCGGTTTTCCCGACGGGATCAGCGGCGCCGAGCTTGCCGCCAGCATCCACGCGCAGGCAACCCGGCTCGGTGCGGAGATCCTCGTCGGCGCCGAGCTCGTCGGTGCGATGCCGGGGGAGAACGGGACGGTCCAGCTCGAGCTGACCGGCGGTGCCACCTTCCACGCCCGCGCGGGCATCGCGGCAAACGGCGTGCACTACCGACGGCTCGAGGTGCCCGGCGTGGACGAGCTCATCGGCGCCGGCGTGCACTACGGCTCGTCGCCCTCTGAGGCAGCGCTCTGCCGCAACTGCGACGTCGTCGTGGTCGGCGGCGCAAACTCGGCCGGCCAGGCGGCCCTGCAACTCGCGAACGTCGCCCGAAGCGTCACCGTCGTCTGCCGTGCCGACTCGCTCGAGCAGAGCATGTCGCGCTACCTGGTCGACCGCATCCGGACGCACGACCGGATCAGGGTCCGCACCGGCGCCGAGGTGACCGAAGCGCGCGGCGACCAGCAACTCGACTCCGTCGTCATCCGCGACGGAGCACAGGGTGAGCAGACGGAGGCCGACGCCGATGCGATGTTCGTCATGATCGGCGGCCGGCCGACGACGGCAGGCGTCGAGGGGTGGCTCCGCCGCGACGAACACGGCTTCCTAGTCACAGGCCCGGACCTGCTCCGAGGCGGCGAGCGGCCCGCGTGGCCGCTCGCACGTCCACCGCTCTTTCTCGAGTCCAGCCAACCCGGCCTCTTCGTCGCGGGCGACGTGCGTCACGGCTCGATCAAGCGCGTCGCGTCTGCGGTCGGCGAGGGGGCAATGGCAGTCGCGCTCATCCACCAGCACCTCAGCACCATCGACTGACCGACACGGCGGTCGACGCCAGCCCCACGACGCTCCGTCAGAATCCAACGATCGCCTCGTACGCGCTGAACACGGGCGCCGTCATCGACGAGAGCGTGGTAGAGGCGGTGACGGACCGGCGGTTCGACACGCGGCTCGGGCGACACCCGGCTCCGTGCCGTCTCTGAGCGGTCGGCCACTGCTGCACCTCAGCGCGGCGTACCGTCCGAGTCACAAGGGAGCTGGATCTCGGCGGAGACGACCTGTCCCTGATCGACGATCTCGAGCGTCCGTTCCATCGCGGTGGGTTTCAGGCCTCCGACCCCGGCGTGGAAGGGGTTGTCGAGGAACCAGAGGAGGAGAAGCGTCGAGGTGATCACCACGGCGACGCAGCCCATCATCGTCGCTTGCACGAAGGCGCGCTCGCCGCTGTCGGCGAAGAGGAGCATGAAGCCGAAGATCACGAGGGCGGAGAGGAGGAGCACGATCCACAGTGGCGTGGGGATCACCCCCTCCGCCCCGTGGACACGGTCAGTACGAGCTCCTTGACGGTCGGATCGTTGATCGAGCCATTTGCTGTACGCGGCCTGCTCCGAGGCCGATCGCGGTTCGCTCGTCTGGAGTGTCTTGAACATCACGACCGTCCATGGGTTGAGCCCGTCGCTGCCGGCGCCTCTCTCCAGCCTCGGCCACTCCTGGTGAACGACAGCGCGCGCGTAGCACACGAGCTCGCCCGACAGGCTCGCGCGAATGCCCGTCGGCATCAACTGCGCGGTCTCGAGCTGCTGAGCCACGATCTCGGCCTCGTTCTCGGCCCCGGACCGCGACGTGTCGAAGCTCTCGAACGCGAGGAAGACGACGAACCCGAGCAGCACCGCGAATCCGGTAGCGAGGACGCCGAACACACCCGCCGCGCGGTCTCCGTCCTCGAAGTAGCTGCCTCCCGGAGCGCCGCGGCGTACGAGAAGCATCGCGCCAATCGTGACGACGGTGACGGCGAAGACGATCAGCGCTGCCCAGAGAATGGACATCTGGCCCTACCCTATTTCGGCGGCCGAATTGCGTCCGGCCGGTACCGGCGATCTCGCGCGGACCCTGTCAAATGCCCGTCGCGGCTTTGACGCGGCCGGAGGCTACCGCCTCCTGTAGCGCGCGATAGTCGCGATGGTTCTGGTCTGCATAGCTTTCGGCGAACGCTGCCGTTGCGCGGTCGAAAGAGGCGCTGCTTCCGAGATACGCGGCAATCGCGATCCGGTCACCCGAGCGCGCGTGGGCTCGGGCGAGTGTCCAGCCGCAGATCCTGCGGTAGGCCGCCAGCGCCGTATCGTCCATCAGTTCGAGCTCGGCCGACCCCTTCTCGTCCCAGAGTTGCCGGATGTAGAAGTCCTTCTTCTCCCCGTCGATGGCCACGACCCGTTCCCAGCCCAGCATGCGGCCCCGGCCGGAAAGTCGTGCTCGGACGATCCGGCGTTCGTCATCCGAAGCTTCTTCGACGTGATAGAGTCCTCCCGTCGCCGGCCCAACTCCTGGCCGCGGCGAGTTCGGCGGAGCCGTAGCAATCGGCCCGCCACCGGCCACCCCGAGCAGAGTGGGTTGCATTGTGGCCGACCTCCAATCCGGTCGGCGATGCTCTTCGAAAGCTCCTGGGAGGCTCACGTTTCGCTCTTCGGTTCTCTCCGGTCAAGCTTGACCAGCCCCACGGGGGAGCGGCTGGTCAGGTCGGGGCGTGGCGGACGCCCCGACTTGCGAAGGCTCCCGGGCGTGGGGCCCGGAGCCCTTCGCATCCTCCGACTCGATGTCGCGACGGTCGACGGGAACGCTGGCGACTGACAGCCGGGTCAGGAGAGGCGCGAAACCCCCGCCTGCGCCAGATGAAGCGCAGGCGGGGCCGCGCAGTCGCGTCGCGCCGCCTGCGGGTACGGAACGTCGCTACGGAGCCGAAAGCGTCGGCAGCGCCCCGCGCGTTGGCTAGACTTTCGAGCCTGTTCCTCTCCAGGGCAGTGGGATGAGGGTGTCGTCGTTGGAGCACCCTGAGATGGTCGAAGAAGAGCCGAAGCACCTACGCGTCCTGATCGCCAACGAGAGGCGCGACCGGCTAGAGCTGCTGGCACAGGTTGTGGCGGGGCTCGGTCATGACGTCATCGCGCGCGAGATCTACGTCAAGGAAGTAGGCGCCGCGACCGAGCGAGAACGCCCCGACGTTGCCCTCGTCGGCCTGGGTCTGAGCTCCGAGCACGCGCTCGAGCTGATCGCGGAGATCGTCCGTGAAGCGTCGTGCCCGGTGATCGCCCTGCTGTCCGCAAAGGACCCTGCCTACGTGCGAGAAGCGGCGAAGCGTGGCGTGTTCGCCTACATCGTCGACGGGAACGCCGAGGAGCTGCAGAGCGCGATCGACATCACCCTCCAGCGGTTCGCGGAGTACCAGAGTCTCCAGGGCGCCTTCGGTAGGCGGGCCTTGATCGAGCAGGCGAAGGGAATCTTGATGGCGCGACACGCGATCGACGCCGACCGCGCCTTCCAGATGCTGCGAGAGCACTCACAGCACAACGGCCGGAAGCTGGTCGACATCGCGCAGGCAGTCGTGGACAGCCATCTGCTCCTGCTCGCGCCGCTGCCGTCGGCGGACGCAAGCCCCGAGCCCGCGCTGTAGAACTGCCGGGCGGTGTTCTTGGTTCAAAGGCGTTGCCCGCGACCCCAGGTAATCCGCTCCCTTTCAACCGAAGTCGGACCGACGCTCCTCATCGCGCGGCCGATACCGGCCGACGTCAGTCGGAACGAACGGCGGCGAGCAGGGCGTCGAGTCGTGCGGTCGCGACACAGATCGTCGTGTCGGCTGCTCCGTAGTAGAGCCTGACTTCCCCCGACTGCGGGTCGTGTACGAGCCCGCACGGGAACACGGTGTTGGGTATGTCGCCCTCGCGTTCGTACGGGGCGGAGGGCCCTAGCACCCAGTTCGAGGCCCGGTGCAGGACACGTGCTGGGTCGTCCAGTGCTGTCAACGCGAGACCGACGCGGTAGATGGTGCCGGCAACGGTCTCCTTGACACCGTGGTAGATCACCAGCCAACCGGCGTCTGTGCGAAGTGGTGGCGGGCCGATGCCGATGCGAAGTGAGTCCCACCAGGCGCCGTGTCGGGGCTGGAGGACTTGCTCGGGGGGGCCCCAGCTGGTCAGGTCGTCCGACCGGGAGAGGACGACCTCGCCGCGTGCGCCGCCGTACGAGGTCATCGGCCGGTGAAAGAGAACCCACTGCCCGTCGACCCGCTCGGAGAGAAGCGCCGCGTTCTTGTCCTCCGGCTGGCAGATGATCCCGATCCGCTCGACCGTCCGAAAATCCGTCGTCGAGGCGAGATAGACGGCCGGACCGCTCGGGCCGTATGCCGTGCAGGTGATCAACCAACGCTCGAGCTCGGCGACCCAGACTGCACGGGGGTCTTCGAAGCCCCACTGTTCGCTTTCGATCCCGCTGGCCGGCGCAAGCAGCGGCTCCGGATCGATCGACCACCCGCTGAGGCCGTCGGCAGAGCGAGCTACGGCGAGATGGGAGATACCCCGTCGATCTTCGACGCGCGCGACTACCACGGTCTCACCGTCGACGAGCGCCGCGGCAGGGTTGAAGACCGCGTTGACCGGCGTGCTCCAATCGGCCGCAGTCAGGATCGGGTTTCCGGCATACCGCCGGAACACCTCGTGGTTCGAGCTCACGCGGCCTTGATCCGGAGCTCGCGTCGTTCGGTGGCCGGGAGGGCGGCGGAATCGAGCAGTAGCTGGGCACGATGGAAGGCAAGCGTGGACTCTGCGCCCTCGTTCTCGTTGAGGTCGGTCTCACCGAGGCCGTCGCTGCACCCTCCGGTCGCGAAGTCGTAGAGCGGGCGGTCCAACCGATTTCGCCCCAGGAACCAGTCGAACGCCGTGCGCGCACGGGCTCCGTGTTCGCCGTTCCCCGTGGCGACGAGCGCAGCGAGCTCGGCCTCGACGAACGCCGTTGCGTCGAGCGGCTGCTCGTCGCCCTCGCCGGGCGCAGGCTCGTCGCGGTCGCGTCCACGGTGGCCCGGCAGGCGCAACATGCCTTCGTCGAGGCCGCACTCGTCACCCAGCCAGGCGAGCGCCTCGAGCCCGATCGCGACGTGAGCAGGGCGCCGAAGTGCGGCGCCTCCGACGATGAGCGCCTGGGGGAGCCGCGCGTTGTCGTAGGTGAGCCGGTCCTCGAACCACAGCCACGCTCCTTCTGCTGCGTCTTTGTACGCAGACGCGAGCTGTTCGACGAGGCGTTCGAGAAGCACTCTCGCGTCGTGGTCGAGACGATCGGGATCGAGGCGCGCGAGGCCGAGAACCGTGTAGGCGGCTGTGCGTAGGGAGACGTCTTTGCGCATAGATGGCACGAGTGCGTCGAGAAGCGTCCGAGCGGGGCCAGAGAGGGCCGGTATCCAGGCGGTCGCGAGGATCTCACCGAGCGCCCAGATCGTTCTGCCGACGTGGTCGCCGACATGCGGCTCGTCGAGCCAGCGTCTGTCGTAGCCCATGAAGTTCCGCATCCCCGTGCCCTCGGGGCCCGTCGCGAATTGCAGGAACGCGAGCGAGCGGTGGAGTATGGGTGTCCACTGACGGTCGGCGGCGCGTCCTGTCAGCTCGAGCGCGACGACCGCGAGTCGCGCGACGTCGTCGACGCAGTAACCCGTTTCCCAGCTCGGGATCACACCCGTCGCGTGTTGGACGATCCCGACGTCATCAACCAGGGTCCGCAGGTGATCCGTTCGGACCGACGTGAGCTCGAGCTCGACGATCGGGATCGGCTTCCCGCGCGGTCGAGCGAGAGCCGCCTCTTGCAGCACGACTGCGGTCTCGACGGCGATCGCCGGCCAGGCGAGCCCGGCACCGATCCGGCGCGCCTCCGTGCGGGCCGCTGCCAGTGAATCGGGGCTCCCGATGAAGTCGCAGACCGCGCTCTCGATTGCGGCGGCGTCGTCGAACGGGACGAGCTTTCCTGCACCCGTCGCGAGCATGTCCTGCGCGAAGAGGTACGGCGTGGAGATCGACGCGCAGCCGGCGGCGATGGCGAAGGTCAGCGCGCCCGAGGCGATCTGCTCGCGGTTGCGGTACGGCGTCAGGAAGACGTCCGTGGCGTGCAGCAGGTCGGCCAGTTCGGGGACGGAGAGAAAGCGATCGTCGAACTCGACGTGATCGGCGACTCCGAGGTCGAGCGCGCGACGCTCGAGCAGGAGTCGATACTGCTCGCCCTTCAGCCGCGCTACTTCGGGGTGCGTCCTCCCGGCGATGAGGTACAGCACCTCGGGATGACGCTCGACGATCCCCGGCAAGGCCGCAATCGCGGTCTCGATCCCCTTCCCCGGAGAGATGAGCCCGAACGTCGAGAGCACAAACCGCGATCGGAGACGGTCGAGGCCACGTGACGGCGCCGAGCCGTTGGTGTTTTGGCGACCGAGAAGGGCCGGCGCCCCATGCTGGACGACGCGTATCTTGTCCGCGGCGCAGCCGTTCACCCGCAGCAGCAGCTCTCGCGCTGTCTCTGTCATCACGATCACACGCTCCGCCTCCTCGCACAAGGCGGTCAGCACGTCGCGCTGGTGATCCGTCGGCTCCGAGAGGACGGTGTGAAGCGTCAGAACGAGCGGCCGAGCGAGCTCCCGCGCGAACGAGAGCACGTACTCGCCGTCGGCGCCGCCGAAGATGCCGTACTCGTGCTGCAACAGGACGACGTCGATGTCGAGTCGACCCAGCAGCCGTGCTGCTCGAACGTAGTCGCCGCGCACTGCCTGCGACACGGTCGCGAGGACATCGTGGCGCTGCGGGCTCGAGGCCTCGTCGACGATGGCGATTGCGCCCACGCTCTCCACATCCTTGGTCGCGAGCAGCGATGTGCGGACGTCGAAGGCGAATGTTCCGATCCCGCATGCGCGCGGCGGATACGTCGAGAAGATCGCAGTACGCACGCGACCGTGCGCCCCTTTCGGCAGGTGTGTCCGGCGTGCTGGCGCTCAACCGCCAAGAGCCTGGCCGGGTCGCAACACATGCTACCCGCAGCCCGCACGGGCCCGGGTGCCGTTCTCAGGAGCGCAGCGGTTCGGCCGGGCCGACCGACACGTGTCCGTCGCGATCGACGGAGACGACCTGGCGCGGGAGCGAGCCTGGCTTGCGAAGCAGACCTCGGAGCGAGCGGCGCCGGTCGGGCGGGCCGATGACCGCCTGTGTGTGCGTGTGAGACTCGACGCGATAGCCCTCGCGTTCGCGCTCGTCGAGGAAGGCGGTGAGCGCGTCTCTTCGGAGGTGCTCCTGGTCGCGTTCTCGGCTCATGGACCGTGGAGTAGGGGCGTCGTGCCGCCCTCGTCTTCCCAGTCTCGTAGTGCGCGAGCGCGGATCGCACTCTGGTCCGGCGCGATCCGCGCGCGCTCGGCGGAGGACGGCACAGTGCCCGCGGCAGCGTGCGCGCGTGTCGTGACGATGGAGGTGAGCTGGTCGGCTGCGGGGCGCGTCGCTTCGGAGACCGTCGCACGCCGCCGTTCGCTCTCAACCGGCATCGCGCCGGGGCTCCGCCCGGTTGGTGCGGTGAAGGCCGAGCACCTGCCAGTGCGTCGAGCCCGGCCGGACGGAGCCGTCGAGAGTGCGCCCCTGGCCGAACGCTGACTGCGTCGCGAACCAAAGAGGGCGGAAGATGACCAGGCCGGCGAGCCACCAGAGGATGACCATCGAAGGGCCAGAGCCGGTGAGCACCGCCCAGGTCGCGATGTATCCGCTCCAGAGCGCGAGCGCCCACGTCGTCTTGCGCCAGTGGAGGAAGTTGGTCACCTGCAATCACCTCTTCGGTCAGCCCTCATGGTCGAGTCGGGGAGTGCCCGAGCGGGCCCTCCCCCGATGCGCGTTGCCGACCGCTCAGGCGACGGCGACGCCTTCTTGCTGCGCGATCACCTTGCCGCTCGTGATTCGCGGCGCGTTGGGCAGCGCGGACTCGAGCTTCTGCTCCTTCACCCAGGCGGCCGCGAGGTTCGTCGCCTCGTCGCTCTGGGCCGGCCCCGCGAACAGCCCGACGGACGTGACCACGCCGTTGCCGGACTCGACCAGGTAATAGCCGCCGAAGCCCTCGAGGTTCTCCAACTGCGGGACGAGGGTCTCGCTGACCTTGCGGCTCAGCTCTTCGGTCCGTGCGGTGTCAACACCTTCGTATCGGCGGATCGTGGCATGCATCGTCTGCTCCTCAGCTCTTCGTTCAGGACAGACAGCTCGAACGAGCTCCCTGCTGCGCTCGGGCCAAATGGAAAAGCTGAAGAGGAGTGCTAATGCCTCGGCGGCTACGACGCTCGACCGGACGCCCACGCAGTGTACCAGGAAAGTTGTGCGATCTGTCACATTTTGGGAACCGGGCGCGTCGCTGGCCTGTTGCCCATTGGGTGTACGCGGAGCTAGGCCGAGAACCTCGATCCCGCGGGCTAGCCCTGTTCGCTCGTGCGATAGAGACCGTAGAGACGTGGAAGCTCGACGTCCGGGTCGACGAGGAACTGCTCGCGTTCGCGATCGATCCACGGGTATCCGTCTGGGCCCGCGAGTCTCCGCGCGCCTGCGAACGCCTCCACGACGGCGACGGACGGCTTCGCCGAGCCGTCGGCTCGCCAGAGCCCGAACGAGCGCTCGTGGACTGCGAGGTCGAGCGGTGGCTCCTCCCAGATGGCCGACTCGTAGTCGGAGTAGCACCAGAGCATCGCGCCCACGCAGCCCGCCCGCTGCAGCGCCGCGAGCGCCCGCTCGGTGTAGGCCGCGGCAGCCTGCTCCTCGACGAGCGAGCTCGCGTTTCGCAGGCTGAGCGCGTCGCCGACCGGATCGCCTCGGCGGAAGGTGGGTAGCCCGAACTCCGCGAACAACAGGTCGCGTCCGCCGGCGAGCCAGCGGGTGACGTCGGCCAGGAATGGCAGTAGGCGCTCGTCCGTAGGGCCGTCGGCCCAGCGGGCATAGATGGGATAGCCGTGCATCGAGAGGACGTCGCACACCTCGGAGGCCTCGCGTGGCCCGAGCATGCGATCGTTCTCCAGGTCCTCCATGTGCAAGCCGACGGTTACCCGTGCCTCCGGGTCGGCTGTGCGGATAGCGGAGACGATCCGGCGCAGCCACTCCCGCGCCGACGATCGGGTCGGCGGTATCACACAGTTCGAGTTCTCATTCCCGAGGTCCCACATCCAAATGGCGTCGTGGCCGGCCAGAGCTCCCGCCGCCTCCGTCGCCTGCAGAGCCTGGGCCCGAGTGACCAGCGGGTCCGAGTACCAGTTACGCAGCCCGCACCAGGTGACCCTGCCGTTGGACACGACACGAAAGCGCTCGTCGCGATCAGACCCGCCCAGAGCCCATGCCGGAATCCAGTTCACGCCGCTCATGTGACCGGTGAAGAGGGTCGGAACGAGCGCGAGGCCCGCTCCGGCGGCCAGGTCGGCGACGGCGATCAGACGATCCAGCATGCGCCGATCCACCTGGTTCGGGGCCGGTTGGAAGTCCGCCCAGGTCAGGAAGATCCTGACCGAGTCGAGACCGCTCGCGGCGATCCGTGCGAAATCGGCGGCGACCTCCGGGCGATCGAAGTCCGACCACCACCCCATCGCCGTTCGAGCCGGCCAGTAGTTGACGCCGAGCCGAAAACGATCACTCGACGAGCGCGGGTCAGGCAACGTTGCCTGCGCGTCGCGCGTGATCGAGCGCCACGACGCGGTGATAGAGCTCGAGGTAGTCGTCGACCATCCGGTTGGAGTCGAAGCGACGCTCGACCGAGGCGCGCACGCGCGTCCTGTCCAGCGAGGCGGCCGCACGCACGCCGACGACGGCCGCCTCGAGAGAGCCGACCAGGAACCCGTTCACACCGTCGCGGACGATTTCGGGCATCGAGCCGCGTGGATGGGCGA
>Ga0207688_10001447_pt1 | contig 12421 bp, 13 predicted proteins | sample KBSMiscanthusM4_FD_184296 | JGI IMG/M metagenome (GOLD analysis project Ga0207688, IMG submission 184296) | Miscanthus rhizosphere microbial communities from Kellogg Biological Station, Michigan, USA - M4 (SPAdes) (version 2) | ecosystem: Host-associated > Plants > Roots > Rhizosphere ...
TGGTGGCCATGGATGGATTCGGCGGCTACAAGACCGCCGCGGCCGAGCAGCTGCCCGAGGCCACCACGGTGATGGATCCCTTTTATGCCGAGGTCCGGATTATGCCGATGTGGGGTGGGTTGAGGATGGTCACGGCGGTGACGGCGTCGATGAGGTCGGCATAATCCGGGCGCGGTCACGCTGGTTTCTCCACTACAAGGGAGGAACGAGATCGTGTACGCCCACAGCATTCACAATCCTGATGGGGTTCGGTTCGTCGGCCCGTTGGCGCCGTTGGCCGCCGAGCTGAAAGGTGAGTTCACTCGGCTGGGTTACGCAACATCCTCGGCGACGGCGCAGCTTCAGCTGGCCGCTCATGTGTCGCGGTGGCTGCAGGCCGAAGGTCTGGGGATCGATGCGCTGACGGGGCCGGTGATCGAGCGGTTTTTGACCGCGCGCCGACGTGACTACAGCAACCACTACTCGATGCAGGCGTTGGAGCCGTTGCTGGCGTACTTGCGGCGGGTCGGGGCGGCACCGGAGCCTGTTGCGCCCGAGCCCTGTTCGGGCGGCGAGCGGCTGCTGGCCCGGTTCGGTGACTATCTGAGCGTGGAGCGCGGCCTGACCGCCCCGGTGATCGAGGCGTACACACGGTGGGTCCGCCCGTTCGTCGAGCAGGTCGTCGGTGCCGGGCAGGAGTCAGATCTTGGTGACCTCGGGGCGGTGGACGTGCAGCGGTTCCTGGTCAGCAATCTCTCGGGATTGTCACGTAAGTCGGCCCAGATGACGGCGTGCGCGCTGCGGTCGTTGCTGGGTTTCTGCTACGTCGAAGGAATCGTGGCGGTACCGCTGGCCGAGGCGGTCCCGGCGGTAGCGCACCGCAAGCTGTCCGGGCTGCCTGAGGGTCTGACTGCCGTGCAGGTGGATTCGTTACTGAATACGTGCGACCGCCGCACATCGGTTGGTCGCCGTGACTACGCGGTGATCGTCTGTCTGCACCGTCTGGGACTGCGGTGCGCCGAGACGACGGCTCTGCTGTTCGACGACATCGACTGGGAAACCGGAACATTGAGCATCCACGGCAAAGGTGGCCGTAGCGACCGGCTGCCGCTGCCGGTGGATGTCGGCCAGGCACTGGTGGACTATCTTCGCCACGGGCGGCCAGACACCCAGTCGCGGGCCGTGTTCGTGCGGGCATACGCACCGTTCACTGCGCTGGCTCGCAGCAGCTTGAGCTGCATCGTGGCCCGCGCCGCTCGCCGGGCCGGGTTGGGCACCGTCCACGCCCACCGGCTGCGCCACACCGCAGCGACGCGGGCGCTCAACGCCGGGGCCAGCCTGGAGGAGGTTGCCCAGCTGCTGCGGCACGCCGGCACCGCCACCACACTGATCTACGCCAAGACCGACCAGCGCAGACTGGCGGGGCTGGCACGGCGGTGGCCCACCGGCGGGCATGTCGCGTGACTGGGCTGGAGCAGATGGTCGCCGACTATCTGCGTGTGCGCCGCAGCCTGGGATACAAACTCGGTCACGCCGAATACATCCTGACCCGGTTCGTGGACTACGTGCAGGCCAGCGATGCGCCATACCCGGTGACCGTCGCGCACGCCCTGGCCTTCGCAACCGCACCACCGGGGGCGTCGCCACGCTGGCAGGCGCTGCGGCTGTCTGCCATCCGGTGCTTCGCCCGGTGGGCACACACGGTCGACCCCACCATCGAGGTGCCGCCGGCGCGGTTGTTGCCGGCCAGACCCACCCGAACCGCGCCCTACATCTACACCAGCGCCGAGATCGCGGCCCTACTGGATGCGGCAGCTCGGCTGCGCCCGGCGATCCGTTCAGCCACCCATCACACCCTGATCGCGCTGATGGCCACCACCGGGATCCGCACCGGGGAAGCGGTCGGACTCGACATCGCCGACCTGGACCGGCAGGCGAGCACCCTGACCGTGACCGGAAAATACGGCAAGACACGCAAACTCCCACTGCACCAGAGCACCGCAGCTGCGTTGACGCAGTACCTGCAGCTGCGCAGCCAGGTGCTGCCCGCTGTGGCTTGTCCGGCCCTGCTGATCACCACCCGAGGTAACAGGTTGTGCCCCAGTATCGTTCACCAAACATTCCGGCAGCTCATAGCCGAGGCTGGGCTGCCAATGCGATCTGGTGCGAGCCGCCCGCGGCTGCACGATCTGAGGCACACCTTTGCGGTCGCCACCATGCTCGACGCCTACACCCGCGGCGGCGATCCCGCCGCGGTCCTGCCGCTGTTGGCCACCTGGCTCGGACACAGCGAGCCCAGCGACACCTACTGGTATCTGACCGGCACCGCCGAACTGCTCGCCGCGGCCACCGACCGCGTCACCTACCGCCACGGCGACCAGCAGAAAGACGGCTCATGACAGCACTGGCGCCCACCCTGCAGGCCTTCTTCAGCACCCGACTGACCAGCCAGTACGGGGCCAGCCCGCACACAGTCGCGGCATACCGTGACACGTGGCGGCTGCTGCTCGGCTACGCCGCACAATCGACCGCAACCGCACCGACAGAGCTCGACCTCTCCCAGCTCGACGCGGACCTGATCAACGGATTCCTCACCAGCCTGCAAACCCAGCGCCACAACAGCATCGCCACCCGCAACGCCCGACTGGCCGCGGTGCACTCGTTCCTCGCCTACGCATCGCGCTACCACCCCGAACACCTGGCCACCATCGGACGAGTACTGGCCATCCCACCCAAACGCAGACCCCGCAACGAGATCTGCTACCTCACCGACGCCGAGGTCACCGCGCTGCTGACAGCCCCGGACCGGACGACCAGGGCCGGACGGCGTGACCACGCGATGTTCCAACTCGCCGTCACCGCCGGGCTGCGCGTCAGCGAGCTCACCGCACTCCAGGTTCGTGACGTCCACCTGGGCGTGGGTGCGCACGTGCTCTGCCACGGCAAAGGCCGCAAGAACCGAACCACACCCCTGGACCGACAGACCGTACACGTCCTCAAGGCGTTCACCACCGAACGGCCAAGTGACGCTGAAGGATTCGTATTCCCTACCCGCACAGGAACCCAGATTAGTCGCGACGCCGTCGCTGCCCGCCTGAAATTGCACACCGCGACCGCCGCGATGTCCTGCCCGAGCCTGTCCACCAAAACGGTCACCCCACACGTGCTCAGGCACACCGCCGCGATGCGGTTGCTGACCGCCGGAATCGACATCACCGTCATCGCGCTCTGGCTCGGACACGAAAGCATCGAGACCACACAGATTTACCTGCATGCCGACATGACCATGAAGGAGAACGCCGTGGCCCGAACCACGCCAACCGGAACCCGACCAGGACGATACAAGCCACCAGACGACGACCTGATGGCCTTCCTCCAGAACCTCTGATTATGCCGACCTCACCGACGCCGTCACCGCCGTGACCATCCTCAACCCACCCCACATCGGCATAATCCGGACCTCGGCATAAAAGGGATTATGCCGATATCGGCATAACCCGTTTCACGTCGTCGGCTGGGCCACCCAGGCATTGGATACCGTGCGTCGCGAAGCGTGGAGCAACGCCCGCCGCGGGGGTCACACCCGCAATCACGGGTGGGCCCATGGCCGGCGCGCCACCGTATCCACCCGACCAGCGCTGGCACTGCGACGCGCACGGTACGCACTGTGGCAGAACCCGGAGAACCTCACCGATCGCCAACAGGTGAAGCTGGCGTGGATCGCCAAGACCGACCCTCGGCTCTACCGCGCCTACCTACTCAAGGAAGGCCTGCGCACGGTCTTCAAACTGCCCGCCGACCAAGCCGGCGAGGCACTGGACAGGTGGGTCGCCTGGGCACGGCGCTGCCGCATCGAATCATTCGTCACGCTGCAACGTCGCATCGTTGGCCAGCGCACCCAGATCCTCGCCTCCATCGCCCATGGCCTATCCAACGGGCTCATCGAATCGGTCAACACCAAGATCCGACTCATCACCCGCATCGCCTTCGGCTTCGCAAACCCCGGCCCCTTAATCGCCCTGGCAATGCTCACCCTCGGAGGACACCGGCCAGCCCTGCCCGGCCGTCAATGACCCACGGAACAGTCAGAAGAGCCACAAATGTTGACGGCGTCGAAACGCACACCCCTTAACTGGCGGCCGGCTTTCACTTGCCGGCTTCTGCGGCCTTCTTGATCGCCGCCAGCGTGGCCGGGATACCGCTCTCGGCCGCTGCGTACCGATTGTCGATCTCGGCATCTGCCTTCGCGCCGTACCGCTCGCGGAACCCCGCGACGCCTGCGGGCAGGAACTGCCACGACTCGGTGAGCCGGGTGCCTTCGCCCTCGGGTTCGAACGTGTATCCCCAGCGAACCCAGCCGTTGTTGACCTCCCACGCGAACTCCCGACCAGGATCCGCGGCGACCACCTGGCAGCGTGTCTCCCAGGTCCGCTCCTGGAGTTCGTTGCGGCCGGTGAACCACGCACCGACGCGTGGCCCGTCTCCCTCGTCCCACCAGCAGGCCCGGCAGATCGGGCTCCACTCGCCCATCCTGGTCACGTCCGACACCAGCGCATACAGCTCGTCCGGCGTCTCCGCCACGGAAATCGAATCCGACATCTTGAGATCAGTCACGGGTCGAGTCTGCCAAAGCGCTACGTTGGAACGCGTTCTAATTCTATCGTCGAAGGACCAACTGTATGAGCAACGGCAACCAGCGGATCTCGGTCGTGATCGGCGGAGCGTCCGGTATCGGATGGGCGACGGCACGGGCACTGGCAGCCCAGGGAGACCGGGTGACCGTCGCCGACCGCAACTCAGACGGGGCACAAGGCCGCGCTGCCGAACTGGGCGACCCGCACCTCGCCGCGTCCGTCGACGTCATCGACGAGGACTCGGTACAACGGCTGTTCGAGGCGACCGGCCCGGTCGATGTGGTCGTCAACTGCGCCGGCTTCTCCAACGTCGGGCTCATCACCGACATGCCGGTCGATCAGTTCCGCGACGTGATCGATGTCTGCTTGACCGGCGCATTCATCGTCGCCAAGCACGCGGGCCGTAACCTGCGCGCCGGTGGCACGCTGATCTCGATCAGCTCACTCAACGGGCGCCAGCCCGCAGCAGGCATGAGCGCGTACTGCGCGGCCAAAGCGGGCCTGTCGATGCTCACTCAGGTCGCCGCGTTGGAGTTCGGCCCGCGGAGAATCCGCGTCAACGCCGTCGCGCCCGGCTTCGTCCACACGCCGCTGACCGAGCCGGCCGCGGCTGTACCCGGCGTGGTCGAGGAGTACCTCGAGAACACCGCGCTCGGTCGCGCAGGCACACCCGAGGACATCGCCAACGCCGTGCTGTTCCTGTGTTCGCCAGCGTCGTCGTGGCTGACCGGAGAGGTGCTGGACCTCAACGGCGGCGCCCACCTGAAACGCTACCCCGACATTCTCAGCCATGTGATGAAACTGGCTGAGGCCCAATGAATTTCGCGGGCAAACAGGCGATTGTCACCGGCGCGGGCTCGGGCATCGGCGCGGCGCTGTGCCGAGCGCTGGTGAGCGCACGGCGTCACCGCCGCTTACCCAGTGATGCTTCGACAAGGCCACGGACACATCATCAACACCGCGTCGATGGCGGGGTTGACTGCGGCCGGGCAGAGCACCAGTTACGTGACGACCAAACACGCCGTCGTCGGGCTGTCGCTTGCGTTGCGCTCGGAAGCCGTCTCACGCGGGGTCGGCGTATTGGTGGTGTGCCCCTCTGCCGTCGAAACCCCGATCCTCGACGAGGGCGCGATAGGCGGATTCGTCGGACGCAACTACTTTCTTCAGGGCCAGGGCGTGCGCACCGCCTACGACCCGGACCGGCTGGCGCGGGACACCTTGCGCGCCATCGAGAAGAACAAGGCAATCCTGGTGAAACCGCGACTGGCACATGCCCAGTGGCTGTTGGCCCGGTTGTCGCCGACTCTGATGCAGCGCATGTCAATCGGCTTCATCGAACGGCAGCGGGCCAGCCAACTCGCGGGCCGTACACAGATTCACTGAGCAAACCGGGATTCCGGGGAGGCAACCTGGCTACGGTATGCCAGTGGCCGCAATGGATACCGAGTTTACGCTGACACAGAAGCGTGCGCTGGCGGTTGCGACCGCCGTCGCCATTCTCTTCGGCGCCTACTTCCTGCGTGGTTACTTCATCCTCATCGTGGTAGCCGCGGTGGCGGCCTACCTGTTCACGCCGCTGTTCAATCGGCTCAACAGGCGGTTCGGCACCGGGTTGTCGGCAACGCTGACCCTGTTGGCAGCGATCGCTTCGGTCGTTGTGCCGATGAGCCTATTCGTGTTGCTCGCCGTCGTTCAGATCACCAACATGGTCGAACGGGTAGCAGAGTGGGTCGGACGCACCGACCTGTCCACGCTCGGCGATCAGGCGCTGCGCCTCGTCAACGATGTGTTGCACAAGGTGCCGTTCATCGACGTGACCGTCACCCCGGACTCGCTACGCAGTTCGATGACGACCGTCGCGCAGAAGGTCGGCGAATGGCTGCTGAGCCTGTTGCAGGGGGCCGCAGGCAGTGTGTTCGGCGGCGTGACGGCCGCGATCCTGTTCCTGTATGTGTTCATTTCCCTGTTGGTGAACCGCGACAGCGTGCTGACCATCATTCGCCAACTCAACCCGCTCGGCGAGGACGTCACCGACCTCTACATGACCAAGATGGGCGCGATGGTGCAGGGCACAGTGATGGGGCAGTTCGTCATCGCCGTCTGCCAGGGCGTCGCGGGCGCAGCCTCGATCTATATTGCCGGATTCCACCAGGGATTCTTCCTCTTCGCGGTCCTGTTGTCGGCGCTGTCGGTCATTCCGCTGGGCAGCGGCATCGTGACGATCCCGTTCGGGATCGGAATGATCCTGTTCGGCAACGTTTTCGGCGGTGTCTTCGTGATTCTCTTCCACTTGATAGTGGTGACGAACATCGACAACTTCCTGCGGCCGATACTGGTGCCGCGGGCGGCTCGCCTCGACTCGGCGCTGATGTTGCTCGCCGTCTTCGCGGGTATCGCAATGTTCGGCGCCTGGGGCATCGTGATCGGCCCGGTGCTGATGATCGTCATCGTCACCACCATCAGCGTCTACCTCGCGGTGTACAAGGGCGTGCCGATGGAATTACCGGAGGACGCCGAGAAGCCAAAGCGGCGCAGGCTTCTCGACTGGTTCGCCCGTCGCACCGGCAAGAACAAGCCGGCCGCAGCCCCGGTCAAGCCAGACGCCGCTTGAGGAATTCGACGACGCGCTTGCGCGCCTCATAGGCGGGATGCCCGTCCACCTCGCGGACCTCAAGGGTCAACACCGAGTGGGCCATCTTGCCGAAACCGTACTTGTTGCCCGTCTTCGAGCTGATCTCGATCACCTCGAACGCGTCGCCGAGCCGGTCCTTGAAGCGTTTTGAAGCGCTCCCACGGCGACACCCGGTCTTCACTGAACCGGAGGCCCATCGCGCACAGTCCCTCGTTGACGGCCCGCTGTTCGACGATCTTCAGCTCGGCTTCGGACAACCCGGGATCCCGCTTGTGATTCGCCGTCAGCCCGACCGGCAACGACGGCTGGCTCATGACCGGGGCCAGCCACGCTGTCGTCAACTGCGGCGGCTAAGGCGAAGCCTCCGCTCCAACACTCGCCGATCACACCGACGCCCTTACCCGGCGTCTTTTCGTTGACGTCGCGGGCCAGCGCACGCAGGTAATGGGCGATTGGACGGTCAGCGTTGGTCGCGAACGCCGCGAATTCCTTTGCCACACAACCGCGCAGCATGATCGGCACCATCCCTGGCCGCATGGCCGCAGCACCCGGTGTGCCGTACAGCGATGGGCAGGCCACGGTGAATCCGTTGTCCACCAGATGATTACCCAGCGCCAGTACGCCCGGATGGATGCCCGGCATCTCCGGGATCAGCACCACGCCGGGGCCTTCGCCCTTGCGGTACACATCGTGGGTGTATCCGGCCGCAGAAAAGGGCGCGACGGTCCATCCGGTCAGGTCGGCTTCCGGCGTGGTCATGACGTCTCCGTCCGGTATCGCGAGGGCGCGGTGCGCTACTTCGCGGGCAGTGGCAACTGGGTCTGCGTCGCCGCCGCCAGCGTACGGTACTCGTTCGTACCGGCGGCACCGCTTATGGCAATCTGCGCCGGCCCGCCGGCACCGTTCAGCCGGGTCGTCCACACCGGCTCCGCCGGCTTGCCGTCCTGGCTGCCGCCCTCATAGACCACCCAATTCACGCCCTCGACGTCCTGCGTCCCCGTCGGATAGAGGTCGGAGTTGATGGAGGCGACCAGCTTGTCCTCGTCGGCGTTGCTCTGCGTCAGGCTGACGTACATTCCGCTGGGCGCGAGGTACCCGACGGTGGCACTGACGGCGCGCGACTGCTGGCCCGAGGACGGGTCGGTGCGGCCGCCGTCGATGCCCCTTCGACTCCCGGAGTTGGCCTGCCAGCCGTCGGGCAGCTTCGGCAGCCGGATCGGGATCTTCAGGGTGTCGGCGTCGGCCTGCAGCGCAGCGGGAACGTCGTAGGCCGGCGTCGGTCCCTTGCCGGGCCCGTTCGGCGCGAACGAGCACATGCCGAGTAACCCTGCCAACACGATGCAGGCGATCACCAGGGGCGCGATCGACCAGAACATGTCCCGGCCGTCCTGCAATATCCGCGGCTTTTGAGGCCTGGGGGCTGGAGCCGCTTGGCCGGCGACATTCGGGCTGGGCTGCGGCTTCCGACTCACAGTGCCAGTATCCCAGCCGCCAAAGGGCGATCCGCTAATGGGACAATCGGCGGATGAGCCCCTCGCGCGGTGAAGCCCCAGATCGCAACCTCGCCCTCGAACTCGTGCGAGTCACCGAGGCCGGCGCCATGGCGGCGGGCCGCTGGGTAGGCCGCGGCGACAAGGAGGGCGGCGACGGCGCGGCGGTCGACGCCATGCGTGAGCTGGTCAACTCGGTGTCGATGCGCGGTGTCGTGGTGATCGGCGAGGGCGAGAAGGACAACGCACCGATGCTCTACAACGGTGAAGACGTCGGCAACGGCGACGGGCCGGAATGCGACTTCGCCGTCGACCCGATCGACGGCACGACGTTGATGGCCAAGGGCCTGTCCAACGCGATCTCGGTGCTGGCGGTGTCCGAGCGCGGGACCATGTATGACCCGTCGGCGGTGTTCTACATGAACAAGATCGCCGTCGGACCCGACGCCGTCGACGCCATCGACATCACCGCTCCGATCGGCGAGAACATCCGCCGCGTCGCCAAGGCCAAGAGCGTGTCGGTGTCTGATTTGACGGTGTGCATCCTGGACCGGCCACGGCACGAGACCCTGATCGCAGATGTCCGGGATGCGGGCGCCCGGTGTCGGCTGATCTCGGATGGCGATGTCGCGGGCGCGATCTCGGCGTGCCGGCCCAACACCAGTACCGACCTGCTGGTCGGGATCGGCGGCACGCCGGAGGGCATCATCGCCGCCGCCGCCATCCGCTGCATGGGCGGCGCCATCCAGGGCCAGCTGGCTCCCAAGGACGACGAAGAGCACCAGAAGGCGATCGACCGCGGCTACGACCTCGACCAGGTGCTTTTCACGGAAGATCTGGTCTCCGGAGACAACGTGTTCTTTTGCGCTACCGGCGTCACCGACGGCGATCTGCTTAAGGGTGTCCACTATTACGGCGGCGGCTGCACCACGCAGTCGATCGTCATGCGCAGCAAGTCGGGCACCGTGCGGATGATCGAGGCCTACCACCGGCTGTCCAAACTCAACGAATACTCCGCAATCGATTTCACCGGCGACAGCAATGCCGTGTACCCGCTGCCATGACCAACCACTAGCGAGGATTTTTCTGTGAGCGTCGACTCAGGCACTTCCGAAGACGTCGAATACCGCATTGAGCACGACACCATGGGCGAGGTCCGGGTGCCAATCGACGCGCTGTGGCGCGCCCAGACCCAGCGTGCGGTGGAGAACTTCCCGATCTCCGGGCGCGGCCTGGAGCGCACGCAAATCCGTGCGCTCGGGCTGCTCAAAGGCGCGTGCGCCCAGGTGAACAAGGATCTCGGGTTGCTTGCGCCGGACAAGGCCGACGCGATCATCGCCGCCGCCGGTGAGATCGCCGACGGCCTGCACGACGATCAGTTCCCGATCGACGTGTTCCAGACCGGCTCGGGCACCAGCTCGAACATGAACACCAACGAGGTGATCGCCGGCATCGCCGCGCAGAACGGCGTGACCGTTCATCCCAACGACGACGTCAACATGTCGCAGTCGTCCAACGACACCTTCCCGACTGCGACGCACATCGCGGCGACGGAAGCCGCTGTGCGGCACCTCATTCCGGCGCTCGAGGTGCTGCACCAGTCGCTGGCCGGCAAGGCGCGGCAATGGCGTTCTGTGGTGAAATCGGGCCGCACACACTTGATGGATGCCGTACCCGTGACACTCGGTCAGGAGTTCGGCGGCTACGCCCGCCAGATCGCGGCTGGCATCGAGCGGGTCAAGGCCACGCTGCCGCGGTTGGGCGAACTCGCCATCGGCGGCACGGCCGTCGGCACCGGCCTGAACGCGCCCGACGATTTCGACGAGCGCGTGGTCGAAGTATTGACCCGACTGACCGGGCTGGCCGAATTGCGGGTCGCGACAGATCATTTCGAGGCACAGGCTGCGCGTGACGGGCTGGTCGAAGCGTCCGGAGCGTTGCGCACCATCGCGGTGTCGCTGACCAAGATCGCCAACGACATCCGGTGGATGGGCTCGGGTCCGCTGACCGGTCTCGGCGAAATCCAGCTGCCGGATCTGCAGCCGGGCAGCTCGATCATGCCGGGCAAGGTCAATCCGGTTATTCCGGAGGCCGTTACGCAGGTCGCCGCACAGGTGATCGGGAACGACGCGGCGATCGCATTTGGAGGCGCGTCCGGAGCCTTTGAACTCAACGTGTACATCCCGATGATGGCCCGCAACCTGCTGGAGTCGTTCAAGATCCTGACGAACTCCGGCAAGCTGTTCGCCGAGCGCTGCATCGACGGCCTTGTCGCCAACGAGGAGCGCCTGCGCGAGCTGGCCGAGTCCTCGCCGTCGATCGTCACCCCGCTGAATTCGGCGATCGGCTATGAGGAAGCCGCCGCGGTGGCCAAGGAAGCGCTCAAGCAGAAAAAGACCATCCGCCAGACGGTCATCGACCGCGGCCTGATCGGCGACAAATTGTCACTGGAGGAACTGGATCGCCGACTCGACGTGCTGGCAATGGCCAAGGTCAAACCCGGCGACTCGTAGTAGGCGTTTCAACACAGAACAGACGCGGGGCGATAGCTGACATCCCTCTGGCGTGGCCGCGGGCATTGCGAGTGCCCCATCGAGGAGGCTGCGTTCAGCGAGTTCCTGGATGCCGCGGCTAGCGCACCGGCCGCGCTGTTGGTCGACGGCGAGGAAGCGATCGGCAAGACCACTCTGTGGCTGGCCGGGCTCCAGCGGGCCCGTGCCCGATGCCGCAATCCTGCCTTGTCGACCCCAAAGAGTAGACCTAACCGCCGTTAGCTGGAATTCTTTTGACTGTGGCTGGAGTGGACGTGGGGAGCCGTCCTACAGAAGGCCGGAGGATCGCCGCGTTTCTGGCTTCTGCGACGTCCGAGCCATCGGCATTGCTGATTGAGGGCGAGCCCGGCATTGGCAAAACCACCCTCTGGCTGGCTGCCGTGGAGTCGGCACGGGACAAAGGTTTCCAGGTGTTATCGGCGCGTGCGGCGGCGGCCGAATCCGTGCTGGCCTACACGGCCCTGGCGGATCTGCTGGACGGGGTGCCCGCATCCGCGTGGGCAGATCTGCCCGAACCCCAGCGATTCGCGGTCGACCAGATACTGATGCGGGCGGACAATGGCACGGCCACCGATCAGCGCGCCGTGGCCGCGGCGTTCCTGTCGGTCGTCGAATGCCTCACCGACGACGGACCGCTGCTGGTGGCGATCGATGACCTGCAATGGCTCGACCCGTCGAGCATGCACGTGGTGGCGTTCGCGGCGAGGCGGCTCACCGGGCCGGTCGGCATTCTTGGCTGTTTGCGCACCGATGGCGTCGATGGAGGCTCATGGCTGCAAATGCCCCGACCCGATGCGGTGAGCCGAATTCGATTGCGTCCATTGGGTATCCGCGATTTACACGCAGCGGTGTCGGCGCGCCTGCGGCGACCGTTCTCGCGCCCGACGATGGGTCGCATTCATGAGGTATCCGGCGGAAACCCCTTCTACGCAATCGAATTGGCTCGGGCCATAGCCGAACACGCTCCTGGCGTCGAGACGTCACTGCCGCGCACGCTGGCCGACGTTGTGCGGGCCCGGATCAGCGGCCTCGATCCTGACGTGCACGATGCGCTGCTCGCCGCGTCGTGCATGGCTTCACCGACGGTGGAGCTGGTTTCAAGTGCGACGATCAGCGACGACGACCGGTTGATCC
>Ga0207688_10001454_pt1 | contig 12404 bp, 12 predicted proteins | sample KBSMiscanthusM4_FD_184296 | JGI IMG/M metagenome (GOLD analysis project Ga0207688, IMG submission 184296) | Miscanthus rhizosphere microbial communities from Kellogg Biological Station, Michigan, USA - M4 (SPAdes) (version 2) | ecosystem: Host-associated > Plants > Roots > Rhizosphere ...
ACGACCATCCCGACCCGCAAGTCGGAGATCTTCTCGACGGCCGAGGACAACCAGCCGTCGGTCGAGATCCACGTGCTGCAGGGCGAGCGCGAGATGGCGGCGTACAACAAGTCGCTGGGCAAGTTCCAGCTGACCGGCATCCCGCCCGCGCCGCGCGGCATCCCGCAGATCGAGGTCGCGTTCGACATCGACGCCAACGGCATCCTCAACGTGTCCGCGAAGGACCTGGGCACCGGCAAGGAGCAGAAGATCGAGATCAAGGCCGGCTCCGGCCTCAGCGACGACGAGATCAAGAACATGGTCTCCGACGCCGAGTCCCACGCCGAGGAGGACCGCCGCCAGCGTGACCTGGCCGAGGCCCGCAACGAGGCCGAGAACGCCGCCTACCAGGCCGAGAAGCAGCTCAAGGAGCTGGGCGACCAGGTCGACGAGCAGTCCAAGACCGAGATCGAGGCCGCGATCAAGGACGTCCGCGAGGCGCTGACCTCCGAGGACGCCAACGAGATCCGCGGCAAGGCCCAGACCCTGCAGGCCGCGTTCCACAAGGTCTCCGAGGCCATGTACGAGCGCGCCCAGCAGCAGGCCCAGGCCGAGCAGGCCGCCGGCTCCGGCGACGACGGCGCCTCCGGCAACGGCGCCGGTGCCTCCGACGAGGAGGACGTCGTCGACGCCGAGGTGGTGGACGAGGGCAAGTCGTAATGCACGAGCACGAGGAGCAGCGACATCAGGCCGCCGAGCCTGAGGAGGCTCCCGTGCAGGCCGAGGCCGCGGTGAAGGAGCCCGTCGAGCAGGATCTCGACGAGCTCCTCACCAAGGCCCAGGCCGAGCGCGACGAGTACCTCGCGCTCGCGCAGCGCACGCAGGCGGACTTCGAGAACTACCGCAAGCGGATGGGCCGCGAGGTCGGCGCCGCGGAGAACCGCGGCATCGCCAAGGTGGTCAAGGAGATCCTGCCCGCGCTCGACACCCTCGAGCTTGCCCTGCAGGCTGCCGGCGAAGGCGAGGTCGCGGACGGCTTCAAGCTCGTCCGCAACGAGTTCCTGGCCGCGCTCGCGCGGGTGGGCATCGAGCCCTACTCGCCCGAGGGCGAGCCGTTCGACCCGTCCGTGCACGAGGCCATGAGCCAGCAGCCCTTCGACGGCGTGGCGACCGGTACGGTCGCATCCGTGTACCAGCAGGGCTACCGCATCGACGGCACGGTCCTGCGGCCCGCGCGCGTGGTGGTGGCGGCGTAGATGGCGGCCCGGCCCGACTACTACAAGGCGCTGGGCGTCGACAAGAAGGCCTCGCAGGACGAGATCAAGAAGGCCTATCGCAAGCTGGCGCGCGAGTACCACCCGGACCGCAACCCGGGGGACGAGAAGGCCGAGGCCCGGTTCAAGGAGATCTCGGCCGCCTACGACACCCTCGGCGACCCCGAGAAGCGCAAGCAGTACGACCGCGGCGCCGGGCCGTTCGGCGGCGCGGGTCCCGCGAACCCCTTCGGGAGCGGCGGCGGTGGCTTCGACACCAGCGGGTTCGGCGACATCCTCTCCGACCTGTTCGGCCGCGCCACCGGCGGCGGTGGCGGCGGCGGGCGAGGCCCGACCCGGGAGCAGCCCGGCCGCGACGTCGAGACCGAGGTGCGGCTGAGCTTCGACCAGGCCATCGAGGGCGCGCAGGTCCCGCTGCAGGTCGCGACCTCGCAGCCCTGCCCGACCTGCCGCGGCACCGGCGCCAAGCCGGGCACCTCCCCCAAGGTGTGCCCGGTCTGCCATGGCCGCGGCATCGAGTCCGAGGGCCAGGGCCTGTTCTCGATCTCCCAGCCGTGCTCGAACTGCGGCGGCTCGGGGACCGTGATCGAGGACCCGTGCCCGACGTGCAACGGCGCGGGCATGGTCCGGACCGTCAAGCGCCTGCGGGTCAACATCCCCGCCGGCGTGCGCGAGGGCAGCCGCGTGCGGCTGGCCGGCAAGGGCGAGCCGGGACGCAACGGCGGCCCGCCGGGCGACCTCTACGTGATCACCCACGTGGACCCGTCCCGGATCTTCAAGCGCAAGGGCGACAACCTCGAGGTCGAGGTGCCGCTCACGATCCCGGAAGCGATCCGGGGCGCGACAGTCGAGGTGCCGACACTGCACGGCTCCAAGAAGCTGCGCGTGCCCGCCGGCACGAAACACGGCACGGTCCAGCGCCTGCGGGGCGAGGGGCCGCGCAAGCTCGACGGCAAGGGCACGGCCGACATCCACTACCGGTTCGTCATCGACGTTCCCTCCTCGCTCAACAAGGAGCAGGAGCAGGCGGTCGAGGGCCTCGCCGAGGTCATGAACGGCAACCCGCGCGCGAAGCTGTTCGCGGGGCGGTCGTGACCGTGGCCCGCCGCCGCGTTCAGCTCTCCAGCGACCACGGGGTCTTCATGATCTCCGTGGCCGCGGAGCTGGCCGAGATGCACCCGCAGACCCTGCGCATGTACGAGGCCCGCGGGCTGATCACCCCCCAGCGCTCGCCCAAGGGCACGCGCCTGTACTCCCAGGAGGACGTCGACCTGCTGCGCCGGATCCAGGAGATGACGGCCGAGCTCGGCCTCAACCTGGCCGGCGTCGAGCGGGTGCTGGAGCTCGAGGAGCAGCTCGAGGCCGCGCGCAAGCGCGTCGCGGCGCTCGAGAAGCGCGCCAGCGAGGCCCAGGCCGAGATGGAGGCCGAGCTCGAGCGGGTGCGCAAGTCGTTCCGCGCCGAGCTCGTCCCGATCAAGCACACCGGGGCCCTGATCCCGGCCAGGAACCTGAAGAAAACCCTCGACAGCCGCCGCGATTCTCGCTAAAATCTTAGTCACTCACACTGAGATTTTCGACCACAGGAAACCGAGACTTTGCAACCAGACCGATTCACGATCAAGTCGCAGGAGGCGATCCAGGCCGCGCAGACGCTGGCCGACGATCGCCGCAACCCGCAGGTGACCCCAGAGCATCTGCTCTCCGTCCTGCTCGAGCAGGACGGCGGCGTCGTGGTCCCCGTCCTCAACAAGCTCGGCGCCGGCGTCCAGCCGATCCGTGCCGACGTCAACGCGGCGCTCGACGCCCAGCCGACCCTCGGCGAGGGCGGCGAGCCCTCGGGCGCCGGGTCCGAGCTCGTCGCCGTGCTGCGCGCGGCCGACAAGGAGGCCCGCGAGCTCGACGACGAGTACGTCTCGACCGAGCACCTGCTGCTCGCGCTCTCGCAGTCCAAGGCCCGTGCCGGCGACGCGCTGCGCGCCGCCGGCGCCACCCACGACGCCCTGCTGCAGGCCCTCGCCGAGGTGCGCGGCTCGCACCGCGTGACCGACCAGAATCCTGAGGACAAGTACCAGGCGCTGGAGAAGTTCGGCCGCGACCTCACCGACGCTGCCGAGGCGGGCAAGCTCGACCCCGTCATCGGGCGCGACGACGAGATCCGGCGCGTCATCCAGGTGCTGTCCCGCCGCACCAAGAACAACCCCGTGCTCATCGGCGAGCCCGGCGTCGGCAAGACCGCGATCGTCGAGGGCCTGGCCCAGCGCATCGTGAACGGCGACGTCCCCGAGTCGCTGCGCGACCGCCGCGTCGTCGCGCTCGACATCGGTGGCCTGATCGCCGGCTCGAAGTACCGGGGCGAGTTCGAGGACCGGCTCAAGGCCGTCCTCAAGGAGATCGCCGATGCCGGCGGCACGATCATCCTCTTCATCGACGAGCTGCACACGATCGTCGGTGCCGGCGCCGCCGAGGGCGCCGTCGACGCCGCGAACCTGCTCAAGCCCATGCTCGCCCGCGGCGAGCTGCGCGCGGTCGGCGCGACGACGCTGGACGAGTACCGCAAGCACATCGAGAAGGACGCCGCGCTCGAGCGCCGCTTCCAGCCCGTCATGGTGGGCGAGCCCTCCGTGGAGGACACGATCGCGATCCTGCGCGGGCTCAAGGAGCGCTACGAGGTTCACCACGGCGTGCGCATCCAGGACGCGGCCATCATCGCCGCGGCCACGCTGTCCCAGCGCTACATCACCGACCGCTTCCTGCCCGACAAGGCCATCGACCTGATCGATGAGGCCGCGTCGCGGCTGCGCATCGAGATCGACTCGCTGCCGACCGAGATCGACGAGGTCGAGCGGCGCATCATGCAGCTCGAGATCGAGCACGAGGCCCTGTCCAAGGAGTCCGACGACGCGTCCGTCACCCGTCGCGACGCGATCGAGGCCGAGCTGGCCGAGCTGCGCGAGCGCTCGTCGGGCATGAAGGCGCAGTGGCAGGCCGAGAAGGAGGCCATCACCGCTGTCCGCGACCTCAAGGAGCGCCTCGAGCAGGCGCGCGCCGAGGCCGAGCGGGCCGAGCGCGAGGCCGACCTGCAGCGCGCCGCCGAGCTGCGCTACGGCGAGATTCCCGAGCTCGAGAAGCAGATCGACGCCGCCGAGGAGACGCCCCGCGAGGCCGCCACCTTCCTGAAGGAGGAGGTCGACGCCGAGGACGTGGCCGAGGTCGTGGCCAAGTGGACCGGCATCCCGGTCTCCCGGCTGATGGAGGGCGAGGTGGAGAAGCTCATCCACATGGAGGAGCGCCTGCACCAGCGCGTCATCGGTCAGGACGAGGCCGTCGAGGCCGTGGCCAACGCGCTGCGGCGCTCGCGCGCCGGGCTGCAGGACCCCGATCGCCCGATCGGCGTGTTCCTGTTCCTGGGCCCGACCGGCGTCGGCAAGACCGAGCTGGCCCGCGCACTGGCCGAGTTCATGTTCGACAGCCAGGACGCGATGGTCCGCATCGACATGTCCGAGTACATGGAGAAGCACTCGGTCTCGCGCCTGGTGGGCGCGCCGCCCGGCTACGTCGGCTACGACGAGGGCGGCCAGCTCACCGAGGCCGTGCGCCGGCGCCCGTACTCGGTGGTCCTGCTCGACGAGATCGAGAAGGCCAACCCGGACGTGTTCAACATCCTGCTGCAGGTGTTCGACGACGGTCGCCTGACCGACGGCCAGGGCCGCACCGTCGACTTCAAGAACACCGTGGTGATCATGACCTCGAACATCCCGGGCGGCCGGGCGGGCGTGGAGGCCCAGTTCAAGCCCGAGTTCATCAACCGCCTCGATGACATCGTCGAGTTCGAGCCGCTGTCGCGCGACCAGATCGGCGAGATCGTCGAACTGCAGGTCGAGCGCCTGGCCCGGCGGGTGCAGGAGCGCGGGATCGAGATCACGCTCACCGACGACGCCCGGACGCTGCTCGGCAACCTGGGCTACGACCCCACCTACGGCGCCCGCCCGCTCAAGCGGGTGATCCAGAAGCGCCTGATCGACAAGCTGGCGCTGTCGATCCTCGAGGGCGAGTTCCTCGAGGGCGACACCGTGGTCGTCGACGCGGCGGACGGCGAGCTGACCTTCAGCAAGGCCGCCGTGCGCGAGCCCGCGGCGGTCTGAGCGCATACCACCAGCTGGCGGCGACCTCGCGCAGCGCGTGCCGGAGATAGCGGCTGCGGCCGCCGGTCTTCGGCGCCGCGCTGGTGGTCAGCGCCACGCCCTGCCGGCGCGCCTCGTCGGCGATGCGGGGCAGGTGGTACGGCGAGGAGACGGCGACCGCGCCCTCGATCCCCTCGCGCCGGAGCGTCGCGATCGTCCCCCGGGTGTTGGTGCCGCTGTGGTCGAGGTCGATCGCGGCGGCGGGGACGCCGAGGCGCACGAGCTCGTCGCGGATGGCCTCGGGCTCCGACCAGCGGCCGCCCGAGTAGCCGCCGCTGGCGAGGACGCGCGGGGCCACGCCCGCGCGGTAGAGCGCCGCGCCCTGGTGCGTGCGCGCGCTCAACTCGGTCCCCGGGCCCCACGCATAGGTCTGGCACCCGAGCACGACGATGGCGGGTGCCCGCTCCGGCACCGCGTCGTCGCGCCCGCGCCAGACGCGCAGCCACGTCACCGCGACGCCGACGGCGAGGAGTCCGATCGGGTAGAACCGCGCCATGCCCACCTTCATCATGCTGTCCACCCTGACGCCTGAGGGCGTCCAGACGGTCAAGAACAACCCCGCCCGGATCCGCGAAGTCAACCAGGAAGTCGAGCAGCTCGGCGCCGTGGTCAAGGCCCAGTGGGCCACGCTCGGCCACTTCGACTTCGTGAACATCGTGGAGGCGCCGGACGAGCAGACGATGGCCCGCGTGTCGCTCGAGCTGGGCTCGCGCGGCACGGCGAAGTACGAGACCCTGTCGGCCATCCCGATCGACGACTTCATCTCGGCGATTTGAGGGTCTTCATCGTCGGCGCTGGCGGGCGCGAGCACGCCATCGTGCGGGCGCTGCGGCGCTCGGCGTCCGCGCCCGACCTCCTGGCCGCGCCGGGCAACGCCGGCATCGCGCGGGATGCGCGCACGCTCGAGCTCGGCGTCGACGACCTCGACGGGCTGGTCGCGGCTGCGCGCAACGAGGCGGTGGACCTCGTGGTCGTGGGGCCCGAGGCGCCGCTCGTCGAGGGCCTGGCCGACGCGCTGGCCGACGCCGGCATCACCTGCTTCGGGCCCAGCGGCACGGCGTCGCGGCTGGAGGGCTCCAAGGCCTTCGCCAAGGAGATCATGGCCGCGTCCGGCGTGCCCACGGCCGACCACCGCGTGGTCACCGAGCTGGACGAGGCCATGGCGGTCATCGAGCGCTATCCGACGGTGATCAAGGCCGACGGCCTGGCCGCGGGCAAGGGGGTGGTGATCGCCCAGGACGAGGGCGAGGCGCGTGAGGCGCTGCAGTCGCTGCTGGTCGAGCGCCGGTACGGCACCGAGCGGGTCGTGGTCGAGGAGCACCTCGAGGGCGAGGAGCTCTCGCTGCTGGCGCTGTGCGACGGCGAGCGGGCGGTCGCGATGGCGCCGGCCCAGGACTACAAGCGCATCTTCGACGGCGACCGCGGGCCGAACACCGGCGGCATGGGGTCGTACTCGCCCGTGCCCGGGATCGGGCCCGACGAGGTGGGAGAGATCGTCCGCACCGTCCACCAGCCCGTGGTCGACACCCTGCGCGGCCGCGGCATGCCGTTCCACGGCGTGCTCTACGCCGGGCTGATGCTGACCGGCGCGGGCCCCAAGGTGCTCGAGTTCAACGTGCGCTTCGGCGACCCCGAGACCCAGGCCGTGCTGCCGCGCCTGCGCAGCGACCTGCTCGACGTGCTCCAGCGCGCCACGCGGACGGGCGGGCTGGCCGACGCGACGCTTCAGTGGGACGACGCCTGGGCGGTCACGGTGGTGCTGGCCTCGGCCGGCTACCCGGCCTCCTCGTCGCGGGGCGACGTGATCCGCGGGCTCGACGCGGTCCCGCCGGGTGTGGAGGTCACGCACGCCGGCACCGCGCTCAGCGACGGCGACGTCGTGACCGCGGGCGGCCGCGTCCTCAACGTCACCGCCCTGGGCCCCGATCCCGGAGCCGCCCGCGACGCTGCGTATGCTGGCGCCGACATGATCGATTTCCAGGGCAAACAACTCCGGCGCGACATCGCGCTGCGAGCGGTGGAGCGGGTGGCGTAGATGGCGGCCGAGCACCCCGCCCCGTCCGTGCAGGCCGAGGTCGAGACCGAGGTGCAGGCCGAGCTCTCCGAGCTCGACGTCGACGCCCCGCGGGTGGGGATCATCATGGGCTCGAAGAGCGACATGGCGACGATGGAGAAGGCCGCCGCCGAGCTCACCGAGCGCGGGATCCGCAGCGAGGTGCGGGTCATGTCCGCGCACCGCGACCCCGACACCGTCGCCGACTACTGCCGCAACGCGTCCATGCGCGGGATCAAGGTGATCATCGCCGGCGCCGGCCTGGCCGCGGCGCTGCCCGGCGTGGCCGCCGCCCACACCGACCTGCCGGTGATCGGGGTCCCGCTGACCACCAAGACCTCGGTGGCCGGCGGGCTCGACGCGCTGCTGGCGATCGCCCAGATGCCGCCCGGCGTCCCCGTGGCCTGCGTCGGGATCGACAACGCGCGCAACGCGGCCGTGCTGGCCGCCCGCATCCTCGCCACCTGACGGAGGGGGTTATTACGCTCGTACGGTGATTTCTCGCTACACCCGTCCCGAGCTGGGCCGGATCTGGACCGACGAGGCCCGGTTCGAGGCCATGCGGCAGGTCGAGGTGGCCGCCGCCGAGGAGCTCGAAGGCCCCACGCCGGAGGACCTCGAGGCCATCCGCGGCGCGACCTTCACCGTCGAGGCGATCGCCGAGCGCGAGCGGATCACCGACCACGACGTGGCCGCGTTCGTGGACGTGCTCGCCGCATCGACCGGGCCCGCAGGGCGCTGGATCCACTTCGGGCTGACCTCGTCCGACGTGCTCGACACCGCGCTGGGACTGCAGCTGCGCCAGGCCGGCGAGGTGATCGTCGCGGGTGCGCGCGAGCTGGTCGACGCGCTGGCCGAGCGGGCGCGCGAGCACCGGGCGACACTGTGCGTCGGGCGCACGCACGGGGTGCACGCCGAGCCGACGACGTTCGGGCTCAAGCTGGCCGGCTTTGCCATGGAGGCGGCCCGCAACGCCGACCGGCTCGAGCGCGCGTTCGCGCAGGTGGCGGTGGGCGCGATCTCGGGCGCGGTGGGCACGCACGCCACGCACGGCCCCGACTACGAGGTGCGGGTGCTGCAGCGGCTCGGGCTGCCGCGCGAGCCGGTCTCGACGCAGGTGGTGGCGCGTGACCGCCACGCCGAGCTCGTCCAGGCCATCGCGCTGGCCGGGGCCGGCATCGAGCGCTTCGCCACCGAGGTGCGCAACCTGCAGCGCACGGAGGTGCGCGAGGCCTCGGAGCCGTTCCGGGCCGGGCAGCAGAAGGGCTCGAGCGCGATGCCGCACAAGCGCAACCCGATCCTGTCCGAGCGCCTGTGCGGCCTGGCCCGGGTGCTGCGCGGCTACGCGACCGTCGGAGTCGAGAACGTGGCCCTGTGGCACGAGCGCGACATCTCGCACTCGGGCGCCGAGCGCGTCGTGCTGCCCGACGCGACCATCCTGATCGACTACATGCAGGCCAAGACGACCGGCCTGGTGCGCGGGCTCGTGGTCGACGCGGAGCGCATGCGGCTGAACCTCGACCTGACGAGCGGCGCCCTGTTCTCCCAGCGCGTGCTGCTGGCGCTCGTGGAGGCGGGGATGAGCCGCGACGAGGCCTACCGCGTGGTGCAGGAGTCGGCCCAGCAGGCCTTCGACACCGGCACGCCGCTGCGCGAGCTGATCGCGGCCGCGGGCGGGCCGGCCGCGGAGCTCGACCTCGACGCGCTCTTCGACTACGGGTGGTACGTCCGCCACGCGGACACGGTCATCGAGCGCCTCGACGCGGTCGCGTAGCCAGCAGCCCGGTCGCCGACCCCGGCGCTAGCATCCGGCCGGTGACCACGACCGCCGACCTTCCCCTCGTCGCCGCCGGGAAGGTCCGCGAGATGTACGACCTCGGGGACCGGCTCCTCATGGTCGCCACCGACCGGATCTCGACCTACGACGTCGTCCACCCGACACCGATCCCGGACAAGGGCGCCGTGCTCACCGGCCTGAGCGACTTCTGGTTCACGCTGACCGGCGAAGCGGTCCCCAACCACGTGCTCTCGGTCACCGACGGCGTCCCCGACGACGTGCGCGGCCGGGCCATGGTCGTGCGCAAGCTGAAGATGGTCCCGCTCGAGTGCGTGGTGCGCGGCTACATCACCGGCTCGGGCTGGAAGGACTACCAGCGCGACGGCACCGTCTCGGGCATCCAGCTGCCCGAGGGCCTGCAGGAGTCCCAGCAGCTGCCCGAGCCGATCTTCACGCCCTCGACCAAGGCCGAGGTCGGCCACGACGAGACCGTGGACCTCGACCGGGCGGCCGAGCTCGTGGGCGACCAGGCGCTGCTGGACGAGCTGCGCGAGCGCTCGCTGGCGCTCTACACGCGTGCGGCCGAGCACGCGCGCGAGCGCGGGGTGATCCTGGCCGACACCAAGTTCGAGTTCGGGTTCGACGCCGACGGCACGCTGCGCGTGGGCGACGAGGTGCTCACGCCGGACTCGTCCCGGTTCTGGCCCGCCGACGGCTACGCCCCGGGCCGGTCCCAGCCGTCGTTCGACAAGCAGTACGTGCGCGACTGGGCCGCGGGCACCGGCTGGGACAAGAAGCCGCCCGCGCCGGCGATCCCCGACGACGTCGTGGCGGCCACGCGCGAGAAGTACGTCCAGGCCTACGAGCGCATCGCCGGCGAGCCGTTCAGCGCCTGGTCCGCCCGCACCAGGTCGTGAAGGCGCTCGTCCTCATTCGCCCGAAGGCGGGCATCCTCGACCCCCAGGGCCAGGCGGTGGAGCGCGCGCTGCCCGCGCTCGGGTTCGAGGGCGTGCGCGACGTGCGGGTGGGACGGCTGGTCGAGCTCGAAGTGGACGAGCCCGACCGCCTTCCCGAGATGTGCGAGACGCTCCTCACGAATCCCCTCATCGAGGACTACGAGATCCGCTGAGGCCATAGCCTCAGAACCGCGCGTTGACTACGCGGTCCGTTAGCGCCGCTATCGTCGGCGGCATGCGCTTCGGCGTCGTTCGTTTCCCCGGTTCGTGTGACGAGCGCGACGCCCTGCTCGCCGCCGGCCGCGTGGGCGAGGCCGAGCTCCTCTGGCACGCGGATCCGGACCTGCGCGGCGTCGACGCCGTGATCGTGCCCGGCGGGTTCTCCTATGGGGACTACCTGCGCGTGGGCGCGATCGCCCGCTTCGCGCCGGTGATGGCGTCGGTGCTGGCCTTCGCTCGCGACGGCGGACCGGTGCTGGGGATCTGCAACGGCTTCCAGGTGCTGTGCGAGGCCGGGCTGCTGCCCGGCGCCCTGCTCCCGAACACGTCGCTGCGCTTCGTGTGCCGGCAGGTCGAGGTCGAGGTCGTGAATCCCGACACGGCGTTCACGCGCGCGTGCGCGCGCGAAGATCGGCTCTCGATCCCGGTCAAGCACACCACCGGCCGCTTCTATTCCCCGGAGCCGTTGGACGAGCGCCAGGTCGTGCTCCGCTACGCGCCGGGCCAGAACCCCAACGGCTCGCAGGACGACATCGCGGGGGTCAGCAACGCTGCGGGCAACGTGGTCGGGCTGATGCCGCACCCCGAGCACGCGGTCGACCCGCTGACCGGCAGCGCCGACGGCCTCAGGCTCTTCGAAAGCGTCGCCGTTGAGCGCGCCGGCGGCGTCTCGCCGCGCCTGGCTTTGTCCTCGGGTCAGGCCCGTGCCTAGCACGGTGCCTGGCGCTGCGTCCTCGCCAGCCACGCCGAGCCGCTCGCCGGCTCAGGCAGCACGCGCCGTCGAGCTCGGGCTCACGGCCGGGGAGTACGCGCGCATCGTCGAGCGGCTCGGGCGCGAGCCCAACGACGTCGAGCTGGCCATGTTCTCGCTCATGTGGAGCGAGCACTGCGGCTATAAGCACTCGCGCAAGCTGCTGCGCGCGCTGCCGACTGAGGGCCCGCGCGTGGTCCTCGGGCCGGGGGAGAACGCGGGCGCGGTCGACGTGGGCGGGGGCCGCGCGGTGGCGTTCAAGGTCGAGTCGCACAACCACCCGTCCGCGGTGGAGCCGTTCCAGGGCGCCGCCACCGGCGTCGGCGGCATCCTGCGCGACGTCTTCGCGGTCGGCGCCCGGCCGATCGCGGTGCTGGACTCGCTGCGGTTCGGCGAGCCGACCTCCGAGCGCTCGCGCTACCTGTTCGACGGCGCCGTGGCCGGCATCGGGCACTACGGCAACTCGATCGGCGTGCCCACGGTCGGCGGCGAGGTCTACTTCGAGGCGCCCTACGAGGCCAACTGCCTGATCAACGCCATGTGCGTCGGCCTGGCCACGCAGGAGCGGCTGATCCGCAGCGCCGCGGCGGGCCCGGGCAACGTGCTCGTGCTGCTCGGCGCCTCGACCGGCCGCGACGGCATCGGCGGGGCGTCGGTGCTGGCCTCGGCCGAGCTGGGCGAGGCCGATCAGGCCAAGCGCCCGTCGGTGCAGATCGGCGACCCGTTCGCCGAGTCCGAGCTGCTCGAGTGCTGCCTGGACCTGCTCGAGCGCGACCTGCTCGTGGCCCTGCAGGACCTGGGCGCGGCGGGCCTGACCTCGAGCGCCAGCGAGATGGCGGAGAAGGGCGGCGTCGGCGTGGACCTCGACGTGGCGCGCGTGCCGCTGCGCGAGCCGGGCATGGCGCCGTGGGAGATCATGGTCTCCGAGTCGCAGGAGCGCATGCTCTGCGTCGTCGCGCCTTACCAGCTCGACGCCGTGCTCGCGGTGTGCGAGCGCTGGCAGGTGCGGGCCACGGCGATCGGCGAGGTCACCGACTCCGACCGCCTGCGCGTGCTCGACGACGGCGCCGTGGTGGCCGACCTGCCGGTGCCGACGCTGGTCGACTGCCCGCTCTACGACCTCGAGCCGGCGGCGCCGACGGCGCCGCTGTACCCGGCGCCCGCGCGCACGCTGGACGACGACGATCCGGGCGCGGCGCTCGTGGCCCTGCTGG
>Ga0207688_10001455_pt1 | contig 12394 bp, 10 predicted proteins | sample KBSMiscanthusM4_FD_184296 | JGI IMG/M metagenome (GOLD analysis project Ga0207688, IMG submission 184296) | Miscanthus rhizosphere microbial communities from Kellogg Biological Station, Michigan, USA - M4 (SPAdes) (version 2) | ecosystem: Host-associated > Plants > Roots > Rhizosphere ...
GTCGATCGCGACAGTACGCGGCGTAAACACGCGTGGGAGGACATGCGCCGCCAGATCCGGGCGCAGGAAGTCGACATTCTGGTCGGCACCCAGATCCTCTCCAAAGGGCACGATTTTCCGCAACTGAATCTGGTTGGCGTGATCAATGCGGACAGCTCGTTATACAGCACGGATTTTCGCGCGAGCGAGCGCCTGTTTGCGCGGTTGACCCAGGTCGCCGGGCGGGCAGGGCGGGGCGCGACCCGCGGCCGGGTGCTGATACAAACCGAATTTCCGCATCATCCGCTGTACCAGGCGTTGCGGCGTCACGATTACCCGGCGTATGCGCGCGAGTTGCTGGCGGAACGAAAACAGGCGGGGTTTCCGCCGTTCGTCCATCAAGCCGTATTGCGCGCGGAAGCGCCGCAGTTGAACGTCGCGCTAGATTTTCTTGCGCATGCCGCGCGCGAGGGTGCGCAAATTGCGGCACCGGTAACCATTTACGACCCGGTTCCTGCCAGCCTCGTCCGCCTGGCCGGACTGGAACGCGCGCAATTGACCGTGCAGGCGCGTTCGCGCGCCGCGCTGCAGCGATTTTTGCACGCCTGGCACGAGCGGTTGACTGCTTTGGGCGAGCGCAAGGTGCGGTGGGCGCTCGACGTCGATCCGCTCGAGTTATAAGGTAGGCCCGCACGCGGCACATGTTAAAATTCAAGACTTTGCATACTGCGGTCCGGCGCGCAGGCGCCTCTCACACCGCCATCCCGACCCGCGGAATTTGATAATTTGGCATGACTATGTCCGCCTTTCCTGATTTGCGTGCGCACATCGCCGGCTTGCTCGAAGCTGCACGCACCACTGTGGCTCCCGCACAGATCGAAGCGAAGGTGGTGATCGAGCGCCCGAAACAGGCCCAGCACGGCGACTATGCGTGCAATGTCGCCATGCAGCTGGCCAAGCCTCTCAAGCGCAATCCGCGTGACATCGCTTCCGCGCTGATTGCCGCATTACCTGCATCGTCCTATATCGCGAAAACTGAAATCGCCGGCGCCGGATTCATCAATTTTTTTCTCAAACCCGAAGCGCACCAGGCGGCGGTGGCGCACATCCTCGCGCTGGGCGCCGGCTATGGCATGAGCGACGCCGGCGGCAAGCGGAAAGTGCAGGTCGAATTTGTTTCCGCAAATCCTACCGGTCCGCTGCACGTCGGCCATGGCCGCCAGGCGGCGCTGGGCGATGCAATAGCGGCGCTGCTGGAAGCGCAGGGCTACGCGGTCACGCGTGAGTTTTACTATAACGACGCCGGCGTGCAGATCCAGAATCTCGCGCTGTCGGTCCAGGCGCGCGCGAAGGGCATCAAGCCAGGCGATACCGGATGGCCCGAAGACGCGTATCAAGGCGAATACATCCAGGACATCGCCACCGATTTTCTCGCGTGCAAAACCGTGGGGGCCGCAGATGGCGTGCCCGTCGTCGGCAGCGGCGACAGCAACGATCTCGAGTCGATACGCAAGTTCGCCGTCGCTTATCTGCGCCACGAGCAGGACGGCGACCTGCAGCAATTCGACGTCAAGTTCGACGTGTATTACCTCGAGTCGAGCCTCTACGCCGAAGGCAAGGTCGATGCCGTCGTAAAAGGTTTTATCGCCAGTGGCAAAGCCTACGAGAAGGACGGCGCGCTGTGGCTGCGCACAACGGATTACGGCGACGACAAGGACCGCGTAGTCCGCAAATCGGACGGCACCTACACTTATTTCGTCCCGGACGTGGCCTACCACGTGACCAAATGGGAGCGCGGTTACGAGCGCGTGATCAACGTCCAGGGCACCGACCATCACAGCACCATCACGCGCGTACGCGCTGGGCTTCAGGCGCTCGACATCGGCATTCCCATGAACTACCCCGACTATGTGCTGCACAGTCTCGTGCGGGTGACGCGCGGCGGCGAGGAAGTCAAAATTTCCAAACGCGCCGGCGCCTACGTCACCTTGCGCGATCTGATCGAATGGGTCGGGCGCGACGCAGTGCGCTTTTTCCTGGTCTCGCGCCGCGCAGATTCTGAATTCGTCTTCGACATCGATCTCGCTCTGGAACAAAGCGAAAAGAACCCGGTTTATTATGTGCAAATGGCCCATGCGCGGGTGTGCAGTGTGTTGGCACAATGGGGTGGCGGGGTAGAGAATTTGAGCGCTGCTTCGCTTGCACCGTTGACGCACGAGCACGAATTTGCTTTGATGCAAAGGCTGGCCGAATATCCGGAGATCGTCGCTAGTGCGGCAGACGAATTCGAGCCGCACCAGATTGCCTTTTACCTGCGCGAGCTCGCCGGCGAATTCCACGGTTATTACAACGGCACTCGTTTTCTCGTGCCGGAAGAGCCTCTCAAACTCGCGCGACTCGCGCTGGCCGTCGCCGCGCGCCACGTATTACGCAACGGTCTCGCGTTGCTGGGTGTGTCTGCACCGGAAAAAATGTAAAATTCCGCCATGAGCAAGGACTACAAAGGGCCCGCCAAAAAGTCCGGCGGCAACAAAGGCGGCGCGGGCTCGTTGTTGATTGGCATCCTGATCGGTTTGCTCATGGGCCTGGGCATCGCGCTCGCCGTCGCCTGGTATATCAACAAAATGCCCACGCCCTTCGTCAATCGGGCACCGCCACCGCTCAAAGGCGAACCGCTGAAAAGTCCCGACGCCGCGAAAAGCGACGATAAAACCACCAAGTCGGCCGACGGCAAGCCGCGTTTCGATTTTTACAAGATCCTGCCCGGCTCCGAAGAACCGGTCACCGAACAGCAATTCAAGGATGCGCAGAACAAGCCCGCCCAGGCCAAAGAAACGTTTTATCTGCAGGCGGGGGCATTTCAAAACGCCCCCGACGCCGATAATCTGAAGGCACGACTCGCACTCGTCGGCATGGCGGCGTCCGTGCAGACGACGACGCTGCCGGACAAAGGGGTCTGGCACCGCGTGCGCGTGGGTCCGTATACTGCAATCGAGGAGCTCAATCGGGCGCGCGAGACGTTGAAACAAAACGGTATCGAGACCACTCTAATCAAGGTGCGCGACACCACGGCGCCGGCAGGCAAGTAATAATTTACCGGGAGGCATGATGAAGTTTTCCAGATGGGTGGGTAATTTCGCCGCGGTGTTGCTTGTGCTGGCGGCGGGCAGCGCGTTCGCGCAACAGGCGCCCGTAGTCGGTCGCGATTACACGCAGTTAAACCCGCCGCAGTCGACCGACAGCGGCAATAAAATCGAGGTAATCGAATTTTTCTGGTACGGCTGCCCGCATTGCTACCATCTGGAACCCGCGCTCAAGGCCTGGTTGAAAAAGAAGCCGGCCGATGTCGAATTCCGGCCGGTGCCGGGCACTTTTGGCGCACCCCAGTGGGAGCCGTTGACGCGCACGTACTATGCGCTGGATGCGATGGGGCTCGCACCCAAGTATCACGATGCGCTTTTCGCCGCGATACACGAGGAAAAAGATTCAGCCAAGCAGCGCGCGATGGTCAGCGATTCGCGCGCCATCGCCGACTGGCTCGCGTCGAAAGGCGTCGACAAGCAGAAATTCCTCGACGCCTATAATTCTTTCGCAGTCAATAACCGCACCAAGCGCTCCGAGGACCTGACGCGCAGTTACGACGTGCCCGGCACGCCGGCAGTGGCGATCGACGGCCGCTATCTCACGAGCCCGTCGAGTTTTTCGAATGCCAATGGCAGCGTCAACTACGACCGGTTTTTCCAGGTGGTCGACCAGTTGATCGCGCAGGCGCGCAAGGATCGCGCCAGCAAGAAGTAAGTGATGGCGGCGCGCCTGCGATTTTCGCTGCCGCTTGTCGTGTGGCTCGCCTGCATTTCCTTTGCGCCGCCGACGGCTGCGCAAAGCCAAGCGGACCTCGATTACCGCGAGATCCCGCAGCAGCCGATCGAGACCGGCGACAAAATCGAAGTCATCGATTTTTTCTTCTACGGTTGCCAGTACTGCAACGACCTTTTGCCGCGTCTCGAGCGCTGGCGCCGCGGCATGCCGGCGGACGTCGTCATGCGGCACATCCCGGTAGTGCGCCATGATTCATGGGTGCCGCTCGCCAAGACGTATTTCACGCTGGAGGCGATGGGAGAGGTCGAGCGCCTGCACCCCGCCGTGTTCCACAGTTATCACGTGGAAGACCTTTACATGAGCCAAGAGAAGGTGATTGCGGAATGGGCGGGCAAACAAGGTCTCGACCGCGAAAAATTTATGGCGATCTACCGGTCCGATGAAACCCGCCAGAAGGTCGAACGCGCACGCAAGCAGACGATGGAATACGAAATCCAGGGCACGCCGTCGCTGGTCGTCGACGGCCGCTTTCTGACCGACGGCGCGTCGGCCAAAACCATCGAGATCCTCGATCGCATGGTCCGCATCGCGCGCCAGCAGCGCGAGAAAAAGGCCGGCAAGTAGCGCAGCCGGCAGATTACCAGGGCGCACATAATGCGACGCGTCATCATTACCGGCGCGTCGAGCGGCATCGGCGCCGCCCTCGCGCGCGCTTACGCGGCACGCCAGACCACGCTGGGCCTCGTGGCGCGGCGCGCGGGTGCTTTGAAAGAACTCGCCGCCCGATTTTCCACGCCGCACGAGATTTATGCGCTGGACGTGCGCGACAGCGCGGCAATGCGCGCCGCGGCACATGCGTTCATCGCGCTATATGGCAGTCCCGACATCGTGATCGCGAATGCGGGTGTCAGCACCGGCACGCTGACCGAATTGCCCGAAGATCTTGCCGCGTTCAAAGACGTGTTCGACATCAACGTGCTCGGCATGGTCAACACCTTTCAGCCGTTCATCGACGCGATGCGCGCAGCCGGTGGCGGCACTTTAGTCGGCATCGCCAGCGTCGCCGGTTATCGCGGATTGCCGGGCGCGGCGGCCTATTCGGCCTCCAAGGCGGCGGCTATTTCCTATCTCGAAAGCCTGCGCGTCGAACTGCGCGCAAGCGGCATCAAGGTGATCACGATCTGTCCCGGCTATATCGCGACCCCGATGACAGCCAAAAACCCGTACCCGATGCCATTTATGCTGAGCGCGGACCAGGCGGCGCGCGCCATGCTCGATATCATCGACAGCGGCAAGACGTTTGCGGTGATCCCGTGGCAAATGGCGATCGTCGCGCGCGTGCTGCGCGTGCTGCCGAACTGGCTGTACGACCGCTTGTTCGGCAACGCGCCGCGCAAGCCGCGGTCGCCGCTCGCGTAGCGTACGGTTGCGCTAGGTGCGCAGCAGCGCAAGCAGATCCGCGCCGTAACGTTCGAGCTTGCGCGCGCCCACGCCGGATATCCGGCTCAATGCATCCGTCGTCGACGGGCATACACGCGCGAGCTCGGTCAGCGTCGCGTCGTGAAATACGACGTACGCGGGCACGCCGTGCTCTTTGGCAATGGCCGCGCGCCAGTTGCGCAGCCGCTCCCAGCGTTCGCGCGCGGTAGCGTCGAGCCCAACTACGGCGCCAGCGCCTTTAGCGACACTGCGCACGCGGCGCTTTTCCTGCAGCTGGCGCAAATGGACGGGCTCTCCTCCGGTCAGCACCGCGCGGCTCAAAGCCGTCAATTTCAACGCGCCATAACCCGCATGATCGACCGCCAGCACGCCTTGCGCGACGAGCTGCCGGTAAACCGCCTGCCATTGTTTTTTGTCGAGTTCCTTGCCGATGCCAAACGTGCTGACTGCGCTATGCCCCCATTGCACCACCCGATCCGTCACATTGCCGAGCAGCACATCGATTAAATGCCCGGCGCCAAAGCGCTGGCCGCAGCGGAACGCGCACGAGAGCGCCTTCCGCGCGGCGACCGTGCCATCCCAGACTACCGGCGGCTCGAGACAGGTATCGCAATTACCGCACGGCGTCGAGGCTTCGCCGAAATAGGCGAGCAGGCGCACACGCCGACACGTGGTCGCCTCGCACAAGCCCAGCAGCGCATCGAGCTTGGCGCCTGCCACGCGCTTGAACTGGTCCTCCGCATCCGATGCCTCGATCATGCGCCGATGGTTGACGACGTCGGCGAGACCGTAAGCCATCCACGCATCGGCCGGCGCGCCGTCACGCCCCGCGCGCCCGGTCTCCTGGTAATACCCTTCGACGCTTTTCGGTAAATCGAGATGCGCGACGAAACGTACGTCGGGCTTGTCGATACCCATGCCGAACGCGATCGTCGCCACCATAATGATCCCGTCTTCGCGCAGGAACCGCGCCTGGTGGCGCGTACGCGTCGCGGTGTCCATGCCCGCGTGATAAGGCAGCGCATTCAGTCCCTGCTCGACCAGCCACGCGGCGGTCTCCTCGACCTTGCGCCGCGACAGGCAGTAGACGATGCCGGCATCGACCGGGTGCTCGGCGCGCAGAAACGCGAGTAGCTGCGCTTTGGCGTTGGCTTTTTCGACGATGCGATAGCGGATATTCGGGCGATCGAAACTGGCGACGAAGGTGCGCGCCTGGTCCAAGCCGAGCCGCGTGATGATTTCGTCGCGCGTCTGCTGATCGGCGGTGGCGGTCAGCGCGATGCGCGGCACGTCGGGAAAGAGCTCATGCAGCACGCAAAGCTCGATATATTCCGGGCGAAAATCATGACCCCATTGGGCGACGCAGTGCGCCTCGTCGATCGCGAACAAGGCCAGCCCGTTCGCCGCACGCAGTTTCCCGAGCAACTGCATGAAGCGCGGCGTCAGCAGCCGTTCGGGGGCGACATATAACAAGTCGAAGTCGCCCGCCAGCAGTCCGCGCTCGACTGCTAGCGCGGCTTCGCCAGTCAGCGTCGAATTCAGAAATGCCGCGCGCACACCGGCTTCGAGCAATGCGGCGACCTGGTCCTGCATGAGGGCAATCAGCGGCGAGACGACGATGCCAGTGCCCGCGCGCAATAAGGCGGGGATCTGATAGCACAACGACTTGCCGCCACCGGTCGGCATCAGCACCAGGCAGTCGCCGCCGCCGGTCACATGATCGACAATGTCCGCCTGCGGACCGCGAAAAGCCGGGTAGCCGAAAACGTCCTTGAGTACGGTGCGGGCGTCGGGTCGCGTGACTGCGGGCTTACTCAACCGTAACCGATTTGGCGAGATTGCGCGGTTTGTCAACGTCGTTGCCGCGGGTGAGCGCGGTATGGTACGCGAGCAGCTGCAGCGGCACCACGTGCAGGATGGGCGACAGCGCGCCGTAATGCTCGGGCAGCCGTATGACGTTCAGGCCCTCGGCGGACGCGATATGCGTGTCGGCGTCGGCGAACACATACAGCTGGCCGCCGCGCGCGCGCACTTCCTGCATGTTGGATTTCAGCTTTTCCAGCAATGCGTCGTTCGGCGCGACGGTGACCACGGGCATGTCATCGGTCACCAGCGCGAGTGGGCCGTGCTTGAGTTCGCCCGCCGCGTACGCTTCGGCGTGGATATACGAGATTTCCTTGAGCTTCAGCGCGCCTTCGAGCGCGATCGGAAAATGCCGCCCGCGGCCGAGGAACAACGCGTGCTCCTTGCGCGCGAACTGGCCCGCCCACGCAATGATTTGCGGCTCGAGTGCCAGCACCGCCTGCAAGGCGACCGGCAAATGACGCAGATTGCGCAGGGCCGCGGCTTCCGCCTCCGCGGACAAGCGTCCGCGCAGTTTCGCCAGCGCCAGCGTCAGCATGAACAGCGCCGCGAGCTGGGTGGTGAACGCCTTGGTCGACGCCACGCCGATCTCGACGCCGGCGCGGGTCAGGTAATTGAGCTTGGTCAACCGCACGATCGCGCTCGACGCCACATTGCAAATCGCGAGGGTTTCGGTCATGCCCAGCGACTGCGCATGCTTCAAAGCAGCGAGCGTGTCGGCGGTTTCGCCGGATTGCGATATCACGACGACGAGCGAGTTCGCGTTGGGCACGCTTTCGCGATAGCGGTATTCGCTCGCGATTTCCACCTGGGTGGGCAGCTTCGCAATTTCCTCGAGCCAGTATTTTGCCGTGAGGCCCGCATAGTAGCTCGTGCCGCAGGCCAGTATCAGCAGCGAATCGATGCGGCCGAATATCTGCTCCGCGCGCTCTCCGAACAGCAGCGGCGTTACGGCATCGACGCCTTCGAGCGTGTCGGAGATCGCGCGCGGCTGCTCGAAAATTTCCTTTTGCATGAAGTGCCGATACGGGCCGAGTTCGGCCGCGCCGGCGAGCGCCTTGATGATGCGCACCTCGCGCTCGACCGGCGCATCGGTGCGGTCGTAGATTCGGACTGCGTCCTGCTGGATATCGGCGACGTCGCCCTCTTCGAGATAGATAATGCGGTCGGTGGTGCCGGCGAGCGCCATCGCATCGGACGCGACGAAGTTTTCGTGGTCGCCCAAGCCGACCACGAGCGGGCTGCCAAAGCGCGCGGCCACCACGCGCTGCGGCTCGTCGCGGCAGAACACCGCGATCGCGTAGGCGCCGCGCAGCCGCTTGATCGCCTGCTGCACCGCTTTGAGCAGGTCTCCTGTATACAGATGGTTGACTAAGTGGGTGATGACTTCGGTGTCGGTCTGGCTTTCGAACACGAAGCCGGCCGCCTGCAGCTCGCGCCGCAGCTCTTCGTAATTTTCGATGATGCCGTTATGCACCAGCGCAATGCTGTCGCGCGAGAAATGCGGATGCGCGTTCAGCGTGACCGGCGCGCCATGCGTGGCCCAGCGCGTATGCGAGATCCCGGTCGTGCCTTCCAGGCGAGTTTCTTCGACCTGAGCGATCAAGTCCTGCACACGGCGCACCGAGCGCGCGCGCTTGAGGCCGCCGTTATTCACGGCTACGCCGCACGAATCGTAGCCGCGGTACTCCAGCCGTTTCAAGCCCTCGAGCAGAACGGGCACTACGTTGCGCGCAGCGACCGCGCCGACGATACCGCACATTTGCTGGTTACCCTTTCTTCAAGACGATGGCGGCGGCTACCGCTTTTTGACGGGCCGTTGCCAGCCCGGCCGCACGACCTGCTTTTTCTCGGTCAGCGTGAGTTCGCCTGGCGGCACGTCCTTGGTAATGGTCGCGCCGGCACCTATGGTTGCGCCCGCATGGACGGTGACCGGCGCAACCAGTTGGACATCGGAACCGATCAGTACGTTGTCCTCGATCACGGTGCGGTGCTTGTTCACGCCGTCGTAGTTGCACGTGATGGTGCCGGCGCCGACATTCACGTTGCGTCCTATGCTGGTGTCGCCCACGTAGGCGAGGTGGTTGGCCTTCGAGCCCACGCCGATGTCGGACGCTTTGACTTCGACGAAATTGCCGATGTGCACCTCCGCCGCGAGCTTGGTGCCGGGCCGGATGCGCGCGTACGGCCCGATCCGGCAGTTATCCCCGATCGCGGCTTCGTCGATCAGCGTAAACGGCTCGACGCGCGTCGCAGTGCCTATGCTTGCATTGCGGATGACGCAGTTCGCGCCGATCACCGCATGGTCGCCAAGCTCGACTTGTCCCTCGAATACGCAGTTGACGTCGATCCGCACGTCACGCCCGCAGCGTAAGTCACCACGCACGTCGACGCGCAGCGGGTCGGCCAAGGCAACGCCGGATTCGAGCAACCGGTCGGCGGTGCGTGCGCGATGAATCCGTTCGAGATCCGCAAGCTGACGCAGGCTGTTGACGCCGAGTATCTCGTCGGGCGTCTGCGGCGCGCACGATTCGATCTTTACGCCGTCCCTGACCGCGAGCGCGACCACGTCGGTCAGGTAATACTCGCGCTGCGCGTTCTTGTTTGACAGCTGGTCAAGCCAGCCGGCGAGGCGGGCGGCCGGCAGCAGCATGATGCCGGTATTGATTTCGCGGATCTCGCGCTGTTGGGCGGTCGCGTCTTTTTCCTCGACGATCGCCGTGATTGCGCCCTGCGCATTGCGCACGATCCGGCCGTAGCCGCGTGGTTCTGCGACTTCGGCAGTCAGGATTTTCAGCCGTTCGCCGCTGCCGGAACACAAAGCTTCGAGCGTGGCCGCGGCGATCAGGGGCACGTCGCCGTAGAGCACCAGCGTATCGGTGCGGGCGTCGAGTTGCGGCAGCGCCTGCTTGACGGCGTGCCCGGTGCCCAGCTGCGGCTCCTGCCTGACGAAACTCAGATCCGCGGCGCGCATTGCGTCCGGCACCTGCTCGCCGCCGTGGCCGTACACGACGCACGTGCGAGCGGGCTTCAGCGCGCGTGCTGCGGCTAGCACATGGGCGAGCAGCGGCCGGCCGGCGAGCGGATGCAAAACTTTGGGCAGCGCTGATTGCATGCGCTTGCCCTGGCCTGCGGCGAGGATCACGACGTTGACGGACATCGATTGATTATCTCATGGGCAAAGCGTTGGCTGCGACCTGCGCCGCGACGTACTGCGCCACCGCGCTGCGCTGATCCGCGGTCAGGTGCAAGCCCGTTTTGGTGCGCCGATAAAGAATATCTTCGGCCGTGCGCGCCCATTCATGCTCGATCAAGTAGTCAATTTCCCGCGCGAAGAGTTCAGCCCCGAAATAGGTGCCGAGATCGCCCACTGCGTGCGCATCCGCGACAACTTTGGGCAGTGCCGCCCCGTGGCGGCGCGCAAGGGCGCGGCGAAGTGGATCCGGTAACCACGGATAGCAGGCCCGCAACTCGACTTCGGTAAATTTTTCCCATCCCTGCGGGAGCTCTCCACCCGGCAACGGCGTGCCCGCAGTCCATGCGGGCCGCATATCAGGAAACCAATGCTCGAGCTTGGTCAGCGCATGCTCGGCAAGCTTGCGGTAGGTGGTGATTTTGCCGCCGAACACCGACAACACCGGCGCAATACCGGCGTCCGCGTCCAGCCTCAACGTGTAGTCGCGGGTGATCGCGGAAGGGTTGGCGCTGCCATCGTCGTACAGCGGACGCACGCCGGCATAAGTCCACAGCACGTCGGTGGGCGCGACCGGCCGCGCGAGGTAGCGATTGGCGGCGCGGCACAGGTACGCGATTTCCGGCGCGCTCGCCGCAGGATCGGACGGATCGCCGCTCAACGCGACGTCGGTCGTGCCGATCAGCGTGAACTTCTCTTCATAGGGGATCATAAAGACGACGCGGCGATCGTCGTTCTGCAATATGCACGCGTGCTCGCCCTCATATTGCTTCGGCACGACGATATGGCTGCCCTTGACCAGCTTTACGTTGTCGGCGCTCGATTGATGCAACCGCTCGTTTAGAACCTGTTTCACCCAGGGACCGGCGGCATTGACTAGTGCGGTGGCGGTTACCGTTCGCGTTACGCCGTCGGCATCGCGCAGCCGGGCCTGCCAGCGCAGCCCGGCGCGTTTGGCGAACAGGCATTCCGTGCGCGTGGCGATTTGCGCGCTGAGCGCGTGGGCGGACATCGCATTCACGACCACCAGGCGCGCATCGTCGACGCGGCAATCCGAATAAACGAAGCCTTTTTTCACCGCCGGATTAAGGCCGGCGCCATACGGTGACGCGTTGAGGTCGACGCCGTGCGAGCTCGCCAGCCGTGTGCGGCGCCCCAAGTGGTCGTACAAATAAAGAGCTGCTCGTATCATCCAGCGCGGCCGCAATTCGGGCACATGCGGCATGACGAAACGCAGCGGATGCACGAGATGGGGCGCGATATTGAGCAAAACCTCGCGCTCGCTCAACGCCTCCGCCACCAGCCGGAATTCGTACTGCTCGAGATAGCGCAGGCCGCCGTGGATCAACTTGCTGCTCGCCGACGAGGTGGCGGCCGCGAGGTCGTTTTTCTCGACGAGCAGGACCGACAAGCCGCGGCCCGCGGCATCGCGCGCGATGCCGGCGCCGTTGATGCCGCCGCCGATGATCAGCAGATCGAAGTGCGCGTTTTCATCCACGGCGGGCCCTGGGGTCAACGATCGCTTATTTTAACGGCAGGCGAAAAAAACAAAGGCGGCCTGGCGCCGCCTCTTTTTCCGCTCGCAGGTTGAACGCCCGTGGGCGGTCGCGCCTGCAAAAATAACTCAGCCGGTATCGCGTCCGGTCTTATTGTTTCTTATGGCGCAGTTTGCGGATCGCGGCAAGCTGGGCGGCCAGCACCGCCAATTCCGCTTCGACGGACGCGACTTCGAGCTTGTCCTGCGTTTTGACACGGGCGTCTTCTGCGCGCTTGATCGCCTCATTGGCTTTGGCCTCGTCGAGGTCCAATCCGCGGATTGCCGTGTCGGCCAGCACGGTAACGACCTTGGGCTGCACTTCGAGGATGCCGCCGGCGACAAAGATCAGTTCTTCGGCGCCGCCGCCGGCAGGCTTGATGCGCACCGAACCCGCCTTGATGCGCGTAATGAGCGGCGTGTGCTGCGGATAGATACCCAACTCGCCCGCCTCGCCCGGCAGGACAACGAATTCCGCCTCGCCCGAGTAGATGCTCTCTTCCGCGCTGACGACGTCGATGTGTATGGTGTGCGCCATGGCTCGCGATCAGGTCGTTGTTTTCGCC
>Ga0207688_10001457_pt1 | contig 12390 bp, 10 predicted proteins | sample KBSMiscanthusM4_FD_184296 | JGI IMG/M metagenome (GOLD analysis project Ga0207688, IMG submission 184296) | Miscanthus rhizosphere microbial communities from Kellogg Biological Station, Michigan, USA - M4 (SPAdes) (version 2) | ecosystem: Host-associated > Plants > Roots > Rhizosphere ...
CCACGACCGTGTAGCCCTGCTTCTGCAGGCGGGTCACCACTCCGTTCCAGCTCGACGCGTCGGCGAAGGCGCCGTGCACAAGGACCACGGTCGGTTTCGGCCCCTGGGGGGCCTGCGCCGGAGCGGGCGCGGGAGCAGGCGCGGCCGCCGTACCCGCCGCGGCGCACCCGGTCAGCCCGGCCACGCCGACCAGGCCCAGCAGTACGACAATGATCAAGGTGTGCCAGGCCCGGCGGGACCTGTCGGTGTACACGGCCATCGGTGGCTCCCCACGCTCGTCAGACACGACGGCCACACCGTGCGCCCCGACGAGGGCAGGCGGCTTCGGTCAGATGGCTAGGGGCGTGGACCCCCGCCCATCTTCCGGTCAACCCGAGTGCGCCGCGCCGCACCCACACCAGAGGATCGACACGGGGCAGCTCGCGGGAAGGCGACGACGATGCCGATCATCTGGAGCGCGCGCTCCGCACCCACCACGACCGGTACGGCCTCGGCCGTGGGCTTCCTGGTCGTGCTCGAGTTCACCTCCGGGCTCCTGCAGGGCTGGCTCCCACCGCTGCTGCCCGGGATCCTCGCGCAGTACGAGACCACCGCGGCCGAGTTGAACTGGGTCAGCGCGGTCTACCTGCTGTCGTCGACGGTGTGCGTGCCGCTGTTGTCCCGGCTCGGTGACCTCTACGGCCACCGGAGGCTGCTCGTCGTCGCCGCGGTCCTCGTCGCGATCGGGTCGGTGCTCGTGGCCGTCGCCCCGACGTTCGGAGTGCTCCTGCTCGGACGGGCCGTCCAAGGCCCGCTGGGCGCGTTCCTCCCGCTGGAGTTCGCGATCGTCCGAGAGCGGGCGGGCAGTCGTGCAGGCCGGGCGATCGGCCTGCTCGTCGGCGCTCTTGCCATCGGCGGGAGCCTCGGGCTACTGCTCTCGGGGCTCACGCGCCAGCACCTCAGCCTGCCCGCGACGCTGTGGATCCCGGCCGTCCTCACCATCCTCGCGGTGCCGGTGGCCGCACTGCTCATCCCGGAGACGACGGTGCGCACGTCCGGCCGCGTCGACTGGGCAGGCGCGGGGCTGCTCGGCCTCGGGCTCGTGCTGCTGCTCGTCGCGGTCGGCAACAGCGGGGCGTGGGGCTGGGTCGACGCGCGCACGCTCGGCGGGATCGGCGCGGGCGTCGCCGCGCTCGCGGCCTGGGTCGCGGTGGAGCGACGTGCCCAGCACCCGTTCGTCGACCTGTCGCTGGTCGTGCGGCACAGGCGGGGGGTGGCGCTGTTGGCGGGCTTCCTCGTCGGGGCCGAGCTCTTCGGCAGTCAGGCCGCCGTCGCGCTGTTCCTCGGTCTGCCGACGAGCACCGGCTTCGGGCTCGGCCGCACCCCCGGACAACTCGGGCTCGTGCTCCTCGCGTTCAGCGCCGCGGCGTTCGTCGGCACCGTGCTGGCACCGCGTCTCGCCGAGCGCGTCGGCAGCCGTGCCACGCTGGTGTCCGCTGCGCTGCTGACCGCTGCGGGTTATCTGTTGACGGCGCTGGCGCACGGATCCGTGGGCGTCTTCGTGGTGTGGCAGGTCCTGGTCGGGGTCGGCAACGGTCTCGTCCTCTCCGCCCTCGCGGCGTACGTGGTGGTCCACGCTCCGGTTGACGCGGTCGGCATCAGCGCGGGCATCTTCAACACCGCGCGATCAGTGGGCGGCGCGGTGTTCGGAGCCGTGTTCGCGGCGGTCATGGCCGCCCTGCTGGTATCGCTGCCCGGGATGGCCAAGCCGATCACCTCGGAGGCCGGCTACGTGACCGTGTGGCTCGTCTGCAGCGGCCTGGCGGTCGGCGTCGGCGGTCTGGCCCTGTGGTTGCGTCGCGATACGGCCGATCGCCTCCCGTAGGCGGGCGCCGCCGGTGACGCCCCGGCTCCGGGAAGACGCGATGGACGACCGGAGACCCGGTTGCCGTCAGGGGGGCGGCGACGCTCCGGGCGCCGGGCCCTGGCCGACGCCTTCCTCCTCCGGACGGGAGAGCGGCAGGGTGGCCCGCAGAGTCGTACCCGCTCCCCCGGCACTCGTCAGCAGCAGGCTCCCGTCCAGGGCATCGACCCGGTCGAGCAGCCCGGTCAGGCCGGAGCCGCCCCGGGCATCGGCGCCCCCGACCCCGTCGTCGGAGACCTCGACGACGAGCGTGTCCGCGTCGCAGCCCACGGCGACCCACGCCCGCGTCGCCCGCGCGTGCTTGGCGACGTTCGTCAGGGCCTCGGCGACGACGAAGTAGGCCGTGACCTCGATCTCGGCCGGAAGCCGTCCGGGAGGTAGAGCAGTCATGTCGACGTCGACAGCAGTCGCGGACGTGGCGACCAACGAGTCGATACCGGCACGAAGTCCGCCGCGGGTCAGCGAGGCCGGGAGGATGCCGTGGACGATGTCGCGCAGCTCCACCATCGCGCGCTCGACGTGCTCGAGCGCCTCCTGCACGAGGTCGACCGGGTCTTCGCCCCGGGCCGCCGCGTCCAGACCGTGCTTCAGCGCGAGCACCGTCTGGACGAGTCGCTGCTGGGCGCCGTCGTGCACGTCGCGCTGCAGCCACCGCCGCGTCTCGTCGGCGGCCGCCACGACCCGCGCGCGGGAGGCTCGCAGCTTCTCCCGGTTCTCGGCGTTCGCGATCGCCGCGGCGGCCAGCTCGGCGAACTGCGCGAGCCGGTCCTCGGTGTCGGCCGGAGGCGGGCTCCCGGACGTCGTGGTGGCGAGCCCGCCCCAGACCCGCCCCTCCACCACGACGGGCACGGCCACCAACGCGGTCACCCCGGTGCTGAGCGCCGCATCGTGCCACGCCGTCCCGGCCATCCTCGTGACCCGCACCGGGCCGCCGGTGTGGCGCACACCCGACGCGTCGGTCGGGATCCGCGCCCCGAGGGGTGACGCGCTGCGGCACACGGCGACGATCGTGGCGAGCCCGTCGGGGTCGTAGCGGAAGAGGTTGGCCGACGTCTCGTCCAGGATGTTCGACGCCTCCGTCGCGACGGCCTCGAAGACCTCGCCGAGCGCAGCGCCGCGGGCGACCAGTTCGGCGACCCGGCGCCGGGCGGCCTGCTCGGCGCCGAAGCGCTCGAGCTCGGCCCGCGCGGCGACGTTCGCCAGGGCCGAGGCGACCAGCTCGGCGAACTTCCCCAGGCGGCGCTCCGTCTCCTCCGGCAGCCGCCGCCCCTCGTTCAGGGTGCCCAGCGCGCCCCAGAGCCTGCCGTCGACGACGACGGGGACCGACACGCTGGACCCCACGCCGAAGTTCTGCTTCGAGAACGAGCGATCGGCGATGGCGTCGTAGCGATCCAGCCGAGCCGGCTTGAGCGTGCGCATCATCTGATCGAGGGTGCCCGCGTCATCGGTGGGCACCGTGAACCGCATGCCCACCGGAGCTGGACCGTGGCGGTGCGCGAGCACCAGGAACGTGCGGTCGCCCTCGTAGCGGACGAGCGTGGTCGCCTCGTCGTCGATCAGCCCGGCCGCCTCCTCCGCAACGGCATCGAAAACCTCCACCGCACCGGCACCCCGCGCCACCAGCGCGGCTACCCGCAGGAGCGCAGTCTGCTCGGCGGCCAGAACGCGGGCGCTCTCCCGCGCCTCCGCGCTAGCCGCAGCTGCGGCGACGATCTCCACGAACGCGGTCAGGCGGTGCTCGGTGTCGGCGGGCAGCGGGCCCGTGCGCGAGCTGACGCCCAGCGCGCCCCACAAGGCCCCGTCCACGGTCACCGGCACGGACACCCCCGCCCGGATCCCGAGCTGTTGGATCAGGTTCGTCCCCGGCCCGTCGACGTAGCTGTCCATGCGCTCGGTACGGCCCGTCCGCCAGAGCCGGGCGAGGGTGGTCTCACCGGTCACCGGCAGCCGCGTGCCGACCGCGACGTGACCGCCGGTCCGGGCCACGACGACGGCCCCGGAGCCGTATCCCTCGAACCGCGTCAGCGCTACGAGCGCCCCGCCGAGCAGGACTGACGCCTCGGTGGTGACGGTGTCGAACACGGTCTCGGGTGGGCTGCCCGCGGCGGCGACCGCGGCGATCCGCCGCAGGGCGGCCTGGCTCTCCGCGAGCTGCTGCACGTCGACGGGATCCCCGGCCACCCGACGTCACCGCCGTCCGGGGACCCGGCCGCTCGCCGGTTCGTGGGTACCGTCGGGGCGGACGGGCAGCTCGGCGTGGACGGCCGTGCCCCCACCGGGCGGGCTGCTGATCGTCAGCGCGCCCCGGGCGGCGTCGACCCGGTCGACCAAGCCGGTCAGCCCGGTGCCGCGGGCGGAGTTGGCGCCCCCCACGCCGTCGTCGCGGACCTCGACGACCAGGGTGTCGCCGTCCAGATCCACGGTCAGGACCACCTCACGGGCCTGCGAGTGCTTGACCACGTTCGTCAAGGCCTCGGCCACGATGAAGTACGCGGTGGTCTCGAGGGCGGCGGGGAGCCGCGGCGTCGTGATGTGCACGTCGACCGGCAGGGCCAGGTCGCCGACCAGCGACTCCAGTCCGACACGCAGGCCGCCGTGGGTCAACGACGTGGGCAGTATGCCGCGGACGATGTCGCGCAGTTCGCTGCTCGCCCGCTCGACCTGGGTCAGCGCCTCCTCCAGCAGTACGGCCGCCGCCGATCCGGCCTCGACCGCGTTGCGGGCCATCTTGAGCGCGATGAGGGCGTGCACCAGCCGCTGCTGCGCGCCGTCGTGGACGTCGCGCTGCAGTCGCCGACGGGTGTCGTCGGCGGTGGCGACGACGCGCGCCCGCGAGGCGATGAGCTTCGCGTGCATCTCGGCGTTGGCGATCGCGACGGCGGCCAGGTCGGCGAACTGCGCGAGGCGGGCCTCGGTGTCGACCGGGAGCGGCGGGCCTGCGGTGCTCGCGACGAGCGCGGCCCGGATGCGGCCCTCGACCGCGATCGGGACGGCCGTGGTCGAGGCGATGCCCAGCTCCCGGGTGACATCGGCCAGCGTCGTCGTCTCGTAGGTGGCCACGTGCGCGGGACGGCCGGTGCGGAACAGCTCGTCGATCGCCGTGCCTGCGCTGAACGGCACATGGAGCCCCACGGGCGCCGGGGAGTTGCACGTGGCAACGACGTGGGCCCCGCTGTCGTCGTAGACCATCAGTGCCACGGGGAGATCGCCGAGCAGGGCCGACGCCTCGCGCGAGAGGGCGACGAAGACCTCCTCCGAGGCGGCGCCGCGGGCAACGAGCTCGGCCACCCGGCGCAGGGCCGCCTGCTCGTCGGCCAGCGCCTGGAGCTCGGTCCGGGCCTGGCTGCCGCCGACCGCCGCGGTGGCGAGCCGCACGAACGCGTCCAGTCGGGGTTCGGTGGCGGGCGGGAGCGGCGCGGCGGCCGAGGTCACGGCCAACATGCCCCAGACCGCGCCCGCCACCCTGACCGGGGCGGCCACCGCCGCGGCCAGCCCGAAGGAGCGGGCGAGCTCGGCATCCCGCTCCGCGGTGTAGTCGTCGACGCGGACGACCGCTCCCCCGCGGAGGACCCGGTCGGGCAGCGTGGCGGGCTCGAACGTGATGCGACTCCCGATCGGCGCCGGGCCGTCGTGTGACGCGACGACGACGAGTTCCCGGTCGCCGTCGAACCGGACCAGCGTGGTCGCGTGACCGCCCAGCAATCGGGACGCCTCCGCCGTGACGGTGGCCAGGACCTCCGCCGGTTCCGCGGTCCGTGCGATCTGCTCGGCCACCCGCAGCACCGCGGCCTGCTCGTCGGCCAGGGCCCGCAGCCCGGCCACCTCGGCACCGCCCGGGTCCGGCCGCTCGACGTGATCCTCGTGACCGGTCATCGTCGGGGGGGCCCGGCCCGCAGCTGGGTCAGGACGGCCTGGACGCGGCGGTGCTCGGTGTCCGCAGGCGCGAGAGGCAGCTTGCGGAAGATCGCTGTGACGTGCTTCTCGACGGAGGCCAGGCTGGTGAACAGCGCCTGCGCGATCCCCAGGTTCGACTTTCCCTCGGCCATCGCCGCGAGCACCTCCCGCTCCCGCGGCGTCAGCAGGCGCAGCGGGTCGTCGCGGACGTGCCGTCCCAGCATCCGGGCGACGACCTCGGGGTCCAGGGCCGTGCCCCCGGCGGCGACCCGGGTGATCGCGTCGACGAACGTGGCGACGTCGCCGACCCGTTCCTTGAGCAGGTAGCCCACTCCGGCCTGCCCCTCCCCGACGAGCTCCAGCACGTAGGCGGGCTCGCAGAACTGCGACAGGATGAGCACGCCGGTCCCGGGCAGGCGGCGGCGCAGCTCCAGCGCGGCCCGCAGGCCGTCGTCGGTGCGATCCGGTGGCATCTGCACGTCGGCGAGAACGACATCAGGGCGACAGGCCGACGCCCTGCGCAGGAGGGCGTCGGCGTCGCCTGCGCGCACCACCACGTCCATCCCGGCGCCGACGAGGATCCGGGCGATCCCCTCGCGGAGCAGCACGTCGTCCTCGCCGAGGGCCACCCGCAGCGGCCGGGGGGCGTCAATCGGCACCGTCGGCCCCGTCCTCGAGCAGCCGTCGCAGGGTGGGGCTCGACAGCTGGTCCTTGGGCAGGAAGGCGACCGCCCCGGCGCGTTCCGCGGCCGCCGCATTCGCCCGGTCCGCGTCGGACGAGAAGATCACGACGCGCGACGCCCGGAACCGGGTCCGGAGCTCCCGCGTCAGGGCGAACCCGTCGCCGTCGGGCAGGCCGATGTCGACCAGCACGATGTCGGGATGCGTCGTCGCGGCGCAACGAAGAGCCTCGGCGACCGAGCCCGCCTCGCCGATGACCACGTGACCCCAGCTCCGCAGGATCCGCACGACGAGTCCGCGGACAGCCGCGTCGTCGTCGACGACCAGGATCGAGCCCGCCACCGCCCCATCGTCCCAGCGGAGCGCCTCTGCCGGTGGTAGGGCTACCCGGAAACGACGTGGGACCGTCGGCTCGTCCCGCCTCATCGTCCTAGGCGATGCCGACCAGTGCCACGTCCCGGTCGAGCCGGCCTGCTGCGTCGCCGTCGAGGACCAGCATCGCGTGCCGCAGCGCCGCGCGGGAGCCGACGCCGAGCTTGGGGAAGACCTGGTAGAGGCGGGCGGCGACGGTGTGGTGGGAGACCATCAGCTGCCGGGCGATCTCCTTGTTCGTCAGCCCGGTGGCGGCGAGGGTGGCCACCGCCCGCTCGTCGGGAGTGAGCGCGGCGGCCGTGCCCGGCGCTACCGGGTGGCCGATCGTCACACCCGAGGCGCGGAGCCCCTGTTGCGCCTTCGCGGTCCACGGTTGCGCCCCGAGCCGCTGGAACGTGTCCGACGCGGCGCCGAGCACGACGCGGGACAGCCCGGCCCGGCGCTGCCGTCGGAGGTGCTCTCCGTAGGCCAGCTGGATGCGGGCCTGGTCGAAGGGCCAGCGTTCGGCATCGGGGGTGGCGAGGGCCTGCTCGAACAGTTCCGCCGCGGCCCCGGGCTCGGCGACGAGCGCCGCCGACGCGGCCGTGAGCATCGCGAACCGGGCGGACACCCCGTGCGCGGGCAGGTCGCACATGGCCTGCACGTGCTTGCGCGCCTCGTCGGCCCGACCGACCCGTACCGCGGCTTCGACGAGGTCCATCGACACGCGCCGGGCCGTCGAGCCGGGCGCGCCGGACCGTCCGGGAAGCGTGACGGCGGTCGCGTGCCGATAGGCGCCCTCGGCGTCGGCGCGCCCCAGGGCGACCAGGGCCAGTGCCCGATGCCCCTCGTCGACCGGCGTCGGGAAGCCCGGCGCCCGGCCTCGGCCGCCGACCGCGTCGACCAACGCGCGGGTCCGCACCTCGTCGCCGCGGGCCGCCGCGACGAACGCCTGGGTCAGCCGCAGCGACGTGTCGACGGGAGGGCGGGCAGGCCCGCAGAGCGCGAGCCCCTCCTCGGCGAGCCGACCGGCCTCGAGCCAGCGTCCCGACGCGACGTCGGCGGCGCAGAGCAGGCCGAACGCCGCCGTCGCGGCCCGACCACCCCGGGCGGCGTCGACGGCCCGCCGCAAGGGCTCGCGGCACTCCGCCACCCGGTCGAGGGCGAGGCCGATCTCGGCGACGCGCACGATGCGAACGGGATCGGGCTCGTGCACCAGTCCGCGGATCGCGGCGTCGACCGCAGCGACGGTCGGCCAGGTCGCCCCGGCAGGCACGCCCGCTTGTGGGCCGCGTTCCCCGAGCGGCCGCCACGGTGCGGGACCGCCGTCGGCTGTCGTGGGCCGGGCTACCCGTGGTGTCTCCATCGGTCTGCGCCTTCGTGCCGAGTCGGAGTGGTCCTCCGAGGGTCGGGCACGACGCGGACACGGTCGGTAAGGCCGCCTGGAGATCGGGGGGCACGGACCCGAATTGCATGGTGGGGTTGACCGGATCACCACGCAGGCGGCAGGCCTGCCGTCAGTCCTGAGGTGCCGCGGGTTCCGCCGCGCGCAGCGCCTCCCCGAGCGCCGCCCGGGACGTCACCCGCATCTTCTGGAACACCCGCGTCAGGTGCGAACCGACGGTCCGCGGTGAGAGCCCCAGCTGTTGCCCGATCTGGCGGTTGGTGGCGCCCGTCGCGGCGAGGCGGGCGACCGTGCGCTCCTGGTGGCTGAGCACCGTCGAGGCCATGCCCGGCGCCCGGTGGACGCGGTGCCCCGCGGCCCGCAGCTCCGACTCCGCCCGCGCCGTCCACGGGTCCGCGCCCAGCCGTCGGAAGGTCGTGAGCGCGGCCGTGAGCTGCCGCCGGGCCTCCAACATCGCGCGGGACCGGCGCAGGTGCTCGCCGTACGCCAGCCGGACCCGCGCGACGTCGAACGGCCACGCCTCCACCTCCGGCGCCGCCAGCGCCTGCTCGTACCGCCACCTCGCCCGATCGCCGTACTCGGCGAGCGCGGCGGCGCCCGCGACGAGCAGCGCCGACCGCGCGGACGCGTCGGAGATCCCCGCCCTCCGCGCCGCGCGGACGTGGGCCGTCGCCTCGTCCCGCCGCTGGGTGCGCACCGCCGCCTCGACGAGGTCCATGACCGACAGGCGCCCGGCGCCGTCCGGCTCGACGAGTCCGGGTGGCGTGGCGGCGGCGAGGTGGTAGGCCGACTCGGCGTCACCCCGACCGAGTGCGGCGAGAACACGCGCGTGGACCGCCTGGCGGTGCACGAGGCGGGCTCCCCGTGGCGCGGCCCAGCCGATCATCGCGCTGGTGTGGTCGAGGCAGGCGACCTCGTCGCCCCGGCAGGCGGCGACCAGCGCCGACCCCGCCAGGGCGAGCATCGCCAGAGCCTCGTGACCGTGCGACGCGCAGAGCGCCTGCGCCTGTCCGGCCAGGCGGCACGTGTCGTCCCACCGGCCCGCGGCGAAGGCGTCGAGGGCGAGCAGGACGGCGGCGTTGATCGCCGGGCCGACCGCTCCACCGTGCAGACCGTCGTGCAGCACGCCGCGCAGAGCAGCGCCCCGGCGCTGCACGCCGTCGACGCCGAGCAGGGACCACCCGGCCCGCACCGTCCCGATCGGGTCCGCTTCGGTCGGGTCGGCCGCCGCCCGGACGCGGCCTGCGTGCCGTTCTGCCAGCGCACGGTACGGAAGCCACAGGGCCTCCCGGTCGGCGAACCGGCAGACCATGAGCAGCGTCGCTAGAGCGGCGGTCAGCGCCTCCGGGCCGTCGTCCGGATCCACGCCACCGTCGATCGCGTCGACGAGCAGCCGATGGGCCGTGTCGAGATCGCCGTCACCATGGAGCAGCACGTGGGCTCGGGCCACGGTGGCCCAGAGCGAGCCGCCCCCGTCGCGGCCGACCGACGTCGCGATCCCGAGGTCGCCGCCGACGGCCGCGGCGACGTACGCCGAGCGGGCGCGGTCGCCGGAGGACATGTCCTTCAGTGTGCGGCGCGAGCCGCGCGCGGACATCGGTCGAATGGCCACATCCGACGAGGATGCGCTCCCCCACCCTGGTCCGCCATGCGCGGCAACAGGCCTCGCCGGGTCGATACCACTACTGTTGCTGATCGTGACCCGTCCCTTGACGATCGTCGTCGGGGAGGACCAGGCCCTCGTCCGGGAGGGCGTCGTGCGGATGCTCGAGCGGGCGGGTCTGACGGTCACCGGCGTGGCCGCCGACGCCACCGAACTCGTCCGCATCACCCGCGCCCACCGGCCCGACGTCGTGATCACCGACATCCGCATGCCACCGCGTCTCGTCGACGACGGTCTGCGCGCCGCGATGGAGATCCGGGCCACGGAGCCCGGGATCGGCGTGATCGTGCTCAGCCAGTACCTCGAGGACCGGTTCGTGCTCGAGCTCGTCGGCGACCGGGCCGACGGCGTGGGCTACCTGCTGAAGGAGAAGGTCGCCAACCCCGAAGTCCTGATCGACGCCGTACGCCGCGTCGCCGACGGCCGTTCCGCGCTCGATCCCGACGTCATCGCCCGGTTGGTGGGGCGCAGGCGGATCGACAGCCCGCTCACCTCGCTCACCCCCCGCGAGCGCGACGTGCTCGCGCTCATGGCCGAGGGGCGTTCGAACGGCGGGATCGCCGAGCGGCTCGTCGTCACCGTTCCGGCCGTCGAGCGGCACGTCACCGGGATCTTCCAGAAGCTCGGTCTGGACCAGACGGAGGCAGGCCAGCACCGTCGGGTACTGGCCGTGCTCAAGTTCCTGCAGGGCTGAACAGCTGCAGCAGGTCGGCCTCCACGAGCCGCTCCTTGGCCACGAAAGCCCGGGCGCCACTGGCCGCGAGCACCGCCTCCGGGTAGCGGAACGCGTCCATCGAGGTGAGCACGATCGACGGTCCGCCTGCGCGGCCCGCGAGCGCCCGGGTCACCGACAGCCCGTCGCGGTCCGGCAGGTTGACGTCGAGCAGCACACCGTCCGGCCGATGGCGCCGCACCGCCTCGAACGCCGCCTCGCCCGTGGCGACGTCGTCGACGACGACGAAGCCGCGCACCGTCAGCAGGCGTCGCGCGACGCGGCGGAAGCCGGCGTCGTCGTCGACGACCAGGACCGTGAGCGGCATCCGACCAGTGTCGCCGCGCGTCGACCGTCCACCCATAGGGCCAGCCCCACGGCTGTCATCCCCGAGCGGGGCCCACCGGGATCTCGGCCCGCACGGTGGTGCCGCGCCCCTGGGGTGATGCCACGTCCATGCGGCCGCCGAGCGCGCCGACCCGGTCGGCGAGGCCTGCGAGACCGCTCCCCGAGCGGTCGACACCGGCGCCACCGATCCCGTCGTCACGCACCTCGACCGACAGCGTGCGGTCGTCGACGCCGATGGTCACCGTCGCGTGCGCGGCTCTGGCGTGCTTGACGACGTTCGTCAGCGCCTCGGCGACGAAGAAGTAGGCGTTGGTTTCCACCGCCTCGGGCAGCCGCCGCGGCAGCCACCCGGAGACCACGACCGGCAGGACGGCCCGCGCGGCGAGATCCTCGACCGCCTCGACCAGGCCGCGGTGGGCGAGAACCGGGGGATGCAGACCGGACGCGAGCTCGCGCAGCTCATCGATCGCCGCCTGGGCCTGCCCGGCGGCATCGTCGAGCAGCCTGCCCGCTCCCACGGGGTCGACCTCGACCTCCTCGCGCGCCAGCTGCAGGGAGATGAGCACGGTGACCAACCGCTGCTGGGCGCCGTCGTGCAGGTCGCGCGCCACCTGTCGCCGCAGGGCGGCCGAGTTCTCGACGACGCGTCGTTGGGCGGCTCGCGACTCGGCCGCCCGGATCTCGGCGGCGTCCCGCTCCCGCACCGCCTGCTCGGCCGCGCGCCGCTCGGAGATGTCGCTGAACGCCAGCACGGCCCCGGTACCGCCTGCCACCGCGATGGGGGCGGACCACCAGGCGATCGGGAACATGGAACCGTCACGGCGGGTGAACCACTCGTCCTCGCCGTGGACCGTCTCCCCGGTCCGGCTCGGCGTCAGCATCGGGCACTCGTCCTGCGGGTAAGGCGAACCGTCCGCCCGCTGGTAGTGCACGGTGTCGTGGCTCGGCCTGCGGTAGAGCTCGGAGGAGTCGTCGTACCCGAGCGCCTCCACTGCGGCGGGGTTCGAGAAGACGATCAGGCCCTCCTCGTCCACGACCCACACCGGCTGCGGCGCGCCGTCGAGGATCCGGGCGAGGAACTGCGCCGCCGACGTCACCGCCACCGCCTCCGCTCTTCAAGGACGTACACGACTGCGCGATCCTCGACCTGCTCCGTCGGGTGACTCAGACGGTGACGACGCCCGAGACTATCGTCCGACGGCGACCTGCGCGGTTCTCACGGTCGGGGGCTCTCCTCGTGCTCGGCAGCGCGTCGGGCGCGCAGCACCAGGTCGTGGGTGTGGTGCGCCCCGCACGCTCGTCGAGCACCCCGCCCGGGCCCAGGTCGCGTCGCCTACGGGCGGATGACGGTCATCCCGGTCGGGCGGGCGTGGTCCAGCTCGACCAGGGCCGCGGACGCATCGGCCAACCCGATCTCCCGGCCGACCAACGCG
>Ga0207688_10001458_pt1 | contig 12390 bp, 16 predicted proteins | sample KBSMiscanthusM4_FD_184296 | JGI IMG/M metagenome (GOLD analysis project Ga0207688, IMG submission 184296) | Miscanthus rhizosphere microbial communities from Kellogg Biological Station, Michigan, USA - M4 (SPAdes) (version 2) | ecosystem: Host-associated > Plants > Roots > Rhizosphere ...
ATGGTACGGGGGTCCTTGTGAGCCACGACGACCGGCGGAACCGGAGGGTTCGTGGTGCCTCCGGCCACCGGCGGCGGTCGGTCCGGTGCGGTCCGGTGCGGTCAGGACGAGGTGGGCAGCCGCACCCGCAGGGTCGTGCCCGCGTGCGGCGGGCTGCTCAGCTCGAACGTCCCGCCCAGGACGTCGACCCGGTCGACCAGGCCGCGGATGCCGGTGCCCTTCTCAACCGCCGCCCCGCCCCGCCCGTCGTCGGCCACCTCGAGATCGAGGGTGCCGGCGTTGCCGGTGAGGCGGACGGCCACCTTCGTGGCCGCGGCATGCTTGACGACGTTCGCCACCGCTTCGGCCACGACGAAATAGGCGGTGCTCTGCACCGGGTCGGGCAGTGAACCGAGGCCGGAGATCTGCAGGCTCGTGCGCAGCGGCACCCGATCGACCAGGTCCTCGGTGGCCGACGCGAGGCCCCGCTCGACCAGCGCGGACGGCATGACCGCGTGCACCAGCGCGCGCAGCTCGGCGGCCGCCGAGTCGATGCCCAGGCGCAGATCGACGGCCTGGCCGCGGGTCGGGTCGGTGGGATCGAGGCCGATCGCCAGCTGTTGGGCCTGCATCGCCAGCAGGACCAACCGGACCTGGATGCCGTCGTGCAGGTCCTGGGCGATGCGCTTGCGCTCCCGATCGGCGGTCTCGACCAGGCGCTCGCGGGAGCGTCGCAGTGACAGTTCCGAGGTCCGCAGGGCCGCGGTCAACCGCTCCCGGTCGACCCCGAGGGCGACCACCCGGCCGGCGGTGGACACCAGCTCCGGGTCGGCGATGAGCTCGGCGTCGTACACGATGGCGCCGATCGGCTGGCCGTTCAGGTCGATCGGCACCCAGGAGCGCGGCGCGCCCGGCTCGGGAAGGGCGACCGGGCCGCCGGCCGTGTCGACGTAGCGGCCGAACTCGTCCACCCAGAACACCAGCTCCAGCGAGTTGTCGCCGAGGACGGACGCCAGCGCGACCGACAGGTCCGACCGGTCCCCCGACGCGCCGAGCCAGGTCGCCAGCGCCAGTCCATCTGCGATCCCGACGCAGACCGGTGCCACACCCTCCTCTGTGGCGACCGCGACCCCGACCGTCACGCCGGCACCGTCCAGCGCGCTGTCGTGCCCGCGGCGCGTCCTCGCGTCACTCACCGAGACGCAGCGCATCGGTCAGGTGTTCGCGGTCGGCCTCGCGAACGACGGGTTTGACGCGGCATCGCGTACCGCCCTTGCGGAGGACGGGTTCGGGACCTGGTGGTTCACCCGGACGACGACGGTGGGCGCCGCTGCTCTCCGCAGGGTCGCCGATGCCGTCCAGGCAGCATCGACCAAGAAGGCGACCGGCGGCATCCCGGCGTTCATCGCCGCCAACCAGGAAGGCGGGCAGGTCCAGGCCCTGCGCGGGCCTGGCTTCGCGCGGATGCCATCGGCAGTCACCCAGGGCACGTGGTCGACCGCGACGCTCCAACAGCGCGCGGCACAGTGGGGGAGGCAGCTCGCCGCCGCGGGTGTCAACCTCGACTTCGCACCGGTAGCGGACGTCGTCCCGGCCGGCACCGCCGCGAACAACGCTCCGATCGGGCAGCTCGAGCGTGAGTATGGGTCGACCCCGAAGGTCGTCGCCGACCACGTCGCCGCGTTCATCGCCGGGATGCGCAGCGCCGGCATCGTGACGACTGCGAAGCATTTCCCGGGTCTCGGCCGCGTCGCGCAGAACACCGACAACAGCGCCGGTGTCGTCGATGACGTGACGACCGTCGACGACCCGTACCTCACCTCGTTCGGCCAGGCCGTCAAGGCTGGCGTGCCAGCCGTGATGCTTTCGCTTGCGACCTACGACTTGATCGACCCTGACCACCTCGCCGCCTTCTCGCCGTCGATCATCAGCGGGCTGCTCCACGACAAGCTCGGCTTCCGCGGACTCGTGATGTCGGACAGCCTCTCGGCGGAGGCCGTCGCATCGATCCCGATCGGTTCTCGCGCGATCCGCTTCCTCGAGGACGGTGGGGACCTGATCGTCGTCCGCCCCGTCGACATGGCCGTGACGATGGCCGACGCGGTCCAGGCAAGAGCCGCGTCGCGGCAGGACTTCCGGGCTCGGGTGGACGCCGCGGCGCTACGCGTGCTCGAGGCGAAGGACGCCGCGGGCCTGTTGCCCTGCTAGGGCTCCTGCGTCGAGCGCGGGCCGGCCGCCCCTGCTGACCTTCGCCTGGCGGCGTATCGTTCCGTCAAGGAGAACGCCAATGGCCGACGGACCGATCATCGACCGGATCAACCAGCTCGCCCACGAGGAAGAGCAGCTCTGGCAGCGCGCGAGTGACGGCGGTGGCCTCACCACCGACGACCAGCAACGCCTGAAGGTGGTCGGCATCGAGCTCGATCAGTGTTATGACCTGCTCCGCCAGCGTCAGGCACGCAGGGAGTTCGGGCAGGACCCTGACCAGGCCGAGGCGCGCCCGGCCGAGATCGTCGAGAACTACCGCCAATGACCGAACCCGCCGGCCCGCCGCCGATCGATCCCACGGTCCCGCCGAGCGGGGAAGGCTGCGCCGAGTGCACGGCGACCGACGGCTGGTGGTTCCACCTTCGACGCTGTGCGACGTGCGGCCATGTCGGCTGCTGCGACTCATCGCCCTCGCAGCACGCGAAGGGCCACGCCCAAAGCACCGACCACACGATCATCGCGAGCTTCGAGCCCGGCGAGGAGTGGTTCTACGACTACGCGACGGACGAGGCATTCGCGGGTCCGCCGCTGACGCCGCCGACCCATCACCCGACCGACCAACCCGTGCCCGGGCCTGCGGGGCGTGTCCCCCGCGACTGGATGCAGCACCTCCACTGATGGCGCGATGAGCGAGCAGCAGGTCGCGCCCGCACCCGTCGGGCATCCGTACGCCGTTGACATCGACGACGAGCGAAAGGGCTGGTACCAGCTCGTCGCCCTGATCCGACCGCTGACACCCGACGAATGCCTCGAACCGGGCTACTACCGCGACCCGGATTGGACGGTCCGCGACGTCGTCTCGCATCTGGGAACCTGGCTCGCGGAGACACAGATCCAGTTCGCCCGGATGTCCGCGGGGACGTATGAAGGCCACGAGATCGACATCGACGCGTTGAACGCCGTGTTCCTCGATGCTATGGCCGGACAGCCGTGGGACGTCGCGTGGGTCCAGGCCAACGCCGCGCGGACGAGGATGCTCGAGGAGTGGTTCTCGCTCAGCGAGCCGAGCGACGAGGCCGCGTGGTGGATCCGCAAGGGGGCGGCGCACCACTACGGCGAGCACCTTCCAAGGTTGCGCGAATGGGTCGATGAGCTTGTCGGACGGCGTGCAGGCCACGCGGGGGCGTCCCAGACCTAAGCGCCTCGCGCGTCATCCAAGCCGGGCGATGATCCTCGGCACGCCTTGCGGATGCCGCGTACCGGATCGACCGGGTCAGCTCCCCATCGAAGCCGGGTCGAATGGCGTCATCAACTGGAAGTAGTTGCCGTCCGGGTCGGCGAGCGTCGCGATCCACGAATCGGGGAAGCCCTCGAACGAATACGGCTCGCGTACGACGATCGCGCCGGCCGCCTTCATCCGGTCGAACTCGCCCTTGACATCGGGCGTCTCGAGATTCCAGATCAGCCGCCCAGGCTGCGCGTTACTGCCGTGGACCTCGCTGTGCCCGCCGATCGACACGGACCCTGAGCCGAGGAGCCACGTCGAGTAGCTACTGTCGGCGTACCCGGGTTCGCCGAGGACCTTGGTGTAGTACTCGATCAGGCGTGCCGGGTCGTCCGAGCCGATCAGGATCCCGTTGAACTGCATGCGGTCCTCCTTGGATAGGGTGGGTCCACCCTAGCCGATGCGTATCATCGGGTCATGTCAGCACGTGACCCCAGGGTCGACGCCTATCTCGCCGCGCTCCCGGCGGACCAGCAGGGACTCCTCGAAGGGGTTCGAGCGACGATCCGGCGTGTCGTGCCGGACGCAGAGGAGACGATCGCCTACGACATGCCGGCGTTCAGACTCGGCGGTCGATTCCTCGTGTCGTACGCCGGCTGGAAACGGCACTGCAGCCTCTACCCACTGACCGATTCGTTCCTGGCGGCGCACGCCGCCGAGATCGAAGGCTTCGGGCGGACCAAGGGCAGCATCCATTTCACGGCGGCGAAGCCGTTGCCACCGGCGTTGCTCGACGAGCTGATCCGGACCCGCGTCGCGGATCTCGCTGTCGAGGGCAGCGAGTAGGGAGCCGCTTCGCGGCGAGGCGGACAGCCGATCCGGGCCTACGCATCCTCCATGTGGCATGCGTCGTTCCACAGCTCGATGACGCGCGTCTCGTGCTCCCAGCCAAGGACGCTCAAGGTGGCTGTGCCGAGCGCGTATTGCGCGCCGGCTGGCGCCGTTCGGCGGAGCCAGCGTGCCGCGAGGACCCGCAGGACGTGACCGTGGGCGAAGAGCAGGCTGTCACCCGTGACGTCCGGGGCAAGACACCGCGCGATCACGCGATCGACCCGGACGCTGACCTGATCGGGCGTCTCGCCCGCCGGCCAAGGGCCCTTCCATATCGACCAGCCAGGTACCGTCTCGCGGATCTGTGCCGTCGTGCGTCCTTCGAACGCGCCGTAGTCCCACTCCATCAGGTCCGTGGTACGTTCGGCGTCAGGGAAGCCGGCGAGCCGTGCCGTGTCGGCGGCGCGTGACGACGGGCTGGTCAGCACGATCGCAAATCGCTGGTCGCGCAATCGCGCACCCATGGCCTCGGCCTGGCGTCGCCCCCGGTCGGTGAGCGGGATATCGGTGCGACCGGTGTGCTGCCCGGAGCGCGACCACTCGGTCTCGCCGTGGCGGACGAGATGGATCTGACGCTCCGGCTCGGGACTCACAGGTCGGTGGCCGGCCGCTCCAGCTCCTCCGGCCTCGCCGCGAAGAACGGTCGCTGCTGCCATCCGAACAGCGGGGCCAGAAGCATCGTCGGCAGGGTCGTGATCCGCGTGTTGTACCGGTAGACCTGATCGTTGTAGAGCTCGCGTCGGTCCGCGATCATCGACTCGAGGCGCTCGATCTGCGTTTGGAGGTCGAGGACGTTCGTATTCGACTTGATCTCCGGGTACGCCTCCACGACGGCGAACAGCGATCGGACCGCGCGCGTCGTCTCGTCCGAATGGACAGCCTGGTCGGGGATCGGTTCGGTGGGGGAGTAGTTGGCCCGGGCGCGCGCGACCTCGGTCAGCACGTCCTGCTCGAACGCCATCACGCCACGCACGGCCGAGACGAGCGCCGGCAGCTGGTCGTGGCGTTGCTTGAGCACGACGTCGATGTTCGACCAGGCTTTGTCGATGCGCTGTCGGAGCGACATCACGGCGTTGTAGCTCGCGACCCCGATGTAGAGCACGATCGCGAGCAGCAGCCCGACGGCGAATGCCGCGGCGACGCTTTGCGGGTTCATGAGGTGCCGCTCACGTGCCGAGCGCTCCCGACGCGATCATCGCGAGCGCCATCGCCGACGCGATCGCCACGATCGCCCCCAGCAGTCCCAGGAGGAAGCGACCCTCGCGTCGCTCGACCGCGTCGGACGGGATCCCCTGCGCGATCAGCAGCGGTGCGTCGGGAGCGCTCGCGAGCACGAGCGCCTCGGATGGGATCTCGAAGCGACGCTCGGCTTCAGACGCCTGCTCCGGCGTCCCGAGCGGCAAGGCGGTGGCTTGTGGATCAAGGACGGGCGCGCGGACCGGATGGCCGATCCCGAAGCCCGGGATGCCGGCGTTCCCCCATGCCGCCTCGGGAGTCGCCGCAAGCAGCCCCGCCTCGCGGGCCTCGGCGATGTCACCGACGACCTCCGCGTCATCGGGAGCGAGCTCCGATCCCACCGCGAAGTCGGCCTCTGCCGGGTCGGCGAGGTCGCCGAAGGGCAGCGCACGGCCGAGGATCGTCACCGCGTCGCCCACGGAAAGGGTTGCTTCTCGGTAGTGACGCCGACGGTCGCCGCCACCGATGCCCTGGTGCGCGCCACCGCCAAGGATCACGAGCGGGCGGAAGTCGGGCGACGCTTCCGGCCGGGCGAGAAGGGCCGCGATCGCAGCCTCGCGTCCGAGACCGGTCGGCGCGATCGCGGGGCCAGTCCTGATCCGGAGGCCCGGCGGCTCGTCGCCCATCAGGCCCGTGCTGTCATCGAGGGTCGTGGGCGCATCCCAGCGCGCAGCGCGGGGGAAGACCCGGATGTCGCCGCTCTCGTCGCGGACCCGGAAACCCACGGCTCGCTCCTCGAAGAAGTCGGCGCCGAGCTCCTCCAGATCGGCGCGGATGTCGATGCCATCGTCGGCGCCGTCGATCGTCGCGCGGTAGTACACGCACGACGCGCTCTGAAGCGGCGAGATCAAGGTCACCTCCGCGGCCTCGATGACACCGCTGACCTGGACTTCGCCGGCCGCCAGGGTCGCGATCCGTGACGTCGAGGTATCGCCGATCCGCGTCGCTTCGCGGTAGTCGGCAAGGCCGCGCGCCAGCAGCCAAAGGCCGACGCCGAGGCCCACGAGCGCGAGGAAGATGCCTTGCGGCTGCCAGTCGATCGGCATCCAGCGCATCGTACGGGGCGCCGATGGCGTCGCGTCGGGTCTTTTGGTGGGCCGCCTGCGCCTCGCCGGTCCAGCCTGTCGGGAGCACGACAAGCGCTCTGACGACCCTGTGCTAGCCTCGCCGGCCATGAGCGCACGTGCTGGTGCGGCGCCGCGGTCTGATCCGCTCGGGGGTCTTCACCCGGTTCGCAGGACGATCCGGTACTACGTCGCCCGCTTCGTGGTGGCGTTCCTTACCCGGACCTGGCTCCGCTTCGACGTCGAGGGGCGCGACCGGCTCCCTGCCGGGCCGGCGATCTACGCGTTCAACCACCTTTCGTGGGTCGATCCCTTCGTCCTGATGGCGACGCTGCCGCTTCGGCCGCGGCTGTCGTTCTTCGGTCCGAAGGAGGAGGACATGCGCTCGAGCGGGCGAAACCGAGTGATGCTCTGGACCGGGAGCGCGATCCCATACAAGCCGGGCAAGAACGATCTTCTGGAGGCGACGCGACGGGTCAGCGCGGTGATCGGCAACGGCGGTGTCCTGGCGATCGCGGGGGAGGGGCGGATCGGCGCGATGGAAGATCATCTGCTGCCGCTCAACGATGGCGCCGCGTACTTCGCGCTCCGTTCGCACGTCCCACTCGTGCCGATCGCGATCAATGGCACCAGCTGGCTTCGATTCGGCACCCGCGTGCGCGTTCGTATCGGCGAACCCATCGCGACCGAGGGCCGACCCGATCGGGCGGCGGTCGAGGCGTTGACCGCCAAGCTCGCCACTCGCCTCGGGGCCATGCTGCACGACGCGCCGAGTCCCGAGCAGACGGGCCGCGTCGCCGCGTGGATGACCGAGCGCTTCAATGAGTGGCCCGAGGGATCGCGCGAGGCCGCGTTGGCCGCGCAGACTGCGGGCCTCGCGGGACGCGTCGAGCACCACGCCGAGGCCGTCTGACCGGCGCCAGCCGTTGTCCGTCTGGCATACTCGGGCGACCGAACGCCAGACAGGGAGCGCCGTGGCAGGGACAGGCCTTTCTACCGATCCGAAGGAATACCGTCAGCGTCTAGCCGATCAGTCGGACGACCAGATCGACGCGTGGGCGGCGGAGATGATGCGCGACGTCGCGAAGCGTCGTGGCGTCATCCGTGTCCTCACCGACTTCCGGAAGGCGGCAGACCTGAGTGAAGCCGATATCGAACGGGTGTTCGCTTCCGGCAGTGGGCCGATGGCATCGCTCGGCAGGGACGCGCAGGGTCATCAGATGATACCGGCCGTCGCGCTGTATGCCCTCGTGCCGGGTATCCGCCGGGAAACGCCGAACGGGCGCGACCGCCTCATCGATTACCTCGTCGAGAACTTCGACGAGCTCGTCTACGTCTGACGGCCTCGCGGCGCGCGTCGCCGGACTCGTCCGGCTGGTCCATCCGTTCCCATCGGTCCTTGACGGCCTCGTCGTCTTCGCCGTCGCCCTCGTCGCCGGCGGCGATCTCGCGACCTCGGCGCTGCTCGGACTGTCGATGATGTCGCTCCAGTTCGCCATCGGGGCACTGAACGACATCGTCGATGCGCCCGCGGACGCGGGACGCGCGACGAAGCCCATCCCCTCGGGGGCGGTCTCGGTGACGCTCGCCCGCGTCGCCGTCGCGCTCGCCGCGACGATCGGGCTGGCGTTGGCCGCCACGGTGGGTGCCGCGGTGGTGGTCGTCGCATCGGTGGTCCTCGCCATCGGCGCCGCCTACGACCTGTTTGCCAAGGGGACACCGTGGTCGTGGCTGCCGTTCGCGGTCGGGATCCCGTTGCTGCCGATCTACGGCTGGGTCGGTGCGACCGGCATGCTTCCGGCATCCTTCGCCGTCCTCCTGCCGATGGCGTTCCTGGCAGGCGCCGCACTGGCGGTGGCCAATGCCAGGGTCGACGTCGAGGTGGATCGAGCATCCGGGACACGATCCGTCGCGACGGCGCTTGGAGATGATCGTTCGTGGTGGGTCGGGGCCGTCCTCTTCGTCGCCGCTACCGCCATCGGCGTGGTCGGCGCCGTCGCGACGAGCTGGGAGCCGTTGACTATCGCCCTCGTCGTCATCGGCACGGCGGTCGTCGCGGCCGGTGTCTCCCTTGGGCGGGGAGCGGGAGCCGCCGCCAGGCGGCGGGCGTGGGAGGCGCAGGCGATCGGTGCAGCGATCGCGGCGACCGGCTGGGTCGCGGGTTTGCTCCCGAGGCCCTAGCCGGTCGGCGGGTCGGATCGGTCAGTCGTACGTATCGCCCGACCGAACGAGGGCGATGGCGTTCTCGAGGCGAAGTTTCGAAATCGTCAGATATTTGGCGAGGTTGTCTCGATCCACGTCGGGGATCGACCTGATCGCGTCGGGCGCCCGGAGGACGTTGACCAGCTCATCGAGCGCGTCGGCGAGCGACGACTTGGCGTTGACCAAGGAGTCCTCGCTCAATGGTCGGCGCGCGCGCGCCGGCTCCTCGACCTCGGCGACGGGTTCCGGTGCCATCGCGACCGGAGTCGGTGCCTCGATCTCGTCGGTGTCGGCGGCCACGCCGTCGAATTCGAGGGGCGGCTCGGAGCCGTTCACCCCGTCGACATGTGGCGCGCGGGCCCGACGACCTTCGATCTTGTCGCGAAGCTTGATCAGCGTCAGTTCGCCGCGAGCCACCTGATCGGCGAGCCGACGGCGCCGCTTCGGGTCCTGGACCTTCATAAGCTCGTACGCGTGCGACAACGTGTCTTTGCGCAAAGACACGAGCGCGCGAACCTCGTCCGGGGCGTCGGCGAGCCGGAGGCGATTCTCGACGTAGCCCTTGTCCTTGCCGAGTTTGTCCGCGAGCTTGCGGATGCTGTACCCGTGCTCGGTGACCATGCGGTCATACATCGCCGCCTCGTCGAGCGGCGAGATGTCTTCGCGCTGGAGGTTCTCGATGATCGAGATCTCGAGCGCTGTGTCGTCATCGATCTCCTCGATCAAGGCCGGGATGGTCTCGAGGCCGGCCTGTTTCGAGGCGCGCCAGCGACGTTCGCCGGCGATCAGCTGGTAGCGGTTCTGACCCTTGGGGCGGACGAGGATGGGTTGGAGCACACCGTGTTCGCGGATCGATGCGGCGAGCTCGTCGAGCGTCTCCTGGTTGAACGCGAGTCGTGGCTGCTCCGGGTTCGGTTCGATGCGATCGACCTGGACGATCCGGACGCCGACGCTCCTCGTCGGGCCGTCCGGCGACAGCAGGCTGACGATCGCGGGGGAGAGCTCGCGTTCCTCGGAAAGCCGACGCGCGGCGGCCGCTCGGAAATCAGGCCGTGCCAAGGTCCACCACCTCCCGTGCCAGTTCACGGTACGTGCGGGCAGCCTCGCTGCCGCCGGCGTACGTCGTGATCGGCCGGCCGACGAGGGGAGCCTCGCCGAGCTTCACGGTGTTCCGGACGATGCTGCTGAAGACGTGGTGGTCGCCGACGACGCGCAGCTCGTCGAGCATGTCGCGGGCGAGATTGGTGCGCCCGTCGTAGAACGTCGGCAGCAGGCCGAGGATCCGCAGGTTCCGGTTGAGCTTGAGCCGGATCGCGTTGATGACCTTGACGAGATTGGTCAGGCCCTTCATCGCGTAGTACTGCGTCTGGACCGGGATGATCACACCGTTCGCGGCGACGAGGCCGTTGACCGTGAGCAGCCCGAGGTTCGGTGGGCAATCGATCAGGACGTAGTCATAGCCCTTGATCTGGCCGTCGAGCGCCTGACGCAGGATCGACTCGCGGCCGAGCGCGGTGAACAATTCGCCCTCGGTCGACGCGAGATCGATGTGCGCGGGTGCGACATCGATGCCGGCACTGTCCGTGGCGAGGATCACGTCGCCAAACTTCGAACGGCCGTCGGCGAGCACATCGGCCATCGATCGTTCGACGGTATTGAGATTGATACCAAGGCCGGCGGTGAGATTCGCCTGCGGGTCCATGTCGATGCAGAGGACCCGATATCCCTCCTCGGCCAACGCCCCGGCGAGGTTGATCGCAGTCGTCGTCTTACCGACGCCCCCCTTCTGATTGGCGATCGCGATGACGTTCTTCACTGGGGCATCACCTCGAATCGATCGGCCCGATGGTTGACGGGGACGGCGGGACGTCGCGACATGCTACTCCAGCGTCGTCAGTCGCGGGACAGTGGTTATCCACAGGTGACGTGAGTTGTTCACCATTTCGGTGGATAACTGGGACCGTATGATGACGGCTGTCCTTGCGCAAAGACAGCCGGATTCGCGGAGGATCGAACCCTTTGACGACGAATGAACGACGTCTCGCGCGACTTGCGGCCATGCGCGAAGAGGCTCGCCTCGGCGGCGGTCAGGAACGGATCGACCAGCAACACGCGCGCGGAAAGCTGACCGCGCGAGAGCGCATCGAGCTGCTGCTCGACGCAGATTCGTTCGTCGAGCTCGACGCATTCGTCACCAACCGGAATGCGACGGTGGATGCCTCGTACCTCGGCGACGGAGTCGTGACGGGTCACGGCGCGATCGATGGTCGGACGGTCTTCGTCTTCAGCCAGGACTTCACCGTCTTCGGTGGATCTCTGTCAGAGGCGTACGCCGAGAAGATCTGCAAGATCATGGATCTCGCGATGAAGGTCGGCGCGCCCATCATCGGATTGAATGACTCGGGCGGCGCGCGCATCCAGGAAGGGGTCGTGTCGCTCGGTGGCTATGCCGACATCTTCCTCCGCAACACGCTGGCATCTGGTGTCGTTCCCCAGCTGTCGGTGATCCTCGGGCCATGCGCCGGGGGAGCGGTCTATTCGCCGGCCATCACGGACTTCACGATCATGGTCGAGGGGACGAGCTACATGTTCGTTACCGGGCCGAATGTCGTGAAGGCCGTGACCCATGAGGACGTCGACGCCGAGACGCTCGGCGGCGCGACGACGCACACGACCCAAAGTGGTGTGGCCCACCTGGCGGCCCCGGATGAGGCATCCGCCCTGGCGAGTGCGAGGCAGCTCCTCGCGTTCCTGCCGCAGAACAATCTGGCGGATGCGCCGTCGGTTTCGACGACGGACCCAGTCGACCGGATGGACGAGACGCTCGACGCGATCATCCCGGACGACCCGGCGAAGCCCTACGACATGCACGGCGTCATCGAGCGGATCGTCGACGACGGGGCGTTCACCGAGATCCAGCCCGGGTGGGCGCAGAACATCATCACCGGCTTCGCACGGTTGAACGGCCGGAGCATCGGCGTCGTCGCGCAACAACCCGCGGTCCTCGCGGGCGCGCTCGACATCGCCGCGTCGACGAAAGCCGCACGCTTCGTCCGGACCTGCGACTGCTTCAATGTCCCGCTCTTGACGCTGGTCGACGTTCCGGGCTTCCTACCGGGGGTCGGGCAGGAGCACGGCGGAATCATCCGGCACGGCGCGAAGCTGCTCTACGCCTATTGCGAGGCGACCGTCCCGAAGATCACCGTGATCACGCGGAAGGCCTACGGCGGTGCCTACGACGTCATGTCGAGCAAGCACGTCCGAGGCGACATCAACCTGGCGTGGCCGACCGCCGAGATCGCCGTGATGGGTGCCGAGGGTGCCGTCAACATCCTGTATCGCGACGAGATCGCGTCATCAGACGATGCATCCGCGACGCGGGAGCGCCTCGTGCGCGAGTACGAGGAACGCTTCGCGAACCCGTACGTCGCGGCTGCGCGCGGGTATGTCGACGATGTGATCCGGCCCTCGGAAACGCGGCCGCGGCTCATCGCGGCGTTGGAGATGCTCGCCGACAAGCGCGACACCAACCCGCCCAAGAAGCACGGCAACATCCCTCTGTGACAAGCGTCCTGTGACGGGCGT
>Ga0207688_10001461_pt1 | contig 12387 bp, 8 predicted proteins | sample KBSMiscanthusM4_FD_184296 | JGI IMG/M metagenome (GOLD analysis project Ga0207688, IMG submission 184296) | Miscanthus rhizosphere microbial communities from Kellogg Biological Station, Michigan, USA - M4 (SPAdes) (version 2) | ecosystem: Host-associated > Plants > Roots > Rhizosphere ...
CACCTGATCAGCGGCGTGCACAACGAGTCGCTGATGATCGGGCTCATGCTGGCCGGGATCGAGGTGGGGCTGCGGGCGGGCCCCAAGATCCTCGATCCGCACCTGCTCGGCGGGGCGTTGCTCATCGTCTGCGCGTCGGCGGTGAAGCTGCCCGCGCTGCTGGTGCTCGGCTTCCTCGGCCTGCACTGGGCCCGGCTGCGCGGCGGGCGGGTGCGCGACGTGGCCATCGCCGCGGGGGTGCTCACCGCCGTCACCGTGGTGGTCTACACGCCGCTGTCGGTCGGCACCGGCGTCGGGCTCGGGTGGACCACCACGCTCGCCGTGCCCACGCTGATCCTGTCGTGGATGTCGATCACGACCGACCTCGGGCTCGTCGGCGGGCAGGTCGGCATCCTGGGCGGGCTGGGCGACCACACCACGGCCGTGCTCTCGCTGTTCCGCGGCGTCGGCCTGGCCATCGCCCTGCTGCTCTGCGCGCGGCTGCTCTGGATGGTCTACCGCGGCAGGCTCGACCCGATCACCGGCATGGCGGCGGGGCTCGGCGCGGTCGTGCTGCTCGGGCCCGTGGTGCACCCCTGGTACGTGCTGTGGGGCCTGATCCCGCTCGCCGCCACCCGCTCGCTGCCGCGCTACCGGCGCGCGCTGCTCGCCGCCTCGGCCGTGCTCGCCGTGGTCGTGCCGCCCACGGGCGCCGACTTCAACTTCCGCGCCTTCCAGCTGCCGCTCGCGCTCGTCGCGTCGCTGGTGATGCTCGCCGTGCTGATCCTGTGGCAGCGCAGCCGCATCCAGGGCGCCACCGGTGTCGACATCGACGCCCTCCCCGGGCACGCGCCCGTCAGTCGCTAGAGTCGAACCCGTGAGTGCCGCTGCGGTGACCGTCCGCGGACTGGTCAAACGGTTCGGCCCCACCACCGCCGTCGACGGGCTCGACCTGGAGCTGCAGGCGGCCTCGGTGCTCGCGCTGCTCGGCCCCAACGGCGCGGGCAAGACCACCACCGTCGAGATCTGCACGGGGCTGCGCGCCGCCGACGCGGGCGAGGTACGGGTGCTCGGCACCAACCCCAAGGGCGCGCCCGACGCGCTGCGCGCCCGCATCGGCGTGATGCCCCAGGGCGGCGGCGCCTACCCCGGCGTGCGGGCGGACGAGATGCTGCGCCTGGTCGCGGCCTGCTCGGCGCGGCCGCTCGACCCCCGGTGGCTGCTCGACGTGCTGGGCCTCACCGGCTGCGCGCGCACCCCGTACAAGCGGATGTCGGGCGGGCAGCAGCAACGGCTCGCGCTGGCCTGCGCCGTCGTCGGCCGTCCGGAGCTGGTGTTCCTCGACGAGCCCACCGCGGGCCTCGATCCGCAGGCCCGCCGCCTGGTGTGGGAGCTGGTCGGCGCGCTGCGCCGCGACGGCGTGGCCGTGCTGCTCACCACCCACCTCATGGAGGAGGCCGAGGCGCTGGCCGACGACGTGGTGATCGTCGACAACGGCCGGGTGGTCGCCCACGGCAGCCCGGCCGCGCTCACCTCCACCGGCCCGCAGCAGGAGCTGCGGTTCCGGGCCAAGCCCGGCATGGACCTCACCGGGCTCGCCACCGCGCTGCCCCCCGAGTACCACGCCGCCGAGCCCATCGCGGGCCGCTACCTCGTCCAGGGCCGGATCGACCCCGGCGTGCTCTCCACGATCACCGCGTGGTGCGCGCAGCAGGGCGCCCTCGCCGACGACGTCCAGGTGGCGCGCCGCAGCCTCGAAGACGTGTTCCTCGAGCTCACCGGGCGGGAGCTGCGCTCATGACGACCCCGCGCTTCGCCCCCGGCACCTTCACGCCTGCGCCCGGCCCGGGCCGTCCGCTCGCGATGCTCGTCGCCCAGGCGGGCATCGAGCTGCGGCTCGCGTTGCGCGGCGGCGAGCAGGTGCTGCTCACGCTGCTCATCCCGACGGCGTTGCTGATCGGCCTCACGCTCGTCACGCTGGTGCCGCTGCCCGACCCGCGGGTCGCCGCGGTCACCCCGGGGGTGCTCGCGCTCGCGGTGATGTCCACGGCGTTCACGGCGCAGGCGATCGCGCTCGGCTTCGACCGCCGCTACGGCGTGATCCGACGGCTGGCCGCCACCGCGCTCCCCCGGTGGCTCTTGGTCACCGGGCGGCTGGTCGCCGTGCTGGGCGTCGTCGTCGTGCAGGTGGTGGTGCTCACGGCGATCGCGCTCGCGTTGGGCTGGCGGCCCGCCGTCGGCGGCGTGGGCTGGGCGGTGCTGCTCGTGCTGCTGGGCTGCGTGGCGTTCGGCGCGCTGGGGATCTTCGTCGGCGGCACCCTGCGGGCCGAGGTCACGCTGGCCGTCGCCAACCTGATCTGGCTGGTGCTGGTGTTCGTCGGCGGGATCGTCGTGCCGATCGACGAGATGCCGCGCGGGCTCGCCGCCGTGGCGCAGTGGCTGCCCACCGCGGCGCTCGCCGACGGCCTGCGCACCTCCCTCGCCACGGGTGCCGCCCCGACCGAGCAGCAGGTGCTGGTCCTGGCGGTCTGGGCGATGCTGGCGGGCTCCGCGGCGGTCCGGCTGGTCCGCTGGCGCTGACGCGGGTCGCCTAGCATCAACGTGTGCCCCTGCTCGACCGCCTGCCGCCCACATCACCGCGCGTCATGCGCACGCTGGCGGTCGCCGCCGTGGTCGCGCAGGCGGGCATCGCCGTCACCGGGTCCGTCGTGCGGGTCACCGGGTCCGGGTTGGGCTGCCCGACGTGGCCGCAGTGCTTCCCGGGCAGCCTGGTGCCCGTCCCGCACCCCGAGACGCAGGCGCTCACCCAGTGGATCGAGTTCGGCAACCGGCTGCTCACGTTCCTCGTCGTCATCGTCGCGGGCGCGTGCCTGGTCGCCGCGCTGGCCACCCGGCCCCGACGGCGGCGCCTCACCCGCCTCGCGCTGGTGCAGCCGCTCGGCGTGGTCGCGCAGGCCGTCATCGGTGGGATGACCGTGCTGCTCTCCCTCGCGTGGTGGTCGGTGGCCGTGCACTTCATCGTCTCGATGGTGATGGTGTGGCTGGCGGTGCAGCTCGTCGCGGCCGCAGGCGACGGCGACGAGCCCGTCCGCCCGCTCGTGCCGCGGGCCGTGCGCGGGCTCACCGCGACGAGCACCGCCGTGCTCGCCGCGCTGCTGGTAGCGGGCACGTTCGTCACCGCAGCTGGCCCGCACGCGGGCGACGCGGGCACCCCACGGCTGGACGTGCCGGTGCCCGCGCTCGCCCAGCTGCACGCCGACCTGCTGTTCGCCTACCTCGGCATGCTCGTCGCGCTCGGCTTCACATTGCACGCGGTCGGCGCGCCCGTGGCGCTGCAGCGCCGCTACCGGCTGCTCGTCGCGGCCGTGGTGGCCCAGGGCGCGCTCGGCGCCACCCAGTACGCGCTGGGCGTGCCGGAGGCGCTGGTGTCGCTGCACGTGCTCGGGGCCGCGCTCGTCACGGTCGGCGCCGCTGCGCTGTGGGCGGGCACCACCGAACGGCCACATGGGGCAACCGCGCTGTCGAGCCCAGCGGAACTGGCCCCCACCAGGGCATGATCGCGGGGTGCGCGCGATCCAGATCACCGAGAACGGTGGCCCCGATGTCCTGAAGGCCGTCGACCTGCCCGTACCGGACGCCCAGCCCGGAGAAGTGGTCGTCGAGGTGGGCGCGGCGGGGGTGAACTACATCGACACCTACCACCGCGGCGGCGTCTACGAGGTCAGCCTGCCGCTGGTGCTGGGCCTCGAAGGCGCTGGCCGCGTCACCGCCGTCGGGGACGGCGTCGCCGACGTGGCCGTCGGCGACCGGGTGGCCTGGACGAACACGCCGGGCAGCTACGCCGAGCACGTCGCCGTGCCCGCCGAGGAGACCGTGCCGGTGCCCGACGCCGTCGACGACGTCTCCGCGGTCGGCGCGCTCCTGCAGGGCATGACCGCTTGGATCCTGGTCAACACGACCTACCCCGTGCAGCCGGGCGACGACGTGCTCGTGCACGCCGCGGCGGGTGGCGTCGGGCTGCTGCTCACCCAGCTGGCCACCGGGCGCGGCGCGCGCGTGATCGCCACCGTGTCCACCGCCGAGAAGGAGGAGCTGGCCAGGGCCGCGGGTGCCGCCGAGGTGCTGCGCTACTCCGCCGACCTGGCCGAGCGGGTGCGCGACCTCACCGGCGGCGTCGGCGTGGCGGTGGCCTACGACGGGGTCGGCAAGTCGACGTTCGACGCCAGCATGGATTCCCTGCGCCGCCGCGGCATGCTCGTGCTCTTCGGCGCGGCGAGCGGGCCGGTGCCGCCGGTCGACCCGCAGCGGCTCAACGCGGGCGGCTCGCTCTACCTCACCCGCCCCACGCTCTTCCACCACATCTCCACGCGCGAGGAGCTGCTCAGCACGGCGGGGAGCGTCTACGCGGCGGTGGCGGAGGGCCGCCTGGACGTCCGCATCGGCCACCGCTACGCCCTCGACGAGGCGCGTGCGGCGCACGAGGACCTCCACGCCCGCCGCACGACGGGCAAACTGGTGCTCATTCCGTGACCGCGTGGGGCGACCTGCAGGCCTTCCAGGACCTCCCCCGGCCGGCGGGCCTGGCCGTGTCACCGGACGGCGCCCGGCTGGTCACCACGGTCGCCACGCCCGACCCGAAGCGCACCCGCTTCCGCACCGCGCTGTGGGAGATCGACCCGGCGGGCGAGCGGCCCGCCCGCAGGCTCACGCGGGGCACCGGGGAGTCCGGGCCCGCGTTCCTCCCCGACGGCGACCTGCTCTTCACCTCCGCCCGCCCCGACCCCGACGAGGCAGAGGCCGCCGACGACGCCCCGGCGGCGCTCTGGCGGCTCCCGCCCGCGGGCGAGGCCCACGTCGTGGGCAGCAGGGCGGGCGGGATCGGGCCACCGGTGGTCGCCTGCGCCGCGGGCACCGTCGTCGTCGGGGCGAAGACGCTCCCCGGCGCCGTCACCGACGAGGACGACGCGGCCCGGCGCGCGGCCCGCAAGGCCCGGAAGATCGGCGCGGTGCTGCACGCCGCGCACCCCGTGCGGTACTGGGACAGCGATCTCGGCCCGGACGAGGAACGGCTGCTCGCGGGCACCGTGCCCGCCGACGGCGTGATCACCTGGTGCGACCTCACCCCGACACCGGCCCGGGCTCTCGGCGCGTTCGCGGTCGCCCCGGATGGCGCGGCGGTGGTCGCCGAGTGGGAGGTGCCCGAACGGCACGGCGGCAGCCGCACGACGCTGGTGGTCGTCGACATCGCCTCCGGTGAGCGGCGCACGCTGCTCGACGACCCCGCCGCCGACTTCGGGGCGCCCACGATCAGCCCCGACGGCACCCGCCTCGCCTGCGTGCGGGAGACGCGTTCCACGGCGACCGCACCGATCGACCGCACCGTGCTCGTCGTGCCGCTGGGGGGCGGCGACCCGCAGGAGGTCGCCCCGCGGTGGGACCGCTGGCCCGAGGAGCTCTGCTGGGTGGGCGACGCGCTCCACGTCACCGCCGACGACGCGGGCCGTCGTCCCGTGTTCCGCGTGACGCCCGTCTCGGCCGACCCCGTGCGGCTCACCGGCGACGACGGCTGCTACGGCGACCTCGTCGCCGCCCCGGACGGCAGCGCGCTCTACGCCCTGCGGAGCGCGATCGACGCCCCGCCCGCACCGGTGCGGCTCGACCCGGCCGCGCCCGACCAGCGACCGGTGCCGCTGCCCGGGCCGGCCGAGCGGGCGGAGCTGTCCGGGCTGCCGGGCACCCTCACCGAGGTCACCGCGACCGCCGCCGACGGCACCCCGCTGCGCGCCTGGCTCGCGCTCCCCGACGGCGACGCGCGGGCGCCGCTGCTGCTGTGGATCCACGGCGGCCCGCTCGGCAGCTGGAACGCCTGGCAGTGGCGGTGGAACCCGTGGTTGATGACGGCCCGCGGCTACGCCGTGCTGCTGCCCGACCCGGCGCTGTCCACCGGGTACGGGCGCGCGTTCGTCGCCCGCGGCTGGGGCGCGTGGGGCGACGCGCCCTACACCGACCTCATGGCGCTCACCGACGCCGCCGCGGCCCACCCGCGGATCGACGCCGACTCCGTGGCCGCGATGGGCGGCTCGTTCGGCGGCTACATGGCCAACTGGGTGGCGGGCCACACCGACCGGTTCCGCGCGATCGTCACCCACGCCAGCCTGTGGGCGCTCGACGGGTTCGGCCGCACGACCGACGACCCGGCCTATTGGCGCCGCGAGCTGACCCCCGAGATGGCGGCGCGGCACAGCCCGCACCGGCACGTCGACGCCATCACGACGCCGATCCTCGTCGTGCACGGCGACAAGGACTACCGGGTGCCCATCGGCGAGGGGCTGGCGCTCTGGTGGGACCTCGTCGCGGCGTGGGACGGCGACCCCGCGGAGATCCCCCACCGGTTCCTGTACTTCCCCGACGAGAACCACTGGATCCTCAAACCGCAGCACGCCGTGCTCTGGTACGAGACCGTGCTGGCGTTCCTCGACCACCACGTGCGCGGACGCGACTGGGTGGTGCCCGAGCTCCTGCGTTAGGAGGGTGCGGGAGAACTCCGCCCGTAGCGAGCGTCGCGCGGTAGGGCCGAGTTCTCCCGCGCGCTCCTAGAAGAGCGGAGGCAGGCCGACGGCGGCGTCGACGGCGATCGCGACGAACAGCCCGCACAGGTAGGCGTTGGAGCGGTGGAAGAGCGCCATCGAGCTGACCTTGCGGCCCGCGACCACGGCCGCGTGCAGCCGGTGGGCCGAGAGCAGGAACCACGCCCCGCCGCCCACCGCGGCGACCGCGTAGATCCAGGACGTGACGGGCAGCAGCGCCAGCGTGGCGGCGACCATCACCCAGGCGTAGGCGACGATGCGCCGCGTCACCTGCGCGGGGCCCGCCACCACGGGGAGCATCGGCACGCCCGCGGCCGCGTAGTCGTCGCGGTAGCGCATGGCGAGCGCCCAGAAGTGCGGCGGCGTCCAGAAGAAGATCACGGCGAACATGACGAGCGCGGGCCAGCCGACGGTGCCGGTGACCGCGGCCCACCCGATGACGACCGGCATGCAGCCCGCCGCGCCGCCCCACACGATGTTCTGCGAGGTGCGGCGCTTGAGCAGCAGCGTGTAGACGAGCACGTAGAACGCGATCGCCGCGACGGAGAGCCCCGCGGCCAGCAGGTTGGTGGTGAAGGCCAGCCACACGGCGCTGAGCAGGCCGAGCACGAGGCCGAACACCAGCGCGTGCCGCGGCGGCACCTGGCCCTGCGCGAGCGGCCGTCGGGCGGTGCGCTTCATCTTGACGTCGATGTCGGCGTCGGCCACGCAGTTGAGCGCGTGCGCGCTCGCCGCGGCCATCGCCCCGCCCAGCAGCGTGGCGAGCACGAGGCCGACCGGCGGCAGCCCTCGCTGGGCGAGGAACATCGCGGGCACCGTGACGACGAGCAGCTGCTCGATGATGCGGGTCTTCGTGAGGCCGAGGTAGGCGCCCACCGTGGCGCGCAGCCGCCGCAGTGGCGATCCGGCGAGCGGCAGCGACGCGGGCCCGGAGACGGGCAGAGCCACGGGCAACCTCGCCTTCCGCGGGTCGGAGCTTCTACGGCTTGTCGATCCTAACGCCGGGCATGCGTTTGCGGGCGTCTGGGTAGACAGCGTGAACGTTGGCTGTCGAGATCACACTCGACACGCCGAGCGGACTACGCTCGCGGCGAAGCCGCCCGCCCGACCCCGAACCCGAAGGAGAGCTGTGGCCGACATCGACATCGAGGCGCGGACCAGGGTGAGCGTGCCCGACGACTGGAGCGATCTGGATCGCCGCGCCGTGGACACCATCCGCGTGCTGGCCGCCGACGCGGTGCAGAAGGTCGGCAACGGCCACCCCGGCACGGCGATGAGCCTGGCCCCGCTGGCGTACTCGCTGTTCCAACGGGTGATGCGGCACGACCCGAGCGACGCCGACTGGCCCGGCCGCGACCGCTTCGTGCTCTCCTGCGGCCACTCCTCGATCACGCTGTACATCCAGCTGTTCCTCTCCGGCTACGGGCTCGAGATGTCCGACCTGAAGTCGCTGCGCACCTGGGGTTCCAAGACCCCCGGCCACCCCGAGCACGGCCACACCCGCGGCGTCGAGATCACCACCGGCCCGCTGGGGCAGGGGCTCGCCTCCGCCGTCGGTATGGCGATGGCCGCGCGGCGCGAACGCGGCCTGTTCGACCCCGACCCCGACTGGGGTGACTCGCCGTTCGACCACTACATCTACGTGATCGCCTCGGACGGCGACATCGAGGAGGGCGTCACCTCGGAGGCGTCCTCGCTCGCGGGCACCCAGGAGCTGGGCAACCTGATCGTCTTCTACGACGACAACAAGATCTCCATCGAGGACGACACCACGATCGCGCTCTCCGAGGACACCGCGAAGCGCTACGAGGCCTACGGGTGGCACGTCCAGGTGGTCGAGAGCGGCGAAGACGTCACCGACATCCTCAAGGCCGTCGAGGCGGCGAAGGCCGAGACGTCCCGACCGTCGTTCATCCTGCTCAAGACGGTGATCGGCTGGCCCGCGCCGAAGAAGATGAACACCTTCCAGGCGCACGGCTCGGCCCTGGGCGCCGAGGAGGTCGCGGCGGTCAAGGAGATCCTCGACTTCAACCCCGGGGAGTCCTTCGAGATCGACGACCCGGTGCTCGCCCACTCCCGCGAGGTCGTCAAGCGCGGGCAGGAGGCCCATGCGGCCTGGCGGAAGACGTTCGACGCGTGGGCCGCGCGCGAGCCCGAGCGCAAGGAGCTGTTCGACCGGCTGACCGCGCTTCAGCTGCCCGCGGGCTGGGAGAAGGCCCTGCCGTCGTGGGATCCCGACCCGAAGGGCGTGTCGACGCGCAAGGCCTCCGGCGCCGTCCTGAACGCGCTGGCCGACGTGCTGCCGGAGCTGTGGGGCGGCTCGGCCGACCTCGCGGAGAGCAACAACACCACGATGGAGGGGCAGCCCTCGTTCGGCCCGAAGAGCACCGCCACCCGCCTGTGGGCGGCCGAGCCCTACGGACGCACCCTGCACTTCGGCGTCCGCGAGCACGCGATGGGCTCGATCCTCTCCGGCATCGCGCTCCACGGTCCCACCCGCCCGTACGGCGGCACCTTCCTGATCTTCTCCGACTACATGCGCGGCGCCGTGCGGCTGGCCTCCGTGATGCAGGTCCCGGTCACCTACGTCTGGACGCACGACTCGATCGGCCTCGGCGAGGACGGGCCGACCCACCAGCCGATCGAGCACATGGCGGCGCTCCGGGCGATCCCGGGGCTGTCGATGGTGCGCCCCGGTGACGCCAACGAGACCGCGGGTGCGTGGAAGGCGATCCTCGAACGCCGCGGGCCGTGCGGGCTCGCGCTGACCCGGCAGAACATCCCGGTGCTCGAGGGGACGTCGCACGAGGGCGTCGCCAAGGGCGGGTACGTCCTGGCCGAGGCGTCGTCCGGGCTGCCGCAGGTGATCCTCATCGCCACCGGGTCGGAGCTCCAGATGGCGGTCGAGGCCCGGGAGGCCCTCGAGGCCGACGGCGTCGCCACGCGGGTCGTGTCGATGCCCTGCGTCGAGTGGTTCCAGGAGCAGGACAGCGCCTATCGGGAGTCCGTGCTCCCGCCGATCGTCAAGGCCAGGGTTTCCGTGGAGGCGGGCATCGCGATGCCGTGGCACCAGTTCACCGGCGATCTGGGCGAGAACGTTTCCATCGAGCACTTCGGGGCAAGCGCGGATTATCAGACACTGTTCCGCGAGTTCGGCTTCACCACGGAGAACGTGGTCGCCGCCGCGAAGCGCAGTCTCGGCAAGACCTCCTAGGAAGGGAACGAGATGACCAACGAACGGCTGGCGGATCTCGCCGCGGCGGGCGTCTCCATCTGGCTCGACGACCTGTCGCGGGAGCGGCTGCAATCGGGCAACCTGCAGTCGCTGATCACCGAGGACAGCGTGGTCGGCGTCACCACCAACCCGACGATCTTCGCGGCGGCGCTGGAGAACGGCCAGGCCTACGACAAGCAGGTGCGCGAGCTGGCCGCCCGCAACGCCTCGGTCGACGACGCCGTCCGCGAGATCACGGTGGCCGACGTCGCGCACGGGTGCGACGTCTTCCGCAGCACCTGGGAAGCCACCGACGGCGTGGACGGGCGGGTGTCGCTCGAGGTCGACCCGCGGCTGGCCCACGACACCGACGCCACGTTCGCCGAGGCCGTCGACCTGTGGAAGGCCGTCGACCGGCCCAACCTGCTGGTCAAGATCCCGGCCACCGAGGCGGGCCTGCCCGCGATCACCAAGACGCTCGGCGAGGGCGTCAGCGTGAACGTCACCCTGATCTTCTCGGTCGAGCGCTACCGCGAGGTCATGGGCGCCTTCCTCGACGGGCTGGAGCAGGCCGCGGCCAATGGCCACAACCTGGCCAGCATCACCTCGGTGGCGAGCTTCTTCGTCTCCCGCGTCGACACCGAGATCGACAAGCGGCTGGAGAAGATCGGGACCGACGAGGCGCTCGCCCTGCGGGGCAAGGCGGGCGTGGCCAACTCGCGGCTCGCCTACGCCGCGTTCCAAGAGGTGTTCTCGGGCGAGCGCTGGGAGGCGCTGGCCGCGAAGGGCGCCAAGGCGCAGCGACCGCTCTGGGCCTCCACCGGCGTGAAGAACCCGGACTACCCGGACACGATGTACATCACCGAGCTGGTCGTCGCCGACACCGTCAACACGATGCCGGAGAAGACCCTGCGGGCCTACGCCGACCACGGCGAGCACCACGGCGACGCGGTCACCGGCACCGCCCCGCAGGCCCAGCAGGTGTTCGACGCGATCTCCGCGCAGGGCATCGACCTCACCGACGTGTTCCTCGTGCTGGAGAACGAGGGCGTCGACAAGTTCGAGAAGTCCTGGGCCGAGCTGCTGGAGACGGTGAAGGGACAGCTCGACGGCGCCAAGGGGTGATCGTCCTCCCCCGGCCCGGGTGAATGCCCGAGCCGGGGAAGGCTGCAATGATCGCGCCGTCAGTGTCGACCGCATCTGCCTGGAGGTCCCATGACCGGCGCGAAGGCCTGGACGAACCCGCTCCGGGACCCGCGCGACAAGCGCCTGCCCCGGATCGCGGGTCCGTGCGGCTTGGTGATCTTCGGGGTCACCGGGGACCTGTCCCGCAAGAAGCTGATGCCCGCGATCTACGACCTGGCCAACCGCGGGCTGCTGCCGCCGGGCTTCGCGCTCACCGGCTTCGCCCGCCGCGACTGGTCCACCGAGGACTTCGGCCAGATCGTCTACAACGCGGTGAAGGAGCACGCCCGCACCCCGTTCCGGCAGACCGTGTGGGACCGGCTCGCCGAGGGGTTCCGCTTCGTGCAGGGCAGCTTCGACGACGACCACGCGTTCGACCGCCTCGAGCTCACCGTCGCCGACCTCGACCGGGTCCGCGGCACCGGCGGCAACCACGCCTTCTACCTGTCGATCCCGCCCGGCGCGTTCCCCGTGGTGTGCAAGCAGCTCGCCCGCTCCGGCCTTTCCGCGCAGAACGGCCACCAGTGGCGGCGGGTCGTCATCGAGAAGCCGTTCGGGCACGACCTCAAGTCGGCGATCGAGCTCAACGGCATCGTCAACGACGTCTTCCCCGAGGACTCGGTGTTCCGCATCGACCACTACCTCGGCAAGGAGACGGTGCAGAACATCCTGGCGATGCGCTTCGCCAACCAGCTCTTCGAGCCGATCTGGAACGCGCACTACGTCGACCACGTGCAGATCACGATGGCCGAGGACATCGGCCTCGGCGGCCGGGCGGGCTACTACGACGGCATCGGCGCCGCGCGCGACGTGATCCAGAACCACCTGCTGCAGCTCCTCGCGTTCACCGCGATGGAGGAGCCGGTGTCGTTCTCGTCCAAGGAGCTGCGCGACGAGAAGATCAAGATCCTCAACGCGACCCAGCTCGTCGGCCCGCTCGCCGAGACCACCGCGCACGGCCAGTACACGGGCGGCTGGCAGGGCGGCGAGCTCGTGCCCGGGCTCAAGGAGGAGCACGGGTTCAACCCGCGTTCGCGCACCGAGACGTTTGCGGCGATCACCTGCGCGATCAACACCCGCCGTTGGGCGGGGGTGCCGTTCTACCTGCGCACCGGCAAGCGGCTGGGGCGGCGCGTCACCGAGATCGCGGTGGTGTTCAAGCGCGCGCCGCACCTGCCGTTCGACGCGACGATGACCGAGGAGCTCGGCCAGAACGCGTTCGTCGTGCGGGTGCAGCCCGACGAGGGCGTCACGCTGCGGTTCGGGTCGAAGGTGCCGGGCAGCCAGATGGAGGTCCGCGACGTCACGATGGACTTCGGCTACGGCACCGCGTTCACGGAGGCCTCCCCCGAGGCCTACGAGCGGCTGATCCTCGACGTGCTGCTGGGGGAGCCGTCGTTGTTCCCGGTCAACGCCGAGGTC
>Ga0207688_10001463_pt1 | contig 12379 bp, 13 predicted proteins | sample KBSMiscanthusM4_FD_184296 | JGI IMG/M metagenome (GOLD analysis project Ga0207688, IMG submission 184296) | Miscanthus rhizosphere microbial communities from Kellogg Biological Station, Michigan, USA - M4 (SPAdes) (version 2) | ecosystem: Host-associated > Plants > Roots > Rhizosphere ...
GAGCCGAGCGGCTCGGCCTCGCCCACGCGGCGGTGGCCACGGGCCTGGCCGGCGAGGACGCCGCCGAGACGGTGGCGCTGGCGCGCGCCGCGGTCGCCGGCCTCGACGAAAGCGGCGCGACGACCCTGAGCGCCACCGTGGTCCTGCTCGCCGCCATCGCCCTGATCAGCGCCGATGCCCTCGACGAGGCCGAGCGCCTGTGCACCCTGCTCGCCGACGACGCGCGGCGCCGCGGCTCGGTGCGGATCTTCGCCACCGCCTCGCATACCCGCGCCCATGCCCTGCACCGCCAGGGCAACCTCGTGGGTGCGATCGCCGACGCCGAGTCGGCCCTGGACGCCGCCCGCTACGGCTGGCGCCTGGCCCTCCCCGCCGCGCACGCGGCCCTGGCCGCCTGTCAGCTCGAGCGCGGCGAGCTCGCGGCCGCCCAGGCCGCGCTCGCGCTCCCCGGCGGCGAGGAGCGCTGGGAGCACGAGTTCACCTACAACGACTACCTGGAGGCGCGCGGGCGCGTGCGCTTGGCCGAGGGCGACGCCGCCGCCGCGTTCAGCGACTTCGAGGCGTGCGGCGTGCGCCTGGCCCAGGCCGGGGCCACGCAGCCCGGCGTCGTGCCCTGGCGCTCGGGGGCGGCCCGCGCCGCCGCGGCGCTGGGCGACCGCGAGCGGGCGCGCGCGCTGGCCGACGAGGACCTGGCCGAGGCGCTGCGCTTCGGCGCCCCGCTCTCGCACGGCCTGGCGCTGCGCACCGCGGGCGAGCTGGCGGGCGGCGACCGCGGCATCGCGCTCCTGCGCGAGGCCGTCGCGGTGCTGGCCGGGAGCGAGGGGCGGCTCGAGCACGCGCAGGCGCTGGCCAGCCTGGGCGCCGCGCTGCTGGCCGCCGGGCACCGGGTCGCCGCGCGCGCGCCGCTGCGCGAGGCGCTCGACCTCGCCCACCGCTGCGGGGCCGCGCCGGTGCAGCAGCGCGTGCGCGACGACCTCGTGGCCGCCGGCGCCCGGCCGCGCCGGCCGTCGCTGTCCGGCGTCGACGCGCTGACCCCGCGCGAGCGCCGCATCACCGCCATGGCGGCCGAGGGCCTGAGCAACCGCGAGATCGCCGAGGCCCTGTTCATCACCACCAAGACGGTGGAGACGCACCTCCGCCACGCGTACGCCAAGCTGGGCGTCGGGAACCGCTTGCCGTTAGCTGATCTCTTTGCTAACTTGCAAGCATGACCACCACGAAGAACACCACCACCGACTTCAGCGACCGCTTCATCGATGCTAGCCGCAAGGCCGGCCACAGCTACGTCGACGCCTACGAGAAGACGCTGACGAGCATCGCGGACTACCAGGACCGCATCGGCAAGACCAGCCAGGTGGACTGGATCGCGACTCTGGCGCACGCCCAGGCGGACTTCACCCGCAACTGGGCCGAGGCGTACACGACGGCCGCGCGCAGCGTCCTGAAGTAGCCTCCCCCGCCGTCATGGCTGAAGCCAAGGCCGCCGACGGCACCAAGCTGTACTACGAGCGCACCGGGGCCGGCGCCCCGGTGCTGCTCGTGATGGGCCTGGGCATGAACGCCACCGGCTGGTGGCGGACCATCCCGGTGCTCGCCGAGGGGCTGGAGGTCATCGCCTTCGACAACCGCGGCGCGGGCCGCAGCGACGTGCCCGACGGCCCGTACACCGCCGACCTCATGGCCGACGATGCCATGGCCGTGCTCGACGCGGCCGGCATCGAGAAGGCCCACCTCTACGGCATCTCGCTGGGCGGGATGATCGCCCAGGACATCGTCGTGCGGCACCCCGACCGGGTCGACCGGCTCGTGCTGGGCGCGACCACGCCGGGCGGCCCCGAGCATGTCGCCGCCGACGCGGACGTGCTCAAAGTCCTCGGCGCCCGCGGCACGTTCACGGCCGAGCTGGCGGCGTGGGTCTCCGTGCCGATCAACTACGCCCGGCGCACGCGCGAGCAGGCCGGCCAGCGCATCGCCGAGGACATCCAGCGCCGCTTGCGCTACCCGATCACCGGCAAGGGCTACGGCGGCCAGCTCGAGGTGGCGATGAGCTGGGCGCTGGGCACCGGGGCGAGCGCGATCGCCGCGCCCACGCTGGTCGTGCACGGCGACGAGGACGTGCTCGTTCCCCCCGAGAACGGTCGCCTGCTGGCCGACCTCATCCCCGGCGCGACGTTGCGCCTGTGGCCCGGCGCCGCCCACCTCTACCCGACCGACGAGCCCGCCGCCGACCGGGCGATCCTGGAGTTCCTGACCGCCTGATCACCTGACTGAGCGACTCAGCGGGCGGTCCATCCGTGATCCAGGGTGACCGGCGCACCGTTGAACGCCTTGCCCGCAGGCCCGAGCAGGAACGCGACCACCTCGGCCACCTCGGACGGCTCGATGAGCTCCTTGACCGCGTGCGGGGCGAGGATGACCTCTTCGAGCACGCGGTCCTCGCTGATGCCGTGGGCCTTGGCCTGATCGACGATCTGGCGCTCGACCAGCGGCGTGCGCACGTAGCCCGGGCACACCGCGGTGGCGGTGATGCCCTTGTCCGCGCCCTCGAGCGCCAGCACCTTGACCAGGCCGAGCACGCCGTGCTTGGCCGACACGTAGCCGGCCTTGAAGGGCGAGGCCACCAGGCCGTGCACGGAGGCGATGCAGACGAAGCGGCCGCTGTCGCTGCGCTCGAGCTCGGGCCAGGCGTACTTGGCGAGCAGGAACGGGCTGGTCAGCAGCAGCCCGAGCAGTGCGTTCCAGCGGTCGGTGGGGAACTCGGCGACCGGCGCGACGTGCTGGAAGCCGGCGTTGGGGATGACGGTGTCGAGGGACCCGAAGCGCTCGACGGCGGCCGCGACGGCGTCGCGGTTGCCCGCCTCTTCGGTCAAATCGGCGGCGAAGGGCTCGCCGGGGCCGTCCGGGTCGGGCTTCAGGTCGACCGCGAGCACCTGCGCGCCGCCGTCGACCAGGCGCTGGGCCACAGCGCGCCCGATTCCAGAGGCGGCACCAGTTACGATCGCTGCCCGAGATCGGAGGTCGTTGCTCATGGTTGACGCCCTACCCAACCTGCTCCCTCGCCTCACCGACGCCGCCGCCACCGCGACGGCAGCGACCGTCGAGGGGACCCTGCGCTGGTGGGCCGAGGCCTGGGCCCGCCCCGACGCCGCGCTGGACCTCATGCGCTGGACCGGCCACATGCATGCCCGCAGCCGGCCGCGCTGGGCGCACGACCACGCCGTGGTGCTGGAGAGCCCGATCGCGCGCGTGCGCGACTTCAGCGACGCGGGCACGAACGACGTCGTCCCCACCATCGTGCTCCCGCCCCAGGCCGGGCACGACTCCTGCATCGTCGACTACTCGGCGCGCCAGAGCCAGATCGCGGTCCTGCGCGACGCCGGGCTCCGCCACCTCCTCTCGCTGGACTGGGTGGGCGCGACCACGGCCACGAAGGACACGACCGTCGACGACTACCTCGCGGTCATCGACGCCGCCGTCGACCACGCGGGCGGCGGCCCGGTCAACCTCGTGGGCGACTGCCAGGGCGGCTGGCTGGCCGCGCTCTGGGCCGCGCTGCGCCCCGACCGGGTCAACACGCTGACCATCGCCGGCGCCCCGATCGACTTCGCGACCGGCGAGCCGGTGATCGGCGACTACGTCCAGGTGCTGCCGCCGGCCTTCTACCGGGCGCTGGTGGCCATGGGCGGCGGTGTGCTGGACGGGCGCTTCCTGCTCGGCGGCTTCATCGCCATCAACCCCGAGGCCGAGATCTCGCGCCAGCTCGCGCTGCTCGGCGCGCTGGACGAGCCCGAGCACCTGGCCCGCTACGTCGCCTTCGAGGACTGGTTCAAGCACACGCAGGCCATCCCCGGCGCCTTCTACCTGTGGATCGTCGAGCACCTCTTCCGGCGCAACGCCCTGATCGCGGGCGAGCTCGAGATCGGTGGCGAGCGCGTCGACCTCGGGCGCATCGACGCGCCCCTGTTCCTGCTCGGCGGCGCGGTCGACCACATCACCCCGCCGCCGCAGGTCTTCGCGCTGGCCGACCATGCGTCCACCCCGGCCGCGGACGTGCTCCGGCGCACGACGACGGGCGGCCACCTGGGCCTGTTCATGGGCACCGAGGCGCTACGCGACCACTGGCCGCCGCTGATGGCCCAGGTCTACGAGCGCTCGCGGCGGCGCCGGCGGCGGGGCTCGCCGTTGGCGGCCAGGAACCCCTCGTAGGTCGTCACCAGCGCGCGCCGCTGCGCGGCGGTCAGGCGCGGGTCGGCCTCGACGGCGTCGACCACGGTGGTGTCCTCGGGGTCGACGTCGTCGAGCCCCGCCTGCGCGTAGAGCGCGTCGGCCGACGTGTGCAGCGTTTCGGCGATCGCCTCTATGACCTTCTCGGACGGCTCGCGCAGCCCGCGCTCGATCTGCGACAGGTACGGGTTGGAGATGCCCGCCATCGAGGCGAACTGGCGCATCGACAGCTCGGAGAGCTCGCGCTGGCGGCGGATGATCTCGCCGAGCGAAAGCGCTGGATTCCCGTCCTTCGCGGTCATGGTTACAGATGATGGCAGCGGGGAAAGTCGAAGAACATGGAAAACAAGGACGAGCAGGTCGTCCAGCGCAACGCGTTCGGCGAGCTGCTGGCCATGGCCACCGAGAACGTGGTGGCGCTGGCCAAGCTCGGCGCCGACGCCGGCGACCTCGCAGTGCGTAACCTGCGCCTCGCCGGCCGCCGCGACATGGCCCGCTTGGGCCACCAGCTGGCCCGCACCGAGGACAAGCTCGAGACGGTCCTGCAGGAGGTCGAGCGCCTCCAGGACGAGCTGCGGGCCGAGCGCGAGAAGGCCGCGGGCAGCAACGGCGCCCCCAGCCGCACGCACAGCCAGTCGCGATGAACCCCGCGCGGGCAGCGGTCGAGTTCGCCAACACCCTCCTCACCACCGAGGACGCGAAGATCGGGACGACCCCGCGCGACGTGGTCTGGACGCACCGCAAGGTCACGCTCTACCGCTATCGCTCGGACCGCCGCGAGCACGCCGTGCCCGTGCTGCTCGTGTTCGCCCTCATCAACCGGCCGACGATCTTCGACCTGCGCCAGGGCAACTCGTTCGTCGCCTACCTGCTCGACCAGGGCTTCGACGTCTTCCTGCTCGACTGGGGCGAGCCCGACGACGAGGACGCCGACATGGGGCTCGAGGCCTACGCGTGCGACGAGCTGCCGTGGGGCATCCGCGAGACGCTGCGCGCGGCCGGCGCCGACGAGGTCTCGCTGCTGGGCTGGTGCATCGGGGGCACGCTGTGCGCGATGCACTGCGCGCTGGCGCGCGACACCGTCGTGCGCAACCTCGTGCTGCTGACCACGCCGATCGACACCACGGGCTCGCGCTACACGGGCTGGGTCGGGCGCGACAGCTTCGACGTCGACCTCGTAGCCGACGCCTACCCCGCCATTCCCGGGCGGATGATCGACTTCGCCAACAAGCTGCTCAAGCCCAAGACGAACTTCTGGGACACCTACGCAAAGCTCTGGGAGGGCGCGCTCGAGGGCAAGGCCAAGCCCGAGGCCTACCAGCCCATGGCCAAGTGGGTGGCCGACAACCCGCCGTTCCCGTCGCGGGCGTTCCGCGAGTGGAACACGTGGATGTACAAGGAGAACCGGCTCGTGCGCGGGCGCATGCGCCTGCGCGGGCGCCGCGTGGACCTGGGCGACATCGAGCAGAACCTGCTCGTCGTCACCGCCGGCGCCGACCACATCGCGCCGCCGCCGGGCACCGCGCCGATCTTCGGCCTCGTCTCCAGCAAGGACGTGACGCACTTCGACCGCCCCGGAGGCCACATCGGCTTGATGGCGGGCTCACGGGCGCGCGAGGACATCTGGCCGGACCTCGCCGGCTGGCTGGCCGAGCGATCCAGCCAATGAGGAGAGGAGCAACCGCATGACCACCACCGACAAGGCCCCCATCGCCACCAAACGCCAAGCCCCCGAGGGCAAGCTCAGCGGCCGCGTCGCCCTCGTCACGGGCGGCAACCGCGGCATCGGGGCGGCCATCTGCCGCAGCCTGGCCAACCAGGGCGCCTCGGTCGCCGCCGGGTACAGCCGCAACAAGGAGCAGGCCGAGAGCTTCCTGGCCGAGCTGCTCGAGCAGGGCATCGAGGGCTCCGTGCACCAGGGCAACATCGACTCGGCCGATGACTGCCGCCGCGTGGTCGACGAGGTGCACAAGCGCTACGGCCGGCTCGACGTGCTGGTCAACAACGCCGGCATCACCATCGACAAGCCGGTGCTGAAGATGGACGACGAGGACTGGTACAAGGTGCTCGCCGTCAACCTCTCGGGCGCGTTCTTCATGTCCAAGGCGGCGCTGCCGTACATGGTCGAGCAGGAGCACGGCCGGATCGTGAACATCTCCTCGATCATCGGCCAGCGCGGCAACATCGGGCAGGCGAACTACGCCGCGTCCAAGAGCGGGCTGTTCGGCCTGACCATGACCATGGCCCGCGAGGCAGCCAAGAAGTGCTCCGACGTGACCGTCAACGCCGTCGCCCCGGGCTTCATCGAGACCGACATGCTCGAGAGCGTGCCCGAGAAGGTGCTGGATGGGATCCGCAAGCAGATCCCGGCCGGGCGGCTGGGCCAGCCCGACGAGGTCGCCCGCGTCGTGCACTTCCTGTGCGCCGACGCCTCCGGCTACATCACCGGGCAGGTCTGGGGCGTCAACGGCGGCATGGAGATGGCCGGCGCGTAGCGGCGCTGGCGGCGTTGGGGGGTCGTTGGGCGTTGGGCGTTGGGAACCGCTTACCCAAAGCCCAAAGCCCAAAGCCCCCGACGCCCTACTTCTCCTTGTCGCCGTTCTCCGCGCCGAACTTCCCTTCGAGGTCCTTCATGACGCCAGGGTCACGCAGCGTCGTGACGTCGCCCAGCTCGCGGCCCTCCGCGATGTCGCGCAGGAGCCGGCGCATGATCTTCCCCGAGCGGGTCTTGGGCAGGTCGGCGGACCAGATGATGCGCTTGGGCCGCGCGAACTTGCCGATGCGCCGGGCCACGACCTCGCGGATCTCCGCCACGAGCTCCTCGTCACCCTCGTTCTCCTTGCCCTCGAGGGTCACGAACGCGCACACCGCCTGCCCGGTGTCCTCGTCGCTCTGCGCGATGGCCGCGCACTCGGCCACGCGCGGGTGCGACACGATGGCGGACTCGATCTCGGCCGTCGACATGCGGTGGCCGGAGACGTTGAGCACGTCGTCGATGCGCCCGATGACCCAGAAGTAGCCGTCATCGTCGATGCGAGCGGCGTCGCCCACGAGGTAGGTGTCCTTGCCGAACCGGTCCCAGTAGGTCTCGATGAACCGGTCGTCGTCCTTGTAGAGCGTGCGCAGCATCCCCGGCCAGGGCTTGCGCAGCACGAGCAGGCCCTGCTTGCCCTCGACCTCCTCGCCGGTGGACTCGTCGTACACGGCCGCGTCGATGCCCGGCAGCGGCACCGTGGCCGAGCCCGGCTTGGTCTCGGTGATCCCCGGCAGCGGCGAGATCATGATGTGGCCGGTCTCGGTCTGCCACCACGTGTCGACGATCGGGCAGCGCTTGCCGCCAATCACCGTGTAGTACCAGAGCCAGGCCTTGGGGTTGATCGGCTCTCCGACCGTCCCCAGCAGCCGCAACGACGAGAGGTCGTGCTTGTCCGGATACTCGCGGCCCCACTTCATGCACGCGCGGATCGCGGTGGGCGCGGTGTAGAAGATCGACACCTTGTAGCGCTCGATCACGTCCCACCAGACGTCCTTGTCGGGGTAGTCGGGGGCGCCCTCGTACATGACCGAGGTCGCGCCGTTGGCCAGCGGCCCGTAGACGATGTAGCTGTGGCCGGTGATCCAGCCGACGTCGGCGCCGCACCAGTAGACGTCCTCCTCGGGCTTGAGGTCGAAGACGTACTTGTGCGTGTAGGCCACGCCGGTCAGGTAGCCGCCGGTCGTGTGGAGGATGCCCTTGGGCTTGGCCGTCGAGCCTGACGAGTAGAGGATGAACAGCGGGTCCTCGGCGTCCATGGGCTCGGCCGGGCACTCCGCCGCGGCGGCCTCCATCGCCTCGTGCATCCAGACGTCCCGACCCTCGCGCATCTCGCACTGCTCGCCGGTGGCCTTGACCACGAAGATCGTCTCCAGCGAGTCGAGGTCGTTCATCTCCTCGTCGACCGCTTGCTTGATCGCCGCGGTCTTGCCCTTGCGCCGGGCTCCGTCGACGGTGATGAGGGCCTTGGCCTCGCTGAACTCCATGCGCTCGCGCACCGAGCCGGCCGAGAACCCGCCGAAGACCACGTTGTGGGGAGCGCCGATGCGCGCGCAGGCGAGCATGGCCACGACGACCTCGGGGATCATCGGCAGGTAGATGCCGACGATGTCGCCCTTCTTGATCCCGTGGTCCTTCAGCGCGTTGGCCATCCGCTGCGAGTCGGCGTGCAGGTCGGCGTAGGTGACGTCGCGCTCCTCGCCCTCCTCGCCGCGCCAGTGGTAGGCGACGCGGTCGCCGTTGCCGTTCTCGACGTGGCGGTCGACGCAGTTGTAGGCGACGTTGAGCTTTCCGCCGACGAACCACTTCGCGAACGGCGGGTTGGACCAGTCGAGGACCTGGTCCCACTTCTCGAACCAGTGCAGCGCCTCGGCCTGCTTGGCCCACCAGCCCTCGTGGTCCTTGTTGGCCTCGTCGTAGACCGCCGGGTCGTTCCACAGCGCGTTGCGCTTGAACTCCTCCGGTGGGTCGAACTTCTCTACCTCGAGCAGCTCCTCGAGCTCGTGCTCCAGATCGGAGCCGGTGGTGGCTGTGTCAGCCATGACAGTTCCTCTCTCTCCGTGATTTCAGTGCTTGAAGATGCAGCGGAGGCGGCGCGAGGTGCGATCCCCGCCGCCGCCTCCGCATGATGACGTCTGGTTCGTCGCCTAGGCCCTTGCGCCCAACGGCACCACGGGCATGACCGTGCGCCCGAAGGTCGAGTTGACGACGACTGCGAACGACGCGTACCAGGCGGCGACGGCGGTCACGATGCCGATGTAGCCGCCGGCCTTGATGACGTCGGCGTTCCCGCCCACGTTGCCGATGCCGAGCACGATGAACGTGACGGCCAGCAATGCGAACACCAGCGCCACCGCCGCGGTCGTGCGCAGCGACGCGATGAACATGTAGGCGGTGAAGATGCCCCACGCGATCAGGTAGAGGCCGACTGCGTGGCCGGCCACGCCTGGATCCTTGCCGGGCAGGAGCTTCTCGAACCACAGCGCGAAGGCAAAGAACGACAGCCAGAACGCGCCGTAGGACGTGAACGCGACAGCACCGAAGGTGTTGCCGGTTCGGAACTCCCACATGCCGGCGAGGATCTGGGCCAAGCCGCCGTAGGCGAAGGCCAGGCCGAAAACGATCGGCTCGCCCGACGCGGGCGCAAGCCCTGCGTTGAAGAAGCTGAGCACGAATGTGGTCAGCGCGAATGCGGCGAGCCCAAGTGGACCGGGATCCGCGACCTTGGGAAACTGGATCACGGTCGGTGCAGTGGGGTCCGCGTCCCGGGATACCCCGTCGCCTCGCTCCGCGAAGCGGGGGGTCCCGGCGGTTCCTGCTTCCATCCTCTCCTCCTCTGGATTCGATGGGCCTAGAGAGGACCTCCCCCGTTTGCGCTGGATACCCGCGACGGGTGCCCGCTACTCGCCGAGGACCTTGATGATCAGCCGTTTGGCACGCCGGCCATCGAACTCCGCGTAGAAGACCTGTTGCCACGGTCCGAGATCCAGTCTGCCGGCGGTCACCGGGACGATCACCTGGTGGTGGACGAGCAGGTTCTTGAAGTGGGCGTCGCCGTTGTCCTCGCCGCCGCGATGGTGGCGGTAGTCGCCGGGATCGGGCAGCAATTCCTTCGCCACCTCGTTGGCGGGCGGCTTCCAGCTCGGAGGCGCGACCTTGTCCAGCCACTCGAGGGTGTCCTCGTGCAGGCCGGGCTCGTCGTCGTTGACCCAGACGCCGGCGGTGATGTGCATGGCGCTGACGAGGGCCATGCCCTCGGCGATCCCGGCGTCGTCGACAGCGCGCTGGACGTCCTCGGTGATCCGGATGAGCTCGCGGCGCTTGGCGGTGGTGAAGGTGCGGTAGACCGTGTTCGACTTCATGCGCGGCATCATGACGGCATGGACCTAGGGCTCACCGGGCGCGCGGCGATCGTCACCGGCGCCACCCGCGGCATCGGCCTGGCCACGGCGAAGCGGCTCCTGGCCGAGGGCGCATCGGTGCTGCTCGTCGGCCGCGACGCCGAGACGCTCGAGCGCACGGCCGACGACCTCGGCGGCCGCGTGGCCATCGCCGCGGCCGACATCACCTCACGCCACGCCGGCGACCGCATCGTGGACACTGCCCTGCAGCGCTTCGGCCGCGTGGACATCCTCGTCAACAACGCCGGCACGAGCGTGAACAAGGCGCTGAGCGACCTCTCCGACGAGGACTGGGAGCGCCAGTGGCAGCTCAACGTCATGGGCCCGATGCGGCTCATGCGCGCGGCGGTGCCGCGCATGGCCGACGCCGGCTGGGGGCGCGTGGTCAACGTCGCGTCCTCGTCGGGCAAGCGCCCGTCGCCGTCGAACGCCGCTTACTCGGTGGCCAAGGCGGCCGAGCTCTCGCTGTCGCGCGTGTACGCGGACGCGTGCGCGGGTGCGGGCGTGTGCGTGAACGCGGTGGCGCCCGGCGCCACGGCGTCGGAGTTGTGGACCGGCCCCGGCGGGCTGGCCGAGCAGGCGGCCCGGCGCCAGGGCACGACGCGCGACGAGGCCCTCGAGGCGGCGGCGGGGAAGATCCCGCGCGGCCGCTTGGGCGAGCCCGACGAGATCGCCGCGGTGATCGTGTTCCTGTGCTCGGAGGCGGCGGCCAACGTCGCCGGCGCGGCGTGGTCGGTGGACGGCGGGACGGTGGCGACGATCGTCTAGGTCACCAGGGCGCCCGCTCGAGCACGAACACGCGGATGTCGCGGTCCGTGCGCCCCGCGTAGTGGTCGAAGCCGTTGTACTGCTCGTTCATCTTCCGCCACAGCGTGGCCCGCTCCTCGCCCTGCGCGACGCGGGCGCGGACCCGTCCCCGGCGGCGCCCGACCTGGATCGCGGCGTCGGGGCTGGCCTCGAGGTTGAGCGCCCAGGCGGGGGCGTTGCGGTTGCCGGCGTTGGAGCCGATGACGACGTGGCGGTCGCCGTCGGCCAGGTAGAGGACGGGCGCCGTGCGCTCCTGCCCCGACTTGCGGCCGGTGGTGGTCAGCAGCAGGACCGGGGCCCGGCCGACGCGCCCGCCGAGGCGCCCGCGCGTCGCCCGGTAGAGGGGGACGTTCCACTTGCCCGCCACGCGCAGCCCAGCCGCACCGAGCCCCTCCGAGAACTGCGTCCAGATCCGGTCGCTGAGCAGCGCCACGCCGGCTAGGAGCCCGGGCGCTTCTTCTTGCGCTTGCGCTTGCGCGCCGACGTGGCCGGGGAGGGCCGGGTCGCGGGGCGGGCCTCGGCCTCGACCGGCTCCGGCTCGGCCTCGGCCGTCGCCGTCCCCTTGCTGGAGGCGCGCTGCTGGCCGCCGCCGAAGAGCGTGCCCAGAATCCCCTGCGGCCGCTGGGGCGCCGCCGCGCCGCCGCGGCCGTCGCGCTGGCCGCGGCGGTTGGCGAGCTCGGCCTGGCGCTGCTCGCGCATCTCCTGGCTGGAGGGCCATGGCTCCGCCTTGCCGGTCTTCCACGCCTTGGGCAGGCCGTTGGGCCAGCGCCCGGTGAACAGGTAGGCGAGCGCGCCGAGCCAGAAGAACTGGACGATTGGGGCCGGGCCGCCGCCGACGCCCGACAGGGTGCTGGCGAGCAGGCTCAGCAGCACGGGGAAGACGCCGACGAGGATGCCCAGGACGCCCATGAAGCGGGTGAGCAGGCCCGCCCGCATCGCGTTGAGCGAGATGAGCACGAACGCGAACGCGAGGGCGAACTGGCCGGCGATGCCGGCGGACCCGGTGGCCACGCGGAAGCCGCCGGTGAGGATCGAGTTCGCCTCGGGGTCGGTCTTCGCCGACTTGACGAAGTCCGACGCCTTCTGGGCCAGGTAGACCTGGCCGGCGATGCCCGCGACCGCGAGCAGGACCGGGCCGAGGATGGCGAGAACGCGCGCCGCCGACTGGAGCTGCGGCCGGCGGGCCTTGGTCGCCTGGTACAGGTAGAGCAGGGCCACGCCGGCGGCCAGACTGCCGATCGCGATCACGATCTGGGAGATGACGAACGCGGCCGCGTGGTTGTGGAAGTAGATGAGCGCGCTGGTGAGCTCCGGGACCTGGTCCTGCTTGGGCTTGGGCGCGACGAACAGGCCGATCAGGGGCAGGCCGGCGCCGATGGCCGCCGCCACGACTGCCCACGTGCGGTTGCGTGCC
>Ga0207688_10001470_pt1 | contig 12343 bp, 12 predicted proteins | sample KBSMiscanthusM4_FD_184296 | JGI IMG/M metagenome (GOLD analysis project Ga0207688, IMG submission 184296) | Miscanthus rhizosphere microbial communities from Kellogg Biological Station, Michigan, USA - M4 (SPAdes) (version 2) | ecosystem: Host-associated > Plants > Roots > Rhizosphere ...
CCCGGCCGGCGCCGCTTGCGTCGTCAGCGCCGCTCGACGATCTCGTCGAGCGGGCGCCGGTTCGCACGGGCGATCCACTCCTGCGCCGACCGGGCCTCGGGCTTGCCCGGCCGCGCGGGGTAGCCGAACGAGAGCACGGTGGCGACCTGCTCGTCGGGTGCGTGGCCGACGACCTCGCGCATGCGGTCCGGGTCGGACACGCCATTCGGACAGGAGCCGATCCCCTCGTTCCAAGCGGCCAGCATCATGTTCTGCGCCGCGCGCCCAGCGTCGAAGCCCAGCGGCCCCTTGCCGGCGACCACGATCGCCACCACCAGCGTGGCGCCGCGGACGTTGTCCGGGGCGTACACCGCCTCGGCGACGGCGTCGCGGTCGCCGAGCACGACGAAGCGGCGATTCTGGCGGTTGGAGGCGCTGCCCGCCACCCGGCCGCCGTCGAGGATGCGGCGAATCGCGTCCTCCTCCAGCGGTTGCGCGTCGTAGCGGCGTACCTCGCGCTTGCTGGCCACCGCAAGGAAGGCGTCCATGCCCAGAGACTACGGCCTCCGGGGGGACCCCCATGGCGGTGAAGGCGGTGGCGCGCACCGATGTCCTGCGGCATGCTGCTTGCGTGAGGCGGGTCGTCGTAGGCGAGCGATCGGGCGTGTACCTCCTGCGCATCGTGGTGCTCGCGGGCGCCTACTACGGCGCCGCGAAGCTCGGGCTCACGCTCGCGTTTGCGAACCGCAGCGTCACCGCGGTGTGGCCGCCAACCGGGATCGCGCTGGCCGCATTGGTGCTGTGGGGATACCGGTATTGGCCGGGTGTGGCGATCGGCGCGCTGCTCGCCAACGGCTGGACGGGGGTGCCGATCGAGGTGGTGCTGGGCATCACGCTGGGCAACACGCTCGAGGCCCTGACGGGCGCTTACCTGCTGCGCCGCGTCGGCCGCTTTCGCTCGTCGCTGCGGCGGGTGCGTGACGTCTTCGGGCTCGTCGTGCTCGGGGCGATCGTGAGCACGCTGGTCAGCGCGACGATAGGCGTCGCGAGCCTGCGCTTGGGAGACGCGGTCTCCTCGGACGCGCTGGGGTCGACGTTCCGCGTCTGGTGGCTTGGGGACATGGCCGGCGACCTGCTCGTGGCCCCGTTCGTCCTGCTCGTCGTCGGCCATTGGCGCGCGGCGCGCTGGGACCGTTGGGGGGAGGCGCTGCTGCTGTTCGCTGCGCTGGCGGGAGTGGCAGCGTTCGCGTTCTCCCGGTCTGAGCCACTGGCCTACGTGGCCTTCCCGTTCCTGATCTGGGCGGCGCTGCGCCTCGGGCCGCACGGGGCGGCGGCGGCCAACCTCATCGTCGCGGGCATTGCGGTGGCGTACACCGCCAATGGCCACGGAGGTTTCGTCGAGGGCACGCGCGACGACAGCCTGCTGCTCTCGCAAACCTTCATGGCGGTCGCGGCGGTGACGTCGCTGCTTCTGGCCGCGATCGTCGCCGAGCGTCAGCGCGCCGAGGCCGACACCGCCGCGATGCGCAGGCGTGAGGCGTTGGAGATCAACGACAACATCGTCCAGGGCCTTGCAGTGGCGCGGTACGCCGCACAACTGGGACGGCGCGAGCTGGTCGAGAGCGCAATCGAGAGCACGCTGGCCGACGCACGCACGATGATCGGTGAGCTCGTGGGTGATCTCCCGCCCGACACCCTGACGCGCCCCGGAGCGTTGCGCCGCCGGTCGGCCGCCGATCCGACGCCAGCCCAGCCGCCCCGTGGCCTTCCAACCGACGGCCGCTCGCGCAGTCCGGCTGAGAAAAATCGTGAGCCGCATGCGGAGGCCGAGTAGGGTCGGCCGGGGCGGCACGACGCCGCGCCAGGAGAGGAGAGGCACGCATGAGGTGGATCAGCACGCCGTCGCCGGCCATGGCCGTCGCAATGATCGCGCTGTTCGTGGCGCTCGGCGGAAGCGGCTACGCGGCCAGCCAGAGCGGCGGCGGAGGCGGCGATCGAGCAAGCGCCGCCGCCAAGAAGAAGGTCAAGCGCGGGCCCCGCGGGCGCCGCGGACCGCAAGGCGTCCCGGGCCTGGCCGGGCCGCAGGGCCTGCAGGGCAACACCGGCGCTCAGGGCACGCCCGGCACCAACGGCACGAACGGCACCAACGGCACCAACGGCACGAATGGCAGCCCGGCCTTCGGCGCGCTGGTCGGCCGCGGGGTCAACGTGCCGGCCGGGACCTCGTTCCTTGCCCCGTCCGGCCAGCTCGAGGCTGCCGCGACCGAGAACGGCGTCGACTCATTCACGCCGAACGCGACCATGAAGGCCAGTGACCTGGCGATCGCGGTGTTCGAGGCGCCGGGACCGGGGACCTCGCGCACGTTCACGCTGCGGGTCGGCCACGCCGACACGGCGCTGAGCTGCACGGTGCCCCAAGGCGTCACCACCTGCACCAGCACGGGCAGCGTGACGATCCCGGAGGCCTCGCTGATCTCGATCGGATCGACGACGACGGGCGCCCCGAATCCCACCTTCGTGCGGTTCGGGTGGAGAGCGACGAGCGGGTAGGCGGGTACCCGGAGGGCGCAGGCCCGTCTCCCCGAGCGAACTCCGTAGAATCGGCGCCGAGCGGAGGAGCACACATGACCACGGAACACCGATCCTCGAACGGCGACGAAGCGGAGGCCGGGCCCAAGCCCGGCAAGCTGTCACGCAAGAAGTTCGACAAGGAGCTGCGCAAGCTCCAGCGCGAGCTCGTGATCATGCAGGAGTACGTCAAGGTCAAGGGGCTGAAGATCGTCGTGATCTTCGAGGGGCGTGACGCTGCCGGCAAGGGTGGCGTGATCAAGCGCATCGCCGAGCGGACGAACCCGCGCGTCTGCCGCGTCGTGGCGCTTCCGGCGCCGACCGAGCGCGAGAAGAGCGAGTGGTACTTCCAGCGGTACGTCTCCCACCTCCCCGCCGGCGGCGAGATCGTCCTGTTCGATCGCTCCTGGTACAACCGCGCCGGCGTCGAGCGGGTGATGGGCTTCTGCACCGAACCGGAGTACCAGGAGTTCATGCGCTCCTGCCCGGAGTTCGAGCGCATGCTGGTGCGCTCGGGCGTCCAGCTCGTCAAGTACTGGTTCTCGGTCTCCGACGAGGAGCAGGAGCGTCGCTTCCAGGCACGCGTCCAAGACCCGATGCGGCGCTGGAAGCTGAGCCCCATGGACCTCGAGTCGCGCGCCCGCTGGGTCCAGTACTCGCGCAGCAAGGACGAGATGTTCCGCTACACCGACATCAAGCACGCGCCGTGGTGGGTCGTCGACGCCGACGACAAGCGGCGGGCGCGCCTGAATTGCATCGCCCACCTGCTCTCGCTGATCAAGTACGAGGACCTGACGCCGCCACCGCTGGAGCTGCCGCCCCGCGGAACCGACCTGGCCTACGTCCGTCCGCCAATGGACGAGCAGACCTTCGTTCCGCAGGTCTACTGAGCGCGACGCCCAGTCCTCGTATAAGCCGATTCAGAGCCGGCTCTCACGCAGCGCTTACACGCCGCACGGAGGCTGCGCGCGTTCGCTCCTCCAATGAAAGGGACTTGCGTGAACGTAGGGACAACACGCCTCGCGGTCATCGCCGCAGCTGTGGCTGCCGGTGCGCTCGCGGCGGCAGGCTTCGCCGGCGCTGCCAACACGCCCTCCAAGCAGACGGCCACGACCACCGACCCGAGCTCCGCGCAGGGCTCGCCCGGCCCCCCCGGCGGCAACGGCGAGGCGCCGCTGACCGGTGACGCCGCTCAGAAGGTCAAGGATGCCGCCCAGGCCGCGGTTCCGGGCGGCACCGTGGCGCGGGTGTCGACCGAGAACGATGGTGTCAGCGGCGCGGTCTACGAGGCGCACGCGACCAAGGCCGACGGCACGCGCGTCGAGCTGCAGTTCGACAAGGACTACAAGCTCGTCGCCACCAACGCCGACAACGGCCCCGGCCCCAGGACCGGCTGACCCCTCCTCACCCTCGTCCGGCGCGGTGGCGACGGCTCCGCGTGAGAGCATCGAAGCGGCGTGTCGGACGAGGAACGCACGATCGGGAGCAGTGAGCCTCCGCGGGTACCCGCCTCCGCGGGGGCGCTGCTCTTCGATGAGCGCGGTCGTCTGCTCGTGCTCAACCCGACCTACAAGCGCCATTGGACCATCCCGGGCGGCCAGCTGGAGGCCAACGGTGAAACGCCCTGGGAGGCGTGTCGGCGCGAGACCCACGAAGAGTGCGGGATCGCGCTCGAGCGAGGGCGGCTCGTCTGTGTCGACTTTCGTCCGCCCAAGGATCGGCGTCGCGCCGGCGGACTGCGGTTCGTGTTCCATTGCGGCGTCGTGGGCGCTGAGCAGCGAGAGCGGATCTCGCTCCAGGCGTCGGAAATCAGCGACTACCGGTTCGTCGATCTCGACGAGGCCGCCGAGCTGTTGAGTGCCCCGATACGGCGACGGGTGCTCGCATGCGCTCGGGCCGACCGCTGCCTGTATCTGGAAGACGGGCGCCCGGTCGTCTCGGTGTCCGGCTGATACTTGGGCCGTGTCCACCACGCTTGCCCCCGTCGTCGACCGCAACGCTACGGGGTGAGCGTCCCTCGATGCTCGAAATCGAGCGCATCAGCCGGCTGTCGGCCCGCTATACGCTGCACGACGACGAGGGCCACACCGGGTCGTGGGCACGTCGCCGCTTCCGCGAGGAGATGGACGGCGATCTCGACGGCGAGCGCTACGAGCTGCGGCGCGAACGGAGAAACCGCCTCGTCCTGGTGCATTCGGGGCGCGTGCTCGCCACCGCCGACGCCGGCAAGCGCGGTCGCTGGATGATCAGCTGCGGAGACAGCACCTACGTGCTGGCGCGCAAGTCCCGATGGCGCTCCGAGATGGAGCTACGCAGCGGCGAGCAAACGCTCGGCTCGATTCGTAGGGCGCGCCGCGGCGGGGTCCTCTGCGACCTGCCGTCTGAAGTGTCGCCGGCGGCCCGGGCGTTCGTCGCCTTCGTGGTGCTCACCCTTTGGAACCGCGCCGCCGCCGGCGCAGAGGCGGGTGCGGTCGCGGCCACCGGCTGATATGGAGGTCGGGTTGTCAAGGGGGCGTGGCGGAGCGCGTCCTCGCATAGTTCGCGGGCAACCTGCCCAACCTCGACGCCAGCGAGCAGGTCCTGCTGCAGAACCAGGTCGACATCGGCGCCGCGGTCAAGCCCTACTAAGGCACGGCGGCCGGCAACAAGCTCACGAGCCTGCTCAGGGCGCACATCCTTGGCGCCGTCACCGTGCTGCAAGCCGCGAGGTCCGCTGACCAGGCTACGCGCCCTACATCCGCCACATCCTCGACATTGCGGACATGATCTCGGGCGGGATCATCCAGCAGTTCCCGAACAAGCTCCGCTGAGCCGCTAGCCCGCGTACGCCGCCGCGAACCCCTGACGCCAGCTCGGGTAGCGCAGCTGCCAGCCCAGCTCGCGCTTGGCCTTGGCGTTGGAGGCGCCGCGCGACTCGGTGCCCATCATCACCGCGGCGTCGCCGGCGAACAGGCGCGCCAGCCAGCGCGGGAACCGGCGCGGCGGCTTGGCCTCCAGCACCCGGGCGAGGACGGGGAGCCACTCGCGCACCGGCGCGGGGTCATCGTCGACCACGTTGTAGAGGCCGGGCCGGCCGCGCTCGACCGCGAGCACGGTCGCCGCGGCGGCGTCGTCCAGGTGGATGAACGAAGCGATGCCGCCGCCGTCGCCCACGATCGGGTACTGCCGCTTGCGCACGGGCCCGACCAGGCCGTCGTTGTCGGCGCCGTAGAAGCCGCCGTAGCGCAGCACGATCCCGCCGGCTTCGGTGACCGCCTCGTCGACGTGGCGCATCGCCGCCTCGCTCTCGCGCATGGCCGCCACCGGCGTCGGGTCGAGCGGGTCGTCCTCGGTCTTGACCGGGCCGCCCACGCGCGCGTAGCGCGCGCTGGCGAAGCTCTGCGCCACGAAGCGCTCCACGCCCTCCTCGCGGGCCGCGGCCAGCAGGGCGTCGGTGCCCTCGATGCGCAGCCGGTTGGTGGGCGCGAAACTGCGGTCGAAGTTGCGCGAGAACCGCATGTCGGCCAAGGCGGTCGCCTCGTGGACGATCGCGTCCGGGGCGGCGGCGCGCACGGCCTCGCGCACCGCGCGGGCATCGAGCAGGTCGAGCGCGACGGCCTCGGCGCCGAGGGCGCGCACCCGCTCGCCGTGCTCCGGGGACCGGTAGGTCCCGATCACGTCGTGCCCTGCCTCCTGCAGCTGCGGCACGAGCCGTGTGCCGATGGCTCCGCTCGCTCCTGCAACGAAAACGCGCATCATTGGTCTCCTGGGTCACATCGAGGGGTTCAGGTGGGTCTCAATGGGGAGACCCGAACCGACGAAGGAACGTGACCGATGAACGAGCGAGAGCGGCAGGCGCAGGAGTTCGAGCGGCGGCGGCCGCGCATGCGTGCGGTGGCCTACCGCATGCTCGGCTCGCTCAGCGAGGCCGACGACGCCGTTCAGGAGGCGTGGCTGCGCTACAACCGCGCCAACACCGACGAGGTCGAGAGCCTCGACGCGTGGCTGACGACGGTGGTGGGGCGCGTGGCGCTGAACATGCTCCGCGCCCGCAAGTCGCGGCGCGAGGACTCGTTCGACCTGCGCCTGCCGGAGCCGATCGTCGACCGCGCCGATGGCACCGACCCCGAGCACGAGGCGCTCGTGGCCGATTCGGTGGGGCTGGCGATGCTCGTGGTGCTCGACACCCTGCCGCCGCCCGAACGGCTCGCGTTCGTGCTCCACGACATGTTCGCGGTGCCGTTCGCCGACATCGCGCCGATCGTGGACCGCACGCCGGAGGCGGCGCGGCAGCTGGCCAGCCGCGGGCGGCGCCGGGTGCAGGGCGAGCGCGTCGTGCCCGACGCCGACCTCGACGAGCAGCGCGAGGTCGTCGAGGCCTTCCTCGCCGCCGCGCACGACGGCGACTTCGACCGGCTCCTCGCCATCCTCGATCCCGACGTGGTGCTGCGCGCCGACATGGGCGACGTGCCCGAGCGCGTTCCGCGCGTCGTCCGCGGGGCCGAGGCCGTGGCCGGGCGAGCGCTCATCTACCGGCGCCTGGACCTCGAGATGCATCCGGTGCTGGTCAACGGCGCCGCCGGCATCCTGGTCACCCGCCAGGGGCGGCCGTTCAGCCTCAGCAGCATCACGGTGCGCGGCGGGCGCATCGTGACGATGGAGTTCCTGGCCGACCCGGAACGGCTGGAGCGCATGGACCTGCTCGCCCTCGCCGACCGCTAGCGCTTGCCCCCGGGCCGTCGCGGTGTACCTTCGGCGGAGTGCACCGGGTGGTGGTCATCGGCGGCGGGTTCGGCGGGCTGCAGGCCGCGTCGCACCTGGCCACCGCGCCGGTGGAGGTCACGCTGGTGGACCGGCGCAACTTCCACCTCTTCCAGCCCCTGAGCTATCAGGTCGCGACCGGCGCCCTGTCGGAGGGCGAGGTCTGCTTCCCGCTGCGCGCGATCTTCAAGCGGCGCCCCAACGTGCGCGTGCTGCTGGCCGAGGTCACCGGGTTCGACCTCGCAGCGCGCAAGGTCAGCCTCGCGCCGGTGGTGGGCGAACACACACCCGACGTGCTCGAGTACGACACGCTGATCGTCGCCGGCGGCTCGCAGTACTCGTACTTCGGCCACGACGAGTGGGAGGCCAACGCGCCCCAGGTCAAGTCGCTGGAGAGCGCGCTGGAGGTGCGCAGCCGCGTCCTCGGCGCCTTCGAGGCGGCCGAGCTCGACCCGGCCGAGCGTGCGGCCTGGCTGACCTTCGTCATCGTCGGCGCTGGGCCGACGGGCGTGGAGACCGCCGGCCAGATCGCCGAGCTCGCGCGCGACACGCTCCGCCACGACTTCCGGGCCATCGACCCGACCGAGGGCCGCATCCTCCTGGTCGAGGCGGCCGACCGCGTCCTCGGCACGTTCCCGGAGTCGCTGTCGCGCAAGGCCAAGCGCTCGCTCGAGCACCTCGGCGTCACCGTCACGCTGCAACGCACGGTGGTGGACATCGACGACCAGTCGGTCACCGTGCAGGCGCCCGACGGCGCTACCGAGCGCATCCCCGCCCGCACCGCGATCTGGGCCGCCGGCGTGACCGCGTCGCGGATGGCCAGCGTGCTGGGCGAGCACACGGGGGCCGAGACCGATCGCTCCGGGCGCGTCACCGTCGAGCCCGACCTGTCCCTGCCCGGGCACCCCGAGGTGCTCGCGCTCGGCGACATGGTCCGCGTGCGCGGCAAGGATGGCAAGCCGGTCGAGTACCCCGGGGTGGCGCCGGTGGCGATGCAGATGGGACGCCACGCCGCCAAGGTCGTGCGCGCGCGCCTGCAAGGGGACACGGTCGCGCCGTTCCACTACGTGGACAAGGGCAACCTGGCCACGATCGGCCGAGCCCGCGCGGTCGCCGACCTGCCCGGCGTCCGGGTCAGCGGGTTCCCCGCCTGGATCCTCTGGCTCGTCGTCCACATCTGGTATCTCGTCGGCTTCCAGAGTCGGCTTGTCGTGTTCATCCGCTGGGGGTACAGCTTCCTGATCCACGGCCGCAGCGCGCGGATCATCGGCGCGCGATGAACGACGACCGCCTGGGGCATCGTCGCGGCGCCGTGGCTGTCGCAACCGCTGGTTAGGGTGGACCGCCCGATCGTCCCCAACGGGAAGGAATCACTGTGAGCACCTCCGCCCCACCCCGCCCCGACTGCCGTCCCGCCCCCGACTTCGACCTCGACGTCCGGCTCGAACCGCTCGCCCGCGCGGTTGGCCGCGAGGAGGGGCAGCGCGCAACCGAGGTCACCTGCGTAAAGAGCGCCTGCACCACCAACGAGTTCACCTGCCACTGCTAGCGCGCCGCTAGGCGAGCAGCAGCGCGCGGTCCCACGCCGGCTCGACCGGCGTGGAGGCCGCGAGGAGGACGAGCGCGACGCCCGCGGCCCCGGTCAGGAGGCGGGGGTCCTCGCTGACCTCGTCGGTGCGGTCGATGAGCTCGAGGCACAGCCGGCGCGTTGCCGCAGCGATCTCCGCGTCGCCGCTGTCGGCGGCCATGCGCAGGCCCACCTGGGCGAGCCCGGCCGTGCCGTGGCACAGGATCGGCTCGTCCAGCGGCGCCGCCTGCTCCTGGCGGCGCAGGCCGGCCCGCAGCGCCGCCGCGCCCTCGTCGGGCCGGCCGGCCAGCGCCAGCGCCCGGCCCACCCCCGCGTTGCCGTAGCACCAGCCCGGCCGGACGTCGGCGAAGGGCACGGGCGGGTCGGCCGCGGCGGCGACCGCCGCCGGCCACAGCGGTCCCCACGGGCCGTCGTGGGCCTGGGCCGCCAGCCAGGCGCCGACGCGGGCGGTCGCCTCGGCCTGGCCCTCCACCTCGACCCCAGCCCGCGCGGCCAGCGCCCACAGCGCCAGCGGCCCGGCCACGCCGTGGGCGACGCCGCAGTTGACGTTGCCGTCGGGGAACTCGGCGCGCATGTCCTCGTACAGCGCGTCGCGGGGCGTCCACCAGCCCGGGCGGCCGTCGGTGTCGGCGCCGAGGGCGACGAGCGTGGCCAGCACCTGCTCGAGCGCGCCGCGCGCGTCGGGGCGTCCGAGCAGGTATGCCCCGACGCCGGTCAGGCCGGAGATGAGGTCCCACGCGTGGGCGGGCAGGCCGGCGGCTCCGGCCAGCCTCGCGCACGTGGCCTCTGCGCCCCCCACGATCACGGCGTCGACCTCGGCCATGAGGCGCTCGTAGCGCGGGCGCCCCGCGGCCAGGGCCGCCGCGGCGAAGCCCACGCCGGTGGTGCCCTGGAACAGGCCGAGCCCCGCGGCGCCCTGCTCTAGCACCTGGGCGGAAGCGGCGAGCTGGGCGTGGCCGGCCGCGTCCCAGCCCTGGTCCGGGAACGCCTGGTCGAGCTGCGCGCACAGGAGCGCGGCGCTCCCGCTGCGGTCGGCGATGCCGGGGCCGTCGGCGCGCTGCTCGCCGGCCAAGCGGCTCCCGACCCGCTGCGCGGCGTCGGTCGCGCGCTGGGCGTCGGCGCCCTCGAGGACCGGGCGCCAGCTCACGCGACCGGCGCCTTCGCGAGGCTGTCGCGCACGCGGTAGAGCAGCCCGAGCACGCGCCGCTCGGCCGCCCGGTCGATGCCGAGCAGGCGGTTGCAGTGCATGTGCACGAGGCTGGCCGCGACCTCGGCCGGGGTCGGCCAGGCCACGGCGGAGAGGACCGCCGCGGCGGCCGCGGCCTCGGCGTCGCGGCGCGCGAGGACGTCGCCCGGCCCCTCCGGCGCGGGGCCGCCGACGAGCGTGCGCAGCGCGGTCTTGTGCTCGCGCCAGGCGTCGCCGGCGTCGGCGCGCGAGGGCACCCAGCGCCGGCACCACTCGAGGCGCGCGGTCGCGTCGAGCCCGACCCCGGCGAGCAGGCGGTCGACCGCGAGCACGGCGACGTGCTCGCGCGGCACGGGCAGCGCGCCGGCGAGGTCGAGCGCGACCAGGTCGGCCGCGGCCCGGCTGTCGGCGCCGAAGACCGCCTCAGCGGCCGCGATCCCCGCCTCGCCGCCGTAGCGCGCGACCTCGCGCACGTAGCTGTCGTACGCCACCGAGGCGAGGTCGCCCGTGGCCACGAGCTCCGCCGCCCACGCCGACAGGCGCGGCTCGAGGTCGGCGGGGCCGCGAAAGCGCACGCGCAGATGCGGGTCGGGATCGGCGAAGCGGAGGAAGAACCAGTCCTCGGCCAAGCCGTCCTCCAGCGCCTGGGCCGCGAACGCGCGCACCGGGCCGGCGAGCAGCTCGTCGGTCACGCCCGCAGCGGCGTAGAGCTTGGCGTAGAGCCAGTCGGTGCCCGGCGGGCGCAGGCGCACGGCGCGCGCTGGCGGCGCGGCGCTGGCGGCCGGGCGCTCGGGCGGCGGCTCGGGCGCCGCGGCGCGGAGGGCGAGCGGCACGCTGAGCTCGCACAGGTACGTGCCGCCGGGCCCGGGCAGCCAGGCGTCGTCGACGCCGGGCAGCGCCTCCTGGAGCACGGGCTCGTAGCCGTCGGGCGCGGCCGCCAGGCGGCGCACCACCTCCACGTGGGCGGGCGCGTCGAGGTCGACGAGCAGGCGGTGGTCGCCCTGGCTGACGTAGGCGTGGCGCGGCACCGCCCAGCGCTCGCGCCAGGCCCGCAGGGCCTCGCTGAACGTGTCGGCCGCGCTCGCGTCCACCGCGCCGGGCCCGAACGGCCGCCACGTGGCCGGCTGCAGGACGATGCGCCCGACCGCAACGCGCGGCAGCCGCGGGAAGCCCTGCGCCGGCCCCCAGGAGAACGCGGTCAGCAGCGGCCGGCCGGCGTCGCGCAGGTAGGCCAGGAACGTGGCCGCGGCGGGCGCGAGGCTGGGGTTGAGCATGTGCCCGGCGGCGACGTCGACGTACGCGCCCGCGCGCGGCCAGCGCACGGCGAAGCGCTCGTGGCTTACCCCGACCACGAGCTCCTCCACCGGGATCACGCGCGTACGGTCGACACCCGGAGTGGCGTCGAGGGCGATCTCGTGGCCGCGCGTGGCCGGGCGGATGGCCATGTTCCCCAGCCAGTCGCGGTCGGGCGCGTAGACGAGCTCGGCCGCCAGCACGCCGGGGGTATGGGCCTCCTGGCGCTCGGCCGCCGCCCGCAGCGCCTGCTCGCCCTTCGCGCCGAACAGGTAGGCGAAGCGGCCGAGGATGCGGCCGGCCGCGTAGGAGCCGATCCCGGACGAGACGACGAGCGTGAAATCGCCGTCGTCCAACGCGGCGCGCGAGGGCGCGGCCACGGTGCAGGCCAGCTCGACGGTGGGGAAGGTCTCCTGCGCCGCGCCGCCCGTGCCCAGGTCCTCGAGCGCGGGGGCGTCGAGCTCGACGGCGGTCGCGCCCTCCTGCAGCGCCGTGGCGGCCAGCGTGAGCAGGCGGCGCGCTCGGCGTCCCTGCGCCTCCGGCGGGCGCAGGTCGGGCTCGAGGTCGAGCGGGCCGAGCCCGAGCTGGGGATCGAGCAGCTCGGGCAGCGGCACCTCGGCCTGCGGCCCGTAGCGCTCGAGGAAGCGGTCCCGGTAGGCGTTCAGCGACCGCAGGCCGTCGGGCAGAGACGAGAGCCGCAGCAGCAGCTCGGCCGCCCGCGCCGCCTCGCGGCCCACCGCGGCGGCGACGGAATCGCCCTGCAGCGGCCGGGCGAGGTCCACGTGCACGGTGGCGCGGTCATGGCCCTCGACCAGGTTGCGCGCGAGGCCGGCGACGGCGTCGGCGCCCGCGTCGGCCTCCAGGCCCTCCCAGCGCGCGCACGCGGCCACGGCGGTGGCCAGCCGCTCGCGCTCGGGAGCGGCGGCGGGGATCGTCGCCAGCCGCGCGAGCACGTGCTCGGCCGGCGCGCCGCGGGTCAGCGGCGGGGG
>Ga0207688_10001471_pt1 | contig 12342 bp, 11 predicted proteins | sample KBSMiscanthusM4_FD_184296 | JGI IMG/M metagenome (GOLD analysis project Ga0207688, IMG submission 184296) | Miscanthus rhizosphere microbial communities from Kellogg Biological Station, Michigan, USA - M4 (SPAdes) (version 2) | ecosystem: Host-associated > Plants > Roots > Rhizosphere ...
CCGCCGCACGGAGGGCGCCGTGGTCGCCGACCTCATGGCCCGCCGCGACCCGACGCTCCCCCCGTCGCCCTGGTCGGCCTGAAGCCAGGGGTCAAGTCTTTCCTTGCGACACCGAAACTCAGTGCGGCAAAGAAAGACTTGACCCCTTCGCCGTTCACCGTCGTCGGCGCGGCCGGCTACGTCGGCGCGGCGCTCGTCGCCGCGCTGCGCGCCGGTGGCACGGCCGTGCGCCCGCTGGGCCGCGGCGACCCGGTGCCCGACGGCGACCTCGGCCACGTGGTCTGGTGCGCGGGGCTCACGACCGACGCGGCCGAGCGGCCGCTCGACGCGCTCGACGCGCACGTCGGCGACCTCGTGGCGCTGCTGCGCCGCGCGGGCTTCCGCTCGCTGACCTACCTGTCCTCCACCCGCGTCTACGCCGGCGCGGACTCCGGCCACGAGGACGCCATGCTGCGCGCCCGCCCGCAGGACCTGTTCGCGGTCTCCAAGCTCGCGGGCGAGGCGGCCTGCCTGAGCCTCGACCGCCCCGACGTGCGCATCGTCCGGCTGTCGAGCGTCTACGGCGGCACGTTCGCCTCGCCCAACTTCCTCTGCTCCCTGCTGCGCGACATGGCCGCGCACGCCAGCGTCGCCCTGCCCGTCGACCCCACCACGGCGCGCGACTACGTCCACGTCGACGACGTGGTCGCGGCGCTGGCGCGCCTCCCGCACACCGCCGCGAGCCGCATCGTCAACCTGGCCAGCGGCGAGGCTGTGCGCAACGACCACCTCGTGGCCGGGCTCGAGCGCCTCCTGGACTGCCGCGTCGACCTGCAGGGCACGCGCCCCGCCGTCGCCGTGCCGCCGGTGGCCGTCGATCGCCTGCGCGCCGAGGTCGGGATCGCGCCGCGCCCGCTGCTGCCGCACCTGGACGCCGTCGTCGCCGAGCTGCGCCGTGCCCTCGCCTGACCTCGTCTCCATCGGCATGCCGGCGCGCAACGAGGCGCGCCACCTGGCCGAGGCGCTGGACTCCCTGCGCGCCCAGACCTGGACGGACTGGGAGCTGACGCTGTCCGACAACGCCTCCACCGACGCGACCGAGGAGATCGGGCGCGCGTTCGCCGCGCAGGACGAGCGGATCCGCTACGAGCGCCTGCCCGTCGACGTCGGTCCGCGCGCCAACTGGAACCGGGTGGCCCGAGCCGCCCGCGGCGCGTACTTCTTCTGGGCTCCGGGCCACGAGCGCTGGCGTCCGGAGTTCATCGCCGCCTGCGCCGAGGCGCTCCAGGACGCGCCGCCGCCCGCGTCGCTGGGGCGCACCGCCGCCTCGGGCGACGCGCCCGTCGTGCTCGCCCATCCGCTCGCCGCCGGCCTCGACGACGAGGGCCGGCCGTTGCCCGTGCACAACAGCCGCCTCGACACCCGCGGGCTGCGGCCCGAGCGCCGCTTCCTGGCGACGCTGTTCGGCCTGGCCGCCGCTCTGCCCATCCACGGGGTCATGCGCACCGCGGCGCTGCGCCGTACCGCGCTGATGGGCGCGAACGTCGGCCCCGAGTACCCGCTGCTCGCCGAGCTCGCCCTCCAGGGCGCCTTCGTCCACGTGCCGCGCACGCTGTTCGAGTACCGCCAGGTGCGCGAGGAGTCCGCGGACGCCTTCACCCGCCGCACGCTGGCCGCGTGGCAGCAGCGCCACGCGCGCCAGCTCGTGGTAACCCCGGAGTGGGAGCTGCTGCGCGCGCACGCCCGGGTCCTGCGCCGGGCTGCCCTCGCGCGGCGAACGAAAGCGCTGCTCGCGCCGTGCCTCGCCGCCTACGCGCTCGACCGCGTCTCGGCGCGGGGCCTGCGCACAACGTGGCTAGAGTCCGGCCGAGGATGAGGATCGAAGCGTGCCGCGCGTGCGGCGCCACCGAGCTCGTGCCGATCATGAGCCTGGGGGCCCTGCCTCTCGCCAACGCCCTGGTCGAGCCCGACGCCGCCCCCGAGCCCGACCAGCGCTTTCCGCTCGACCTCGTCCTGTGCCCGTCCTGCGCGCTGGTCCAGATCACCGAGACCGTGGCGCCCGAGCGGCTGTTCGCCCGCTACCTGTACTTCTCGTCCTGCTCGACGACGATGCTCCACCACGTCGAGGCGCTGGCCGACGCACTGGTGGCCGAGCGCGCCCTGAACGGCGCCAGCCGCGTCGTCGAGCTCGCCAGCAACGACGGCTACCTGCTCCAGTACTTCCAGCGCGCCGGGATCGATGTCCTCGGCATCGACCCCGCCGTGAACGTGGCCGAGGCCGCGCGCGAACGTGGCGTGCCCACGCTGGCCGAGTTCTTCGACGCCGGGCTCGCGACCCGCCTGCTGGCCGAGCGCGGTCCCGCCGACGTGGTCCTCGGCCTCAACGTGCTCGCCCACGTCGCCGATCCCGCGGACTTCGTCGACGGCATCCGCACCCTCGTCGCGCACGACGGCGTCGTGGTCATCGAGGCGCCCGACGTGCGCGAGCTCGTCGCTCGCCGCGCCTTCGACACCATCTACCACGAGCACCTCGCCTACTTCTCGGTCACCTCGCTGCGCAACCTGCTGCGCCGCCACGGGCTCGAGGTCGTGCGCGTCGAGCGCGTGCCGGTGCACGGCGGGTCGCTGCGGATCTCGGCCGTCGTGACCGGCAACGGGACCCGCCCGGACGGCAGCGTCGCGGAGGCGCTGGCCGCGGAGGAACGCTGGGGCGTCGGCGACGCCGCGGCGTACCGGCCGCTGGTCGAGGGCGCCGCGACCGTGCGCGACCACCTGCGCGCGCTCGTCGACGACGTCCGCAGCGACGGCGCCGCGGTGGCCGGCTACGGCGCCGCGGCCAAGGGCACGATGCTCCTCAACTACTGCGACCTGGGCACCGACAGCGTCGGCTTCGTGGTCGATCGCAACGTGGCCAAGCACGGCCGCTTCGTGCCCGGCACGCGCCAGCCGGTGCTGCCCGTCGAGGCGCTCGCCGATGCCCGCCCCGAGTACCTCCTCGTCCTCGCCTGGAACCTGCTGCAGGAGGTCGTCGACCAGGAGGCCGAGCACCGCGGTCGCGGTGGGCGCTTCATCGTCCCCGTCCCCGAGCCCCGGGTCCTGTGATCGACGGCGCCCGCGTCGTCCCGCTGCAGCGCGTCGCCGACGAGCGCGGCACGGTCATGCACATGCTCAGCGCGACCGACCCGCACTTCCTCGGCTTCGGCGAGATCTACTTCTCCACCGTCTACCGCGGCGTGGTCAAGGGCTGGCACCGTCACCGCGAGATGACGCTCTCCTACGCCTGCCCGTTCGGGCGGGTCAAGCTCGTGCTCTACGACGAGCGCGACGGCTCGCCGACGTTCGGCGAGCTCGTGGAGGTGTTCCTCGGCCCCGACGCCTACGCGCTGGTCCAGATCCCGCCCGGCGTGTGGAACGGGTTCAAGGGCATGAGCGACCCCCACGCCGTCGTGGCCAACTGCTGCACGCACCCGCACGACCCGACCCGCTCCGAGCGCCTCGACCCCTTCGACAACCACATCCCCTACGACTGGGCCGTCCGTCACGCCTGACCGAACAGCCCGTCGATCCGGCGCAGGTTGCGGTACTCGGCGGCCAGGTCGGGGTGGCGGCTGACGATCGGCGCGCCGCTGACCTCGCTGCGTCGTAGCAGCGAGATGCAGTCGGTGTAGTGCGGCGAGTGCCAGTTCAGGAGCTCCTGGGCCAGGCAGGCAAGCTCGGCCTCGGCCGCCCACGCCCGCACCGCCTCGCCCGACACCGTCGGATCGCGGAATTCCGGGTTGGGCACCGTCGGCTGGCCCGTGGGGGCGTCGACGTAGGCGCCGAGGTTCGAGTGGTGGATGAACGCGTGGGCGCCCGGCCGCAGCGTGCGCGCAAGCTCGCCCAGGTAGCCCCGCATGGCCTCGGCGTCGGCGTGCACGAGCGAGTCGACCGAGAACGCGAAGTCGATCGACGCGTCGTCGACGAACGGCAGCGACTTGCCGTCGCCGACCTCGAAGCGGGCGTGGGGGACGTCCGCGAAGCGCTCGCGGCACGCCTCTACGCAGTTCTCGGCCACGTCCACCGCCGCGTACGAGGTCCGGGCCGTGCCGATCACGTACTGCGTGCAGCGACCGTAGCCGGGCGCCAGCTCGAGGATGTCCCCGGCGGGCACGAACGCGGCGATACGGGGCATGACGGTGCCGAAGAAGAAGGTGCGGCTCGAGCCCCACTCGTGGGACCACTCGTCGCCGGCCTCGGGCCAGGCGTAGGCCTGGAAGATCTCTTTGTTCTCGCTGATGCTCGGCATGGCGGCAGCTTGTCAATTGCGCACGGTTTGCGCTCGCGTTGCGGGTCCCGGGGAGGGTGGCGGCCATGCCCGCCATCCTCGATCCCCTCCGCGAGCGCGACCTGGCCCTGCTCTTCTCGGCCAAGGCGGTGTCGGTCGCCGGCGACGGCATCTACGTCGTCGCGCTGGCCTGGCAGGTCTACGCGCTCTCCAACGTCCCGGCCGCGCTGGCCACGGTCGGCCTGGCCCTGAGCGTGCCCCAGGTCGCGCTGTTCCTCCTCGGCGGCGTGCTCGCCGACCGGTTCGAGCGCCGGCGCGTCCTGCTGGTGGCCGACGGCGTGCGGGCGGTGGCGCTGACGACGCTGGGCGCGCTGGCGCTGAGCGGCGCGCTCGAGCTCTGGCACGTCGTCGTGCTGGTCGCGTTCGTGGGCGCCGGCGACGCGCTGTTCTACCCGGCGTTCTCGGCGCTGCTGCCGGAGCTGGCCTCGGGCGAGCGCCTGGCCCGCGCCAACGCCCTCGATCAGCTCACCCGCACGGTGGCGCTGCGGCTGGTCGGACCGGTCCTGGGCGGGGCGCTGGTCGCGGGCGTCGGTGCCGGGCCGGCCTTCGTGCTCGACGGCCTCTCGTTCGCGCTCTCGCTGCTCGCGCTCAGCCGCATCCGCCGGCGACCCGCGCCCGCGGCGGGTCACGCGCGGCGGTCGGTGCGCACGGAGCTGGCCGAAGGCGTGCGCTACGTCCGCGGCGAGGCCTGGCTGGCGTGCACGCTCGCGCTGGCGGCGCTCTCGCTGCTGCTGTTCTGGGGCCCGTTCGAGGTCCTGCTGCCCTACGTCATCCGCAACGACCTCGGCGGCGGCGCGGGCGACTTCGGGGCCGTGCTGGCCGCCGGCGGCGCCGGCGCGGTGGTGGCGACGCTGTGGCTGGGCCAGCGCGGCCAGCCCCGCCGCCGCATGGCCGCCTGCTACCTGGCCTGGGGGCTGATGCTGTCGTCGCTGGTCGGCTACGGCCTCGTCACCGCCACCTGGCAGGCCGCCGCCGTCTACGCCGTGGCCTACGGGCTCAACGCGATCGCCGTCGTCATCTTCTCGACCAAGGTCCAGGAGTCGGTGCCGCGCGAGCTGCTCGGCCGGGTCTCCAGCCTGGACTGGGTGACGTCCTACGCCCTGATCCCGCTGTCCTTCGCGCTCACCGGGCCGGTGGCCGGCCTCATCGGCGCGCGTGCGACGCTCGTCGGTGCCGGCGCGCTCGGGCTCGCCGCGACCGCCGCGATGTGGTTCGGCGTCCCCGCCTTGCGCGCGACCGATGGCGCTGCTGCGTCGTCCGCTGGCTTGCCAGGGGCGCAGCGCCGGCGACGCTACGCCAGGACCCGCGCCGGCAACCCCGGCTCGACGGCGATCGCCTCGGGCGGCGCCTGCGCGCCGGGCGGGAACAGCGCCAGCACCGAGCCGCCGAACCCGCCGCCCATCATCCGTGCGCCCGCCGCGCCGGCCTCCAGCATCCGCGCGCGCGCCTGCTCGACCGCCGGCACGGAGGCGTCGTAGAGGTCGCGCAGGCTGGCGTGCGAGGCGTCCAGCAGCGGGCCGACCGCGGCCAGGTCGCCCGCGCGCAGCGCCGCCACGGTGGCGTCGACGCGCGCGTTCTCGGTGAGCACGTGCTCGACCCGGCGGTCCAGCGGCTCGGGCAGGCGGGAAGCAGCGGCGGGGTCGGCCTGGCTGAGCCAGCGCACGCCGAGCTCCGCGGCCGCCCGCTCGCACTCCGCGCGGCGCACGTTGTAGCCGTCCTGCGCCGACAGCGTGTGCGGCGCGCCCGAGTCGAGCACCACCAGCCGCCACCCGTCGGGCTGCAGCGGCACGGGGTCGAGCGCGAGGGTCGCGAAATCGATGCGCAGCGCGTGCCCCGGCGCGCCCGCGAGCGCGGCGAGCTGGTCGAGCAGCCCGGTGCGCGCCCCGACCCAGTCGTTCTCCACCCGCGAGCACAGCCGGGCGAGCTCGACGCGGTCGGCGTCCTCCTCGCCGCTGAGCGCAAGCCAGGCCAGCGCCAGCGCCACCTCGAGGGCCGCGCTCGAAGACAGCCCGCCGCCGCGCGGGAGGTCCGCGGAGATGGTCACCCGTGCCGGGCGCACGGTGAACCCGGCCCGCGCCAGCTCGGCCACCATGCCGCGCACGAACGCGCGCCAGCCCTCGGCCGGCTGCACGTCGGCCAGCGGGAAGCGGTCCTCCTCGCCCAGGTCCTCGGCCACGGCGACGACGTCGAGGCCGTCGATCGCCTCGGCGCGAACCGTGCAGCCGGCGGCGATCGGAAACGGCAGCGCCAGGCCGCCGTTGTAGTCGGTGTGCTCGCCGATGAGGTTGACCCGGCCGGGGCCGCGGGCGGTCGCCGCGCGCCCGTCAGTCAAGGATCCGCACGTTCGCGCGCACCGCGGACTGCCCGTTGGGCAGCGAGACCACGAGCGCGTAGCGCCCGCCATCGAGCTGGTCGGTGGCGATGCGTAGGCGGCCGGTACCGGCCGGCAGCGCGACCCGGCGCGTGGTCGTGGCCGAGCCGCCGTTGATCGGGCTCAGGCTCACGAACACCGAGCCGGCGCGCGGCGCCGTGTAGCGCAGGACGAACGGCTCGCCCGCCGAGACCTCGTCGGCCACGACCTGGATCTCGGGCGCGGCCGGACCGCCGGGGCGCGAGAGCGCGTTGTCGCCCTCGGGCGCGGCGGCGCCGCCGGTCGCCTGTGGCGAGGGCGCGGACTGCACGGTGACGGGCAGCGAGCCGGGCGAGGTGTCGCTGCCCGAGCCGGCGATGAGCACGACCGCGATCACGATCCCGGCGGCAGCCGGGGCGCCGATGGCGAACGCGGGCCACAGCCGCGTGCGCCACCAGGGCTGCTTGTCCTCGGTCGCGCGCTCATCGGCGCGCCCGCGCGCGAAATCGGGCTGCAACCGGCCGTCGAGCCGGGCCAGGAACTCGGGGCTCGGCTCCTCGCGCAGGGCGCGCAGCTCCGGGCCCCACTCGCCCAACTCGGCCAGGTCGGCCTCGATGCCGGGGTCGGCGTGCTCGCCGTTATGCCATCTCATCGCAGGCCTTCCGCAGCTTGGTCACGACGCGGTGCACCATCGTGGAGGCGTTCGTCGCCGTGATGTCGAGGACCTCGGCGATCTCGGCGTGGCTGAGCCCGCCGTCGAAGCGCAGCGCGATGAGCTCGCGCTCGCGGGCCTCGAGCTTGTCGAGCGCGCGCAGCACGACCTCGCGGCGCGCGCTCGCCTCGGCGAGTTCGGGCGGTCCGGCACTGGTGCGGTCCTCGGGCTCCGGCGGCAGCTCGGCGACGCGGCCCCGGCGGCGGAGCTCGTCGAGGGCGGCGTTGCGCGCGATGCCGAACATCCACGCCCGCGGCGCACCACGCCTGCGATCGAACGTGGCCCGGGCCCGGAAGCCCCGCTCGAACGCGATCGCCGTCACCTCCTCGGCCGCCGATCGGTCGCGCAGCATTCCCGCGACGAAGGCGAAGATGGCCCCGGCGCTCTCACGGTAGAGGTCCTCGAACTCCGCCGTCTGCACGGACGGCATTCAAGACCACCAAGAGGCGGAGCGAGGCCCATGTACTGCCTACGGGGGGCTGTGCCGCGCGTCACAGACGCGCTTCGGACTCCAGCGCGGCACGCACGCGAGCCGCCAGATCGCTGGGCGAGAACGGCTTCCGGAGGAAGTCGTCGGCGCCCGCGTCGAACGCCCGCGCGAGCTCGGTGTCGCGCACCGAGGCGGTGAGGATGATGATCGCCATGCCGCGCGTTGCCGCGTCGGCGCGCAGCCGTCGCGTGACCTCGTAGCCGTTGGTCTTCGGCATCTGCACGTCGAGCAGCGCCAGCGCCGGGCGGCGCTCGCCGGCCAGCCGCAGAGCCTCCTCGCCGTCACGCGCGGTGACGACCTCATAGCCGGCCTGCTGCAGGCACAGCTCGACGAGGTCGAGGATGTCCTCGTCGTCCTCGGCCACGAGCACGATCTGCGCGCTCACAGCGACACGCCTCCGCGCAGGCGCTCGGCGGAGGGCGACCCGGTCGGCGGCGGCCGCAGGGGGAGCCGCACGCGGAACGTGGTCCCGGCGCCCTCGATGCTGTCGAACTCGAGCGTGCCCTCGTGCGCCTCGACGATCGCCTTGGCGATGGTGAGCCCGAGCCCGACGCCGGGGATGGCGCGCTCGGTCGCGGTGCTGGCGCGATAGAAGCGCTCGAACAGGCGGTCCTGCTCGGCGGCGGGGATGCCGACCCCGGTGTCGCGCACGTCGATCAGCGCGGCGCCGTCCTTGGCGGCCAGGCGCACGGTCACGGTCCCGCCCTGGGGCGTGAACTTGACGGCGTTGGAGACGAGGTTGTCGAGCACCTGGGCGAGTCGATCGCGGTCGCCGGCCATGGCCGGTACCTCCTGCGCGGCGGCCTCGAGCGTGAGCTCCTTGGACTCGGCGCGCGGCCGGGCCGCCTCCACCGCTTCCCTGGTGAGGGTACGCAGATCGACCTCGCCGACCTCGAGTGCCAGCCGCCCGGCCTCGACGTGGGCGACGAAGAGCAGATCGCCCACGAGCCGCAGGAGGCGCCGCGCGTTGCGGTCCACGACGCCGAGGAAACGGCGGTGGTGGTCGGTCAGCCCGTCATCGTCCTCGAGCACGAGCTCGAGGTACCCGATGATCGAGGTCAGCGGCGTGCGCAGCTCGTGCGAGACCAGCGCGAAGAACTGGTCCTTGAGGATCTCGGCCTCGCGCTCGGACGCCTTGCGCTCCAGGTACTGGCCGATCTGCTGGCTCAGGTAGACCATGACCTGGATGAGCTGTTCGTCGCGCGGGCGCAGCTCGGCCGAGCTCAGCTCGAGCACGCCCAGCGTCGTCGTGCCGCTGAGCACCGGCACCGCGACGACGGCGGGCTCCTCGACCCAGACCACGTGGCCGGTCGTCCATGCGCGGGTAGGGAGGCTGTCCTCGCCGCTGGCCGTGGACTCGTCGCGCTCGCGGCCCTGCACGCCGGGCGCCGACCAGTCCGCCTCCAGCCACAGGCGGTGCGCGTCGCCGTCGGCGCCCCAGTACGCGCCCAGGTCGAAGCCGAGGCCCTCGCCGAGCGCGGCCAGGATCCGCGGGAGGGCCTCCTCGGCCGTGGCCGCCTCGGCCATCGCGCGCGCGACCGCGTTCTGCACCTGGAGGTGGAGCTGGCTGCGCCGGCGTGCGGTGATGTCGCGCACGAACGCGTTGAAGACCCAGCGCCCGTCGAGGTTGAGCGGGGAGACCGTGGCCTCGACCGGGACCTCGCTGCCGTCGCGGCGCACGGCCGTGGCCTCGATGCGGCGCCCGACCAGCCGGCTCTCGCCTGTGCGCAGGAAGCCCTCGAACTCGGTGCGCACGTTGGCGCGGTCCTCGGCCGGCACGATCAGGTCGGCGACCGGCCGGCCGATCGCTTCGCGCGGGCGCCAGCCGAACAGCCGCTCGGCGGACGAGTTCCATTGCGTGATCTCACCCTTGTCGTCCATGGCCAGGAAGGCCTCGTTGGCGGTCTCGAGAACGGCGCGGTTGATGCGGGCCTGGTGGCGGGCGACCTGCAGCGCGCGCACGTTGGAGAGCGCGATCGCGGCCTGACCGGCCAGGGCGACGATGGTCGCGCGCTCCTCCTCGGCGAAGGGTTCGTCGCGGACGCGCCCGAGGCTGACCACCCCGACGTGGCGGTCGGACTGGATCAGCGGCACGTGCAGCTCGGCGCGCACCAGGACGTCGTGGCCGTAGGCGGGCACGCGCAGGCCGCTCTCGCCGTAGCCGAGCGCAAGGGGGGAGCGCTCCTGCATCGCCCGGCCGCCGGCGCCCTCGCCCGGGTCCAGGCGCGGCGGGAGGCGATCGCCGCGGACTCCGTGAGCGGCCAGCAGGGTGGCGCCGTCGCGGGTGCGCTCGTCGCGGCCGCGGGCGTAGAGCGCGCCGACCTCGCAGCGGGCCAGCTCGCACAGGTCGTCCAGCGCGGCGGCGGCGAGCGGCTCGAGCTCGGCGTGCTCCTGCAGGCGTTCCCCGAAGCGGTGCAGGACCTCGACCTGGCGCTTCTCCTCGGCCAGCTGCTCGACGGCATGCTCGAGCTCGCCCTGCGAGGCCTCGAGCTCGGCGTTCTGACTCTCGAGCTGGTCGCGGTTCTCCTCCAGCGACGTGGCCATGACGTTGAACGTGCGCGCCAGCTCGCCCATCTCGGCCGGGCCGCGCTCGTCCACGCGGGCCGAGAGGTCGCCGCCGGCCAGCCGGCGCGCGCCCGTGGCGACGCGGGCGATCGGGCGCAGCAGCGCTCGCGTGAGATACCCGCTGAAGGCGAGGATGAGGAGCACCGAGATCACCAGGCCGCTCACGCCGAGGAGCACTGCGGTGCGGGCCTGGCTGTCGGCCGAGTCGCGACGCGTCTCGGCGAGCCCGTTCTCCGCGGTGATGAACTGGCTGAACTGCGCGCGCAGGTCGTCGATGCGGCGCTTGCCCTCGCCGATGACCCGGATCGCCTTGGGGCTGCCGGTGCGCACCTGGCCGTGCAGCACCTCGGGCACGACGTAGCCCTTGAGGTAATTGTCGATGGATTCCGCCAGCAGCTTGGCGCGCGCCATCTGCTCGGGGTTGTTGGCCACGAGCCCCTGCAGGCGCTTGGCCTCGGGCGGGACGGCGGCCTGGGCGGAGCGGAACGGGGTAAGGAAGCGCTCGTCGCGCGTGAGCAGGAGCCCGCGCAGGCCGGTCTCGAGGTCGATCACTCGGCGCTCGAGCCGGTTGGCGGCGGCCAGCACCTGTTCGGAATGCCGGGCGGCGGCCGAGGAGTCGCGCAGCTCGCCGATCGCGACGAGCAGGATCGCGAAGATCGCGCCCACGATCAGAGCGAGGACGATGCTGGCGGCGAGCACCCGCGAACGCAGACCCATCGCGCCATTATCGCGCGGCCTATACGCTCGCTCGCCATGCGGCTTGCCACCTTCCTGCCCCCGCGGGCCGAGCGGGCGCTGGCCGGGGAGGTGCGCGGCGAGCACGTCGTGGACTTCGGCGAGGGCGCGACCGTGCGCGCGTTGCTCGCGCAGGAGACGATCGCGCCCGCCGCCGGGCGGTCGTGGGCGCTGGCCGAGGTGGAGCTGCTCGCGCCCGTGCCCGACCCGCTCGCGATCTACGGCATCGGCCTCAACTACGCCGCCCACGCGGCCGAGACGGGCGCCGAGCCGCCCGAGGAGCCGATCGTGTTCGCCAAGATGATCGGCGCGGTCGCGCCGCCCGGCGGCCCGGTGGTCTGCCCGCCGGTGGTGCGGCGGCTCGACTACGAGGGCGAGCTGTGCGTCGTCATCGGTGCCGCCGGCCGGATCGGCGGCTTCACGGTCGCCGACGACGTCTCCGCCCGCGACCTGCAGCGGCGCGAGCGCCAGTGGATCCGGGCCAAGGGGGCCGACACCTTCTGCCCCTACGGCCCGTGGATCACCACCGCCGACGCCGTGCCCGACCCCCAGAACCTGCGCCTACGCACCTGGGTCAACGGCGAGGAGCGCCAGAACTCGACCACCGCCGACCTCATCTTCGGCCCGCAGGCCTGCGTCGACTTCATCGCGCAGACGTGCACGCTGCACCCCGGCGACCTCATCCTCACCGGCACGCCCAGCGGCGTGGGCCAGGCCTCGGGCCAGTTTCTGCAGGACGGCGACGTCGTGCGGGTCGAGATCGAGGGCCTGGGCGCGATCGAGCACACGATCGCAACGCGCTAGCGCTCAGTGCTTGTCGATGACGCGGTCGATCAGGCCGTACTCGACCGCCTCGGCCGCCTTGAAGAAGCGGTCGCGCTCCATGTCCTCGTGGACGCGGTCGAGCGGCTGGCCCGTGTGGCGCGCGTAGATCTCGTCGATCCGCCCACGGGTGTTGAGGATCTCGCGGGCGTGGATCTCGATGTCCGAGGACTGGCCCTCGAACCCCGCCGAGGGCTGGTGGATGAGCATCCGCGCGTTGGGCAGCGCGAGGCGCTTGCTTTCGGCGCCGCCGGTCAGCAGCAGCGAGCCCATCGACATCGCCATGCCGAAGCAGATGGTCTGCACGTCGGGCTTGATGAACTGCATCGTGTCGTAGATCGCCAGGCCGGCGTAGATCGAGCCGC
>Ga0207688_10001474_pt1 | contig 12328 bp, 12 predicted proteins | sample KBSMiscanthusM4_FD_184296 | JGI IMG/M metagenome (GOLD analysis project Ga0207688, IMG submission 184296) | Miscanthus rhizosphere microbial communities from Kellogg Biological Station, Michigan, USA - M4 (SPAdes) (version 2) | ecosystem: Host-associated > Plants > Roots > Rhizosphere ...
CAAGGTACCCGCGCGCAACGGTCGCACCGCGCAACCAGATTTCACCCGTGATGCCAGCACGACACGTCGCCCCGTTGTCGTCGACAATCCGCACCGACAAGCCGGTTGGGGTGCCGACCGTATGTAGCCGGGCGTACGCGTCCGCGGCCGGGAGAACGCTGCTGGCCTGGTGTGTGGTCTCAGTCATGCCGTACGCCGCCAGCACTGGCGCGTTGAACGTCGCCTCTATCCGCCTCGCCATGGTGGGGGAAAGCGGTGCGCTGCAGCTGCGGATGAAGCGAAACTGACCTCGGTAGCCGCCGCCGCGATCGGCCGAGGCATGCTCGAGCAGTATCTGGTGGATCGTCGGCACGGCGGTGTACCACGTGGCGCCCACCGTCGTGGCGTCGTCCCAGAACGTGTGCGCCGAGAACCTACCGCGCGCCGGCAGCAGCACCGCGCCGCCGGTACTGAGGGTGGATAGCAAGGTGGCGATGAGGCCGTGGCCGTGAAACAGCGGCATGACAGCGACGGTCGCATCGGAAGGATTCAGCTGGTAAGCGTCGGCGATGCCGTCGATGGCAGCGGCGAGGTTGACATGGGTCCAGGACAGCAGTTTGGGCATGCCCGTGGTGCCTGAGGTGAACATGATCAATGCGTCATCGTTGGTCAGCCCTGACAGTGGGGCAGTGACGGCGCGGGCTGAATCGGTCGCGATCAAGAGCATCTGCGGTTTCGAGTGGGCACTGCTCGGTGGTGCTGTGCGCAGGCACCACTGCGGACAGTTTCCGTCGCTGGCGCGCTCCGGCTGCGGGGCGTCGGTCAAGAGCACGCGGGCGCCGATCCGATCGACCCGCGCCCGCCGCTCGGCCCACGGCAACGTCGGATCGAGCGGCGCGACGACGAGGCCGGCGCGCACGGCACCCAGTAGTGCCACCACCAGTTCGATGCTGTTGGATGCCTGGAGTGCCACCACATCACCGGCGCGTAGTCCACGGTGAAGTAATGCGGCGCTGTGATCAACGACCAGCTGTGCGAGATCCGCGTATGTGATGCGGCGGCGCTGCGCACCGATGACCAATGCCGTTGTCCCGGGATTTCTTTCGGCAGCGCCGTCGATGATGTGGCCCAGTCTCCACGATGCGGTGTCCCCGTCGGCCACCGTGTTGTCTTGGGGTTCAGCGATTCTCATGTCATTCCTCCGATCGGGTTTGCGGCTCAGCGTCATCACTGTCGCCGAGATACAGCCCTCATCAGCTACGTGGCGCCACCCGCGTACGGGAAGTAGTCGACCTGCGGCGGTGCATCATAGATCTGGGCGTTTCCAGGCGACAGGCATTCGTTTTGGGTGCCCCCCAGGCTCATGCACGACTGCTGAGCCTCGGTGGGATCGGTCGGCGCCGCGGCCGAGCCGGGGGCGGTCGTAGCTTGGCTTGGCGCGGCCATTGCCGTCGGTGCGAGCGCAATCGCTGCTGCGGTCAGCGCAGCCGCGATGCAGCTCACTGTGAACTTCACGGTGGTGCTCCTTTTCGGGTCCGGCGATACGTGCATTCACCATGTCGCGTGGGTGAGCTTGTGTCGTCACCGCTAACACCCAACGACACCCCTGCCAGCTGGAATCTGCGCCTGTCGTGGCCGGCCCTGGCGATGTTGTCCCGGCTCGTTTCGCCCTGACCGGTCGCACGATACGACATCCAACTCGTGGCCTTGATGACAGCCGATCCCAATCTGCGCGACGAGTTTGGGGCGGGCATTCTGGGGGCATTTCGTTGGTGCCGACGAGGGTCTCACGAAGCGCTTCCAGGAGGTCCTGAAGTACGGCTGCGCATGGGCGACTACGACATCTCGCAACACGTCGAAGCCGTTGGCGCCGAAGGGATCCGCATCAACAGCATTGCGGCCGCACAGGTCGATACATTACTCAGCGGTGTCCGCCGTGAGCCCCGCCGCCAAAGCCGCCGCCGTGAAAGCCGCCGCCAAAGCCGCCAAAGCCGCCGCCGCCCAACAGAAAGGCTTCGCCCCCATAGGGATAGGCCTGAGCCGGGCCTGGGGAGTCGTCGATCTGAACGTTTCCAGGCGACTGGCAGATGGTTCCTCCGCCACTGCCTGCACACGATTGATCGGTCGAAGCTGCCGAGGCAATCGGGGCGGCAATGATCGCTGTCGCGGTGACCCCGGCCGCCAGAAGCGACGCAATGTAGGTCAGTTTGCACCTCATGGTGACCCTCCTAATATGGTTGGTTCGTTGCACAATTCAGGGTGCCGAGTCGATCAACCCGTGTCGTCACCGCTGACACCCATTGGCAGCCCCAGGCAGCTGGAATTGGGCTCACCGGTCACGATGGCTTATCAGAGCAGAAGGGCATCGAGAAGCAGTGTTCTCGGAGTCGACAGACGCGCCGGTGTGAAGCGCAATCAGCCGGGTATCACCGGTAGGGTCACGGAGGACGGGTGCGCCCGGTCATGCAGGATGGTCTGGGTCGCGGTGCGGCTAGCCGTGTCCGCTCCGAACGGCGCACCGGTGTTGGGGTTCGCTGCGAACTGAGGGTAGTCGCTGCTGGAGATTTCCAGCCGGATGCGATCGCCTGATCGGAATTCGTAGCTGGTTGGCCAGACGTGGATTTGATACTCGTACGGGCGACCCGGCGTGGTCGGTGTGGGGTCAGACAACGAGTCCCGGAACGGGGTTCGCAGAATTCCGTTATTCAGGTTAATCACCTGGCCATCTGGCTTGACGACCGTCAGCTTGGCCGTGAAATCTGTATCCACAGAAGAGGATTGGGCCCAGAGTCGCACGGTCACCGGGCCCGTCACCTCGGTGTCCTGTTCAAGTGGCGTGGTGCTGTAGACCAGTACGTCGGAGCGCTGCTCGACGGGAGACTGGTCGTACGGTCCCTGCGGGCCGGATTGCGCACCGCAGCACGAGTGACCGCCTAGGCTGGGCGCCGGGAATACGGGGTCGTAGATGTAAGTGTCCGGCGGCTGGGCGCCGGGCGCGGCGGATACGAGCTCTCCCTTACGGTCTTCGACTCCGCCCGGCCCGGACAGATAGAACGTCGTCCACTTTGTCTGCGGCAGAGGCCAACTCGTGGCGGACTTCCAGGCGTTGGCACCCATGACAAAGTAGTCGACCCGGGGTTTCCCAGCGACGTCGTTGTTCTGTCCCTTCAGGAAGTGGTCGAACCACGCCAGCATCAGGTCGTTGATAGGACTGTCGCCGACCGTGCCGATGTGCTTGAGCAGCGGCGCTGGGGATGAGTCGGGTCTTCCCCAATTGACGTGATCCCACGGGCCGATGACGAGGCGCTGATTGTCGCGGGCCAGCTCGGTGCCACCGTGGGCCACCATGCCGGCGAAATTCTCGGTGCCGCCAGCGAGGAAGGCGTCATACCAACCTTCGAACTGAAGCACCGGCACCGTCACCGACGGGTAGCGCTGCCTGATGCTGTAGCGCCGCCAGAAGTCGTCGTCCGTGGAGTGCCGGATCCAGTCGAAATACCACGGTGCTACCACGGGGTTCTCAGGTTGCATCGGAGGCAAGTCCTTGAATGGGCGGAAATCCATCCACCGGGTGGGATCGGCTGCCGCCGCCTTCAGCTGCGTAACGGTGGCTTGGTCGTTGCGGTTCTGGGCGGCCGAGGTCGCGAGCCCGATTGCCCACGGCTGCACGAACGCCAGCCTGAACTCACCGCCCTCGTATGTCCACCCGTCGTAGTAGTCCGAGGCGGTGTTGGCCGGCACGATCGTCGTAAGGTGCGGCGGCGTGGTCGTAGCGGCGAGCCACTGAGTGGCGCCGACGTACGACGAGCCATACATCCCAACCCTCCCGTTGGAGCCAGGCAGTGCAGATGCCCACTCGACGGAGTCGTAACCGTCCTGCATGTCGTGGGTGAACTCGCTGAACGTGCCGCCTGATGCGCCCATGCCGCGCACGTCCTGAATTACCACCAGATAACAATGTGAGGCGAACCAGTCCGGCGGCTGGTAACGCGATCCCGCTTGTGCGCCGGATTTGCCGTACTGAGTGCGCATCAGGATGACGGGCACTTGATCGTTGGTGTGGGGCCGGTAGACGTCGGCGCGCAACACGGTGCCGTCGCGCATCGTGGCGGGCACATCGGTCTGCTTGGTGACGGCGCACGGGCCGCGTCCGGCACCGGCCGGGAACGGTCTGAACACGCCGGCGGAATGCGCACTGCATCCGCCCACAGCGACCACACAGGCCGCAGCTACAGCGCAGAGCCGGATGGCGACGGAACGCACGTCATAACGTTAGTGCGCGTGTTGATGACGCGACCCTGCCGTGGTGGTACGACGCCTCCGGCAAGCCAGATGCTGCGGGCCCTACGGACCCGCCGGGCGGTTCGTCAACTGCTCCTGACGGACGACGAATAACTCGTATTCACGTCCTACCCGCGGTGGCGCTCTGCACCATGTCCGGACTGCACGCGGGGTTCGGCCTGATAGTTACGTCTTGACGATCACGGTGCCGATCTTTCCGGGGCGGTTGACATGTTGGACCGCGTCGGCGATCTGGTCGAGTGAGTAAGCGCCGGCAACGTCGAACTCTGCGGGCTGGGAGGTGGCCAGCGCGCGTGCACTGGCGATATCGGAGGCCCGTCGTTCGGGTGCCGTGCCAGTCAACCAACGGCCGATGGTCAGGCCGCGCAGCCCTATTTCGCCGCCGAGCAGGTTCGAGGCGTGCAGCGGGATGTTTTCTTGGGCTATCTGTCCGTAGGTGATCAGGGTCCCCCCGGCTGACAACAGCGACATCAGGTCGGCTGCGATCGTGCCGCCAACCGGATCCAGTGCGACGGGGATGGGTCGGCCGTCGGCCACGGTGCGGACTTGTTCTACCCAGTCGGGGTTGTCGGTCGATATGACGGGCACGTTCGGATACCGTTCGGCGAGCTCTTGGGCGCGGGCCCCGCTGCGCACCACACTGATGGTGGCGATCTGGTGGTGCTGGGCGCCGGCAGTGAAGAGTCGACCCACCGAGGAGTTGGCGGCGTTGTTGATGACGAAGCCGTCGAAGCCGACGGAGAAGTGCTGTTGGGCGGCGCGGTATAGAAGTAGAGCGGTCAGCGGATTGCACACCATTTGTGCGGCGACGTCGTCGCTGACCCAGTCCGGCACCGTTACCGCGAGTTCTGCTGGGACGTTGATGCGTTGCGCCCAGGATCCCGGGTTGGGGAACACGGTGACGCGGGTGCCGACCGCCGGTGTGCCGACTCCGGGGCCGACCGCAACCACGACTCCGGTGGCTTCGAGCCCGGGCACAGCCCGCTCACCCGGGGCCGGTGGCAGGAAGTTGACCCCGGCGAGGTCTCCAGGATGGATCGGGAAGGCGCGAACCTTGATCTGGACATGTCCGGGTTCAGGTGGCGGCGGATCGGGGATTCCGGTGACCGCTAGGACTTCGGCGGGGTCGCCGGCGGCGGCATAGGTGATCGCCAGTGTCATCGTTCTTACTCCTGATGTAGGTGGTGGTCGGTGGCCGGGATCGATAGTGGGCCAGCGCCGGCTACCGTCTATTTATTCGTTGACAAGAAGGTCCAGGCCAGCCAGTGGGCCACCAGGCTGCTGCATGCGGCCACCCTCGTCGAGGCCGCCGAGATCGATCGTCGCGTAGCCGAGTTCGGTGATCAGTTCTTGCACCGTCCGCTTGGATGCGACGTCGTCACCGGAGACGAACAACACCCGTCTCGCCCCGCCCTGTCGCGGCCCCTTCTCGAAGTTCGCCATGGTGATCGTGTTGAACGCCTTGACCACCCGCGCAGCGGGTGCATGCTCGGCGACGATGACGCTGGCGCTTCGACCCTCGAGGTCAGCCAGCTCGAGCGGATTGATGGTGACGAATGGGTTGGTAGCGTCGATGAGGATTCGACCCTGCCAATCGGGTAGCGGGTCGAGCGTATCCGCTACTGCGGGCCAGGGCACTGCAAGCAATACGAGGTCTGCGGCTGCGGCTTCGGTGACCGAGGCCGCCTCGGCGCCGATGCCTTGGGCAACGGGCGTCAGGGCCTGCGGGCCGCGAGCACTGGAAAGCTTCACGCGGTGGCCTGCGCCGATCACTCGGCGCCCCACCGCCAGGCCGACGTGCCCTGCACCGAGGATTCCGATTTGCATTCTTGCTCCTAAGATTCAGCAGCACCGCGCCGACGTGGTGCTGACGATGTGTTCGACGGCTGCAGTGACTGCCCACGTGCCAACACTGGTTGAGTGGTTGGAGTTGTCATTGTCATTGCGCTGTCGTCCTTCGTATGAGTGGCCAGCCAATCAGACCCTCGACAGTATTCAATCGGACCACGGTCCTCTTTATTTCGTTTGTTTTCAGTTCTTTTCGCGCAGCCCCACGCTGGCGTCCGCGGACACCGACACATCCAGCGAAACTCTGAGATATCGACTTGCGTCCCAGAGAAGTCGTTCTCGTTAAACATTTCGCAGGCATCCGCTGTACGCAGCTGTTCCGCGTCCCCGTCGCTCGGCCCCTCGCGCGCTCGACAGCAGCCCGGTGTAGTCATGTGCTCGAGGCAACCCAAGTCGAAACGAATCGCGCGCTTTGCGTAATACTGGACGCCTGCACCATTTTTCGACAGACGTCGCCCGGCTTGGGCTTGCGCGCTGGCTTGAATAGCTTGGGGACGGCGCTACGGTGACGATGCGGTGCACGTCAACACGCAGTCCACAGCTTGCGATTGACACCGGGCGTATCAGCGTACGAGGACGATCCGGCCGTCAGCGTGCGTGCTCCGCGGATTGACCGCATCGGCGACCTGGTCGAAGGACAGGGAGCGGTGCACATGGCTGTGTAGACGGTGTGCGGCGACCTTGAACAGGAGATCAGCTAGCTTGTGCCCGCTCGGGGCGACGATTGTCGGAACATACCCGGCGCCGCCCGTAGCCGAAGTTGACAGGTCGGTGACGGAGGTGAACCTCCCGCCCGGCCACACCAGGCCGGCAACAACGGAACGGTCTCCTGCGATGTGAATCGCGGTGTCGACGCCGCCACCAAAAACGTCCCGCACCTTCTGAATTGATCGAGTGGCGTTTGCGCCCTCCGGAATGACGACGTCGGCGCCGAGCTCCCGTGCCAGGTCAGCCTGCTCCGGGAGGGTGACTGCCGCGACGACGGCACCGCGTGCTTTCGCCAGCTGTAGCGCGAATCCGCCGATCCCACCTACGGGACCATGGATAACCATGGCTCCGAGATGTGCGGCTCCAAGCACGTTGACTGCGTCAAGCGCTGTCACCCCAGCCAACCCCACACCGGCGGCTTGCGCGACGTCGACGCCGTCAGGGACGGGGGCTAGCATTTTTGCCGGAACCGCCACCTTATCGGTGAAAGTGCCTGGCTGCCCCGCCGCTTGCGGCGGCAGAGCCCCTGCTACGTACATGCCGACATCGATGTAGTCCACGTCATCGCCGACGGTAGCCACCCGGCCCACGAAGTCGCGGCCCAGCAGCACGGGATCAAGCCGATCTGTCAGACCGAGGTAACGCCCGCGAACTGCGGCGTGGTCAAAGTCGTTCACGGAGGCGGCGATCACGTCGACGACAACACCATCGTGCGCAGCGACTGGTTCGCTGATGTCGAACAGGCGCGGCATGAAGTCGGGCCCGGTCACTCCAACTGTCTTCATCGCCGATCCCTCTCCCCGCTTCGTGCGTTCGGTTCCATGCTCGGTTAAACAATTAAGTGTCGTCAGCATTCCCGGTTCAACGATTAAGTTAGAATGAGGACATGAGTACCGCGCACAAGACTCGGTGGCTAGACGCACAGGAACAGCAGGTATGGGAGCAGCTGTCGACGATGATCCTCAGGTTGCAGCCGGTGCTGAACGCACAGCTGCAGCGCGAGTTCGGGATCAGCCACTTCGAGTATCTGATGATGGCGCGCCTGTCGGAAGCGCCGGGATCGAAGCTTCGGATGAGCGTACTCGCCACGATCACCGGCAGCTCGCTGCCGCGGTTGTCCCAGGCAGTCGGCCGGCTAGAGAAACGTGGCTGGATGTCACGACAGCCTGACACAGAGGACAGTCGCTACACCCTTGCAGTTCTGACCCGCGCGGGATTTCGACGACTGCAAGAAGTCGCGCCTTCTCATGTAGGAGCAGTGAGAGAGTTCGTTTTCGACCGCTTGACGCGGGCGCAGGCCCGGCAGCTGGGCGCGCTTTCCCAGCGCATTCTCGACGGACTGCCCCCGGACGACAGCTGGCCCAGCACCACGCCATCCTGAGCCCCCGCCGCAGGCGGCGTCTCGACACGCAATGCCCACGCCCTTGTCTCGGCGGCGGCCTCATCCACGTGGATGATCCATCTTCTTGGTTGTCGATCCCGTCTTCGCGCCATCAGGCCACCTGCTAGGACCGAGGCCGAGACCACGTCCGTGCGTGTCGTCTCGCTGACGGCACGACCTGGCCCAACGGGTTTCCGTCGCACGGGGACCAGCGCGCGCACACCGCTTGCCCAGTTGGTCTGGGCTGTACGTCAGCGGCGATCCGCCACCCCTGTGCTGTAGATCACTTGACATCCCGGAATCGAACATCCGACGTCCCACTTATAGCAGACAGGCCACCACTTAAACATTGAAGTGACGACAGTGGGAACAAGGAAGAGGAACCAATCATGAGCGCAGTGACACCGCTGGTAGTCAGAATGGGCACCTTGACCGTCCGCGCGGTACTGTCCACGATTTTCGCCGCGCTGGCCGTGGCTGCGATCCTCGTCGGCTCGCTTGCCGCCCCGGCGCAGTTGTCTGCGCGGGCGTTCGCTGCCAGCGACTCTTGTCCCAGCATCGAAGTCGTATTCGCCCGCGGCACGTTTGAGGCACCCGGTGTTGGCGCGACCGGGCAAGCGTTCGTGGACGCGCTCAACGCCCGCCTGCCAGGCAAAACGGTCGACGTGTACGCGGTCAACTACCCTGCATCGTTGGACTTCGGGCAAGCCGCCGACGGAATCGTCGACGCCAGCAACAAGATTGAGACGATCGCGGTGAGCTGCCCGAACACCAAGATCGTGCTCGGCGGTTATTCGCAGGGCGCCGCAGTAGCCGGCTACACCACCACCGACACTGTTCCCGCCGGATTCGCCCTGCCAACCGGTATAACCGGCCCGATGCCTCCTGCGGTCGCCCCGCACGTCGCGGCAGTGGTCCTGTTCGGAACACCGGATGCCTGGTTTTTGAACTTGGCCGACCATACCGCACCACCCATCACCATCGGCCAGCTCTACACCGCGAAAACCCTTCAGCTGTGTGCAACCGGCGACCCGGTCTGCTTCCCTGGTGGCCTTGACCGGGCCGCGCACAGTTCGTACAAGGACAACGGAATGGCCGACCAGGCGGCCGATTTCGCCGCCCGCCAGTTGATCGCTCCTGCCCCAGAGGCGGCGGTCCAGCAGACGGCAGGTGAGGTCGGCGCCAGCGAGCGCACCGACCAGACGGCTGCGGCACCCGCGCCCGAGCTTGACCCGCCGCTGGGCAACTGAATGGCACGGTCACCACGCAACCGGTAGCGACCCACCAACGGCTGGAAGTCGGTCCACACAGGGGCCACTCCCGGCCGTTGGGCTATCCGGAAGCGGTCTTCAGAACATCGACAACGGCGCCACCGGTCTCCATCGGCAGTTCGAGGTCGACCACGAAGTCTGTGCGGCTCAACACGGGTAATCCGTTTCATTCCAGCGCGTTGTATTGCCGAACGCTCGGAACACCAACTGATTGACACATCACGTAAATCTACTACTGTAGCGCTCATGCCCAAAGCAGTGCAGTTCGATTCGTACGGCGGCGTGGACGTCCTCGAGGTGCGCGACGTGCCCCGGCCTGTTCCGGGACCCGGTGAGGTTTTGGTCGAGGTCAGGGCGGCCGGCATCAATCCGAGTGAGGCGGTGCTCCGCAGTGGCGCGCTGGCTGACCAGTTCCCGGCCACGTTTCCCTCCGGCCAAGGCAGCGACCTGGCAGGGGTGGTGGCCGAACTCGGCTCCGGCGCAGACGGTTTCGCTGTGGGCGATGAGGTGATCGGGTTCTCCATGCGCCGGTCCAGCCACGCCGAATACGTGACGGTGCCTGCGAACCAGTTGACCGCCAAGCCGTCGGAGGTTTCCTGGGAGGTGGCCGGCTCGCTGTTTGTCGCGGGCGCCACTGCCTACGCCGCGGTACGGGCGGTGCGCCTGGTACCGGGGGAGACGGTAGCGATCGCCGGTGCGGCGGGCGGTGTCGGTTCGATCGCGATTCAAATCGCCCGGCGCGCCGGGGCCACGGTCCTTGGCATCGCCGGGCCGTCCAACGATACGTGGCTCGCCGACCACGGCGCGGTGGCGGTCAACTACGGCGACGACCTGCCGGCCCGACTGCGCGCCGCAGCACCGTCCGGACACATCGACGCCCTGCTGGATTTCTTCGGTGGTGGATATGTCGCCATGGCCGTCGAGGACCTCAGGGTCCCGCGCGACAGGGTCGACACCATCACCGATTTCGCTGCGGTGCAGCGGTACGGGGTCTTGTCGGCAGGCGGTGCGGACGCCGCGACCGCAGCGGTGGTCGCCGAGTTGGCCGACCTCGTCGCGCGGGGCGAGCTGGAAGTGCCGATCGCCGCAGTCTTCGCCCTCGACGAGGTGCGGGACGCGTTCCGGGAGGTTGAACTGCGCCACACCCGCGGCAAGTTGGTGCTGCGACCGTGAGCGACGTAGGCATGCGGTATCCGGGATTCGCTGAGTACCAGCGTAAGACGTCGCGAACCATCCCAGTCGTCGCGCTCACCCGTACCGGTGGGGCGAAGCCGCGCGAATGAAGGTCCTCGCGACCGACGCGGCTCGCTGGGCAAGACTGTGCGCCTCGGCCGCGCCGGTCCTGGGGATGAGTACGCCGAAATCCACGTTGGCGCGCAGCTCCGCAGCCGGAAGCGCCGCACGGAGTACTACGTCGCGGTGTCCGCTGGCCGCAGGATCGCCTCTTGACGATTCGGCCTGGTATGAGAAGCGCATTACCGACGCCGATCCTTGGCTGCGTCGTAGTAGAGCGCGTCCGGGCTGGAGTCCGACTTCATTTCCGATGCGTCGCATCTCGCCGATTGGTCCATCCGCAATTGACTGATACATCACGTAAATCTACTACTGTAGCGCTTATGACCAAGAAAGACTCGAGTTCCTCCCAGGAATGGGCGGCGCCGGCTGGGACATCGCGTCGCTGGAGCCCGGCACGGCGCGCGGCGAACTGGACGGCGCGCAAGTCGAAATGGCGTTCTGGTACGTCCGCGCGCAACGGCGCTAAGTGAAGGTTCCGATGAGCTACACAATCACTGAATTGATGCACGCCAGCCTTCTCGAGGTCTTCAACGAGCGCGATCGTGCGCGTCGCTCTGCCGCGATCGCGCGGATCTACGCCGACGACATCCGGTGGACCGACGACGACGGTGTGACCATCGGACGCGCCGCGTTGGACGCGAAGGCCGTTGAGCTGCAAGCGAAACTTGGCGACCTTCAGTTCATCGCAGCCGGGCCTTCCTACCAAACATTGGGGCTGGGCTACCTCGCATTCAGCGTGGTCAGACCCGGCAGCGACACCCCGCAGGTCTCGGGCTTCGACGTCGCGATCGTGCGCGACGGCGTCATCGCCGAGCTCTACACGGTGCTAACCGACCAGCCACGATGAAACGCCCCGGGGCTGCTCAAACGCAGCGCGCGGGCGGCGATGCTCGATGGGCTCCGGCCTGGCTAACCACGTCGAATGGCTATCCCCGACGGGACAAAGGAAGCCCTGACGAGCCTGACAGCAGCATTCGTCGGGGCCCACGCTGCCGTGACTGCGCGATGCCACGAAGTGGCGCAACCCTTGCGATTCCAACCACACGAGTCCGTCGACGATGCAACTGACCAAAGGAGATTAAGCCACTTCCGCGGAGAGATGACCTCACCTGCGCCGACGGGCTAGTCAAGGCCGAATTATCAGATTGATAGATCACGTAAAATGGTGTTAGCGTTCGTCGCCGTCCTTGGCCTACCAGCCACGGACGACGGATTCCACGGAGAGTAGGCATGACAGAGCTGAAGATTGCGATCATCGTCGGCAGCACCCGCCCGGGCCGCCACTCCCCCGCCGTTGCCGAATGGGTACTCGGTCAGGCGGCGGGACGCCAGGGTGTCCGCTATGACATCGTCGACCTCGCAGACCATCCTCTGCCGCTGTACGACGAAGCCGTACCCCCGAGTTACGGGCAGTGTCAGAACGAGCACACCAAGGCATGGGCGGGCGACGATCGCGCCCTACGACGGATACATCTTCGTCAGCCCCGAGTACAACCACTCGACGTCCGCAGTACTCAAGAATGCCCTCGACCACCTGTATGCC
>Ga0207688_10001476_pt1 | contig 12318 bp, 11 predicted proteins | sample KBSMiscanthusM4_FD_184296 | JGI IMG/M metagenome (GOLD analysis project Ga0207688, IMG submission 184296) | Miscanthus rhizosphere microbial communities from Kellogg Biological Station, Michigan, USA - M4 (SPAdes) (version 2) | ecosystem: Host-associated > Plants > Roots > Rhizosphere ...
CGAGGACCTAGGATCGACCAACGGCACATACCTTGACAGGGCGAAGGTGACGACGGCGGTACGGGTTCCGATGGGCACGCCGGTTCGAATCGGCAAGACGGTAATCGAGCTGCGCCCGTGACACTGGTGCTTCGATACGCGGCTCGCAGCGACCGTGGTCTGGTCCGCGCCAATAACGAGGACTCGGTGTACGCCGGTGCGCGGCTGCTCGCGCTGGCCGACGGGATGGGCGGCCATGCCGCAGGCGAAGTGGCCTCGCAGCTTGTGATCGCCGCGCTGGCGCACCTCGACGACGACGAACCGGGCGGCGATCTGCTCTCGAAGCTCGACGCCGCGGTCCGCGAGGGCAATTCGGCGATCGCCGCACACGTCGAAGCCGATCCCGAACTCGAGGGCATGGGCACCACGCTGACCGCAATCCTGTTCGCCGGCAACAGGCTTGGGTTGGTCCACATCGGCGACTCCCGCGGTTATCTGCTTCGCGACGGCGAACTCAACCAGATCACCAAAGACGATACGTTCGTCCAGACGCTCGTCGACGAAGGCCGGATCACCGCCGAGGAGGCGCACAGCCATCCGCAGCGCTCGCTGATCATGCGGGCGCTCACCGGCCACGAGGTGGAGCCCACACTGATCATGCGTGAGGCGCGTGCCGGTGACCGGTATCTGCTGTGCTCCGATGGGTTGTCGGACCCGGTGAGCCACGAAACCATCCTCGAGGCTTTACAGATCTCTGATGTCGCCGAAAGCGCGGACAGGTTAATCGAATTGGCGCTGCGCGGCGGCGGACCTGACAACGTCACGGTGGTGGTCGCCGACGTCATCGACTACGACTACGGCCAGACCCAGCCCATCCTCGCGGGTGCGGTGTCCGGTGACGACGATGAGGTCGCGCCGCCCAACACCGCGGCCGGTCGCGCTTCGGCGTTCAACCCGCGCCGCAACGTGGCCAAACGCGTTGTGCCGCAGCCGGAGGAGCCGGAGCGCAAACCACGGTCGCGACGGCGCATGCTCATCGCGGCCGTCCTGCTGGTGCTGGTTGTGCTGACCGGCCTCGCCGTCGGCCGCGAGATCGTCCGCAGCAATTATTACGTCACCGAGCACGACGGCACCGTGTCGATCATGCGGGGTGTTCAGGGTTCCTTTCTGGGTTTAGCACTTCAGGAACCCTACCTGTTGGGGTGTCTCAACGCGCGAAATGAGTTGTCGCTCATCAGTGCCGGGCAATCCACGGACAACCTGGACTGCCGCATGCTCGGTGTCAACGACATGCGGCCGTCGGAACGTGCGCAGGTGGTTGCGGGCCTGCCGTCGGGCACACTCGACGACGCCATCGGCCAGATCGAAGAACTCGCCCGCAGTTCGGTGCTTCCGACGTGTGCCACGCGTACGTCGACGCCGACCACGACGACGTCGTCGCCGGCACCACATCTGCCGGAAACTCCTGTCAATCCGGGTATTCCCGAATCCGGCGGTGAAAGCCCTGCGCCGGAGACCCCAACCACGGTGACCGCGCCCGCTTCCGCGCCCCCGAGTCCGCTACCGCCGGCTGCCCCGCCGCCTTTGCCGCCCCCCTCGCCGCAGCCCACCGTGACTGCGCTGCCACCCCCACCACCAGAACCGGGAACGAACTGCCGGGAAGTGTCATGACGACCCGAAGACGAGCGCGAGTGAGGATCGCAGCGAGGCTCAGGTCGATGGTGCGAACCGCAAGCTCCCGCGCGAAGCGAGGACCGGAGCGAGCGGGAGTCGAGGCATGACGACACAGCCGCAGTCACCCGTCACCATCATGCCGCCACTGCCGAACCGCCGCAACGCCGAACTGGTTCTGCTCGGTTTCGCCGCGGTGATCACCACCGTGGCGCTGCTGCTCGTCGAAGCCAACCAGGAACAGGGTTTGCACTGGGATCTGGCGCAGTACACGGTGGCCTATCTCGCGCTGTTCGCCGGTGCGCACCTGGCCATCCGACGGTTCACGCCGTACGCCGATCCGCTGTTGCTGCCGGTGGTCGCACTGTTGAACGGCCTTGGCCTGGTGATGATTCATCGCCTTGACCTCGCCGCGGACGGGCCGTCGGCAAAAGGTCTGGGCGGCACGGCCAATCAGCAGATGTTGTGGACTCTCGTCGGTGTTATCGCGTTCTCGCTTGTGGTGATCTTCCTACACGATCATCGACTGCTTGCGCGCTACGGCTACATCTGCGGTCTGACCGGCCTGATTCTGCTGGCCATCCCAGCGGTGCTGCCCCGGTCGATGTCGGAACAGAACGGGGCGAAAATCTGGATTGAGTTGCCGGGCTTCTCAATTCAGCCAGCCGAGTTCTCCAAGATCTTGCTGCTGATTTTCTTCGCCGCGGTGTTGGTGGCCAAGCGCAGCGTGTTCACCAGCGCCGGCAAGCACTTCCTCGGCATGGACCTGCCACGGCCCCGCGATCTGGCACCGCTCCTGGCGGCCTGGATCGCCTCGGTCGGCGTGATGATCTTCGAGAAGGACCTCGGCACCTCGCTGCTGCTGTACGCGTCGTTTCTGGTGCTGGTCTATGTGGCCACTGACAGGCTCAGCTGGGTGGTCATCGGGCTGGCGCTGTTCGCGGCGGGAAGCGTTGCGGCGTACTACGTTTTCGATCATGTCCGCGTCCGGGTAGAAACCTGGCTCGACCCGTTCGCCGACCCCGACGGCGCCGGCTATCAGATGGTGCAGTCGTTGTTCAGCTTCGCCACCGGCGGCATCTTCGGCACCGGTCTTGGCAACGGTCAGCCCGGCACCGTGCCCGCCGCATCGACCGACTTCATCATCGCCGCGGTCGGTGAGGAGCTCGGCCTGGTCGGCTTGGCCGCGGTGCTGATGCTCTACACCATCGTGATCATCCGCGGCCTGCGCACCGCCATCGCGGTGCGGGACAGCTTCGGCAAGCTGCTGGCCGCCGGCCTGGCTTCGACGCTGGCGATCCAGTTGTTCATCGTGGTGGGCGGCGTCACCAGGCTGATCCCGCTGACCGGACTCACCACCCCGTGGATGTCGTACGGCGGTTCGTCGCTGCTGGCCAACTACGTGTTGCTGGCGATCCTGGTGCGCATCTCCCACGCCGCACGCCGCCCGATCGTCACCCGGTCGCACTCCACGCCGATCGCGTCGGCCGGCACCGAGGTGATCGAGAAGGTATGAACACCTCGCTGCGCCGCATCGCCGTGACGATCATGGTGCTGATTGTGCTGCTGTTGGCCAATGCCACACAGACACAAGTGTTTACGGCCGATGGGCTGCGCGCGGATCCGCGTAACCAGCGGGTGCTGCTCGACGAGTATTCACGCCAGCGCGGCCAGATCTCCGCCGGTGGCCAGTTGCTCGCCTACTCGGTGTCGACCGACGGCCGGTTCCGTTTTCTCCGCGTCTACCCCAACCCCCTGGTCTACGCGCCGGTCACCGGGTTCTACTCGCTGAGCTATTCGAGCACGGGCCTCGAGCGCGCGGAGGACTCCATACTCAACGGGTCCGACCAGCGGCTGTTCGGGAGGCGGCTGGCCGACTTCTTCACCGGCCGCGATCCCCGCGGTGGCAATGTCGCGACCACCATCAATTCGCAGGTTCAACAGGCAGCCTGGGACGCCATGGAGGACGGCTGCAACGGACCGTGCAAGGGCGCGGTGGTAGCGCTGGAGCCGTCGACCGGCAAGGTCCTCGCGATGGTGTCGTCACCGTCGTACGACCCGAACCTACTGGCCACCCACGACATTCAGGCACAGTCCACCGCCTGGCAGCAACTGCGCGACAATCCCGATTCGCCGCTTCTGAACCGTGCCATCTCGGAAACGTATCCGCCCGGCTCGACCTTCAAAGTCATCACCACTGCGGCGGCGCTGCAGCACGGCGCCACCGAGAGCACCCAACTGACCGCTGCATCTCGAATCGCGTTGCCGGACAGCACCGCTACGCTGGAGAACTACGGCGGCGCGTCGTGCGGCGCAGGCGCGACCGCCTCGCTGCGCGACGCTTTTGCGAAATCCTGCAACACCGCCTTCGTCCAGCTCGGCATCAACACGGGAGCCGACGCGCTGAGGTCGACCGCGATGGCATTCGGGCTCGACAGCCCTCCCCCGACGATTCCGCTTCAGGTGTCCCAATCCACCGTCGGCCCGATCACCGACGCCGCCGCCCTTGGCATGTCGAGCATCGGGCAGAAAGATGTTGCAGTTACGCCGCTGCAGAACGCGCTGGTCGCCGCAACCATCGCGAATAAAGGGGTGACCATGCGGCCATACCTAGTCGATAGTCTGAAGGGACCCGACCTCGCAAACATCAGCACGACGGCTCCGCGCGAGGAGCGCCGGGCGGTGCCCGAGCAGGTCGCGAATACACTTACGGATCTGATGGTCGCCGCCGAGCAGGTGACACAGCAGAAGGGAGCCATCGCCGGCGTGCAGATCGCATCAAAGACCGGCACGGCGGAGCACGGTACGGATCCGCGCAATACCCCGCCGCATGCCTGGTACATCGCCTTCGCGCCGGCATCGGCCCCGAAGGTTGCGGTCGCCGTCGTGGTCGAGAACGGCGGTGACCGGCTGGCTGCCACCGGCGGTGCCGTCGCGGCTCCCATCGGGCGCGCCACCATCGCGGCTGCGCTGCGGGAGGGGTCATGAGCCCGCGAGGACGAACGCGAGTGAGGATCGCAGCGGGGGCCCAGCGAGGACCGGTGGGCCCACGCCCGCAGGGCAGGGGACGAGCGGGAGTCGAGCCATGAGCCCCCGCGTGGGAGTGACGCTGTCCGGCCGATATCGGCTGCAGCGGCTGATCGCCACCGGCGGCATGGGCCAGGTGTGGGAGGGCATCGACTCACGGTTGGGCCGCCGCGTGGCCATCAAAGTGCTCAAGGCGGAGTACTCCACCGACCCGGAATTCGTCGAACGGTTCCGCGCCGAGGCCCGCACCGTCGCGATGCTCAACCACCCCGGCATCGCCGGGGTGTACGACTACGGCGAAACCGAGATGGACGGTGAGGGCCGCACCGCGTACCTGGTGATGGAACTGGTCAACGGTGAACCCCTGAACTCGGTGCTCAAGCGCACGGGCCGGCTCTCGCTGCGGCACGCCCTTGACATGCTGGAGCAGACGGGCCGCGCCCTGCAGGTCGCGCACACCGCGGGTCTGGTGCACCGCGACGTCAAGCCGGGCAACATCCTCATCACGCCGACCGGGCAGGTGAAGCTCACCGACTTCGGCATCGCGAAGGCTGTCGACGCTGCTCCCGTCACCCAGACCGGCATGGTGATGGGCACCGCCCAGTACATCGCCCCCGAGCAGGCGCTGGGCCACGACGCCACCGCCGCCAGCGATGTGTACTCGCTGGGAGTCGTTGGCTACGAATCGGTTTCGGGCAAACGACCGTTCACCGGCGACGGCGCGCTGACGGTGGCGATGAAGCACATCAAGGAAACACCGCCGCCGTTGCCTGCCGACCTGCCCCCCAACGTTCGCGAGCTCATCGAGATCACGCTGGTGAAGAATCCCGGCATGCGGTACCGCTCAGGCGGGCCGTTCGCCGACGCCGTGGCCGCGGTGCGCTCCGGCCGTCGTCCGCCGAGACCGAATCAGGCACCCTCCATCGGTAGGGCGGCACCCGCGGCGGTGCCGTCGGCCGCGCAGGCCCGCGCAGCGGCGGACCTTACGGGGCGGGCACCGGCAGCCGCCGCTAGGCCACGGCCTGCGACGGGCAGCCACCGCACTCCCCCGCCACGGCGCACATTCTCGTCCGGCCAGCGCGCGCTGCTGTGGGCGGCCGGCGTGCTGGGCGCGCTGGCGATCGTCATCGCGATCCTGATAGTGCTGAACGCACAGGACAAGAAGGACCAGAAACCACCGGCGCCGACGGTGACGAATACGATCACCGAAACGACCCCATTCCAGTCGCCGGCGGCGATGCCCGGTTGGACCGATGGCGGCACCATCCGTCATGGTGGACTAGAAATTGGGGTAACCCGAATCGATGCGATGGCTTCGGAGCCGGGCGACCGGCGACATACAGATTTAGAGCCGGGCGCCCGGCCACATACAGTTTCAGAACAGACATGGCAATGACCACCCCGCAACACCTGTCCGACCGGTATGAACTCGGTGAGATCCTCGGCTTTGGCGGCATGTCCGAGGTCCATTTGGCGCGCGATCTGCGGCTCCACCGCGACGTGGCCATCAAGGTGCTGCGCGCCGACCTGGCCCGCGACCCCAGCTTCTATCTGCGGTTCCGCCGCGAGGCGCAGAACGCCGCCGCGCTGAACCATCCGGCCATCGTCGCGGTCTACGACACCGGCGAGGCGGAGACCACGACCGGGCCCCTGCCGTACATCGTGATGGAGTACGTCGACGGCGTCACGCTGCGCGACATCGTGCACACGCAGGGCCCGATGCCGTCCAAGCGCGCGATCGAGGTGATCGCCGACGCCTGCCAGGCGCTGAACTTCAGCCACCAGCACGGCATCATCCACCGCGACGTCAAGCCCGCCAACATCATGATCAGCAAGACCGGCGCGGTGAAGGTGATGGACTTCGGCATCGCCCGCGCGCTGGCCGATGCCAACAGCGTGACCCAGACCGCCGCAGTGATCGGCACGGCGCAGTACCTGTCACCCGAGCAAGCCCGCGGCGAAAAGGTCGACGCCCGCTCCGATGTCTACTCGTTGGGCTGCGTCCTCTACGAAATCCTCACGGGGGAGCCCCCTTTTACCGGTGACTCGCCAGTCGCGGTGGCCTATCAGCATGTGCGAGAGGATCCAGTGCCGCCGTCACAGCGCCACAGCGACATCTCGCCCGAACTCGACGCCGTAGTGCTCAAGGCGCTGGCCAAGAATCCCGACAATCGCTACCAGTCCGCCGCGGAGATGCGCGCCGACCTGGTGCGGGTGCACAGCGGAGAAGCGCCGGAGGCGCCCAAGGTGTTCACTGACGCCGAGCGGACCTCGCTGCTGTCGTCGACACCGTCGCAGCACCGCACCGACCGGGTCGAGCGTCCGCAGCCCGGCTACCCCGACAAGGACGAACGCGGCGGCTCGGTGGGCCGCTGGCTCATCGCCGTCGCGGCGTTGGCGGTGCTGACCGTGGTGGTGACGGTCGCGATCAACATGTTCGGGGGCAGCACGCGCGATGTACAGGTGCCTGACGTGAAAGGCCAGCTGGAGAACGACGCTATCGCCGCATTGCAGAACGCTGGCTTCAAGACGACGACTCAGCGGAATCCGGACTCGACGATCCCACCGAATCGGGTCATCGGTACCGACCCGAGCGCCGGCACGTCCGTCGGCGCTGGCGACGAGATCACCCTCAACGTGTCCACTGGCCCCGAACAACGCGAGGTCGTGGACTGCAAGATCCTGACGTATGCCGATTGCGTCCAGAAGTTGACCGATGCCGGCTTCGGCAAGTTCAAGCAGTCGCAGTCACCATCTACGCCGGAGATGAAGGACAAGGTGCTCGCCACCATCCCGCCGGCCAACCAGACCTCGGCGATCACCAACGAAATCACGATTGTCGTCGGCTCGGGACCCGAGAGCAAGCCGGTCCCCGACGTGAAGGGCCAGACGGTCGGCTCCGCTCAGCAGGTCCTCGCCGCGTCTGGCTTCACAAAGCCCGTGGTGGTCGAGGTTGACAGCACCTCACCGAAGGGCCAGGTCGTCGGCACTATTCCGGCTGCGAACGACATCGTTCCGCTGGACAGCGTGATACAGATCCAGGTGTCCCTCGGCAACCAGTTCGTCATGCCCGACGTGCGGGGAGGGTTCTGGACCGACGTCGAGCCGAACCTGCGCAACGCTTACGGCTGGACGGGTCCGCTGATCAGGGGCCCCGACGTGCAGAACAGCGGCCAGCGAACCAATGCGGTGGTGACTCAGAGCCCGGTGCCGGGCACGGCAGTCAAATTCGGGGATCCGATCACGCTGGCGTTCGCGTCGTAGCGGCCTGCACGGCACTGGCCACCTCGTCCTCGAGCTGGCGCACCAACGACTCCGCCGGCGCGGCGCCGCAGTAGCCAAGCCAGTTGGCCAGCATCCGGTGGCCGCCTTCGGTCAGGATCGACTCGGGATGGAACTGCACGCCATGGATCGGCAGCTCGACGTGTCGCACGCCCATGATGACGCCGCCCTGGGTGCGTGCTATCACCTCGAGTTCGGCGGGCACGGTGTCGGGCAGGATCGTCAGTGAGTGGTACCGGGTCGCGGTGAATGGATCCGGAAGACCTTGCAGCACACCGGCATTCGAGTGGAAGACCGTGCTGGTCTTGCCGTGCAGCAACTCTGGCGCGCGATCGACGGTACCGCCGAACGCGACGCCGATGGCCTGGTGCCCGAGGCATACCCCGAGCAGCGGCGTCTTCGCTACGGCGCACGCATTGACGAGCGGGATGGACGCGCCGGCGCGCTCCGGGGTGCCGGGACCGGGGGAGAGGAGCACGCCGTCGAACTGCGCGGCGGCCTTCGCCACGTCGTCTGCGGTGGCCAGGCGGTCATCGTCGTTACGCCAGACCTGCGCGTGCACACCGAGTTGGCCCAGGTACTGGACCAGGTTGAACACGAAGCTGTCGTAGTTGTCGACGACCAAGACCTGCATCAGGCCAGGCTACTGGTCGGCTGGCGTCCACTCTGCGGTGAGGGCGCTGGCTACCCCGTACTTTTCCGCCATAGGCGCAGCGTCAAAGCCTGGGTCAATAGCCCAGGGGGCCTGCTGGCTTCGCGAATTTCATCCGCACCGGCTCGTTGTGCCCGACGAGTTCAACCTGGGGACGCGGTTGTTCGGTGTAACCCAGCCCGAACCGCACGACGTACTGCTTGTAAAGAATCACCAACGGTGCCGCCGCCAACGCCGCCTGCATGGCTGCGACATCCCCGATCGCAGTGATGACATAGGGCGGGCTGTACGTGCGGCCGTTGAGCAACAGGGTGTTGCCAACGCATCGCGGCGCCGACGTCCCGATGATCCGCTGATCCTGCATCTGGATGCCCTCGGCGCCCGCGCTCCACAACGCGTTGAGCACAGCCTCGATGTCCTGCTGGTGCACCACCAGATCGTCGGGGGAGGCGTCGCGCGGGAAACGGCCCTCCGCGTCGCGCTGCGCGTCGTTGAGCGTCACGACGAGGCCCTGCCCGCGCATCGGGTCCAGGCCCGCATCGACGGCCAGTTTGGCCGAGCGGTTGGTGATCGCCACCAGCGCCGCGTCGGCGCCCGGCGATCCGCCGTGATGGTTGTCAATCGTCGAAACCAATGAGTCCCGCTCAGACGCGAGCCGGTCCACCGACTGCTGGGACTCGCGGACCAGGTCGACCAGCCGTGGCGCGTCGCTGCGCCGGATCTCGCTGCCGCCGGAAACACCGTGCGTGGCCGCGAGCAGTAGGCCCGCCAGCAGACACACCAGCGGAACGCCGAAACGCCACACGGAACGTCTGGGCTGGTCCATCTGCTCGCCTCTTCGGGATTCGGGTGTGTCAGGCTCGCTGCGTTAGGCTCGTAGGTACATCGTCGCACCGTGTGACGCAGAGTGTCCGCGAAGGTAGCCATGCCCAAGTCCAAAGTTCGCAAGAAGAACGACTTCACCATCAACCCGGTGAGCCGGACGCCGGTAAAGGTCAAATCCGGACCGTCGAGCGTCTGGTTCGTGGTCTTGTTCTGCGGCTTGATGCTGATCGGCCTGCTCTGGCTGCTGGTGTTCCAGCTCGCCTCCAACTCGATCCCGTTCCTGGCCGACCTCGGCCCGTGGAACTACGCGATCGCATTTGCTTTCATGATCACAGGTTTGTTGCTCACGATGCGCTGGCGGTAGGCGTACCGACCACCGGCATTAATTTATCTTGGCCTCCGCGTGTTACCCATTTAGCAACCTCGTGGTCATCAGATCACACTCGTGTTATTCATCCCCATTGGGGATAGCACTTGTGGATAACCTCATTAGCAACGGTAAAAGGGTGTTAATAGCCCATGCAGCAAACTGAGTGGAGCCCACCTGCGCTCGGAATCGCAGCGTGTGGCGCATTCGGAATCATCTTGGCTATCGGCGCTGTGACCCTGATCACAGATGTGCCCGGCCGCATTCTCGTGGGGATTGCCGCGGCGGGACTGCTTGTGTTTGCAAGCCTGTCTTGGCGCGCCCGACCGAAGCTGGCAATCAGTGACGACGGCCTACTTACCCGCGGTTGGTCGCGCTCACACGTCTTGCGGCATGGCGATATCAAGATCATCCGTATCACCGAGTTCCGTCGGCTCGCCCGCAAGGTGCGGCTGCTGGAGATCGACACAACCGATGGTCGGCTGCTGGTCTACACCCGATGGGATCTGGGCACCGACCCGCTGAACGTGCTCGACGCGCTGACTGCAGCCGGCTACGCCGGCTCCGGCTGACTGCCTACGGCGTCAGGAAACCGTGATCGACTCGATCACCACTGGATCGGTCGGCCGGTCGCTGCGGTCGGTGGCCGTCGTCGCGATCGCGTCGACGATCTTCTGCGACTCGGGATCGACAACCTCGCCGAAGATCGTGTGCCGACGATTCAGGTGCGGCGTTTTGCCGACGGTGATGAAGAACTGTGAGCCGTTGGTGCCCGGCCCCGCGTTGGCCATCGCAAGCAGATAAGGCTTGTCGAACTGGAGCTCGGGGTGGAACTCGTCGGCGAACTGGTAACCGGGGCCGCCGCGGCCGGTGCCGGTCGGGTCGCCGCCCTGGATCATGAAGCCGTCGATCACGCGGTGGAAGACCGCGCCGTCGTAGAACGGTCCCGCCGAACTGCCCGATGCGTTCTCGGTGCTGTAGTCCTTGGTGCCCTGCGCCAATCCGACGAAATTCGCAACGGTCTTGGGGGCGTGGTTTCCGAAGAGTGCGATCTTGATGTCGCCGCGGTTGGTGTGAAGTGTCGCGGTCGCTGTCTGAATGGGGCTCGTCACGGGATGCCAGTGTGCCACCAGCCGTCTAACCGCCTCCGCGGGGTGGCACTTGATGGCAGGCTGGAAGTCGATTCTGATCACGCCGCGAAAGAGGTGCACATGAGCTCGAAGATGGACGCCCGGTTGACCCCGAGCCAGCGGCTCGGCCGCGGCCTGAAGTACTCCGCGGTAGGGCCGGTCGACGTCACACTCGGCACGGCGGGGCTGAGCGTGCAGGGCGTGCAGTCAGCGGCTGTCCGAATCCGTCGTCGCCTTGACAAGAGCCGGCTGGCCAAGGAGCTCGGCGACGCACAAGATGCCATCGCACAGGAACTCGCCGCGGCGCAGGAGGTTCTCACGAACCTGCCCCAGGTCATTGCAGACGCGCGTAAGTCCAAGCGCAGCCGGCGGCCGCTGGTGTTGGCCGCAGTCGGCGCCGTGGTGCTGGCCGGGGGAGCGGTGGCGTTCACAATCGTCCGCAGGTCGATGCAGCCCGAGCCGTCGCCGCTGCCGCCCAGCGTGGACGTGTCTCCTAAACCCTAATTTGCTGTAGGTGGATCGCCATGGCTGTTTCAGTCTTTGATCTGTTCTCGATCGGCATCGGGCCGTCGAGCTCGCACACCGTCGGTCCCATGCGCGCCGCAGGCCGGTTCGTTCGTCAACTCAACGCCGATGGACTGCTGCCGAGCGTCGCGCGGGTGCGGATCGAGCTGTATGGATCGCTGGGCGCTACCGGCGCCGGACACGGTACGCCCGGCGCGGTCGTCCTCGGTCTGGAGGGCTGTGAACCCGAGACGGTCGATCCGGTCGTCGCGAAAGCCAGGGTCGAGGAGATCAACACGGGCGGCCGGCTACAGTTGGCCGGCACCCATACGATTCAATTCGACCACACGGCCGAGATCGTGTTGTCGTTGCGCGCCATGGACTTTCACAGCAACGGGATGGTGTTCTTGGCCTACGACGGCTCCGGTGAAGAATTGACCCGTCGCGTGTACTACTCGGTCGGCGGTGGGTTCGTCGTCGACGAGCAGGAGGCGGAGTCGGGCCCGCGCGAAGACGTCGCCGTGCCGTATCCGTTCAACGCGGCCGAAGAACTAGTGCGTCTGGCAACCGAGAACCAGTGCAGCATCGCCGAGCTGATGGCGCGTAACGAGGTCGCCCTGGGCCGTGAGCCCGACCTGCGGGCCGGCCTGCTGCGGATCTGGGCGGCCTTCCAGGAGTGTGTTAATGCCGGGCTGGCCGCAACGGGCACGCTGCCGGGAAAGCTTCGCGTCAAACGCCGCGCGCGTTTGCTGGCGGAGACACTGGATCCCAACGATCCGCTGTACGCGATGGACTGGCTGACGGTGTACGCGCTGGCGGTCAACGAAGAGAACGCCGGCGGCGGCCGGGTGGTGACGGCGCCGACGAACGGCGCCGCGGGC
>Ga0207688_10001480_pt1 | contig 12308 bp, 15 predicted proteins | sample KBSMiscanthusM4_FD_184296 | JGI IMG/M metagenome (GOLD analysis project Ga0207688, IMG submission 184296) | Miscanthus rhizosphere microbial communities from Kellogg Biological Station, Michigan, USA - M4 (SPAdes) (version 2) | ecosystem: Host-associated > Plants > Roots > Rhizosphere ...
TTCCGCTGCGTTACGGTCATGTGCTCGGCCAGGGTCGGGCAGTGCCCGCCGGTCTGCTCGTCGGTCCACTGGCAGGCCATGAACACCGGCACGTTGATCTTGTTGACGAAGGTGACCGGCGACAGCGGGTCGGCCACGGCGGGCACGTAGTGGTCGTTGTCGCGGATCTTCTGCATCAGGTCGACCGCCTCGCCGTGCAGGGCCTGGTTGGCCTTGCAGGTCTGGTCGCCCTGCTGGATGCGCTGGTAGGCCCAGGCCTGGCCGCCGTTGGCCGAGGCCGGCTCGGCGTCGTGCACGCGCTCCTGCGCCCACGCCACCGCGAAGCCGGTGTTGAGGATGCCGCCGGGATAGAGCGTGGTCTGGGTGGCGTCGATGACCGACAGCGGCGCGATCGCGGCAAGGCTCGGCGGCTGGGTCTGGGCGGTGAAGAGCTGGCTGATCCCGCCGTAGGAGATGCCCATCATCCCCACCTTGTGGTGCAGCACCCAGGGCTGGCGGGCGATGGTCTCGATGACGTCGTAGCCGTCGAGGCTCTGCAGCGGCTCGAAGAAGTCGAAGGCGCCCCCCGAGCAACCCGTGCCGCGCATGTTGACGTCCACCACGGTGAAGCCCATGAGGTTGGCCAGCACCGCGATGCCGTTCTGCGGGCCGGCCGGGTCGGCGTACCCATAGCCCGAGTACTCGATCAGCGTCGGGTAGGGACCGTCGCCGAGCTGGGGGAGGTGGATGCCGTCGGGCAGCGGCAGGGCGCTGGCCACGTCCTACGGCGGGTGCACATCGATCGCGAGCTGGGTCCCGTCGCGCATGGTGATGTAGCCGTAGCCGCTGGACGGGATCGACTGGTTGTAGACGTCGGTGCTCGGCGGCGCCGACTGCGCCGACAGCACCGTGAGCGGGTCGGACTGCGCGCCGCCGTCGGTGGCGCGCACGCGGTAGCCGCTCCCGGGCGGCACGGTGCGGAACAGCAAGCCGCCCTCGGCGTCGGCCTTCTCGGTGGCGATCGTCTTGCCGCTCGGGTCGAGCAGCGCCATTTCGGCGTTCGGTGCCAGGCCGGTGACGTAGACCTGCTCGACGCTGCCGCGCGCCGCGAACGCGGCCTGGGCGCCGGCGGTTGGAGCGGCGGCCAGCAGCACGACGACGACGACGGCTGCGCATAGCGCAGCCCAGCGACGCGCGCGACCCCCGCAAACGGTTCCCCTGCCGCTCACGCCGCGGACTCAACCAGGTTGCGCTCGTCCCGGTCGCAGTTCACCCGCCTTTCGGGCGCTCGATCGCGCCCGCGAACAGCGCGTAGACGGCCGCGCAGCGGCGCATCGCCGCCTCGTCGATGAACTCGTGCGGGCCGTGGGCGACGTCGAGCCCGCCGGCGCCGTAGGCGAAGGCCGGAATTCCCAGCTGCGCGTACCAGCGGATCTCCAGCGTGCCCGGGCACAGCGCGAAGACCGGAGCGGCGCCCTCGACCTGCTCGACGCAGCGGGCCAGGACGGCCGCGGCGGGGTGCTCGGGGTCGGTGCCGGCCGAGGGCGCGCGCTGCAGCACGTCGACGTCGACGTCGGCGCGGGCGTCGGCCGCCGCTTGCGCGATCGCCTCGGTCAGGCGCGCGAGCTCGGCCTCGAGGTCCTCGTCGGGGTTGAAGCGACGGTCGACCGAGAACCACGCCGACCCCGGCACGACGTTGAAGTTCGCGCCGCTGCCCGCGGCGCGCCGACCACGAGCATCGAGCCGCGCGTCTCCAGCAGCCGCTCGGCGAGGTCCACGAGCGGCGCGGCCACGCGGACCATGCCCTCGAACGCGTTGACGCCGAGGTTGGCCTGCCCGACGTGGGCCTCGCGCCCGCGCACGCCGACCCGCAGGGTGATCGCGCCGCGCGAGGACGGCCAGACCACGCCGCCCGTGGGCTCGGCGGTGAGCATGGCCAGCGCGTCGGGGTCGATCAGGCCGGCGTCGCGCAGATGGCCGGAGCCCGCAGCGCTGCCGGTCTCCTCGTCGCAGACGAAGTGGAAGACGATGCGGCGGCCGTCGAGGAGGCCGAGCTCGCGTGCGGCCCGGGCGCCGTAGAGCATGCTCACCAGCCCGCCCTTCATGTCGGCGGTGCCGCGCCCGAGCAGCCGGCCGTCGCGCCGTTGCGGTCGCAGCTGCGCCGCGTCCTGCACCGGGACGACGTCGAAGTGCCCGTGGAAGTAGACGGTCTCGGGGCCGTCGCCCACCCAGCCGCGCACGACGCACGGCTCCTCGAGCTCGCCGCGCGGCGGCAGCGCGAGCAGCTCCGGGGCGAGGTCGAGCTCGGCCATCGCGTCGCGCAGCGCGCGCCCACAGCGTCCCAGGCCGCGGCCGGGCGGGTTCTGGGTGTCGATGGCAACCAGCGCCTCGAGCAGCGCGGCCATCGGCTCGGCCCGCGGCTCCAGCCATGCCCGCACCGCGGCGGCCGGGTCCATCAGGCGCTCGGGTACATGGAGCCGTCCATGCCCCCGTCCTATCGGATCGCGGGCGCCTGCGCGAGAGCTAGGCGTGCTCGCGGCGGACGGCCTCGGCCTGCGCGGCGTCCATCCAGATCTCCCACCGCCGGGAGACGGTGAGGCGGGGCGCGAGGAAGTGGTAGGGCCGACGGCCCGCGAACTCGCCCTGGCGCAGGCGGTAGACGCCGCCGAGCACCGAGGAGATGCGCCGGCGCGGCCAGCCCATCGCGTCCTCGACCTCGGGAAACGGCCGCGGTTCTTCGGGGAAGGCGGCGAGGGCGTCGAGCAGGGCGCGCATGAGGTCGCTGCAGCGGTCGTAGAAGCGCGCGATCTCGGAGGGGTCGCGCATGACCCGGGCGCTCTCGGTTGGGTAGCCGGGCTCGACGGCGTGCGGGTCGGTGCGGCTCACGGCTCCAGGCCGGCGTTGAGCTCCTCGAGCAGTGCCCGCAGCTGGTGCATCTTGGCCTTGCCCAGCCGCTGCGTCCATTCGGCCTCGATCTCGGCCACGACCTGGCGGGCGATCACGTAGAGCTCGCGCCCGCGCGGGGTGGCGCGCACGAGCTTGGCCCGGCGGTCGCTGGGGTCGGGCACCCGCTCGACGTAGCCGAGGCGTTCCAGGTGCGTGACCAGCTCGGCCATCGACTGCTTGGTCATCTGGGCGCGCTCGGCCAGCACGCTGACCCGCGTACCGCCGTCGTCGAGGAACTGCATGACGTTGCCGTGCGGGGCGCGGATGTCGGGATGGCCGCGCTCGGCGAAGCGGCGATGCAAGCGCTCGGTGCCGACCCGGAACGGTTCGCGCAGGAGGATCGCGAGGTTCTCGGGCCGGGTGCGGGCGGAGGTGTGGGGGAGACGGGTTGACATGGACAGGAGACCTGTCTACTCTACCGCTCCGAGACAAGACAGGCACCCTGACGAAAGGCTTCTTGCGATGACGACGACGACCACTCTCGGCACCGAGCGCATCGAGGTCGCGCTGTCGAGCGACGCGACCGGCGGGGACCTGGCGGTGTTCGCGGTGACCATGCCGCCCGGCGGCGGGCCGCCCATGCTGCACCGCCACGAGGCGTTCGAGCTCTACCGCGTGCGCAGCGGCGAGCTGGCCTTCTACGTCGAGGGCCGCGGCGGCGCGGTGGCACGCAGCGTCGCCGGCCCCGGCGCCGTCGTGCCGATCGCGGGCGGGCTCGAGCACACGATCCGCAACGAGTCCGGCGCGCCGGCCGAGGCGCTCGTCGTGCTCTCGCCCGGTGCGGCGATGGAGCGCTTCGCGCGCGCCGCGGCCGAGGCGGCGTCGCCCGCCGACGTGGCCGCGGTCGCGTCGGTGCACGGCATCGAGATCACCCGGACGATCGACGACGCCCTGGCCGAGGCCGCGCGGCGCAGGCCCTACCTGACGCTTGCCCGCTTCGCCGGCGACGGCGACGACCTCCTGCGCCGGTATCGCCAGACCGCGGAGGTGATGGCCGCGGTCGGGCGCGACCACGGTCTGCTCGCGCACGCCGGCGCCAAGACCGACGACGGCTTCCTGGTGGTCAACCTGTGGCCGGGGCGGGAGTGCGCGGAGGCGGCGGGCCGCGACCCGCGCCGCGCCGCGGCCCTGCGCCGGGCCGCGATCAGCCCGGACCGCATGCGCCGCGAGCACCACGACGTGGCGGAGGTCGTCGTCCCCTAGCCGCGGCCGACGCGGCGGTACGTCGTCCTGAGGAGCGAGACCTCACGGTCGCCGGCCGGATCCAGGCCTGTCGTCGGGAGCTACGACCCGCTGGGCGGGTTCTTGCCGCCGGTGGCGACGAAGCTCATGCAATCGCCCTGGTTCTTGAACTGCGGGAGGTTCTTCCAGCCGCCCTGCGTGCACTGAGCCTTGCTGGTTGGCGTGGTTACGAGGGTCGCCGACTCGTCGATCGTCACATTAAGAGGAGAGGTGTCGTCTTCCAGGGTGACGGTCTCTCCCACCATCGGCTGGGCTATGGGGTCGCTGGCGCTGGTGGGCGCGCCATCGACGTCGAGTAGCCCCTGCCAGGCCGTGACGACGTAAACACCGATCACGTCCCCGGCATGGACGGGGATGCTCACCGAGTAAGAGTGAAACTGGCTGTCGCACGGGTCGGTCTGGTTGCCGGTATCGCCCAGCACTCGATACTGGCCGCCGCCCAGAGGGCGCAACACCTGGAAGTCGTAGGTGCCCCTCTCGAGATCGCACACGCTCGACTGAAAATGGAAGCTTGTGACAAGACCGGGCGCGGGCATGGCCGCGGACGTCTGGACGATCTCAAAGCCACTTTCAAAGTCGGATGGCGGCGTCCCGGTCTGCCCAACCGTCGTGTCGGCCAGCGCCGAACCAACCGGCAACGCCGCGAACATCAGCCCGACGAACAGCAACACGCCCCGCACCCACGCCAAAACGACGACTCCAATCACTCCACTCTGCCGATCGGATGCTACCACCGGGGGGCGGTTGCGATGTGTATCCCCGTGGCGGGGGTCCGAGGCTGAACGAACGCCCTGTACTCACAGTCAGCCCAAGGCCTACGGCGGCGGGTCCGCCGACGCCTTATCGCAACTGTGCCAGCGCCACGGCGTCGGGGCCTGCCGGGAAGCGAAGCTGCCCGGTCTCATCGTTCGCCGCGCGCCACACGGCCTCGGCCACGTCTGACTCGTGCGTCACAGCAGCCGGCTGTTGGAAGTCCGCCATGACGCGTTCTGCGAAGGCTGCGTAGGCCTCGGGAATCAGCCCGTTCATGCGCGTCTGCCCATTGCTGGTGAAGTTTGTCGTCGGGCCGTAGCCGGGCTCGACCAGCTTCACACTGATGTTGAAGTCCTCGAGCTCGAGCGCGAGCGATGCGGTGAAGCCCTCAACGGCGGACTTGCTCGCGGTGTACACCGCCACCAATGGCATCCGCGCCAACGTCACGCTCGACGTCAGGTTCACCACCACGCCGGACCGCCGCTCGCGGAACTGGGGTAGCACCGCCTGGGTCATCGCCATTACGCCGAAGGTGTTGGTCTCGAAGATCTCGCGCCCCGTGACGATCGGTGTGGCCTCGAACGCGCCGATGGCCCCGATACCCGCGTTGTTGACCAGCACGTCGATAGGGCCGCTGGCCTCAAGCGCGGCCGCGATGGACTCCGGCTTGGTCACGTCGAGTGGGAGCACGCGCATCCGCTCGGCCTGGGGCAGGACGTCTTTGCGCGGAGTGCGCATGGTGGCGACCACGTTCCAGCCCCGCGAGTGGAAGTGGCGCGCGGTCTCCAGCCCGTAGCCCGAGGAGCAGCCAGTGATGAGCACGGTCTCTTGAGGCGGGCTGTCCGAGGTCATTGTCCTGTCTCCGATCGACTCGTCGCTTGTCATGCTGCGAGCGAATCAGCCGGTGGGTGGGGAGCGTTAGAGCAGAACTGCTGCATCGATGCACAATCCTGCTCGATCGCGCGGCTCCGGCCGCCCGTCGGCCCGGTCGGGTGGGCCCGCGAGATGTATGTTCCGCTCATGGCAGTGATCGATGAGCGCCCGGCACGCGGGGGTCCGCTACGCCCCGACGCCCTGCTCGCTGAGCTGCGGGCACTGATCGCCCGACATGCGCGGCTCGACGAGAGGACGGCGATCGACGGGGTCCTGCTCTCGGCTGCCGGCCAGCCGGGTGAGCCGCGCGCGTCGACGACCGGGACGGTCATGGCCATCATTGCCCACGGGTCCAAGCGCCTGGCCATCGGCGATCGGGTATACGACTACGGACCCGGCCAGTACCTGGTCGCTTCGGTCGACCTGCCGATCACCGGGCACTACACCCATGCGTCCACGGACGAGCCGGCCCTGGGGTTCGGTCTGATCCTCCGGCCGTCGGCCATCGGGTCACTGGTCCTGGACGCGGACGCGGACGCGGCGCCCGCGCCAAGGCCGTCGCGACGCGCTCGCCCCGCGCCCGTGCCTCCGGGACTCGGCGTCGCCGAGGCCTCGCCCGAACTCCTCGACGCCGTCGTTCGCATGGTGCGCCTGCTCGACAGTCCGGGCGACCGCGACATCCTGGCGCCGATGATCGAGCGCGAGATCCTCTGGCGCCTGATCAATGGCTCTCTGGGTGACGGCGTGCGCCAGGCCGGACTGGCCGACAGCAGCCTGACGCATGTGAGCCGCGCGGTCCGTTGGATCACCGAGCACTACGACAAGCCGTTTCGGGTCGAAGACCTCGCTCGCTCCTGCGGCATGAGCACGTCCGCGTTCCATCGCAACTTCCACGCCGTCACTGCACTGAGCCCGATCCAGTTCCAGAAGGAGATCCGCCTACAGAAGTCGCGCCTGCTGCTGCTCACCGGGGCGGACGACGTCGCCACCGTGGGCTACCGCGTGGGCTACGACAGCACGTCGCAGTTCAGCCGCGAGTACCGACGGCACTTCGGGCTTCCTCCGGGACGCGACGCGGCTCGTCTGCGCGCCGGCGCAGCAACGGCCTGACAACGCCGCTCGACCCGAAGCCGCCAGCGACCAACACCTTCGCGCGCAAGCGACGCGGCTAGCGCTGCAGCAGGTCGCGCACGACCAGCGTCGCGGCGGCGGGCGCGCCCTTCACGAACCCGAAGAACGGGCCGAAGGCCTTCGTGGCCGAGAAGCCGGTGACGTAGAGCCCGTCCACGGTGGTCTGGAACGCCTCGTCGAGGACGGGGAAGCCGTCGTCGCGCTCGAGCTGGTCGAGGCAGCCGCGCAGGTAGGGCACACCGGCGACGTCGACGCGGTAGCCGCAGGCAAAGACGACATGGTCGACCTCGAGCGCGGTGGCGTCGGAGAGGGTCACGTGCAGCGCGTCGTCGCCGGCCGCGTCGGCGGCGACGACGCGGACGCTGGGGCGCCGGTGGATGCGGTCCGAGGCCAGCCGCGGCGTCAGCCAGCCCTCGAGCGTCAGCCGCCCGACCTCCCAGAACTGCAGCGCGATCGCCTCCTGCTCGCTCGCCGGGAGGTTGCGCCAGTAGCCGGGGATGGCGATGGTGCGGTCGACGTGCTCGTCGACGAAGCGCCAGCTCACGGGCGCGAAGCGCGGGACGGCGTGGCGGTGGACGATGTCGATCCGCTCGGCGCCGTGCTCGTGCAGCAGGGCGGCCCACTCGTACGCGCTCTGGCGGCCGCCCACGATCAGCACGCGCGCGCCCGCGAGCGCGCTGAATTCGATCAGGTCGCACGTGTGGACCGACCGCTCGGGCGGCAGCGACGCGGCCCAGTCCGGGAAGGCCGTGTAGTGGCGCACGCCCGGCGCGGCCACGACGGTGTCGGCGCGGATGCGCTCGCCGCTCTCCAGCGTCGCCTCGAAGCGGCCGTTGACCTTCGCGAGGCCACCGACGAGCTCCTCACGCACCTCGAGCCCGGTGCGCTGAGTGAACCAGTCGGCGTACTCGAGGAACAAGCCAATCGGGAGCGGGTCGACGTCCTCAGGCGCGATCCGGCGCTGCTCGAGGTACGCCTCCAGCGTCACGACGCCGGCGCCGTCCAGGTGCCAGTCCGGCCCGGAGCGCAGGAACATGCCCGCGGGCATGTTCTCGCGCCAGAAGCCCATCGGCCTCCCCAGGATCACGGTGTCGATGCCGTGCGCGCGTGCGAGCGCCGCCGTCGACAGCGCGTACGGTCCTGCCCCTACCACCAACAGCTCGGTGTCCAGCGTCGCTCCCCAGTCCTCGGCCCGGTGAGCGCCGACCATACACTGGGCTCGAGGGACGTCGCCAGCATGACGCGCTCGGTCATCGTGTCCGCGGTCAGAACCCCGGTCGGCAGGTTCGGCGCGGGCCTGCGCGGCTGCTCGGCCATGGACCTCGGCGCCGTGGCGATCCGCGAGGCGGTGGCGCGAGCCGACCTCCCGCCCGACGAGGTCGACCACGTCCTCATGGGCCACGTCCTGCAGGCCGGCGCCGGGCAGATCACGTCGCGGCAGGCCGCGGTCGCCGCCGGGATCCCCAAGGAGGTCCCGGCCCTCACCCTCAACAACGTCTGCCTGTCGAGCCTGACCGCGGTCGCCTACGCCGACCAGCTCATCCGGCTGGGGGAGATCGAGACCGCCGTCGCCGGCGGCATGGAGTCGATGACCAACGCCCCCTACGTCCTGCCCAAGGTGCGCTGGGGCAAGCACCTCGGCGACGCCGAGGTCGTCGACGCGATGATCCACGACGGCCTGTGGTCAACGTTCACCGGCCAGCACATGGGCGAGTCCTCGGACGAGGTCAACGCCGCGCTGGAGATCTCCCGCGAGGAGCAGGACGCCTGGGCGGCGCGCTCGCACCAGCGCGCGGCCGACGCGCGCGAGAGCGGCCGCTTCGCCGACGAGATCGTCGGCGTCGACATCGAGCGCGACGAGGGCATCCGGCCCGGGACCACGGCGGCGTCGCTGGCCGAGCTCCCGCCGGCATTCGGGTCCGACGGCACCATCACCGCCGGCAACGCGTCGCAGCTCTCCGACGGCGCCGCCGCCGTCACCGTCATGCGCCGCGAGCGCGCGGACGCGCTGGGGGCCGAGCCGCTGGCCGAGGTCGTGGCGTCGGGCATGTCGGCCGACCGGTTCGCCTACCTGCACACGGTGCCCGCGCTGGCCCTGCGGGCGGCGCTGAACAAGGCGGGGCTCGAGGTCGGCGACCTCGGCGTGATCGAGATCAACGAGGCCTTCGCGTCCGTCGCCGTCCACGCCACGCGCATGCTCGGGGTCAGCGAGGACATCGTGAACGTCAACGGCAACTCGGTGGCGCTCGGGCACGCGCTGGGCTCGACCGGGGCGCGGATGGTGGTGACGCTCGTGCACGAGATGCGCCGGCGCGACGTCGAGTACGGCGCGGCAACCCTGTGCGGAGGCGGAGGGCAGGGCTACGCACTCGTCCTGCGGAGGCCCGGTGCCTGACCCGGGCCCCGTCGAGCGCGTCACCCCGTTCCTGCGCTGCGAGGACGCGCTGGCCACGGCGGACTGGTACGCGCGCCTCGGGTTCGAGGTCCGCGACGTCTATCACCCGCGCCCCGACGACCCGCGGTTCGTGGCCCTGCGGGCCGGCGAGCGCTGGCTGTTCCTCTCCGAGCACAGCGGCGACGCATCGCCGGACACGCTCATCTACCTCCACGTCGAGGACGTCGACGGCGTCGCCGACGCGTTCGGGGCCGAGGCCGCCGACATGCCCTGGGGCATGCGCGAGGTCCATCTCACCGACCCGGCCGGGAACCGCGTGCGGGTCGGCTGGCGCTCGGCCGGCGCCCAGGAGCTGCCGGAACTACGCTGAGGGCGACATGGCCGAGCAGCGCCTCACGATGAGCAAGGCCGAGATCGCCAACGCGCTCCGCTTGGCCGGGTATCAAGACGATGCCATCGGCGCACTGCTGACCGAGCTCCCGGACGACCCCGTCGACCTCGAGGCCGCCGCGCCGACGCTCGCGCGCCACGGGGTCACCCGCGGGCGCCTGATGGACCGCCGCGGCGGAAGCCCGTAGGCGGCAGCGCCCTCAGCCGCCCGAGAGGTTCGTCGGCGGGCGCTGGTTGCGCGGCGGCGGGTCGTCGCGCACGAGCTGCGCGACGGTGACCAGATGCAGCCCGCGCCGCCGCAGCCGGCGGATGACGTGGGGGAGTGCGGCGACGGTCTGCGAGCGGTCACCGCCGGCGTCGTGCATGAGCACGATCGACCCGGCACGGGCGCTGCCGGCGGCATCGACGATCGCCTTGACGCCGGGCTGGCGCCAGTCCTCGGTGTCGATCGACCACAGCACCATGAGCAGGCGCTGCTCGCGCAGGATCGCCAGCGTGCGGCGATCGAAGGAGCCGTACGGCGGCCGGAAGAACAGCGGCCGCGGCGCGCCCTCGCTCTGGACGCGGATGATCTGGTCCTCGATCTCGCGGCGCTGCTGGGCGGCGCTCAGCCGCCCGAGCATGAGGTGGCGCTCGGTGTGGTCCTCGACCGGGAACCCATCGCGAACCTCCTCGCGCAGGGCGGGGGCGAACGCGTTGAGCTCCTGGCCGACGACGAAGAAGGTCGCGGCCGCCCGGTGCTGGCGGAGGATGCGCAGAATCTGCGGCGTGTACGGGCCAGGTCCGTCGTCGAAGGTCAGCGCGACCTCGCGTTTGCGCGGGCTGCCGGAGCTGATGTAGCTCGTGTAGGCAAGCACGCCGTCCACCGCGCGCCGGTCGGCTGCGGCGCGGGTTGCCCGCGGCGTGCTGTGCGAGCGCGCACCGGTGCTCGACCGGCCCGGGTCGGCGGGGTCGTCGCTTCCTGCGCCGGCCGCCAGGCCGACGACGAACGCGACCAGGCCGACCAGGGCCAGGGCGGCGCGGCGGCGCCGGCGGATGGCGCGCCGTTGTTTGGCGGGACGAAGATCCCGCACGCGGATGGTGTCGTCGCGGGGTGGGGACACTGCGGAGGCGCTCCGCCGGAAGGGCGGAGGCCGGTGTCGAAGGGCGGAGGTCGCTAGGCCGCTGGGGCAGGCGGCGCGCGGCTGGCCAGGTTGCGCGCCAGCACGCCGGCCGGGCGCCAGGCGGCGTCGCGGCGGGCCCGTCGGGGCGCACGGATCTGTGCGCACGGCAATGGTGCGCTGGCGGCGCGGCGAAGCACGGACTGGGCGCCGGCCAGGGCGAGCGCGACGACGCCGCCGGCGGCGACGGCGAGCGGCAGCGCGATCCAGCCGCCCGCGCCCACCACGCCGGCCAGGCCGGCGACGTGGCTCTGCAGCAGGGCGCCCTCGAGCAGCTCCTGGGCGACGAACAGGGCGACCAGCGCGAGCGCGGCGACCAGCCACGCTTGCCGCACCGAGAGCCCGGGCGGCGCGGGCGCGCGACCGCGCCGGACGCCGGCGAGCTCGACGAACAATCCGAGCACCGCGCCTGCGAGCAGGACGGCCGCGGGCAGCGCGAGCGCCACGAAGGGGGCGTGCCCCTCCGACGAGGGGACGGCGAGCACGCGAAGCTGGTGCACCACCGCGAGCCCGAGCGCGAGCGCGCCCGCCCAGCGCAGGCATCCGGCCGCGCTCCACGCCGTCCTCCGATCGCGCACGACGCCCATCGCGACCAGCGTAACGGGCGCTAGAGCGGCGGGTCGACGTCGTCGTAGATGCGGACGGCGTCGAGCTTGCCGTCCGCGCCGTGCTGGTAGACGGCGACGCCGGCCGCGGGCAGCAGCTCCACGGTGCCCCACCGCACGATGTTGTATTCCAGCGCGCAGCCGCGCTCGTCGTCGACGACGGAACAGTGCTCCAGGCCGAGGCCGCCGCCGTGGGCGAACAGCTGCGCGTAGAACGCGCGCAGGGCGTCCGGGCCGCGGTAGACGATCCCGGTGGGCTCGCGGAGCCAGCCGTCCGGGCTGAACGTCGCGACGATCGCGTCGCGGTCCCCGACGGCCAGCGCCGCCTGATACTCGGCCAGCACGCCGTGGAGGCGCACATCCGGGTCGACCTGGAGCACCGGCGGCCGGTTGCGGCGCTGGCCGGTCAGCGGCACGTTGCTGAAGTAGACCCGCAGCTCGACGAGCCGTCCGTCCGGCCCGAGCTCGGAGACGATGGCGACGGGGAGGTCGGTCTCGCCGCTGAGGTGGAGGACGACCTCCTCGAACCCCCGCCGCGGCGTGGCGACGTGCCAGAGCTCGTCGACGGTGACGTCGTGGGCGGCCATCCATGCGTCGGTATCGCGCACGTAGGTCGTGAAGGCCCGCTCGCCACGGATCCGCCCGCGGAACGGGTGCTGCAGCTCCGGCTCGCCGGCGAAGGAGTCGATCATCGCCTCGACCTCGCCGGTCGCCACCCCGGCGAAGTACGGGATCGTGACGAACTTGTCGCGCCGGCGCTCCGCCTCGAGGTTGGCCAGCACCGGCGCAGAGAACAGCTCGGGGAGCCACGGCATGCCGGAAGCGTTCCATATG